>SDBU01001398.1_pt1 | contig 34548 bp, 50 predicted proteins | sample 2277071 | NCBI WGS metagenome assembly SDBU01 (sample SAMN10397929, study PRJNA504765) | marine sediment metagenome | isolation source: marine sediment core GS08_GC12, 126 cmbsf | place: Arctic Ocean: Gakkel Ridge, Loki's castle | collected 2008 | reverse complement strand
CACCCATACACCTTAAACAACTCGCAGTGGCCGCCTATCCTAACAAACGCGGAGCGACTTAGTGCAACGCAGGCGCCGGGGGCATCCCGTAGGCAATCCCAAACTGATTTTTTAACATTGGCCTGCAGAGCCTTCATGCTTCCAGTTATGCGCTTAGTGTTTTCGGGGCTTAATTGCGCGCATTTTTCTCCAACGCGAACAGATTCGGCCCCGTTTTTTATGGCTTCAATAATCTTGCCATAGCAGCTCTTATCAAAAAGAATATCTGCGTCTTGGAATATAAGAATGTCCGTGGAGGCTATAGAGACTCCCAGATTGTTCGCTTTCGAAGACTCAAAGACTCCTTTATTAAATATCTGTCTAACACCGACTATGTTTGGAATGTTTTTTCCCATACATGCCACTATTACCTCTAATTTGGGGTGCTTTCCTATATACCTGATGATGGCGTATAGGTTGCGTAGCCTGGCGGGAGATCGATTCGAAAATCGCAAAATAACGCTGGCTTGGGGGTTCTCCTTGATTGGCACCCTTGGGACCTCCAGGGCTCTGCGCTGTTTTTCGGCCCTGGCGGTCCTGGTTATGACCCTGGTGCTAAGGACTTTTCCTCCTTTTACACGGCTGCGTCTAGGCTTGCGTTTGGGTTTATGTTTGGGTTTATGTTTGGGTGTTCTCATAATGTATCTTTGACCACCTAGGGAAAAGGCGTACATATTATTAAATACGTACCCAATGTGGTCACATGGTACGCGGGACACCATCCGATACTTCTCCTAATTTGGGTTTTAATGGTATCCTAGAAAACGAGGGAAACATCTCGATACACAAGGAAATACGATGACACTAGATTCAGCAATGAAAGACCTGTTTGGACTGCTAGCGCAGGCCGAAGTAAACTGCACGCTCGATAATGGGTGTTCTAGCGCGTTGGGTGGTATTTTAAATAGGATGAGAACGGAACTATCAAATCTTTCGTCCATGCTATGCCCGACCGTGCGGAAAGAGGTCCGCGATGATGTTCGAGGCATCATAGGGGCCCTAGAGGGCGGTACTCATTTCACTACTATTGATATTTTCGAGAGGGTGGTCGAGAAGACGCCCGTGGCCTACACGGAGGTCGATGCGGCTCTGAGGCGGTTATGGAGGGATAAAGACTTCCACGGCGTTAGGAGCCTCATCCCCGTTATGCCCAGAAACATCGATGGCTTAGTGATTGAAAACGTGTACCGCTATGTTATGGACGAATCCTACACAGGGGACCATCCAGATGGAACAGAGCGAGAAAGCGGAACTGAAGAACCTTCTTAAAAGTATTGCATCTTCTTTGAGTGGTATTGGTAAGTCTCTTGAACGTATGGTAGAAATGAAAGAGGAGCGGCACATATCACCGAAGAAGAGGACACCAAAGAAGGCCTAACGCAGAGTGTAATTGCCCCTTACTTTTAGCACGCCTAACTCAATAAGCGAATCAAGCTTCGCCTTATTGAAACGGTACCCTTCGGACGTGCGTCTAGCGAAACCCGATGTCGCTATTTCATCTAGCATGGCCTCTACTTCATCTAGCGTATTGCCGAGTTCTGAGAGCTCGCTAAGACCGAGCACGTAGGCCCCGCTTGCCGCGTACTTCCCAACAATGTTGTGGAAGGATTTGCGTGCTCCCGTGGACATACGGTTGAAGATCTGCATGAGGTCCAGGGCCGGGTAGCGGTTTTTGGCCTCAGTCAACCACGTTCGCCTTCCCATAAACGCAAGCTCGCCAAGACCAGAATCCAGGGAATTTAGATGCCCGTGCGACTCAACGATCCCAACGCTCTCATACTCGCGGTCGGCCCTTTCGTCAAGCTTCATACCCGCGTTTATGTGGAATTTCTTCCGAATTCTGTCGATTTTCAATGTTCCCGATAAACTACAGTTATCTATAGATTCCAATAGCGGCATGCGAAATCGCACGAGAATACTTGTATCGGATGGGTGTATAGATTCCACAACGAAACCATAACCCCTAACTTCCTCAGATAGAGCTTTAATAGTCTCTTTGCAAGGCAAGCCCGATAAATCGAATAAATCTATTAGGTGTACTGAGTTCATTTTATGGACTCTTTCAGTTCGTCAGCCCACATCTCCGCCTCGAGAACATCATCCCAACACTCTTTATTCTTTTTAATTTCGGCGAATGACGCTACGTGACTAATGGCCTCTTCGATCTCGTTTCTGGACATGTTCTCGCGGATAACACAGCCGCAACGTAGGGCCACGCGATCTCGGGTTTCTTCGGACAACGTGATTGGGTATAAGACTTCCTGTAGCAAGCAGTAGGGCGACCCGTCGGTTTGTATTTCTTCTGAGATTACGACAAATTCCGAGCCCCTCTCTTCTAGGACCCGCCCAAGCTCCACGTTTTCGCCTCTGCCGAGCTTCTTCTTTACTACTTTGCCGTCCGGCGAAGGCTTGCTTGCGCGCGACCTTACGTCCATATTTAACTCGTAGTTGTCGTTGTACGCGTCCTCTTCGAGCTCTTCTTTGTGTTTTTCGCACTCGTCGCAGCCTTCGTCGATTTCTTCTTTTTTATCTTTTCGTTTTTTGGGAGTACATGCGCCGCAATTTTCGGTGAAAATCTCTTCGAGGATAATGTTTTTGGTTGGTACACCCTCTTCGGCGACGATGTCGTCCACGTACAGCCTCCTGCCGACCTTCTCTTCGGGGCGCGCCGCCGCCAACTTTCCGTCGGCGACGATGTACACGACCATTTCGCCACTGCCGAGCTTTTGGGCCACGTCAATTCTCGATAGCTCCTGCGGAAGTCGCAGGTGGAATGTTTCGGGGCGTGTGGAAGTGCCAAGCATCTCCTGGGCATCATCAATGCCGCGCCCGAAGACGAGTCTCTTTTCGCCGCCGTCATCGAAGAGGAATACGGGAGTTTCCGTCACGCCCTTTTGGGACTCCGTGGCCTCCTCGTTGATGCGATGGTCTATGCGCTCGCTTAATGTCTTTTTATCGTCTTCCTCGCTGTGACCGTTCTTCTTCATTTTAGTCACCTTGGGCTTTTTGTTTTTGCGCGGCTCGTATGCCGGTAGGGCGTTTACGGTGAAATCCGCTATACCACCGGTCGAGACGGTTTCTTTTATGTTTTTCTTCATGATAACTCCGGGTTTGTGTTACCTTATTTTTGATGTCTACGCTTGTAGGCGTAGATTTCTCTTTTCTCTACGGGTACCGTCTGCACCACTTCGGAAAACCGCGACAGAAAATACTCCACATACGCGCGGTCTTCGATTACAATATAATCCACGCCAACCTTTCCCCGTATAAACGACATTAGCTTTTTCTCCAGCTCTGCCCTATTAGAATCCACGATGATGTACTGCTGCGGGAATCGCCTCAGGTGTGGCTTATACCGCCTAAAAACGTGGTGTATGTTGGGATCTTCCATGGGGAGGTCGGCGGCGGGTTTCCCATCTACGACGAATGGAAACCGATTCATGATGAAATCGTGGAATTTTTGCCCATCGCCCCTGTCGACAATAGCGCGGTAAACGTCCATCATATACGACGACGCCGCCCGGCACCCCACACCGCTTTTCAGTTTCTCATCCAAAAAGTTATATAGTACCGGCACATTCTCTCTCAGCCACTCGTGCATGTCGTGGTGCCTTGCTAGCGAACAAAATAAGCTCTTTTTGATGTTCACGCCGATAGGGTCCTCTGCGTAGTGCTATAACTAATATCCATTATAGTAGAGATTTTACGTATCGACATTCCGCTGGCTTTCAACTTTAACATTTTGTCTTTTGTGTGTTGCCTTACGACGCGTTTCTTATTAGCTGGCATTCCCAGTTTTATGCGATGTTTGCGTACTGACAATTGGCTGATACTGGTCATTTCCGATATTTGTTTATCGTTGTACCCCGAATTAGACAGCGATGCTATGCGTTTTATTTGGTCGTCAGACACGTACCGTTTTTGGTTTTTTGTATGCATCAGTTTTTCTTTGCGTCTGTATTGCATATACCTTGCGTATTTGCGGTCCAACCTCCTTGGGGTATGTTCATACAGCCAATCAAGTATTTTAACTGCCTGCATGCCGGTCCAACTAATTTTAAAGATGGTGCCGCTTTTCTGCGGGGTGTTTTTATTTGTGCCTATAATGTCATTTAGGTGTCTTGAGATAAATTTCAGGATTTTCCGGTGTTTTGAAAACCACCCGACGTATAGGTATTTTCTCGGGCTGTGTTTAATATTCATAATAGAACCATCACCATCTAGAAACCCGGCCAACCAACAAGCAAATATTTTATTATTAAATGATGCAATGACGCCTATATCCCCATCTTTAAATTCATGCCATTGTAGTTTTCTGAGGCTTTCAGAAATCATCTTAGCATTTAACTTGGGTGTTGTTCTTGCTGTGCTGCGTGGTCCGATATACAGCACACTCGATTTGAAGCTCTTTCCATTAAGTGTTTTTGTTTTATTTTTAATAGTATTTTTATAGCCAAGGTCTCGCTCAAGCATTTCGAGGTGGCCACGGTCTCTTTTCTGTAGTTCGCATTGCAGCCTATGGTATTTTCTATGGAGGTGTCCGTCGGCAAATAAAAAACCCAACCAATATGCCGAAATGGGCGTTATCCTAGCGAATAGATTAACCATAATGTATTTTTGCTATAAGGCGGCGAAAATCACAAAAGGAATATTGGTGGCCGGGTCGCCTTTGGCGGCATTCACATCCCCAGCTATTAATTTGTCAATTATCGCGTTCGACATTTCTTCGTCTCTTACGAATCCCACGTACCCGCTTGTTGGTTTAGTGAGGAATTCCTCACCATTCGTGGTGGGCCATGCTATCGCCGGGTGCCCGGAATGCCTGGCCACTATAAAATCAAAATCAAACGACTCGGTAGACGGGATTACTTTATTCACAACGACCACGCCCTCTAGGAGGCCACTGACAAACACTTCCCCAGCAGGCACGGGGCCTTCTGGTGTCGCGAAGATCGTCATAAACGTCCCGATGAGCGTGGCGCGGGAAGGCTCCCTGTAGATGTACACCTGTCTATCAATTGAGTTGTACGTGCAGTATAAAAGGTCGCCGTCTTGCCAGAATCCTTCGAGTTCCACTCTAAGGAAAGTTTTTTCTGGCAGTTTCCCGTCATCGTTGCTGGCGCCCCAAAGATACCTGACGTTCGCCGCGAATTCGCTGACACAATCGGTAGTTTCACTTTCTCCGCCACCACATGTAACGTCTGCGCCGATTGATCTGCGTACGACCAAGTACCGTGTTCCGTCAATTTCAAGGTCCGCGCCGCAGCATGCCCCGATTCTCCATCCTCTTTCGTACCAGTCGATGTGCGCGAAGAACATACTGCAGTCGAATCCAACCGGCCCTGTTCCGCCGGTACCCTCTTCCTCGTAGCACCTCGCTGGACGGATGCAGATTTTTACCGTGCCACCATTATCTGCCGCGTTATCGTCGGTGAACCACAACCTTATGCTGCCTCCGGCGTGTATGAAGGCGATGGTCTGGAAGTTGTAGGCTAGCCGGGCTGCCTCGTTATCCTCAAACGTGCCGAGATTTGGAAACCTTACTATATCGTCTTGCGGAGGAAGCGGCATAATATCCCTGTTTGGGTCAAATGTTACCTGGCGCCTGTACCCTATGTTGAGGTTATCGAGCCTGTATTCGCCTCGTACGTAGAAGAACGGGCAGCACTCTGTGACTTGGGCGATGTACTCCCCGGCTGGTAGCTCTGCAACGAACGCGTCGTCTTCTATCCCGGAGTTGGCAGAGGGGTCGAGGGTGATTTCCAGGTGGCAGCCGACGCAATCGTCGTCGGAGCTCACAGTGGCGGTGCCGCCGTCCACAGCGCAATCCTTATCTGGGTCCATGTCGATGACGACCCTGTCGTCCATGCCGTCAACGATGAGGGAGAAATCGGCCTGCGCGGCTTGAATTCTTTGTGTTTCGAGGTACTGCCGCGTTCTTTCATTCCTATATCGCGACCGGCAGTTTTCCAACGCGCAGCATATGGCCCATTTTTGTTCGTTGAACGCCTGTATCATCACTTGTACCCATTTAGTCACTATCGCTTCTTTTCGGGCTTTTCTATGTGCGGCTACAGTGCGGAATCTTTGTTCGATGTCGCTCAAGATCGGGTCAATGTTGAGGTGGTATAGGGTGCTGGAGCAGATTTCGCACGCGATGGTGCAATCTGATTCGTTTCGTTTGACCAGCCTGCGGGTAACTTTATTAATGTCGTCGTCAATTACGACCAACCACGGGCTGTTGATGTTTATTGGTTTTACCTTATCCGGGCAGGCATCGGACGACCCGATGTTGGCGCGCGTCGCTACAATGTAGTTTTCTTCTTCGCTTACGCGTTCTACGCCCAGGTCGACGATGGCTCTGTTTTTGCCAGCCGTCGTTGTTTCGAAGTTGGCCTCTTCCTGCTGAAGTACGCCCAAAAATTCCGCGTTAATGCCGTCTTCTCCCAAGAACCCTTCGGGTCCAGTTTCGAGGCGGTCGGCACCGTCGGCGCCTTTAGCACCCCGCTTGCCCTTTTTACCAGGGGTGCCCCCGTACGAGATGCTCCCCCGGCTCTCCAATTCCTCGATTAGCTGGTCGACGTTGAGAGAAAAGCTGTACCCGTAGGTGTTGTTGTGGATGTGCCACATGCGCTCGTCGCCTATGAGCTTGCCTGCGACGCGATTTATGACTTCCAGGGTGGGCGAAATATCGAGAGAATCATTTGTGGAGTAGAGCCCCACGCGCCCCGTACCGTAGATGATATTGCAGGTATCTGCTTTCATCGTTGCTTGCGGCGGCGGGATGATGAGACCTTCAATCTTGATGAAGTCTGCGCTTGACATAAGGCCGTCGCGGAGCGGCGTGGCGAGATCAAGGTTGCGGATGCCGTCGATACGTATCCAGGCATTCTGAACAGCAGCGTACCGGTAGAAAATGCCGGGCTCGCTCTCAAAAATCTGCCCATTAGTAGGATTCGGAGGGAATCCTAACGCCATAGTACACTCCTAGCTTTCTGCTTCCACGACGGTGCCTGGATCTTCGTCTCTCTGTCCGAGTTCGTCAGGTGAATAATCATCTAAGTCTCTAAACCCAGTGCCAGTGCATGGGAATACGCGAAGGACGCGCACAGTTACCTCGCCGGTGGCGCTTGCGTTGGGACCCGTGGGTGACGTTAAAGTAATAATCCCTGTTCCAGTGAAAACCGGGGTGATTACTTTGTCTAATAGCGGCCCGTCTTGGTACGCACTTTCCACGGACGTCATATCATATTTATCATGCGGCGCGGTGGATGGTGGCATAAACTCTTCCTGCGCTGGGCCTGGGCCTTCTACATCATAGCTGGCCATGAGCCCAATTCCGCTTACATCACCACAATTGTCGCACTCCGGGTTTCCAACAAAGTAGCCGTAATCGGGATGGTTTGAATCATAGTAGGCACCCCGGAGATATTGGATAACATAGCCGCCCTCGGGCAATGTCTCTGATCCCATCGGGGTGTTGCTCGGATATTGGACCCTAATTCCGGGCGTATCGACACCTGTGCCAGCGGGAACCTTATAGTCACCGAGCCATTCCGCCAAGCTGTCCTCACAGAATGGTTCGCCCAACAGAAATCCAGCCATGGGCATACGGGCCAGGTCCTCTTCCTGTACGGCCCCCGTTGGTCCGGGGTGACAATCGTCCGGTTTGATACCTACGCACATTTCTATCGGTAGTTCCCACTCGCATTCGGCGAGCTTGAGTATCAACATAGATAGGATTTGCCTAGCTTCCCTGTCTTTCGCCGTCATGAACTCTTTGGCCTGTGTGTTCCATTTGGCTTCGGTTTTATTTAATTGGTCGACGTAGTAATCTATAACCTTATCAATTAGGACGCCGAGTTTTGTTCTGCTAGTGTTGAGTTCTGCTGGGTCGCTGCCTATCATGACGCCTTTTGCGTAGTAGCCCAGTGTGACATCTAACACACCTAGCGGGTCATCTGGGGGTGCGGCCAAACCGTACTCAAATGCCTCGGAAAAGTCGTCGACATCCAAATTTGGCGATATACATTCATCAAGATCAAAGCACGACCACTGAACTCCTCGGTGGACGGGCGTTGTGATGAGCTGTTCCGCCGCGTCTTCTTCAGTTGGGGTCTTCGCCTTAGCCTTTATGGCTGTTAATTTTCCCGCTTCGCTATCTAACTCGAGACTTACCACTGCTGTATCGAACACCTCATCCGACTCAATGATTTTGACGCCAGTGAACTTGTGGGAAGCGGTGGCGTCGTCGCCCGTTGCGCCTTTTGTGCCTCGCGGCCCGTCGCCGGTTCCGTCTATGCCCTTGTTGCCCGCGCCGCCCTGTTCTCCTCGCGGTCCCGCACAGCCGGGAACTTGGATACAAAACGTATCTAAAAATTTCTCGCCGACTCTTATATCAAATCCGGGTGGGTTGTCAAGATTATCCGGAAACTTGATGGGTTCGGCGCATTCAGCCTCGATTATATCGCCGTCTTCACCCGTTATACAAGAAATATCCAGTGAGTCCGAGGTAAGCTCAATATCACCCGTAATGAGGCCAACCCTATCAGCTTCTTGGGGTTCGAGGACGCCAAGAGTATCGCCGTTTTCTGCGAGGGAGGCATCTCCGAGCACTTTTATTGTGCGCCCTTCGACCGCATAGATAATAAACTGCTGTCCTCGTAGCTCGCCCTTCTCGAAGCGGAGGACCATCCCGCTCCAATCAACTCCGCTTGTGCCTGTGCCATCCTCCCCTGGTATTTCTTCGATAACCTTTACTGCGGTGCCGGATGGAATAACGGTGATAGTTTCTACGGTACCTTCGAGTAATTTTTCTGGGCATAGGGGGACGGTGCTCAAAAAGGGCTTAACTACGATGCCAAAATGACCACCCTTTTCTGGGACGGAATCCACCAGGGTTTTTAAGTGCGCGCTCAGTAGGCCGCTTTGGCTGGATGAGGCGAGCGGTATGGAAGGTGATGTGCCCGCACGGCGCCAGCATCTTTCCTCTATATTGAACCGCCACCATACATTGTAGCGATCAGCAAAAAGCTGTCCGTCGAATGGTCGTGATGGAAAAGTGTTTAGAGCCATGGGTGGCTTATCTCACTTGTACTATAACGCAATTGCCGTCATGGCTTATAAAGCGACCTTCTGTGGTGTGCAGGGACACCTGGTCTTCTCCCAGCAGATTTGGAAATCCAGCCGCCAGGCCTTCGTGTAGCTCTGCGAAAATATTTATATTCTCGTAAGTCATGTCGCCGATTGCTATGCGCTTTGCCCACGTGGGGCAGTTCTTGTTTACCTTGTTTTCCTTATCAAGGTGAATTAGCATTATGTCTTCTGCGTCGCATATAAATATGCCTTCATGGGTCCTCCAGGCGATTTGATCATGGTTGGTTCTGTTTCGTGGGTTGTCGCCGAAGATCTGTCTTATACCCAAATGCACTTGCTCATCGTACGTGAGAAGCTCTACACGCTCAAAGCTCTTCTCGCCCGATGTCGTGAGTCTAATGCACTTCGTTGGCATTTTTATCTCCGTTACGGTACAACAGAACCAATGATCTGCCTGGGCAGCATGTCTATTACTTGAAAGTCCCCAACCATGGTGTCATCGACGTGGTTGGGATCTCTATATGCGATGACCTGGAAATTAGAGTAAGGCTGCATGATGTTGACTAGGCCCTCTGGCACCTCTACATCGACATACGCGAGCGTATCGGAATTATCCACGGCTATGCGAACAGCCACATTCGCCCGCGTGTGTCTCGTATCTCCGGCATTCGCCGCACCGAGACTTAAAACCAATCGCGCATTAGACGGCGCGGGCGCGGTGTTCAGGTAGTGGATCCTAAGGAAGACGCTTCCGCTGCCTCCTTTTATGAAATCCTCTGCTACGACACCCTCTATTTGCGCGTCGTCAAACGCCATGGTTATTATCGGCGTGCCGCCTCCCCATGTGTAGTTATTCCAGTGGGGGCCAATGCCGTAATCACGCCAGTGGAAACCATTAATTAAAATGGTCTCGTGCTGCATCGATAGAGTAACGACGCCCCCGCCAAGATTTACTAGGGTTCCAGTTGGCACGACGATTTTTGTAACCTTGGGCACGCTTACACTGTCGTCTTCGTCTTCTACGGTGAGGAAAACGGACTCGTCTGTGAGGATCATGTTAACGGCGGCTTGGATGTCTTCGTTTGTTATCAATGCGTCAACGATGCCATCATTGATGGATGTAATCCACTCGGTAAGGCTCATATCGCCGTTTACTTCTATGAAATCAGCGATGTTGGCCCAACTTATCCCATTCCACATCTTCAGTTTTTCCGTATTCAGGTCGAACCAGGGTGTGCCTATTCTTTTTTGTGTGGGCTCTCTATAGCTGGATTGCTGCGACAGGAGGCTAATAATGGCAAGGCGCATCCAATCGTAGCGCGCCTGTCCGGGCGCAGGGAAGTTATCGTGGTCCTGCCCCGTTGTGCCAACGTCGTCTACAAAATTTATTTCTGGTGCAGGAAAACGCATTCTGTTGTCTGGAAGATTAGGCATATTTTGATTCCTCTAAAGCCGCCACGATTCTAACTTTGACGGACTTTAAGTCCCTAAATTCATGTTCCCATATAACTAGTTGCGTATAATCCGGATGCTTTATACGCGCATATTTGGACTTTAACTTGTCTCTTTTCTTATTTTTAGGAAGATTATGCCAATAATCCCCATTTACTTCTATGAGCACGCTGTGATCTGGCGCATAAAAATCAAAAAAATACCTACCGACCTTATGTTGTTCTATGAAATGCACACCCAAATTCTTTAGTACGCCTCTCGTGGCAATTTCTATCGAGGTCGGGCTCTGCGAATTTAAAAAGCCCTTTGCGGATCCTTTTAGATACGCATTGCGCACATCGGTTTTCCACAGCCTTTTAGTGGACTTTGATAGTTTCGATCTCACCTCTTCTGTAAACATGTTTCTATTGTAGTTTAATTTGGAATGCTGCGAGATAATCTTTTTGTATTCGGGACTGGCCCATGCCTCGTTGGCTTGTTTTGAACGTTGCTTCCTACCTTTCGGGCTGTTGGCGTGCCTCTTTATATTTTTTGAAACCTTAGCTCGGAAATTATTGTCCCTCCAAAGTTCTTTTACCCTATTTGAACTGCTGTTTTTGAGTAGGGATTTTTGGGTTTTATTTTTCACTTCAGATCTCGATTGGATTTCCCTATTACTACATACGCGACATTTATATGGCCCGTTTTGATTTTTACAACACTTAATCACATCTTTAAATTTTTTTGTAAACATCTGGCGGCACACGCTACAAACGGCAGTAATAGAATCCTTAAGTTTAAGGTTTTGGTCGGCTTCTAGAATACACCCCAACGCTATTTTTTTAGCGATAGACATGTATTTTTTGCCATTGCAAAATTTACATTTGTATTCTTCTTTATTATTCATATAGTAACGAATTAGCGTACCGAATGTGATTTTATGTGTGTCATGGCACAATGGGCATTTTACATCTACGACATCGCGCCATTTTGCGTTTTGCTCTGCTACGTGTTTTAGTGCTAAGTTTTTTGGTGTCATAATTCTTCAAGCGCCTTGTCAATGCTCTCTTCCAAACGCTTCTTCCTTTTTTTATCTTTTTTGCCATTATAGCCCGAAACGCCGCCGAAAGTCCGGCTTTTATCGAAGGAACTTGGGAACATACTCTGGTCTCTCAGATGCTTCCGTGTCGGGGATTTATATTGGTCTTCTTCCAACTCATTTAAAGCCATAACGGAGAAAATGAACTGTGTGCCGCGCTTGGATGGTCGGACTTGCATATGTACGCCGTTCCTGTCCGCTTCTACTTCCATATGATCTCTAAGACCTGCTATCTCGTCCGCGTGGTCCTTTGGCACGAAATAACTTTGGTAGCCGCCCTCGTCCGTATGAATATCAAACACCATGCGATGGCTTTTAATATACTGTTCAAACGAGTTATAGATCTTTTTGAGGTCTTCGTGGAGGCCCTCTTTTATTGTCTTTTTGGTCATAGACTATACCCCGGTTTCTTTATATTTGATTACTTGGTATAGCCGTGGGGGTACGCTATGGCGTCTGCCACAGGTCTCCGTTGAACACCTTCCAGTTTGTTCCATCATACCACTGGTCACCAAAAATGGGGTCTCTTCCCAATAGTATTCGGATGCGCGGTAGCAGGTCCACCGTATAATCTATCGTATCGTCGCTGGCATCAATAATGAGCCTGAACTTTTGGGAGAGGAGGGAACCCTTGTACCCGTACCTGTCGATGCTTGGGTGGGTCCTGTTAGCTTCCGGGAGCGCTGTGGAAGTGGCGAAATCAACGAGATCGCCCTGGCCCTGGTCCAGTTCCGTTACGTATCGGTTATCGTCACTGGGGTCTAGCGGAGTGTCGGTTTTTGCCGCCGAAGTGCCCTTTAGGGCTTCCCACTCCCCAATCGTTGGGATGTACTTGGGAACATCTTTTCTGGCGAATGACGATAGCCTGGTCGCGGATGCCAAGAACGTGGCATCAGCGGGAACCGATATGATGGACAGGAACAGGTCGAAGAATGTGTCTACTTCGTCGTTGCTGGATGTTCCCCACTTGCTGCTCAATACCACGTGCCCTCGGCCAAAACCTTGCTGCCAATCGGCGGCACCCGTGCCGGTTTCTTCATATAGGTCATCAAGAGGTTCAATGGACACCACCCTGCCCGCCGCCCAGTCCCTGTCGAGCGTTAGCTTGGCGAACTCTATTGGGGCTGTCGATCCGGGCTCTAGGACTCTATATGTGGCAAAAATGAAGCTAATCTGCTGGGCTGTGGCATCTTCGCGAAGGATTCTGTTAACCCATACTGGGTAGTAAGTGCCCGATATGTCGCCTTCTGGCTCGTCGCCTGCCGGGACGGCAATATCAAATTCCCTGAAGAGGGCCTGCGGGATGGTTATGCCAACGGGCGATGCCGACTCTCTGTTTGCCAGGAGGTCGAACGGGTAGTTGAATGTGGTCAGCCATGTGTTCACGTCGGAGTTGATGGCGGAGATGGCGTTCCACGCGCTCAAGGTGAGCATGCCTGTTCCATGGGTGAAGGACGTTAGCGAGAACTCCATGAGGCTGGCATCGTTGTCCATTACCTGGTATACTTCTGGGCTTGGGTATAGTCCGTTGCTTCCTTCTACTTGCCCCACGGGCGGAGCGAGAAGATCCAAGAAATCTTGGACCATTTCGTCTTCTGTGTCGAGTGTGCGGAACGTGATAAAGCCGTCTACCGTCTCCACTTCGCCGGGATCGATTGGGTTATTCTCTTCAGCGGACGTCGCGACGACAATCCTAACAACCTGGTATGTTAGCGTACTGTCGATCTCGTAGTCGGCGTAAAATAGAGAGACTTCATTTGTGCCGTTTTCTTCTTGGCCGGTAAACACGAGACGCAGTTTTCCTGTGTACACGTCGGGATCAGTACCCGTCCCCGTACCGCCAGTTCCACCTGGGTTCTCGCCAGAGATACGCTTGATTTTCGCAAGGCGCAACCATTCCCATTTGGAAGGTAGCGAGGCGCCCATGTCCCATATCCAACTTAGCGGCACGTCGCTGGCTAGAGAGCCAGACAAGACGCGCGGCTGTATGACAAACGGGAACAGGGCCTGGTGGTTTAGGCGCAGGCTGATGTTGTCAACGGCCTTTGCGATCACCAATTGCCTAACGGCGACGTCGGCTATTGTCCTGTTTAGAGTTTCGTAGTGCCCTGGATCTCCTTGCTGCAGCCAGCGTATGTTGAGGCTCCCTGATGGATCGACGAGGCGATCAAACAGGTTGCCCGGAGCTACCGTTGGGACGTGCGATGGGTTTATATATACCATGGATACCTCGGGAAAATGGTCAACGCTTATTTTATGTTTGTTTCAAATACAAGGGAATCGCTGCCTGTGTCAATGCTTCCCTATAGAAGCTGGTTTGTGTTACAATTTTCTGTCACCCATACTGGCGTGTTCATTATCTACTTTTGAGGGGGACGGATGCCACATTCAGTGCGAGATGCCTTCCTAGAGATGCTTACGAAAAACAAACAAGACCTCGCCAACATTTTAAGCCTCATAGAGGGAGAAACTGGTAACCTCCATCCCTATGCACGCTCCGTAACCAGCATATTTATTCTGAGCGACAATATTCTCGTCGCGCTTATAGCCTACGATGAGCTAATACAAATCGCTAGACAGACGCCTCAATTTCGCATAGATCCCGGAAATTGCTCACCGTGCGAATTCTCTGCTGGCAAAGGACGCGCTTAATGCCATGTGCCAACGCAGTTAGCGCCTCACATGGCGAATCGCCAAAACATACTAAGGCTTCGTTGAGTCTTTTGTGGGCCGCCGACGCACAGAACTTGGTGTTTTCGGTGGCCCAAATGTCGCTGATCTCCCAGCCCTGCAACATGGCTTCGGCTTGTGTCATGGCTCCCTCGTCATATAACCTTGGTTTACGTATTGGTCATATACCCTCGGCAGGTAATCTACCAACCACGCTTCGTATTTATCTAGACCGTCGGGGTCTAGCACGTTTATCGCGTATGCGGATCTCCACCTTGAGGTGGCGCTGGTGTCTATTTTTTCTAATCCGGTTGGTACGGAAAGTAATGGTAAAATCAAGAAATGCTCGGGCATTTTAGTGTGGGCGACCACAGATACAATATTTTCTTTCCAAGAGCGCGATGTCGGCTTCTTTACTTTTATGGCGAACTTAATGAAAAAGGCGTCGCCGGTAAGCACCGCTTTGGTTCGTATGCGGGGATTGTCAAGGCGCTCCATGGCGTCTTTGGTGGAAATTCTCAAGACATCGGCCATGGATGGTTGTGTTTGTTCAACTAAGTGGGAGAGCCTCATACTCTATATTTGAAAAACGGGGCATGTATTTCAAAGATAAGATGGAATGCCACAAGGGTTGTGGCGCAGAACGGTTTTTGGTAAACAGGAAAGGAACCTGTCATGTTACACAAATCACGCGGTCTACATTTCCCCAATCTCAGCTTTATCAAGGAAACCTCTTTCGGCCCCTGGGGCAACGATGGAACCACTCGAGTATATAAGCTCGACTGGAAAGGATTCCGAATGCTCCCGGAGCCCTACGACACCTGGCTAAGGCGATTTACATTCGTCTTGCCGAATAACTACTTCGAAGGCATAACGCGATGCGCCCAAATGGCTAACATCGAGTGGGGGCAGTACAAGCCCTTCGACACTGCCGTGCGGCCATATATGGCGGGTGTTGGTCACGTCTACGACGCTTTTGTCCTCATGGCGGATTGCCTCTACGACCAAAACAAAGACTACTACTATCGTGGGAAGGACAAGCACCTAATCAGGTATGCCCTGATGGCGAAGTTCTGGTTTAACAACACGGGTCGCGGTATGGTAGAGCAATTTGCCATGTTCCACAAGATTAAAAGCGACGCGCTACACAACTGGATAGAGCGCGATTTTCTTGAAATGATGGATAAATTCTCTATGCAGTTCAACGAGGACATTTGCCAGGCGGAGAGAGATTCTGGGGTTCCGCAGAGTCCCGACGATCCAGAGAGGGTACCAGAAATTTCCTCCGAAAGCTTCGAGGACATATGGTCAGAAACCGCGCAGGCCTTGTGCCCCAAAGTCCCCGAAGGTTGGGCGCCAAACGATGGGATGCCGATGGTGTGCAGTGTTGGTGTCACGGAGCACTGTCAGCACGGACCGTGCGGGTGCCCGGATATCCTTGGTAGGCAAGGAGCCAAGGGGTCTCGGGAGAGCTGGTCTCCCCTAATCAAAGACGGTAAGTACGAGGGCTCCAAGCAACCCTCGACAGAGGCCCCGCCCGAAACCATAAGCGCTGGGGTTGATCCTCTTGCTAAAGACCCAAAAGAGGCGCTCGTGCTGGCGCAGCAGAAGGCTATAAAGAACGGGATTTGCCCGGTGTGTGGGGCTGAGATCGCCCACCGCTCTGCAACTGAGGAATGTAGTGCAGGTTGCGGTTGGACTAGGAGTGGTTTATAGACTGAATAATGAACGGGCGAGCCACAGAGGCGCAGAATAATTCTGACGCCACTAGGGCCGCCTTGACGCGCGCTCTGCCCTCCGTGTCACCTGTGGCGTGGAGGGCACCCAGCGCGTATTCTTCTCCCGCCCCGCATGCGTCATATTCGAATCGAGACTCACCGACCTGATAATCCGACTCTATGTGGAACAAGTGCCCCTGGTATCCTACGAGGAATTCCCCACCGCTATCCCGGCCATCTGACGTCCTCTGGTATCCGTTTTCTTTGAAGCACTTTTTAATTTCGTCTACAAAGGTGGTGACCATATAGCGGTAGTGAGTTTGGTTCTTGCGCTCTGGCGGTTTGAACTTGAATTGTAGGAGCTGCCCCATGCGAAATGAGCTGGTGAAGCCAAATAGGAACTCGCCGACCTTGAAGACTTTTGGATCCTTGCGGTACGCGATGCTGTCCCCACTCACACCCGCTGAGTCCCCGCCCATCCAAACTCTACCTTTATCTATTACCCCTACGATACAGGTCATTCATTCTTTTCCTTTGTAATGCTTGCATTTGGGGCGGTAAAGCTTAACCCTTAGGAATATGCGCTTGTTTATGGGTTCTGGGTCGATTACGGTGGCGTTCTTTTCTTCCCAACATGTAAACAGCTCGTCCGAACCTTCTTTATCATCACGATGTGCGCAAGATTTACATGTCGTGATGGTGTGGGCATCCCAGAACTCGTTGGTATACACTTCCACCTTTATGGTTAGGAGGCCAGTTTCGTCGTAGGCGAGCTTTGGGATTTCGACGGATTTGATCCTTGTTGGGTCAACGCCCGGAATGTTACATATCCAGCCGTTTTTGCGTGCCTCGGTTCCCTTAGTGACGGGATCGCCTTTTGTGTCAATAAATTGTATGTTGACGTCCCCCATGTTGATTTCTACGATTTCGGTGTTGGATTTGCGCAAGACGCATTTGAATCTTTCGACATCAAAGTCCTCATCTAAGTCATCTTTGTCACAGAGAGGTACAAAAGAGATATTGCCAAACTCGTGGCTTGCATGGGCGATTTGATCGCCGATTCTAATTTTTCCACTGTGTACTTGGATGTACCCTTCGAGAAATGGCTGGGCCATGGTTTTAGGGCCGGGTTTAGTTGGCTGCACGTATGTCTTTTCATCTGCCGCGAATACCTCGTAACTATCGTCTGCCGCTAATATAAATGGCATTTTTCCTCCTTTTAATTAGTGGGAGTTAAATACATAGAAAAACCCCGCCCTTCCCGGACGGGGTTTTAGAGCGAGTCGGGGGAACCCGCTTCGTTATTTATCCCTAATTCATCTTTCATTAGGCCCACGGCATCTATGCTATCTTTGGCATAATCTTCAGCTTCTGCTACAATCTTTATAAAATATCCCATTAGGTGGTCTTCAAAACTTGGGTCGCTTATTTTTAACACAACGCTGTTATTGGAGGCGGCGTATTGGTTGCTCCTGTTGTTAGTGCCCAATTTCTGCACTGTAATCGCCCACTCTACTTCTACCTTACCCTCTTCAGTAGGCGTTATCCATATATCAATCAATATAGGATCTGCCCCGATCTCTATCTGCACACTATCCTCATTGGGGGTTGTGTGTTCTATCCCCCTGTTATTTAACATTACTTGTATGATGTCTAGGATGTTAACTTCGCCCATTTTATCCCTGTTTATCTTTGAGTTCCTTTTCCGTTATTATCTTGTAGTCTATGTCCTTATCTTCACAATACTCTTCCGCCGCTTCTGCCTTGGATTGGTTTACGGGAAGCTCTACGAGCTTTTGTGGCTTTACTTCGATTAACTCGATGCTCTGCTTCCGTACTACAAGAATATCTGGGACGTAGTTCTTTTCTTTTCCCTCAAACACGTAAGGAATGGAAAAAGGCTCCGTGGTATAGGAGATGACGTCGCCATCCCTATCAAGCATTTTATAATAAGCAAGCTCGTATGAAGACCTATAATAAACCCTGCCTGCTTTGGGAGAAACGTGGTAGCCTTGTTTAGAGTTCACGTTTAGGCGTATTTCTCCTCTTAGGATTTTTTGAGTAATTATATGCGATATGCGCTTTCTAAATTCCCGTGATTTAGTTGTTTTAATTGTTTTTTCTAGCGCCGCCCTTCCTGCGGGTGAGTTTAGCCATTTTTTGGTTTTTTCTAGCCCACCGTGATTAAAATATGTGTCTAGCATTTTCCTCTTCCGCTTTTCCGAAATTGGCTTGCCGTATTGTCCATTCTTTTCGCCTTTTAGCCCCTCTGATATTTTTTCTTTATGGGCGGGAGTAAAAACGCGCCCGCGCGACGACTCGCTTAATTTTCTTCTTACTTCATCCGTCATGGCTTCTGTGGTGCGCCTTTTGTGTTTGGCTTCTATGTCCTCTTTTTGGTGTACATACCCCAATTCTTTTAAGCGAATCCATATTGCACTCTTGGCAATGTTTACAGCCACAGCCAGTTCTTTTATGGCCATATTGGGCGCATTATTTAGGAGAAATTTGTCGATTTTCGGGGTAAAATGATACTTTTGGATTTTCTTGCTGATTTTGGCTTTATGCTCGTCTGTTGGTTTGTATCTTCCCGCTTTAATACCTAGTTTTCGGGCCCTAGCCCCAACGGCCTTCTCAGAGATATGAGGGAGAAATTTCTTAGTAAACGATGTAATCGTATAGTTAGAAAGGTTCTCAATTATGAGGGGGTCGTGATCGTTCCAGTTAATGGGCTTTCCACTTGGCATATCTTATTTTTGCGTGAAAAGCCCAGACTTTCATATGACTATGAGAAGATAACGCTCCAACGAACCGTGATTTGGAAATCCTCACTGACCTTAACGGGAACTGCGAGTATGCGATGGGCAAAAAGGCGGTATGTGTCCCGAAAAGCTCCGATATCCCCCGTAATCGGGGTCCCTTCAGAGTCTGCCGGGATCCTATCCAATGTTATATCTCTTCCGCCGACTGCTTTTTCGAGAACCAAGTAGTACGGGCTGATTTGATCCATCGTGCCGTGGTCGGTTGCTAAGTCCACAAGTTTCACTTGATCGCCTGTCTTGATAAGATCAACTTCTGTAACAGATGGATCCAGTGATACAACGTTCGTGCCGGATGCTATAATGTGCAATGGGTCAGTTGGCTCGAGGAATAAATCGTGTGGATCGCATTCGCAGGCACCGATATCCGCGCCAAGTTCTCTTCCTCCAGCTAACGCAACTTCAGTGAGCGTGAAGAAGTCGCTATCGGACCTTCCAAAGCCGTTATACTCGTCCGCCAAGATGGTAGTTTCCACTACCAACTTATTGTTTATCGCGCGCACATCTGAAGCAAACAAAGGAGCCCCGGCTGGTTGATAGGTTGGCTCAAATTCCACAGACTCTATCCTCTTCAGGGGGCGGTTCGGATCCGCAATCGGTATTGGGTTAATCAAGCCGCCATCATTCGTGGCACCTGGGCTTAGCTGCACGCGGTTGTACTGGCCGGTGACATCATCAAAGACGTAAAATCTGGTATCGGCCTGGTCGAGCGGGTTTCCGTCATCGTCGAATGATGCGCCAAACAGGATGTACTTGAGGGTGAACTCATCGTTTGGGTCGATATCGGCGTCAATCCACGCCCCGATTCCGCCGGCGGCTCCGGGATCCCACACTTTCGGGTGCGGTATCCTTTTCGCGAGCATCTCTTTGGCAAAGAGCTTTATAATGTTGTGGTCGATGTAGCGGTGGACCACATTCCCATTGCGATCCTTGACGATAATTTCAAGCTCGCCTTGGCAACCTGTTACTTGGTCGCTTAGTTTTATGACTTTTTTGGACATGTCTGTTCCCTTTAAATACCGTCGCTGTTAGTTATAAGATCTCCATTGGTTGCTACCGGAGACAACTAATGTGACACTCGAGCCACTGGCTAGCGCGTACGCATTGTTGACACCCAAAGCGTTAATCGCATCGCCAGTAAATGGAAAAATATCCGCCGAATTGGCGGCTGCGACGTTTGTCACCATTATTTGCATCCCTAGTACGGCTACAGGAAGAGTTATGCAGTCGCCTGCAGTTCCTGATATTGTAATCTCCACGAGCTGAGTCCCCGCAATTAGCTGTCCACTCAATTGAGCGCTTCCTATATGCGCCGTCACACCCACTTCATCAAACATGCGCCCAGCCCAAGTAGCATGCACAATGGCCCCGCCAACTGCCTGCCGTCCAGGATCGCTTAATATTTCCGTCACATTCATAGTCAATTTTGAAGTGGCGTCTATGATGTAAAGAACAGCGGTATCAATTAGCCCAGCGGTGATATGTAGCGTACCACCAGACTCGCCAACGATAGCGCCATCTGGTGCACCCCCCCCAGAATCCGTTAGGTTATTAACAAATCCAGTGAGCGTATTTACATCAGCTCTGAACACGGTCCTCCCAGTACCTATTATATTGACGGTGTTTAACTTACAATTAATATCGCCACCATCAGCATCAAACCCAATACCGACATCTATAATCATCTCTTCTATGACTACATTTAAAGTTCCCGAAGAGCAGAGACACCCATTCGTCGGACCAGTACTCAAAACCATCCTCTGAGCACGAAAATGCGCCGTGCCTGAACCCGCCGACTTGGTTACAGCCGTCTGCGCTCCATTAACTGCAGGTGCCAACTCTCTGCAAGTAAAACTTGAATCGTCAGCTAAAGTCACCACGGCACCAAAATAGGCTTCGGGTGCGTATACGTGAACGAAGGCTGGAACCGACACGGTGAGACCATAATATCCAGCATCTAGACCAACAATTGCGTACTCATCTGTAATGTCTCCTGGTCCTGCCGTCGTAGCCAACCCGATGGCGTAAGGGAAAGTGAGAACAGCCGCTTCCGGACTTAATCCGGTATTAGAGTCTGAGCCATGTTGGCCGACGTAATAAACGTTATCTTGAGTTACGAAATTTATTATGTCATCAATTCTAGCAGTCTCGAAATTACTTTGCGGTGATCTTTGCGTAACCGTCCCAACCGCAGCAATATTATTGCCAACGCAAGATGACCCATTGCCCCAAATCACGGCTCCAATGCTAGTAAAGGGAGCATTCGCTGCTCCAACTCTCAAGGTAGTTCCATAGAAAAAGGCATCTGACCCAGCGTGAGCTCCAACGAATGCAGACGCAGCAGATGAGTGCAAATAGCTATTCGTCGCTATGAAGGTATTAGGTGCCGTGGCCTGTTGATAGCAGGCATCCACCGTGACCATTCGAGTATTGACGATTTCAGATGTTCCGCCCGTACCGTTAATGCCCCAGCCCGAAGTTGTTAACGTAAAATGAGCATTTACACAATTGAGGAGCCCGCCTGAGACCAAAATTCCGTGGGTTTTATCTCCTACCAATTTCGTGTCGATAATCTGGACTTCTCCATTTGTCATTGAAATTATGGGGTCTAATAACGCCGCAGCATCTCTGCGAAATCTACAACGATCAGTCAATAAATAAGCAGTAGCATTTCCAACTATGATGTGGCCAGTTGTATCGTAGCGAAATGAGAGCCCGCCCAAATAGAGATTGCCGGCAGCGCCCAAGGTGATTATGGCTCCCGCAAAGCCTCCTGCAGTTGTAATTTCTGGCTCTGGAATAAAAGCTGGCACCTCTATTAACGTTTTAGCCGCAAGCATGGCATAAGAAACTATCGCTAGGGTCTTGGTTAGCGTGATATTTGCATTAATTTCGTAATCGGCCCCCGGATAACACACAAGTACGGAACCGGTTGGGGCGGCTGCTATGGCGACTGCCAGCTCGTCGTAGTCGTACGCCGTCGTATTTGGGCCGACTGTGATAACGTTATCCGCATTCCTGATGGGTATGCGGGCGATTATCTCGGCGGCCTCAAGGTCTTCCAGGTCCGCTACTACCTGCTCCAGAAGCTGCATTCGCAAGGCCATTTCAGAGGGAGGCATATACTCGTCCTTTATTTAGGGATCTTTATTTATTTTTGATTATCGGCTTCGCTGTGCTTTATTGCTCGCGCTCGGCCTCGGGTTCGGGTTCGGGTTCGCGGTACGCCCAATGCCTGGCGCGGGGCGGTCTTCTTTTTTCTTTGGCTTTTTCTATGACTTTCTCCGACTTCTCAAAACCTTCGCGTGCTTTTTCCACGCGTTCTTCGGGGTCTTCTTCGCTCTTTGGCCTGCCGAATACTTTGGCGACGCTAGTCTTTGGAGAGAGTTGGATGCTTTCTTCCTCGCCCGTTCTTAGGTTCAGGTACCTTACGTTCCAAGGTCCTCCCGATGGGAAGCTCTTGTGCATATAAAACTTACCGCCCGGCACGTGGGTGGGGGGCACGCTTGGATCCCTTGTGGTTATAAACCCTGGTTTCGCCCCAGGGCGCCCGCTGACAGTGCTTTCGTCCTTTTCGCCGGATCCTTTAATGCGAACGGGTGATAGGCGTAGTGGGAAAGCTCCTGCATCCGGAAGAGCAACAATGTCGCCCTCTTTTAATTTGCCCACTTTAATTTGGTGGATGACTTCGTACCCGGCCATACCCTTTCGGGCGATGGTCCAGTACTCTATGTCTCTATTTTCCCAGCCCGATTGGTCTGAGTAGCGTATCTTAAATAGGTTCTTCCCCATAGGTGTGACCAATTTGGCGGCTTTATTCTTGCGTATGGAGGTCAGGTCCTCGTCGGTGTAGTACCGCCCTTGGGAGGGCTGCTCTGGTGGTTCTTCGCCCATAATGCTTGGTTTGAGGGCGAGTTCTTCCTCGCGGCTTAGTTCGCGCTGTTGTGGTTTTGGCTTACGATATCGCCCGGCGGGCTTGGAGGGCGGCCTCCTGGGCCTCCGCCGTCTGCGCTTCGGCTTGTCTTCAGCTTCTTCGATCTTCTTATTTAGCCGGTCCGAGAACTTTGACATGGTTTTCTTCCACGATGGCTTCCCATTTGCACGGGTCGGTTGGGTGACGTCCATATGCACATACTATATTTGGGTTGATAGAGATCTTTCCTTCTTTGTTAGTTACTAAATGGCGCGTCTCGCCATTTAGAACCTGTTCTCTACCGCACTTGGGACATATGAACCGCCACATTTGCAAACGTTTACCATTCCGAGTGATTTGTTTGAACTTGCATTCCATGTCTTATATTTGAATTATTCCCTTCTTATCGCATCTCGTGTTAAAATATAAAGTAGGAGGACTAATGAATAAATACGTGTTGAAGTTCGTCGTCGAGGGGCCGGGGTCACTCGAAGAGCACACCGAATCTATTCTTGAGAAGGTGCTGCCGCCAGAAGTGGCCGATGAGGAAGTAGAAAAAAGGATCAGGCAGGCCCTTGAAGGTTTGGGCCTAAGGGATTTTGCGGTCAAATCGACATTTATCGAAGGCCCGATGGGCAAAAACGGGCTCCTTATAATGGTTGATGGCGAGTACAACACGCTCCAATATGTAACTGGGGTACTCTCCGTTTGTGCGCAAGCCATCCACTACCTCATGGCCGACAAACATCGGTGCATTTTTCTTAACAGCAATGAGCCATACGACAAAGCCGCCCTGGCAGAGCTGGCTAAGGGTGCTTCGGTAGACACCCTGTGGGGCCTAATGGCCCTCTCTCCCTTTGTGGGAGATTTTCCGGACTTTTCCATCGTAAGTTGTGGGTTGAGCGATTTGGGATTCAGAGACATCGAACTACGCCAAGTACCGTTCAGTTGTAACGACATGGTTCGCGACCTCTTTGAGAAGTTCATCGGCGCCATTGTAGAGAGCCGGTACCCGCCGGTGGGAAATCTGGACGCCACGCCCAAAGACGGCGAGATAGTACTCATGCGGAGCACGACGCGTGGCACGACCATTCAATTCAGGCTCGTTCATGGTGGGCGCCACGGGCGCTACCGCATGGTCTCAACGACAAAAGGAATTGGGCACATCAATCAGTGTCTGAATGAGGCCAAGAAGGTAGACGAACTCTCCCCGTCGCAATTCGCCACCGCCCAATTAACGGCGCAAAAAAGGATCGGAGAGCTTCTTGAGTATCACGCCGACCCGGCGATGGAAGTGCTTATCCGGGCCGAATTCGAAGGGTTTGATATCGAGAACGCCATGAGTAACAAAGAATACCTGTGGGCGCTAGTCACTGACATAAAAGATAAAGTGTACACTATGAAGCTCATTGACACCCCCCAAATGAGTATTGAATTATCGCCTGAGGAGCATCTGCAGGTTTCCCAGGATAAAATCGTAGATTGGGCCATCATCTCGCGGGAAGAAGTCAGGCTTGTTGCTGGCAACTTCACCGCATCAAAGGAAGACGAAAATGAGTAAAGCCGACAGGGTTTCTGCGGTCGTTGTTTCGTACATTCCAGGGTTGTACGCGGCCCAGGCGGGAGAGGTTTTAGAACCCAGCGAAATAGGCAGCCTGGCCAACATTGAGCCGCACAATCAAGCCGATGCGTGCATATGGGGAAAAGATGAAACCGGCTTCTTTCCGGTTTTCCTTTTTGATGACGCGCCCGCACTGTGCGAACACCTTTTATGGTGGTGCGACGGCCATCCAGATAAGTGGTTCAAATTGGCTATGAAGTTTGAAGATGATAAGTACGCCCTCTCACTCTTGCCGGACCTTGAACGCTCTGCAAGCCGCTGGAAGTACGCCAGAAAAGAACGGTTCAAGGATGACGAGCCAATCGAATTCGATAAGTTCATCTACTCCGCGCTGTCCTTTATGTCCGCCGAATGTTCGGTAACCGAACACATCGACGAAATCATGGCGCAAGAAAAATTCAAGGTTGGCTTCGTAGAAACGAGCATCGTCGATACAACTAAGCCGCAAGAGCTTGATGACAACACCATTAGGTTTATTAGCGACATTGCGCGGGATGATTCAGAGATTGGCGAACGCCACATGGAACATTCTTTAAGTATCGTCGATAAGACCGAGGCCGAGTAGAATAACCGACGCGTCTGAATAAACGCGTGGGTCCCAATGGTGAACCTCCGCAACCTTCTCTGCTATGATTATCGCATCAATAAAGCTAATTTCTCTACCTTGTAGCACTCGCAGGTTGTAGTATGTCGTTGCCGCCGTAAATAGCGCCTTCGACGAGTACTTTGACAATTCCAAAATCATTTTTTTTATTTTGGGCCAATCGGGCGGGATGTCCACTTGGTCATGCCCAAGGTCGGTCAGAGTACGTTCATATTCACTTAGATCCCCTATCAAGCCCTCGTCCATGAGAGCCTTGTAGCAGTTGTGGATCAGTGTCGGGTTGGCGGAGATAAATGCTTCTTTGGCATCAATGAGGAAAGCAATGCTGCAGACCTTTCTCCTATCAGCCCTACCCACTATTAAGTGCGTTAGTAGGATCAGCGTTTTCATTTTTATACCCACTTTATATTTGATATAATAATTCCTCCAAATGCCATTTCATGTTACAATTGGGATATCGAAACCGTGCTAATAACCTGAGGAAGTCAAATGCTATTACTCAGACCGACAGAAAAAGAACGTGAGCTGTTCGACCTGGGCGTGCCAGCTCGACAGCTCTGCTACATGCGGCTGAAATTTAGGACGCCGAAGGCTCTGGCCGGGGCACTTGAACGATTCCATAGCAACGGGTCGTGGCAGATAATCACACAGGAAGGTGGATGGTACGACGCTACCGTAGATGCGTGCATCGATAATCCTGGGGGTGCCAGTGAGTAAGAAAGTGTTCAAGGCCGTGGCGAAAGAGATTGTGGAAGTGGTAAAGGAAAAGTCCTTGTTCTATTGCACCTTCGGGGACTACGACATTCAGGACTATGGAAGTGGCGTCGAGATATGTTTTCGCAACCGCAATATGCGGGGCTTGGGCACCGAGATTCGGGTTGCCTTCAAGAAAGACCAGCTCGTTCTCAAAGTAACCGGCCAGTACCGCAAAGCGACGGCGGGGTTGCTTCCCGTGATGCTCGGTGATCCCGATTTGGGCGAAACTCTTGCAAAACGACTCGACGACGTCGGGCTCAATATGATCAAAATAAAACTCCGGACCGCCGAGAAAATGGTTAAGCGGACGGCCAGGGCTATGCAAGACCTGGAAGACCACAGGAAAGGGAAGAAATGACGAGCGGAAAAGACGAACACGGCGGCGACGATTACGATGGCTATATGGACGCAGAAGTCATTGCGTTTTGTGACGCCCTTAATGCAATTCCCGGCATCACGACTACGGAGTCGTGCTGTGGCCATGGGCGCGGCCCGTTCAAGGTGTGGTTTCGGGCTAAAACGGACTGCATGCCCAGGCTTTTGTACTACCTGGATAGCTGACATACGGGCATTCCTGGCTGGTCAGTCAAGGTAAGAACAGATTGCGCTATGTCTACGGAGTCATACGGCATCGAAAGCACGACAATGGGCGAGGAGGCTTATGAACAAGCCGAGAAAATCGCCGGGATTATTACAAAGTACCTCACCCCAGCCGCCGAAGCCCTCGAGAAAATCGGGCACTCCATACTGGAGTCGTTTGAGGGTTTGGAGAGCCACGAGAAGAGGCTGGCCATGGCTATGCTTAAAGATCTTCTCTTCGACGTGGAATTGAAGCACGATCAAGAGGAGGAGGACGCGGTTAAAAAAGACGGTAAGTATTCAGGACCAGAACATGTGTAGGAAGGGAGTAACAATGAGTGAATTGAGGGCATTTGCTGATTTCTTAGAAAGCGTTTTGGATAGACTGAGAAACAAGGAGATTACCCCAGAAGAAGCGGGAGAAATTATAAGCAAGCACATCGATGAAAAGCGGAAGGAGGCAACATGGCAAAAAAGAAAAGACCAAAGAAACCAAAATTGACCGTGGCCCAAGTCGTGAAGGCCACAGGACACAAGACCGACGAGTGGATAGGAAACTGCTACTACATGTCGGTACAGGTCGTCGAGGCTGGACTTATAAAAGGCCGCGCCGTTTATGGGCACTACCTCGGGTTTGTGCATCCCGACGCTCCGACGTTTGGGAGGCGAAGTGACATCGGCTGGCAGAGACACGGTTGGATTATAACGGACGATGGGTATATCGTCGATGTTACGCGTTGGGTATTCGAGAACAAGAAACCCTCCATCTATATAGACAAACTCGGCGGTGAATACGACGAGGGTGGTACCCAGCTTCGCAAAGCCATGTTCAGGCCGTGCCCGGAGTACAACCCCGATACAGCCGTCGACCTTCCACTCAGCGACGACGCGACACGCGAGTACCTCATGCTTATGGGGAATCCCAAGAAATACTGGTGCCGGGAGCAAATAGCGTGGATTGCTAACCTACCCTATGACATGCACGACAATGTAGAGTACATATACACAGCACTGTCGCAGAACAGCATGAAGGCGTTCATCCCCTTCGACTACCAAAGAATGTGCGAGGACGAACACGCAGTAGATCTTACCAAGGAGGCAAAATGACCATCGAATATGACGACTCACTGCCGCGCAAGGCGATATTGAAACTGAAAAACAAAGTTGCCCGTTCCACTATCCAACTCGTCATCAAGGGCGGACATTTTGGCGGCTCGACGGGCGAAGTTGCTGTCGTGATGTCTACGGCGCAGGGGCATTCGCTGGAACAGATACAGGCCAAGTACGACGAACTCGAACCGAAATACCATATCTTGGACGGGGACCGGCTGGTAATCGAGGAATCGCTGACGTTTGAAATCAAGGCCCCGATGGGAAGGTTGCCGAGATGATCGCTGTATGGGTATTAATGGGAATCGTTATTGTGCTGGTGGCGTGTTGTATAAAGCTAAGAAAAGATGTTGACGATTATGTGGGCATGATTGAAGACTATAAAAAGATCGTCGAGACCTACAGGGTTGTAATTGTAAAAATGAAGGAAGACAGAGACAAGCAGCCAAGAAAGGAGGGGAAGGAAAGTGGCGATAAAATGTAGTTGCCCACAATGCGGGCGGCTCTTATCTTTCCAGAAATCAGGGAGCAAATACATCAAATGCTCTTGTGGCAAAAGAGTTTTGGCTTTATCAAATGCAGATAGGGCGAAATTTCTAGAGAAAGAGAAACGGGAGTACCTAGAGAAAGAAGCACTAAAAAGGCAGAAAAAATTAGAAGGTGAACGCAGGAAGGAACAGCGGAGAAAGGAAAAACAGAAACAACAAGAAAAAGACTTTGCCGACGCAGAAGAAGCTAGGAAAGCCAGAACTATTGACAAAAGAAGAAGAAAGGCATTGGGCGAAGAGCCAGAACCAACTTGGTGGCAGAAGCAACTTTCCCTTAGTAAGCGCCCAGAGAAGAAGCCCGGAAGCTTTTTTCTCAGTTGCCTGGATAATTGCTGTTTGTTGATCGCTATTGCGATTATTCTTTTTGTTTTAGTTGTTTGTGGAATTATTGGCAGTGGATAGTTCTACCATATGCCGTCAACGAGCAGTTTTCCAATTATTTTCCCAGCAACTTTCGTCGTGTGCTACCTTACCCTCTACACCTTCGGCGCTGGCCTCAGCTTTGGCGGCAGCCTCTTTTTTAGCTAGTAGCCGGGCTTCCTTCTTTTTGCGACCCCCACCAAACAAATCCGCTTCCTCAATCTCTTCCAAGCCCAAGGCGCGTGGTAGCAAAGCTTCAAAATTACGTGACATGGGAATCTCCTTTATTTATTTTTGAAGTTTCCATGTACTCCCTTATTTGATTATTCACAAGGGTGTTTCCTCATGTTTTAATCGGATAAGAAAGGAGGGGAAATGCCCCGAACCCCCAGACCCAGATACGCCCCAGTCGACTTGGGAAAGAAAACATTCGCAGGTAGGTTCCCGCGAACCGTCCACTACCGCGTTGCCCGAAAAAGCGGAATCATCGCCAAAACCGGATTCAGAGGCTACGACAAATGCTTGAATACGTACGTCGGCTGCGAGTTCGGGTGCTCGTATTGCTATTGTCGCTTCTTCCTTCGCGACCCCAAGCTGCCGTGGGGTAGCTTCGTCCGGGTGAGGCTGCACATCGAATCACGGTTGACCAAAGAACTGCCGGACCTCGCCGGATTGAGGGTGGTGATGGGCACAATGAGCGACCCGTACCAGCCCTCCGAGAGAAAGCACCGCGTAACACGTACGGCGCTAGAAATCCTGGCAGGCGGCAAGCTGGAAAAGCTGGGCATCTTCACACGATCACCGCTGGTAAAAGACGACCTGGACTTGATCAAAACCCTACCGAGGGCGCGGATCCACTTCACAATCCCGCCGTTCCCACAGGACTTTCGCAAACAAGTAGAACCGGTAGCCATACCGTGGCACAAGAGGTTCGAGATACTGCAGAAAATAAAGGACGCGGGCATCTACACGTCGTGCAACGTCGCACCAGCGATGCCGTACGTGTCTGAAGACCTGACAGAGGAGTTCGCCCAAAGGCTGGCGGACGTCGGAGTTGATGAGTTCTTTGTCGACCCAATGCAGGGATACAAAGCGGCGATGGAGGCGATGGACAAAACCGTCACCGACAAGGCGCTGTTGGGCCGTATGTGGGGAATCATGCTGGATAAAGAGAAATACCAAACCTGGAAGAACAACTACCGCGACCGGTGGTTCGCTGCCTGGGCTAAGGTAAAGACCAACAACACGCTGCCGGTGTGGAGCGACCACGAGAACGACGTGTGGGTGGACATGAATACGGGCAAGCAAATGAACCAAAAACTGTATGGTGACGACTTATGCCAAGACTAAAGAAGTACACCTACCTGCTTGATGACACCGGACTTCATTCCTGCGGGTGCAGGTGGGCCAGGTACCATCAAGATAGCGGGAACAGGGTTTATTACATGCACTTTGCGAGAGCGAGCTGCAAGCTTGATGGACACAAAATCGGAACATCGATTGTGAAGGGATATGAGTACGCCCGGTTCACCAATAAGCCCCCTAAAGTTATAAAGAGGGATAATTAAATGAAGCCCCACAAATCAGAGTGCATAGAATGCGGAGCCACGTTCATCATGAACGATGACACCAAGTGGCCCACTTTCAGGGAGCAAGCGGAAGACCGCACCGGCACTCGCATCCGGATGGAGATTACAGCAAGGCGCTGGTACCTGGAAGAGGGAGACGACCGCATTCATACCAAGCACGGCGGCTTGTGCGCCGACTGCCTTGAAGAGTACTTCGACAAAATCTTAGCCAAAATGAGGAGACCGGACCATGAAAATATGGCTCGTAGGGGAGAATGAGCACGTAGAGGTCAATACCCTAAAGGAATTCCATGCGATTTTCCCGCCCAGTACCGATAAGAGGCTGTACAACCTCGTGAAGAAGACCCAGGCGGATCTAAAGAAACTGGGCGTGCAAGTGTGCGTCGAAGCAAGTGTGACGGAAATTAACATACGCTTTAATTATTAGGAGGCAACCATGGGAGCATGGGGAGTAGGAATGCAGGCCAATGATGACGCGATGGACGCCATCTGCACAATCGAAGACGAATGGGAGGGCAAACGCTCTTATAAAATCCTCGCGTGGGCGATGGAGCGGTTCAAGGGCGATCAAACCGACGGCTGGATGCGTGCGATGCTCCTGGGCACCGCTGATTGGTTGATGGACCAAAAGGTTTCTATGTACCGCTCCCGCAAGCTCTTACGTGAGGTTGTGGAGTTGGAAAAGAACAGCGACGCCGGGTGGAAGGATGATGAAGACCGCCAAGCGGCCCTGGATAACTTCCTGAAAAGAGCCATCGGGGAAGGCTTCGACGAAGAAGCGCACGCCCGAGATAACGAGGGGCTCATGACCAAAATGGGCAAATTCTTGGGAGGCCAAAATGCCTGAACACACATTGGAAAAGGCCCCTCAGCCGCTTACGGTGGCCGAGTTGATGGAAAGGCTCGAGCAGGTTCCACTCGAATTGCGTAAGAACCGCATTCTTGTTAGGTGCGGGGATGAAAAGGACGAGTTTCTCCACAATCGCGTAGTGGGCTTTGAGATATGCGGCGACATCGATGGCCGCACGTACAACCCACCGCTAATACGGATCTTGAGGGATTAGTGATAAGCATCAAAGACATTGTATTGGAGCTTGTTCAAGAAGCCGGTCTGGTCGTGTTCGCGGACATCCGCAGCGTAAACCCCGCCGATCCTGATTTCTTCCTACAGATAGACTACTATGCAAAAGCGGCACCCAGGAGAAGAAACCCGCACCGCCCATCAAACGTGCTAGGCGTCCTAAGTTTAGATTCGGAAGCGCGCGAAGTGCGTGTCTTGGGGCCGAAGGAGCGTGTTACTGTCGATGTAGGAGATCCAGATTTTATCGACGTAATTCGGGCGGCGCTGAAAGAATCCATCGAGGAGGATATAAAACTGTTGGACGAGCGCCTAGAAGAGACTCCGGATGTCGATGTTATGAGGGAACTGCGCGAACACCAGAAAGGACTGTTGGGGCATGGCAAAGAAGAAAAAACCGCACATAAAACCAAAGAAAAAGCCGGATGATGTATAGAGGCATATGGAAGAAGCTGGAGGCGATGGGCCTAGAGCTTTCGGTTAACGCGGACGCCATGATGGGCGACGGCAATAACTATCGCGGGGAGAGGAACGAGGATTATTGCTACCCGTTTGTTGTAAAGCTAGTGGGCTTTCCCGAGCACCTGGCCGAAATGGCGGTGATTATGCCGAAAACCGACGGGCACTCCGTATCTGGGGAGGGCGCGGGAGGCGGTTTTTGGACCCATAACAACAAAAGGGTCCCCATATCGGATCCGGAATTTGAAGAGAAGTTGATAGGCGACATTGTAGGCCAAATGAGGAGCAAATCTGGAGCTGTTCCAACCCTCATTGCCCTCCTTCGCAAACAGATACGTGCAACAGAGAAGATGGGCGATAAACTAGAACATGTGGTAGACCAACTGGAAGACTACGATTTCGACTAAGGAGGCCCAATGGGCATGGATGTTTCCGGGCGCAAACCCAAGAACAAAGACGGCGAGTACTTCCGAGCTAACATTTGGAGTTGGAGGCCGATTCATGAACGGTGCGAGGAAGTAAATAGCCTATATAATCTTGGCCTCGATATGAATGGCTGGAGTTTTAACGACGGAAATGGCTTCACGACGCAAGAAGAGTGTGATAAGCTCGCCGACGCCATCGAGAGTCGCGGCGTAGAAGACCTGGTTTGGGATGGCGGCATGTACGTTCATCCGGAGACGGGAACCTTTCTAAAGAGCACGAAAGTGCGAACGTACTGCGAGGAAGATCGGAAGAGGCTGTCGGCCTGGAAAACTTCGGCGCCCCATCTCGCTGAGTTCGTCAAGTTCCTGAGGAACTGCGGCGGTTTTGAAATCTGGTAAAGAAGGGAAAGCAATGAAATTTCAAAATTTCAAAGCGGAGACGCGCGCTCGTGTCGAAAGAGTCCTATTATCAGCAATGAATGCATTCAGCCATGCCGCCGGAAGAAGATGGGCTTTCATTCCAAAAGAAATTAGCGACGACAAGGCATTGAGGGTTCTCAACGTCACCGGCGACCTCTGCTATAAGACCGCCACGTATGAGGTGGAGGCTACCGTAGAATACAACACAGACGGAAGATTGAATTGGCAGGGGATAGAATTCAACTTAACCATGGACGGCTTCGATATCGGCGGCAAGGCTGTCGATATGGGTCGCCAAATGAAATATCTGAATTCCAACATGAAATTCCACATTTTTGCTGGTTTAATTGGAGAACTAAGGAAAAAATTATCCAGTGCATTCCGGGTAGGTAGAAGCCTGGAGATTGCAAACGGCGGGCATCAATTCTGCGTTGATATAGCGCTGGATGCGCACCTACTGCTATTAGACGGCACCCTTATCATGAAGACAAAGCAAGGCACAATAGGCTTTTCGGAAGACAAAGTGCGCTATGAGCCCACATGCGGTCCGTTTCTAATACAGGACCCCGAAATTATAGATAGGCTCATCAATAGCCTGCTCGGTTTATTACGCGAGAAAATAGAAAGGAAAAAGGCCCTGGTCCGTATTCTTAACCGTGAAGTGAAAGAGATGCAAAAGGCACTAAAGGTGAAATAGGAGGAAAAATGGAACCCAAGTACCCTAATATTACCGTTCCCATGGCTGGCGAGGATGGCAACGCCTTTAGCATCCTGGGAAGGTGCAAGAAGGCCGCCCGGCGCGCCGACGTCCCCAAAAGGGAAATCGACAAGTTCGTAATGGAAGCCCAGCGCGAAGATTACGACCACCTGGTCGCCACGGTCCAAAAGTGGTTTAATGTTGAGTAGAATACCAGTCATTTTCTGGCCAGTATTCTAACCTGACCATTTCCATGCGATGGCAACTTACGCACAGCAAGTCGCATTTTTCCAGTTCCTCTAGCATACGCTTCCTTGAACAACTTTTCAAGTATGTCCAAAGGTATTTTTTCGTCTTCGGGTCTCTGTGGTGAAAATCAAAAAGCGCAGGATGGACCACCTGATTACATTTAGCGCACTTTGCCCCTTTTAGTTTTATCATCTCGATTTTAATTCTGTTTTGTCTTATTGTATTGTACTTCCGATTGCATATTTTACAATAACCCTTACGCTCATGCCGTCTACCACGCGACCATCTCATGTAAAAATCGTCTTCTGGTTTTTGAATTTACAAGCTGGGCATGTTTTCATATTTCCTCCTTGGTTTAACTTATCTTTGATTAAACCAAGGGACCAGTTTGATGAATAAGGGGAAGACCCCAAGAGCCTAGTCTCGGGGTCCAGGTAACAAAGGCAATTATCTTAAAGCCAGCTTGATGGCTATCTTGCCGACCCGATACAGCGCGGTGAGCGCCGTCTTTTGTCTCTTCAACTTCTTTTCATCCGCCTTCATCTCAAGGAACGACCTATCGAGGGGGTCGATTACTTGATCAAAGTCGTCCTCGTCTGAGGTGATCATATCCTTCAACAGCGTTCCGATTGCCTTCAATTCAGAGCTTGACATATTCTTCTTTAGCTCGGCGAAAGCGTCCTTGGCTCGTTCCAGGTCCATCGACATAAATCACCTCTATGGGGTTGGCGATACTGGAATCGGTTTGGGTTCCTCTGGCTTTTTTGCTTCTTCTTCAAACACTGTAGCCAGTCCGTTGAAAGCCAACAGCGTGTTGTGTAGCTGCTTGATATTTCTAACAATCCTAGGAAGATCCTTCTTGGCCTCTATTAGGCCGTCTAGGATCTTCTGGTATTTGGCCTTGTCTTCCGGCTTTTCGGCTTTCGCTACGTATCCTTCGTACGTAGTAATGCCGAAGTCTATGAGGGGCATCACGACTTCCTTGACTTTTTCGCCCTTCGTGGCCATAAGCCCGGTGCCGTCCAGCACGCTCTGAGGAAGCTTACATCCGGTAAGCGCGATCATGACCAGTGCGATTGTGAGAACTACGACGAGATGTTTCATAAAAAGCTTCTCCTAATAAGATTTATGCTACTTAAATACAGCAAAAGTCTTATGGACTGCCTATCAGGCTTCCTGCTTTGTCGAGCGGGCATTCCCACTCTCCACAGGCGTAACTTCCCGCAGGCCCTGCGGTAAAAATGCAAATCCCAAAATATTTTTGGCTG
>SDBU01001397.1_pt1 | contig 34586 bp, 71 predicted proteins | sample 2277071 | NCBI WGS metagenome assembly SDBU01 (sample SAMN10397929, study PRJNA504765) | marine sediment metagenome | isolation source: marine sediment core GS08_GC12, 126 cmbsf | place: Arctic Ocean: Gakkel Ridge, Loki's castle | collected 2008 | reverse complement strand
TAGTTCAAGCTCGTCTTCAAGCAGTAGAAGTTCATCGAGTTCGTCGTCATCAAGCAAAGCTTCCTCAAGTTCATCAAGCAGAAGTAGCTCGAGCTCGTCTTCTTCAAGTAAGTCGTCATCTAGTTCGTCCTCAAGTAGGAGTTCGTCAAGCTCTTCATCATCAAGTAGGTCGAGCTCTTCGTCGTCATCTAGTAGTAGAAGCTCGTCCAGCTCCTCTTCAAGCTACAGTTGTGCTTGTTGTCCCACAATGTTTGTTGTTAGTGGCGCAGGATCAGGTGTTGCAAATGGCACTTATGTACGTAATGGAGTGAATGATGGAAGATATGCATACGAAAAAATTGGCGGTGGAATGTGGTTATGGTGGGATTCCACTGGCTATTGGGCAATTTCAGTAAATAAGAACGATTTTCCACCATCTTTGTATTATCTTGACGACGGTAGCACTTGTCCTGATGATGGTGTGTGGCATTCAGGAAATCTTGGTTTAGATCCAGCACCATCATTTGCATGTAGTTCGTCATCAAGTAGTTCTAGTAGCAGTTCTAGTAGTTCCAGTAGCAGTCGTAGCAGTTCGTCAAGCTCCTCGAGCAGAAGCAGTTCATCTTCAAGCAGTAGTAGTAGCTCTCGGTCAAGTTCAAGCAGTTCTTCATCAAGTAGTCGTTCAAGCTCGTCGTCGTCAAGTAGTCGGAGCTCCTCATCAAGCTCATCAAGTAGAAGTTCATCAAGTTCGTCATCATCTAGAAGTAGCAGTTCAAGTAGTTCGTCATTAAGTAGTTCATCAAGTAGTAGGAGCTCGTCATCATCAAGTAGCTCAAGAAGCTCGTCATCGTCGTCAAGTTCATCAAGTAGGAGCTCGTCAAGCTCGAGTTCATCATCCAGAAGCAGTAGCTCAAGCTCCTCGTCGCGTAGTAGTAGTTCAAGTAGCTCTAGTTCGCGATCGAGTTCCTCAAGTTCTTCAAGTAGTAGTTCGGCAGCATCAAGTAGCTCATCGTCACGCAGTAGCAGTTCTTCTTCAAGCACCAGCATGTATTGTGTAGAAGTTGTACGCCACATCATAACAATCAAAGAGGTAACGGAAGAAGTTGCTATCCCGGGAGCAGAAGTAGACCAAAAATTATACGTTAAAGAAGTTTTAGACCAACATATAAGAACGGGGGTAAATATGTCAGAAGGATGCCAGCTTTCACAAGACACATTTGTATTAGGAACATCTGTAAAGGTACAGGACTTGCTTAGCGTTGCCACGGTCACCACAGCAGTAGCTACATTTAAAAATCCGAGTGGAGTGCCTTTTATCAACGAGGGTGTTATGACAAAAGAAGCTGATGGGGTCTATTGTTACGTGTGGGAAAGCAGCGCAGGGGATCCTGCGGGGATTTATACCGTTATTATAAAAGTAATATATGACGGGAAGCCGTCAGTAGTCCAAAAAACCTTTACAATGGTGTCTCAATAAGTGGGATTGTATCCGTGTTCAACGGCGTATTCTTGGGCTCGCTCGAGATTTCCCTTCTCGCCTATGCTCATCCATACGCCGTCAACAGGCAAGATGATCTCCTTGGGTTCTACCCTTCTCCTGATAAGCCTGTCTTGGGAATCGGTGATAAATTCGTACTTATTTACCGGTAAGACGACTAATCTCTGTAAGGATAGACAACCGCTTAACATTAAGCAGATTATACCTATCGTTATCACCAGCCTGCCTGGCTTTTTCACGTTCACTTTTAACCTCCTCAAGCTTTGCCCTCAACTTCGTGAGTTTTCTCTCTTTGGCCGCTTTGGGATTGAAGAACCAAAGCAGCATGGTTACTATGCCACCAAGTATGACAAGGATCTGCTTCATTTTGTCTCCCTATTATAGTAGGAGTTAATTGCATCTGCCAATCTTCCATAGTGCAGTCTTGTTTCTTGTAAGTGTTTAAAAGTAAAAAATTCAAACACTCCGCTTGTGTACTTAAAGCCAAACGCCCACCCTACTCTGTCCTTCTCCGGTGGATAGACATTTTGGATGTGTGGAATTACCGCCAGATAGCCATTTATTGAAAACACGCTATTATTTTTCATTTTTTTTCCTTTTTGCCAGTTTGTTGATGAGTTTGCCAAATAAGTCACAGCCTAGTTCGTAACTTGGGAAGCTCTGTGCCTCGAGCACGTACGGATTCCAATCCTGATCGAATATGATATCTACTCCACAAAAATTCAATTTCAGGATCTTGGCCACTTTTTTGGACATTTTCTTAATTTCTGACATTTTACTTTTAGGAATATGCTTTAAAAACGATTTTTTCTCTATTCGACCGCCCTGGCTCCAATTAGTAATGGGCTTCCTGGTTGGGGCACTCCGGGCGTATACATAGGGAGCCGTGTTGTAGAGCACGTACACGCGCATGTCAAACTTGCGGTTTTTGATTCTAGGGCTTTTTATTTCCCTTTCTATGACTGGTTTAGAGAACAGTATTTGCTTTAGAAGATCGTCGCTTTTTCTCAATTTTTTAAACGACCACCCGTAGTCATAACCGAAGCGTGGACCGTCTCCATCGTTCTTGTAGTTCGTGAGGATCCGTCCGTTGGACACGTACGTGATTCCTTTGCCCATCGATCCAAACCTCGGTTTTATGAAATAGCCGTTTCCATTGTCAAACAATTTGTTTGCGGACTCAAAGTCGCACTCAAACGTGTAGGGTACCGGGATCCCGTTGGTTGCTAAAAGATCCTTGGTCCACTTCTTGTCGCGGTCTATCTTGATGGAGCCTGGCGGGTTCACATATTTAAAACGCCTTCCATAGTGCCCCACGATTATCCTGTCCACCCGGTCGAACAGGTTGTTGAATGCTTCCCCATATCGCAGGTCACCGTAGAGAGTGCCCTCGGCCTCTATCTCTATGTGTTGCGCCCAATAATTGTAGGGAAACAGCAACATAATGTACAGTTTGCCCTTTACATAGGGCAAACTTTCATCTAACAATGTGGTATAGTTGACAGCTTTAATGTTTAATTTGTGGAGATCGGGATGGTTTATAAGCTTGTCATAGCTCGAGGTCTCGTTTTTCTTGTCTGTGTTGCTATCTCCTATAATTAGCAGGGTGTTTTTCATATTTTTTCCTTTTTATGTTTTATTTTTGCCTATTGTTTTTGATGTGCTTTTATAAACCACTTCATAGTTTGACAATGTTTTAACCTTACATCTATGGCATGGGTAATCAAAAGCAGCCAGCAAAAACTCACATTCCGTTATCCTATATCCGCATAATGTACATTCGTAATAATCTATTTCTTTCATTTGACTACCGCGGCCTTCAGGCAAGGTAGCATATTTTCAATAAATATTTTCCTGTAATCTGGTTTAAGTATTGGAATGCCAAGCGAAGCGGGTGTGGCTTTTCTCATTTTCTCGCCCCATTCGTCTAAGATCCTCTTTATCTGCGCACTGTATATTCTCGAGCTTGTCATAGGCACAAGCGCCGGGTATCCGTAGATGCAACAGTGCGTAATGCCGTCCACCTGGTAAGTTGGATTCTTGAGCGTTGTGGGCCTACAGGTCTCTATGGGCGAAGGGTAATCGACGCTCAGGTCAAGTATCACGCCGTCCGGATGCATAACGCCTAAATCCCCCCTTTTTATAAGTCGGTGATTGGATATGTCTTTTATCCACTCAGTCGGCCATGAGAGGGCGTTTATCACGATATCAGCACCAAAAAGATAGTTGCGGACGTTCTTAAATTGGCTTCGCCTCAATATATGCACGTTTGCCCCGAGCTGGAAGGCTATTTTAAGGGCTCCTGTGGCCACAGAGCCGTATCCTAGGCATAGAACCTTGCATTCAGAGGGCACTTTGCGCGCCAAATGGAATGCATACAACATGCCGGCAATACCAGTCTCGGCGGTGCAGTCTATCAGGCGCTGCACGCCGTCGGTCACTTTCTCTATGGCGATGGCCGTGAGATTCCCTTCCCGTATCCATTTCACGTACTTGGGGTTTTGCGCGGCGTGTATCATGCAAAAAAGGATGTTGTCTTTCATAAGCTTGATTTCGTCATGGGTGGGCATTTTGAGCTTCAATACCATGTCTTGCGCGAAGATCTTTTCCTTGGTCCAAACTTTGCTGTCTTCATAGACGATGTTGAAAATGCCGTAATTCAACTTCTCAGCGTCCTTGGGCAGCAACATCCGCCTCGTTTCTCCCGGATGGGATTCCTTGGGTATTCCTATTGTAATCATAATCCTCCTTATAGGCATTAGCTTATCTTGTGGCAGCTATTCTTTTTCCATATCCTTTTTAAACTGATAAACCAAAAACCATGTAAGACCACCGCACGCCAGTAACCACATTATTATAAGTGTAGCTATCATCGCTCCCCCTATTTACACTTGTCTATGCAGGCTTGGATGCCTTGGTTTTTAATCCAATTCTCTTTTGCCTCTACATATTGCTTTCTTGTTAAGGAACAATTACAAATATTACAATAAAATGCCCCGTTCTCGCTAGATTTCCAATGATTATAATGATCTTCTTTTCTTATTTTAATAAATTCCTCTTTGAGTTGTTGGAGGGCTTCTTCTGTGCTTAACATTGATAATTTTATAGAATGAGCTATGTGTTGTTGCTCTCCAAACCTTTCTACTTGTTCTAATATTTCACGTATACTCATGCTATTCTCCTATCGTGGTATTCTTTTTAGCTTCAATGTCTTTTCTAAGGTAGGCACTTCTTTACAAAAAGGGCATTGGAAATGAGCCTTTACTCCTTCGCCAACTATAGGAAAATCACCTTCAAAATTACATTTAGAGCATTTCACTCATAACCTCCTTTGCTTATGGGGTAGGATCAAGAAAGGCAGATTAGGGAGTTTATCTACAATAGAATCTTTTATTGCTATTTTTGCTTTACAACTAGGATCATTGCATTGCCAGACATAAAACCCTCTTTTCGTATATTTTACTCCACCAAGATATTGATGCTCTGCAAATACCCATGGAGTTTCCCAAATCTTGTTTTTAACATTCAATATAGCGAAACAACCTCGTTTATGCTTTTTTAATAATCGAATAGATTTCATATTTACCTCCTCTTATGGGGTATGGGGGAGTTTATCTACGACAAAGTCTCTTATTGCTATTCTTGCTCTACAATTAGAGTCATTGCATCGCCATATATAATACCCTTTTATCTCATGCTTTCCTCCACCAAGATATTGATGTTCTGCAAGTACCCATGGGGTTTTCTTAGAAACAACGCAACGCTTAGTATGTTTTCGCAATAATCTTGTAATTTTCATATATCCCCCTCTCTATGGTGGTTATAGTTCTTCTTTAAAATTCACTGTTTTATGAAATGTACATAAACATGCTACTGATACCCGACCATGAAACTGATCATCATCAATCGAACCCCATTGCTTGCACTTAGGACACTTTAGCGTCCAAATGGGTTTACCATCCCTTACAACTTGCTTGAGTTCATATTTCATACCATCCTCTTTCTACTCTTGGGGGGCATAAGTTTAATCTGTTTCAATAAAATATTTCTTTCCTGTGTTTTTATTCAACCAAGTTACAATTTCTTTAAGTTGATGTTCTTCTGTTGTCCCCATACTATCAATAGCCCTACTAATTCTTTCAATGAAATTGTCAGTTATTTCTTCCCATTCATATGCACTTAAAATTCTACAGTGATCTTCGTGTTCAGAGCCAATCCATAAACCCTGACCATCTATTTCTGCATCTTTTTTATTTACCACTAAACAATAATCTACACTCATGTCATTCTCCGGTTGTGGTTTTATAGTAGAAAAATATACACGACAAAGGCATACTCCCAAAATTCAAGAATGATTTAAGCTTTGTGACATACAGAACATTTTATATTTAAAACCCTCTCCCCGCTAGAAGCCCGACCAATAAACCAATTATTAGCCCAAAAGCGAAAGCAGGCGCGGCATGTTGTGACACAACCGCATCAAGCACGTCCTCGTACTCTTCCAGTATGTCCCTCGGAATTTTCCCTATGAGTGACCGCAAACATTTTTTCATTATGTATCCTCCTTGCATATTCTGTTGAAATATCCCTCTTTTTTTCTTGGCCTTAAATCCTTGCTCCCCGCTTTTCTTCCCAAAATATTTCCTCTTTTACTTAGCCTGGGTTCAAAATCTTTTATTGATTTTCGCCATATCCTATAAAGAATAAAATACTCTTTATGCAAATAATAATATTTACTCTGCCGAGCAATTTTTTTATCCCTATAAATAATATTCCATCTATATTTTCTCCCCTTCTTGCTTACGTCCGCTATTCTCCGCATTATATCTGCATCTGGAAGACGCTGCAATAAACGCTGAAATCCCCTATGAAAAACCCTGTCCAAGTTTTGCGCATATTTATCTTTTTCTGATACTGGTATTGATATTCTATTTCTAATAATTCCTGTACGTTCTTTAGGCAATAGTTTTTCAATATCTGAACACAGTTTATTGCAATATCTTTTTTTGACACAATCAACGCAATAATGCTTCAATCGCTCTCCTTGCATATGATGATAGGGGTTTGGGAGAGGGCTTTAGCTAATTTTGCACATTTTCTTTTGGATTCGGTTTGAATGTGCTTTGCTGTCCAATGTTGCCTTGCAGTATAATCATCAAAATTATTCCATGCTTTATACATTCGAAAACCAATTTCGTCCTCATCCAAACAAAGCATTTTCTTACCTACTGTTTCTCGATGAAAATTCCAGCCATCCATCCAACCTGCCCCAAGATCATTTTGGGAATAGTTTATTGTTCTTTTCTCTTCCAGAAAACCCTTTATGTCAGATGCTTTCATGGTGTCTATCCCCCAATAATTCATCCGCTACACTGTTATTAAGTTGTCTTTGCTTATCCAGTTGCTCTTTCAGGGCTTTGTTCTCGGTTTGGAGTTCTCTTAAATTCTTCTCGTATGCACAAACACCTGGTCTTTCGTACATACATTGATACCTCTTTGTGGGTGCCTGTTCTATGAATTGGATGGCTTTAAGGTAAGCGTATTTTAACTCCTGAAAATCCTTAGTGGTCATCTTATCTGGAATGTCGTAATGAAGTTTGTAATCTTCCTTCAACACCTCTATCTCCTTCTGTGTTATCTGCATCATGCTATTCTCCTATTGTGGTATCAATCCCAGCTTCTTGCTGAACAAAAACTCCATGTGGGTTTATGTCTTAGTTGGCATTTAGGGCATAGTGGCAATCTCTTCTTTTTCTTCTTCACTATAACCTCCTTTGCTTATGGGGTATTGGAGTTAAAAATATAAAAGATTATTGTTTGCAAGAATGTCAATTATGCCTTTGAGAGCTTCTCGTTTGCCATGTAATTTCCATCCCTCTTGCGTATTAAATTCTTTTCCTATATGGTTATCCACTATGCAAGAATATTTTTCGTTAGTTTCTTTAAGTAATTGTCTAATCTGCTTCTCTGCATTTCTTATGCGGTATTCAACTTTCATACGTTACCTCCTCTTATGGGGTATGGGGGAGTTAATAATCAATTTCATCGAGACACCCTTCAACAAGGTGAATTGCACGTTTTAAGTCTTTTAATTCTCTCGCTATCCAAGAACGGTTCGTTTCTCTTTGGTCGGGAGGAAGCTCTGGATTGTAACAATCAAGTCCCCATCTAAGAGCTTTGCCTATAGCTCCGATTGTTTTCCCACATTCTTCAACCAAGTATCCTAGCTTTTCTCTATTAGTTTTTGGATAATACTTTTTCTTCACACCTTACTCCTATTGGTGGTTATATTGCTGATAACCAAAAAATCATCGAACCAATTATGCCAACAATAATTCCCCATATGAAATATTCAAAGTCCTTCCTCTTTCTACTCTCGGGGGGCATTAGTTATCCTCCTAACGAAAACCATACTAAATATGCAAGTGCTAACAAACGGTATCTTTAGTAGTACATATAAAAATAATCAATAAACACGGTGATAACCTTTTAAAATACCAACAAAGGAACCCTATTAAAACAAATAATCCAATGTCAATTATGGTACACGCTACTTGATCGTTTATTTTTATCATTCTCCCCTCCCAACCTAGACCTCTATCTGGTGCTAGTATTACCTAAAAGTATTACAATTGTAACCTTTTTGTATTACATTATTATATAGAGCCGAACTTTCAATGAACCTAATGGCCATCTTGCAATGTTTTCCCACCTACTCACTCGGCTTCTATGGCTATACAATGGTTATACAGGGGAGCAGTTAGTTAGACTGCAATTATGATTCGCCGTCTCAGGCTATATCGATCAGCTATAGACTGCATTGAGTTCTGCAACCTACATCCTTCGTTCCCCTTCATGAAAGGGGCAATAATAGGATACTATCCATCCCCTGCATCTATTTCTCCTAATCCTAAATCATTCCTCGGGGGATGTTTGGTTTTCGGACGTTATTTTGTGCTCGTGCGGTTTGCCATCCCTTTTCATGTCCTTAATAACATTCTCCATGGTTGGAATCATCTCATGTGTTGGATACCGGCGCTTCATCCAATAGTCCTGCAAATCGTCGTTCTGCGTGTCGTCCACATAGGAGACCATGACCATGTAGCAACCGGACTTCAAAGCCTTTTTGAGCTTTTCCTGCAACTCCTGTGGAAGCATTCCCAACTTTATTTCCTCTTTTGTCTCTTCTGCCATGTCATTCATCTCCTTTTTTGTGATTTTTTATAAGATCTTGTATTATTTGTTTAAAATCTTGTAGCCCCAAAAGCACTTGTTTATTAGTGCTAAGGCCATCAATAATAGTTAAATGTGCATGCAAAATATCTTTTAAATTTGGTCCTATCTCAATATGAATTTTTTTCTCTTCCATAACCATTTCCTTTCATAAATCAAGGCTTGCCTAAACCTTCGTTAGCTTCTCACCAGATTTTAATTGGTCCCCACAAACGGAACAATAGTCGGCAAAACTTTTTTCTTCTGCCACGCCTTTAAAATACATTATCTTCTGGAGCAAAACTCGCTGCTTAGATCCTGCATTCTTAACATCTTGCTCCATTCTCTTCATCTTGCGAATTGCCATATTATAATCAGAATAGACGCTATTAAATCCCGTTCCATACTTTGAAGAGAAAATAACACCATAAACCCATTTTCCTTGCATAAGTCCTCCCTTTACATATTAATTATTTATCTTCTTTTGCCGAGTAAAAATTATAGGAATTTTTAACTCACCCATAACTTTCAGTTTACCTATTGGCTTCCCACCTCTGGTTGGATCATCTGTATACTTTTGACAACAATAAAAGGTTTTAATAACCTTACGTTCGCTACTAACAGTTAAATATTTATTCATTTTATCTTTCATAATTCTTCCTTATTTTTTATTTATAAATTCTGGGCACATATATTTAAAATCACACCAATCGCAAAGCGGATTTTTCTTGGGCTCGAAGGTTTTTGCGCTTTTGATTTCATTAAGAACCAAAAGCAACTTGTCTTCCATTTCCTTGACTTGTGGGATGGTCCAGTCGGCGTCAAATATCGTGCCGAATGCGATATAGTGCAACTCGCACTTCACCGTTTTTATACTGCGGAACCTGTGGGACATTATGATAGCGTTGAAAGGCATTTGATAGTCTTCTTTGGCAATCTTGTCTAACGTATCGCGGAAGGGGAGTTTCCCGGTCTTATAGTCTACCACTCTTATGTTCTCGGCATCTATGCTGTCTATCCGGTCCACTCTGCTTCCTATGAAAAAGCCCCCTATCCGACATTCAATCCAATCCTCAAGCATGAACGGCACCAAGGAGGCCACGTTGTCCACATTCGCCATGTACATTGTCAGGGACTGCAAACACTTCTGCTTGTAAGCGTTTTCGTTTTCTATTGAGGAAAACAAGCTTAACCTTTCCTTGTCCGTATAATACTCTCTTTTTTTCTTTTCCACCATCTGCCATCCTGCCTTAAGTTTCGACTTTATTGTATCCTTCAACAACCTTTCATTTATAGGCGTCTCGCTTATGTCGAATATTTTATACAAGGCAGTATGCATCGCATTTCCTGTGAAACTGTTAACACTCGCTATAAACGGTGGCTTTAACGCTTTGTCGTTCATGCATTTGAACTTAAAAGGGCACCGGAGATAGTGGTTAAGGATTGTGGGGAACATCTTGTCCGGGAATTTATACATATTTTTTTACTTTTTCTTTGCTTTGGCGGCTATATCGCCCAATTCCTTTATAGCCGCGGAGATCTCCGCCGTCCCCTTGTTTACCATGACTTGCACCTTATGCTCCAAGCCCCTTATGACGCGCAAGGTCAAGTTTGCCTCGATCAACTCGGTCATGAGTAGCTTTTCATCGGCAAAATTTGGTAATCCCTTCATGGGGATGTCCATAATTACGTTGTCTTCCCGCTGGGCTAACAAAAGAATTTTTTTGCATTTGGCACCTACATATTCCTCGATATTCGCCATTACTTTGTCGCGCTTTTTATTCAGCTCCCCTACTTTTTTTATTCTTTCTTCTTCGCTCAGCTCTCTTCTCTGGTCAACCATTCTTACCCTCCTCTTTTAACTAAGTTAGTCATATATATAATTCTGCCAACCCCAATTCCAAACAAATTCATCACCAAAACCATCAGAGTAAACGAACCTATCAATTCTTAAAAATGGCAATCTAATCCAACTATAAATTATTCGTAACATACTTATTCCTTAATAATAAACCCCCGGTTTAATGGGTTTTTTACAATAAACACATTTATTGGTATTTCGTGATATACATGGGGAGCCCCCGCATTGACAATATTCATTTGATTTGTCATTGACTTCCTCTATTTCTATTAATGTATGGGGATTTTTAGGATCATATCTTATCTTCACAGTCTCCTCCACAACAACCCGGTCGCTGTCATCATCAATAATACCCTCTTTGACCAGCGCGTCGTCAAGCATTTTCTGGCCGTAGTTTGAGTAATCATGTTTGGCGCGATCCTTAAAATACAGTGTGTAAGAGATTTTGACCTTTTTGCCCGTGAATTTGAGCTTTCCACGCATAGACACCATAGCATATTCAAAGGCCCGGTCCCTTTCTCGCATAAGCTCTCTGTAATGGCTTCTTAGGAGTTTATTCAAGCTTGGCTGGATGTAATCCAACATAATGGTGACTTTTTGCTTCATATTTCCTTAACCTGTTCAACTAGAAAGTTGTATTTTTCTAGTTCTAATATCAGCTCTTGATTACCTTCGTATTCTTGTTTGGATAAAACAATAAACATCTTTCCTATGTAATCCTTAAAGCTTTTTCTGAAAATCTCGGAATTCGCCTCAGCCAAAATCAAGAATGGCGTGGCTTCCTTTGGCATTTCGGTGGAAAACAGCGTTGCTTTATCCGGTGTCATCCATTCTTTTAGATCCTGTATGTCTTTGGGGTTGCGCATGACAACAGCCACTTTCTCATCTATTTTACCGATCAAAGTCACGATCTTTCTAAATTTAGCCATCTTGTCTTTAACGACATAGACTGTCACATGCTTTTGTATATCCTGGGATATGCTTGCGAAAGCTTTGGCCATCAGCCCCTTTATGGCCTCAAACTCATTAATGAGATCCAGAATTTTCCTTTCCACATCTTCAAGTTTCTGCGCCGCCTTGATGATGGTTTTAATAATTAGTGTTCTTTCTTTTTCAGATATCGCCATTGTGGCCTCCTGCTTTTCCGTTGATTAAACACTTATCTAATAGCAACGTGCTATTACAGCCGGGGGGTTGAATGTATAACTTACCAATATCGTCAAGATACAAAAAGATGTCTTTTGTGTATACAAACGATTTTCCTTTTAAAAATTTTCTGCTTGTGCCATATGGTTGACTGTTAAATCTCTCATCATTTATAATTATGGTTTTCCCTTCTAGGATAATTTTTGCTTGATTAATCAAATCATAAAAATCTTTTCTATTTTTCACAGCTATATCCTGGATTTTTTGTAATCTCCCTCCGAACTCATTCTTCACATTTTCAATATTTTTCATCATACTCCCAATATTTGGTGGAGTGTTCTTTCTTTTTTAAATAGCGCCATTTTATCTCCGATTTAGTATTGGTTTATTTTTTTGTCCCTATACGCTTCTACCATTTCATCCATATTTACTATTCTAATCTTCTTATTAAATTGTTTTGCCATTCCCCTCGGCGATTCAAGTATCAATCCTGCAGTATCTAACTCAAAATATTGCCATTCATTTTTCATACCTATAGACACAAATATTCTGATTGAATAGCCAACTTCCTTTTTATTAACTGCGTTGCTTTGATTGCCAAGAACACAATAACTAGCCAATCGGTCAAGAAAAGGAAATTCAGCATATTTGATTTCTTCAATTTTTGACATTTGGTATCTTATTTGCTCTCATTTTTTATATCTTACCGCACCCTTTTTATCTTTGAACCATCCACATACTTTTCAACCTGTATTAATGTTGGTAATGAACTAACAATGTCAGGTTGGTTGCTTGTGATGAGTATCTGGTTGAAGTATTTTTTGATGTATCCTATCATTTTGACCATTTTTGGCTTGTTTTCCGGATCCAGGCCGTGGAACGGTTCGTCCAAGACGAAAAATTTGATTTGTTTTCCGGAGCTTATGACATTGTATATGCCAAGCGTAATGCGTATCACGGTGCGAAGAAGTTGCTGCTCGCCTTCAGAACACTCTCCTATTTCCAATTCCCCCTCGTCGCTGATCAGGATGGTGTTCAACTCCTCACGCAAGATGTCCGAGGTCTTCAATGGCTTTTGGGTCCGGAACTCAACATGCCACTGACCGTCCGTACATATCTGGAGCATCTCATTGGCATAGTCATTAAACTCCGGAATTGCCTTATCTATTAATAAAGCTTGTATGCCATCCTTGCCATAGGCCTTCTCCAAAATGGCATAATCTTCCATGTCTTCCATGTTGTCTTTAAACTTCGCATCTGTTACAGCAAGATCCTTTTCAATACGTTTGATACTCTCCAGTTGACCCTCAAGGTAGCCGATCTGCCTCTGGCATTCCTCTTTTTCTTCCACAAAGGCGCTTATTTTGATATTGACATTTTCTATCTCCTCATCTATGTCTCTATCTTTCATGGTTTTTTTGATCTGCTCGAGTTGGCCTCGCAGCTTGTCTTTTTTGACGGTCTCGCCCTGGATCGCCTTTTTCGCATTTTCAACCCTCTCACTGTATTCCTTTTTCCTCTCCTCGGTGTCCTTAAAGGAGCCTTGCAGTTGGTACGCCTCCCTACACTCTTCCATTTGGCTTTCTATCTCCGACGCGTCCTCGGCTTTAATGGATGATATTTTTTTCTCAATATCATCTGTTTCGGGGGACGTGTCTTTGAATGCCTTTATTTTCTTTTGCAGAGTGTCTTCGGCTATCTTGATTTTAGGCAATTCCTTTTTGGCCAGCAACGCATCCTTAATAAAGGGGCAGTCCTCCCGCTCGCAGTCAATCTTCTTGAGTGCCCCCATTCTTTTTTCAGCATCTTCTTTTTGGCTTGATAAGTCGCTCATCTCGTACTCTAAGCCGCTTTTCTTTTCCCTAAGAGCGGCTTTTTTGTTGGTAAGCTCGATCTCAAGCCTGTTTTTCTCCTTTTCGCACCCTATTATGGTGGAGTATTGTTTTTCAAGATTCAAATATTTTTTGGCTTTTTCCTCTATTTTTGTGCGGTTTTTCAGGTTATTCTCTATTTTTCCAAGCTTTTCCACAAGAATGATTGTTTCCGATTCAAGACTGTTAATGTGCTTTGCCACGCTTTCATATTCAACCCTTATCTCGTCCGTGCGGTTCAGTTGCGAGACTATCTCCCCCTTCTCCTTCTGCAGTTCCTGCGCCAAGGCGTTTTTTCTCCGTATTTCTCCCTCCACGCTTTTGGCTGATTTGTTGGCGTTCTCCAATTGTTTTGTCGCGTCGTCTTTTCTCTGCACCTCGGCTTTCATCCGCTCGTAGCCTGACCGCGCCTCGTCTATCTTGCTGCAAAGCTCGGTCTTTAGCTTGCCGTAGGCATCACTTTTCCTCTCCAAATCGCCTATTCCGAGAAGATCCCTGAATATTTCCTTGCGGTCGGTTGGGTCCACAGTCAGTAGGTCGTGGGCGTTGTTTTGGGAGCAGAACACCGAACTCAGCATGGTCTCGTATGAGCACAATAGTTCTAGTATTTTCTTGTCGAAAAGTTTGACGGCGCCTTTTGAGACAAGCGGTTGCCATTTTTCCCCTTCTTTCAAATACAGAAAGGCCTTTTGGGAGATGCGCGTGACTTTTCTTACGGCTTTGTAGACACTTTTTTTATACTCAAATTCAAGCTCCATTTCTCCTTTTTCGCAGCTTTTGGAGACGCGGTTCAGTATGACACCTTTTCGGAAGGGCATCCGGCCGTAGAGTGTCCCCATTATGGCCTCCACAAGGGTCGTCTTGCCCGCGCCATTCCGGCCCACTATACCTATAACGCCATCTGGAAATTCAATGCTTTGTTCGGCCTTAAAGGTGTTGATACCCTTAATTTGTATTCTTAGTATTCGCATGGCACTCGTGTCCCTTTATCTCATCCACCCATTTTTTGAAGTTTACTGCGCCGATCGGACCGCTATTCGACCGTAGAACCCATCTGTGCTCGCATATCTTGCACTCATAGGCGTTGAAAGTGCTTTCTATCATAGCGTCTAAACCATTCATTACGTTCCTTTATTTTGTAATTTATTGGGTATCTTTTATTTCCATGAAAATTCTTCTTCTATATCTCTTAACATATCAAGCATTCGCTGAATAATCTTGCGCGAGGCTACAATATGGTAGTCTAAGAAAGAATGCTCGTCTTTTAATTCAGCGTTATAGTTTCTATTTTTTATTGTTTCTTTCATATCAACCTTTTTTAATATGTTCAAAAATCAAAAGGATAGTCTTCTTCTTTTTTTTCAACTGTGGCCGGCTCTGCAGGTTTCTCTATCGGTTTCACCGCAGGAGGTTCAGATACCTTTTGCACCACTACAATCGGGATCTCCTCTACTGCTGGCATCTTTACCTCTATAATCTTGTCGGACTTTTCTCTCCGGTAGTTTATAACTTCGTCTAAATATTTTTTTGCAACAGGAACGTCTTTGGTGAGATTCAATAAATCGAGCTCCACGATTTGCCCTTTCATGAGCATTTCCGGCGTGTTGACTTTTCTTTTAATGTCATCTAAAATCTTTTTGTATTTGTAGACCAAGACGACCGCCACCGCTTCCTTAACTTTTCCCTCTATTTTTTTCATTGACCTCTTCCGATATAAGTATAATTTTTCCTGTTTGCCTCGTTCACTTTTTGTTGTCCCTCTCTTGAGCTTCACGCACCAATTCCTTTATACAAGGTTCTATCCAAAAAGCGCCGTATTGGTGTAAATACGACATTGCCACAGTAAGCATAGCCTCTCTCCAAGACGGACATTTTTTCTTCGTGTATTCCTTATCTATCGCTTCCCGGAGTTTTTCCATTTTAAATTGGTGTATTTCTTTTATATCCTCTATGCTTTTCTTGTAGATCTCTTTGTCAGCTTCCAATCTTAGCATAAAGTGTTCCTCGCACACAGCCATGCCATTATATATGCGTTCAGCTATATAACTACATGGCTCGACGACTTTTATTTCATAAAGCTTTTCATCGTCAGTGCGTTTCTTTTCAATCTTAAAATAACTGCATATTAGTTTATGACCCATTTCGCTCCTCCTTGATTTTTGCCATCAGCCTGCTTTCTCTTTTTTGGATTTCTTTTTCCTGTAACTTTAACCATTCCATTAATAATTCAACCTCAGTCATATTTTTGTGTATGGTCTCGCTTCTTAGCATAGTCTCACCATAACACTCGTAGTCCACGAATACTTCCTGTGCACCTTTTTTATACAGGTCTGTCATTATCCCGGTAAGACCGATCTTGAAGGCATCCTTGGGACTTTTTACTCGTAATCTTATCATAGCATCCTTTGGATCGTCCATATGAAACTCTTTTCCAACTTCGAGTTTAAAAGTCATAAATCTCTTACCTGGAATATCACGCCATTCACATTTTTTAGATTCGGTGTCTAATATCAAAAATTTCTTTTTGTCTTTAGCTTCGTTAAAATCCTCGCAGTCTATGGAACCGATGTAGCAGATAAGTGGATCCTCGGATAACACCTGTTGCTTATGGTAGTGCCCCAACAGAACTGCGTCAAAGTTTTGTGGAAGCTCGCTCTTGCTTAACATGATTTCATCAGCCAATAACTCAAATCTATCCCTTACCTCCGCCTCTTGTACAGCTAAATGGGCAAGTAATATGGAATATTTGCTTGGATCGGGCTGAAAAGCCTTCATAATATCCATAACATATTGTTTCAGTTTTATGTTGATCTCTTGGTTGGAAAGGTTTTTAATATCCTCATATGGCAAGATGCCTTTATTTGGATATGGCAAGCAGCATATGCGCACATCGTCAAAGTCCAGAGTTTTCGGTCTATTGGCTATCGCTATTTTCGGGTTATCTATCATATTGTACAATTCGAATAACGGTTCATATCCAAACGTCTCCGAACTTATGTCATGATTGCCTATTTCCATTACAACAGTGATACCTTTATTTATTGCTCTACTAATGATTCTTCCCACCTGGATCTGTGTCCAAATATTTGGTTGATTGCTTTTAAATAGATCCCCAGCGAATAAAATAAATTTACATTCTTCCCTTATCATATTATCTATGGCATATCTTAGACTATCCAAAAAATCCAAAAGTCTTTGATTTATACCCTTGGGATTGGTAGTCGTGTAACAGTTTCCTATTTGAGCGTCCGCGAATACACCTATTTTCATATTTGCCTACTCCTAAAACAAGAAAGAAATTCGGGATTGTTGTGCTGAACTTTTAAATATTGTAAATCCATCTTGTATTTCGCAAAACTTTTCTCTTTCAAAAAAATCATGATAAAACCATCGACAACATCCAATAGAAATTGAGGTTTATCAGTATATGGCAATAACAGATGGAGCAGATAATGTGAAAATTCGTGAATAAATACTTCTATTTTAATAAATCCTCGTAGACGTTTTTGCAAAGTAATGGTCTTGGTAGGATAAGTATATATACCATCTGGACCCAAAAAGTCATCAAAGACTATTTTCATATTATATTCTTCCTATATTTTTCAATCTACAATCAATATTCTCTATAATCAAAACAGGTTCTACAATTGTCACAAATTTTATGTGGTTCCATTTCCCCTTTCATATAAGAATCTGGAACGCATCCAGGATTATCAATAAAATTATTCTCAACTAATATACCTACAAATTTATCACATGGATAAAATTCATTTTTATGTTCACCCGTGTCTTTTCTTTCAACCAACCCAAATATTATAGGTTTTATATTCTTACTTTTACACTTTGGACATGTTACGTTAGTGCATTCGAATAAGGCAATAAGAATATGAATCGGGATATCAATATCAGATTTATCCACTATTACATTCCCCTCATAATCTTCCCACAAAACGGGCATTTATAAATATTACTAGCGGTTGTAACTTCTTGCACGATGGTAGGAAAAGCAAATTCCCCTCCACACTGTGGACATTTGTAATTATACGATGACTTAGACGGTTCGGATGCCATCAGAAGTCGACAGGGACCACAGAGAAAACCTTCGATCGATAATCCACTAGTCCCCACCTCTGTTCCGCATCTACAACATTTGCTCATTTTATTTTTTGCTTTTTATACTCAATAAAATTGTTAGATTAAGATTGGCCATATGTGGCCAATCTCTTATTTTTCTCTTTCTTTCCCAATATAGAAAATTTCTTATATATCGATACTTCATTCTTTTTTATGTGTCAATGTAATGTTGCTTCCTGAATATTTTTTTTCAAAGGATCTAATGAAATCAACTATATCAGAATAATATGATGAATCATACAAGGTTACAAATAAATCATAAGCAGCGATAGAGGCCACTTTGTGTCTTGTGCAACATAAAAGCCCTTTAAGACCTGTTCCTGGTAATTCCAAAAAGTATTTTGAAAAACCATATCCCTCTACATGATGACAGATTATAAATTGTTTTTTTTTAAAATATTCTTTAGCAAAACGTGGCAATACATCTATTGGATAAACTATCCTTTCCTGCATTAACAACCTCCTCTATTTATATTATAACTTGTTCCCCGAATGGCATGACTTCGCTCTGAATGACGAAGCTATCGATCCTTGCACACACGGTACATTTTTCGACCATCTTATTGTGCGTTGTCCCGCAGCTTTTACAGAGGAGTGTCTCATTACGCTTCAATATCTTGCGCCATATCTTTATCTGCCACAACTCAGGCCTCTTTCTTGTCTCATATTCCTGCAACAAATTGTAATAGTTTGGTTGCTTGCCTTTTTCCAGTATTATGCGAGGTTCGATTCCCTGCGCTCTTTCCTGCATATACAGCAGCACCCTTCCTGTGCGGCCATTGCCGTCTACAAAGGGATGTATACATTCAAACTCGCAATGGCACAGCCATGGATCTTTTTTTGTGTTAATGGCATAAAGCAAGTCATTTACCAAAGGTGTAAGTTTCTGCCAATTTGGAGGCGTATGTGGTCCTACGGTTACATCACTTTTTCTAAATTTACCAGTTTCTTCCGATTTCATTATTTTGTACATCAATGTGGTGTGAATGACCAATATCGTTTGCGGGGTGATAGGGTGTGTGTTCTGCGCCGCACAGTCCGCATACCACAAGGCTTTTAAGTGCCCCATTATGTGGGGATTGCTAGATTTGCCCGAGTCCACAGCCTTTTTTATCTCGCCCTTGGGAAAGAAATGATTCTCTATGGCGTTGGAATTGTAAATAAACTCTACCTTGTCAAACTTCATAGCGCCTCCTTAAATACCTCTAGGGTATTCTTTAATATTTGTTTTAAATCGTCGGAATAGTGAAATCTTTTTTGATTTATTTCAATGCTTTTTCGTATGTCTCCCATTTTGTGTCTTTTGGCCGCAGCAGTCCAATCGCAAACTACTTCAAGCAAGTCTAGTAGGTTCATACCTCTTATGCCATTTGAAAAGTGTTCTGCATGGTGTCTATTGTGAGCATAGTGATGATCTAGGGCAGGCTTCATCTTTTTCAAAAATTGCTTATATTCTTTTGAGCCATATGTACTGCTTGCCAATCTTGGAGTATACTTTGTGAAAATCTCGATTTCCGGCCACTTCATTTTTGAGCGGTCATGACCTTCCGCCCTAGCAACTAGACCCTCTATGCAACACAATAAAAGCAGCCTCACCTCTTTTATGTGCTCCAAGGTTTTTTCCCTGCAAATTTTCTTATTCATTTTTTCGGTCATTTTTTAATCTCCTGCGCCTTTGCCATGATAAAATTATATACGTCAAAAATGCCGTCCGAGTAGATTTTTATGTATTCAGGTTTTTTTGTTTCTCTCGCCTCTTTAAGAAATTCGCCCACCTGCTCTTTTAATCCATGGGCAATAAAATATTTTATTAAACCGTTTATAAGCCGTGAGCTCGACTGCGGTTTGTCGCTCCCACCAACGCCAAATACCATCTTTATTTTCAGTTCTTCACAAATCTTTGCTTCGGGGATGTTATCAGCCGTCCTGTCGCCCCCCTTTGCGAAAATGTCGGGGTGTGCCATTTTCAATGTACGGCAAACCGAGCCATCTTTGTCAACACATCCGAACACTTCTTTTACACCTTTTAAATGTCTTATTATCGCCTTCCTTTCATCGTAAGGCATAAACACATAACCTTTTTTTGCTATGACCTGTTCGTCACTGTTCAGTATCACCAACAGATTTCCCAGCTTGGCCGCCGCTTCAATATACCGTAGGTGCCCCAGATGCAGAGGGTCAAAGAAGCCGCTTACGCACACTGTTTTTTTTCTCATTTACACATCTTTCTATTATTCTTGCTCCGGGAAAACATATCTTGATTTTTTATTTTTTTGATAGTTTTTCTTCTATGTATTTTATTATGTCTCCGACTGTTTGTAGTTTTTCGACATCCTCATCCAGCATCTCAATGCCAAACGTCTCCTCCAGCGTCATGATCAATTCCACAGTATCTAGGGAATCGGCTCCGAGATCATACACAAAATTCGTGTTTTCCGTAACTTCCTCCGGCTTAATCGCAAGCTCCTCAACTATTATCGATTTTACTTTGTCCGCCGTCCCCATTTAACCCCCTTTTTTTGATTAAAATGTCAGTGGTATAAGCGCAAGGCCACACAACAAGCCCACTGTTGCCCGGGTTAATATTCCAGCCCATTTGTAAACCTCAGAACAATAATTTCCATCATTCCAATAATTCACTATTTTAAACCAAAACCTGCCTATGTTGGATCCTTTGTCTGGATTGGGCCTATCGGAGGGATCCGGAATGCCATATCCCAAACCGGCCGCTATTCTCATCAAGGGACACACCAATGTTAGCCATGGTCCTTTAAATCCACCGAAAAACGCTATTACAAGTCCCACACCCCATCTTCTCCACGCTTTCGATGTACCCTTCGCACCTGCCCAAGCCCACAGCACACCGCAAAGAGGGCCTAAAACGAAGCATAATGGCCACCAAATTAGAAGTCCAGCGGCTACCCCGACTCCGCCTCCTATATATGTTTCTTCCCAAGTGAGCATACGACCAAAAAACACGTAGTTCCCCTCTCCTTTGATGACCTCTCCCCAAACAACCATATTAAAAATAGTAATTAATATTGCGGCTATTATCATTTTCTTATCCTTCTTTTACTGTATTTTTCGTTCATTGACTTTAGGACCAACTAAGCTCCAATAATCTCTATAATGTTTGACTTGTTTTTCCAATTTGATTTTCCTACTATTCAAATGGCGGTGGAGGGACGTCAATATTATACATGACATGTCGTCTGGATGATATATTCCAAGGTTATTGAAATACTTCACCAATTCATTTTTTGTGTCCCACTTCCAAAGCTCCCAGTGATTTCTTATAAACCTTCCAGTATTGTCATGAGTCCTAACAATAGCCTCTCTTTCAGGCGTTTGCTTAAATTCCTTAATATTGGCATAGGGGGTGTTTTTTGTAAGATAGTCAAAGCATTCTTCTAAGTTTTTTGGTTTTATGTCAATCTTGGCAGTATTAGTTATCTTTCGCTCCATTGTCAAACACCTCTTTTCTATATTAAAAAATTTTCTATCCATTCCGAAGATAATGGTGATTTTTACAAATCCGAATATCTACTTTACGATATTTCATTATTTTGAAATTAGTATTTATTACCTTATTACACATTGGACATAGGCCTTTGTTACTTCTTTCAATTATTAGATCTTTTTTACATTCCATCAGGAAACTCCTGCTTTAATCGATATTTCCAAAATGGTCTAAGATTATTTTTCATATAAACTGGGATTTTTAATTCATTTGTAATATCTATTAGTCCCTCACCATAACCTTCACTTTTCAAACCACCCAACCAATTTTCGTGAAACATATATTCCTTTTTGGAACTTTTGGACAGACCGCCAATGATGATCCATTTAATATCTGCATATAGATAATTTGGTATATCAAACATATTCGTGAGAAGTGGCTCAAAAGAAATAAATAGATTTTTATGTCTTGACCGAGCTAAATCATATATTCTTTTTGCATAACGGACATTGTCAACAGTCGTACCAAGCCAACAATTTTCGGGAAAGAGAAAATCGCTGTATCTTCTCGGATGTTTTGTAAGAAATTGAAAGGTGTGCATGGGGTTCTCCTTCGCCACGCTTATGATTTTCCTTATCACATAGTCGGGGAACCATGACCCAAGTAGATCGCTCATTGAACACACGAAGATCCTACTTGGCTTTTTGACTTTGTAGGGGTCTCTTAATCTTTTGGGATAAAACTTTGGTTTGTAGTCGAGGTTGTCCTTGAAAAACCTTTTGGCGATTCCCTTGCCGTAACAGTACCAACAATTTTTCGGGTTTTCCCTGGTTCCCTCCGGCCCGTAACAACCGACGCACGGGTTCCATGTCCAGTTTGTCCACTCAATTTTTGTCTTGTTCAGAACGGCGTCTCCTCGCTTGGCGTTGGGGCGGCGTCCTCCGCCTTGTCCGCCGAAGCGCCCTTTTCCTTGCTCCATAGGAACTGGACCCTCTGCGCTGTCACATCCAGTTTGCTTCTTTTCTTGCCGTCCTCCGCCTCCCAACTTGAAAACTTTAGGCACCCCTCCACAAGCACGGAGCTTCCTTTTTTCAGGTACTCGCCACAGTTTTCGGCGGCTTTTGCCCAGACAGTGATATTCACGAAAGTCACATCCTCCTTCATCTCGCCCGACTGGGTCTTGTATTTTTGGTTAATCGCCATGCTAAAGGTGCACACGGCTGTCCCACTCGGGACATACCTCAACTCAGGGTCCCTGGTCAGATTCCCCATTAAAAACACCTTATTTAGAGTGCCCATATTACTTGGTCTCCTTTTTTGGCTTTTTCTTTAGCAACATTTGGTATATTCCCAACAACGAGCTGTCATCCATCATATCTATTGATTTGACGAGGTTGCTCTCGGAGTATTTTAGCTCCAACATCAGCTGCCGCATGAGCTTTATTTTGTCGGCCCTTGAAGAGGCCTTGAACACCTCTTCGATTTGCTCGTCTAGGCTCTTGTCCGTGGCTCTGTCCTCTGTCTTTGCGGATAGGACCCTATCCTCTTTTGCGCCACTCGGTATTTGTTCCTCTACCCCCCTCACCTCCGTGTCTATTGCCTCGGTGTCCTTGAACATCTTCCCACTTATTTTTTTGGCGTGTCTTTGTATGTTAGAATCCACCACATTCTTAAAGCTGATCACGGGTATCACCGACATTTCGTGACCGCCCACTTTGCGGGGATGGACAATCCCTATACCGGTCGCCGTTTTCATTATCCTCCTCTTGGCCACCGTGTACGCGTATCGGGTGGCGAAGGCCCGCTTGGATATGAGAAACGCCCACGCCTTCTTGTAGTCCGCGGGGTTTACCTTAATATATATGTCGTTCTCCTTGTCTATGCACACCGAATTCGGCTCGTTCTTTGTAACTATTGCGGAGCTGTCGGACTCCATGAGCTTCTGCGTGAAAAGCACCCAGAAGTTTATCTCCACGTCCTCGGTGTATTGGACGGGCAGCCCGGCGCTGTTATACCAAAAGCCAGTCATTCTGAGTTTAATGTAGTCCTTCCTCTGTATGGGGTTGCCGACCTCGTTGCCAACCTCATCCACAACCGTGTCCGGTTGGTGGAATTGGACGCCCATGGCCCTGTTTATCAAATCGTATGCTGTAGAGTCAAGCCGCCAGCACGCCTCCTTCCTTCTGGTCTCTGAATTCCACCTGGGGACGTTATACATCACATCCTTCGGTATTTTGACTTGGCTTATTATCCTTTCAAACTTTCCGTCTTGGGATGGCAATACCACTATTGAGCCACTTTCCAATATCTCCTCTACCGGTACCAACTCTTTGTCTTCCTTCTTCTTTTCTTCGGCCATTTTAGTCTCCTTTTTCTTTTGTTGCTTTGGTATTATATTTCAAGTATCTTTTTTATTTCATGTATAACCTTAGATTTTCCGTAGCTTTGTCCTATATGTCTTTCATTTTCAGCATAAAATTTACAAATCCAATCAATTAAATGAGACAATGTGTTTCCACTTAACGACACCTTTACTTCAACTTCGTACGCATGTGACCAATATTTATTATCCTCGATATACTCAAAGGCATTATGAATAAGAATATCTTTTACATCGTCTTCTGTCAATTTTTTATCTGATAACTTCATTCTTTGCCTCCCGGTCATTCCCCTTTTCTCTGTATTCTGAACATGGTGGTTCCGCAGTCCGAGCATTTCCCCTTTAGGGCGCCCCTTCCGTTTTTCATTGTGACCTTTTGACCGCCCCTCATTTCTTTCTTCGCCTTGCACTTCATGCAATATGCTTCCATTTTATATCTCCTCCTTTTGCAGTCTATCATCTAAGTAATTAAGATAGACCTGTTTATTGTGAGTTAAACTTAGCTTGCCTTCCAACAAAGCCTCCATAATCAGCTTCTGCATTTTCCCAATTTCCGGTCCAGGTTTTATGCTGTAATGGCTCATAATCTCATGGCCGCTCAACGGGCATTTCAATTCCCTATACTCCTTTAACCCCGCGCATCTGGTTTTCAACTGTCTTTCACGAACCGCCTGATGGCCGAATCCGACCAGTTCCTTTCATAAAGGTTGGGACGCATGTGATTGCGCACCATGAAAACGATTGCTTTTATCCATTTGTTTGGCACTCCCAATCTTTTCAATATCGACTCAGTCATTCTTGCCGATATTTCCTCGTGTTTATGAAAGTGAACTTTCCCATTCTCAGTAGAGAAAGTATATGGTTTCCCAATATCATGGAACAATGCAGCCCATTTACAAATAGGACTTTTCTCTATCTCACTAACAACGCGTATAGTGTGTTGCCAAACATTCTTATGGTGAAACTCGCTATCTTGTTCAATGCTGCTAAGCACGGTTAATTCAGGAATTATATAATGCATGATCCGAAATCTACACATATCCTCAAGCGCATTATCAACTAAATTTGTCAATAATATTTTCGTGGTCTCTTCTAAAATTCTTTCCTTTGATAACGTCATTACTTTATATGAAAACTTATGCAAAGCTATCCGCACGCCAGAACTGTAATCAAAACCCAGCTTAGCTGAAAATCTGATCGACCTTAATATGCGGAGTGGATCCTCGTTAAAGGCTTTCCCCGCATCTATCGGTGTCTCAATTATTTTATCCCTTAAATGCTCCTGCCCATGGAATAGGTCTACAATCTTTCCATTTTTATCTTGCGCTAACGCATTAATAGTAAAATCACGCCGGGATAAGTCCTCTTCAAGAGTGTCTCCCCATTTGACAGTAGGGTGTCTATTATCACGCTGATATTCTTCGTCTTTGCGATATGTTGTGATGTGAAATTCATATCCTTCGTGAAAAAATCCTACCGTACCATATGCCCAGCCAACTGTATGTGGGTGTAAATTCGCGTTCTCTAAGATTTCTTTTATTACCTCAGGCCTGGCATTTGTCGCAAAATCTAAATCGTGAGAGTCGAAACCTAGAAGTCTGTCTCGTACACTTCCACCAACCAAAAATATCTCATAATCTTTAAATAAATTGAATACTAGATTTTCTCTATCCATTTTTCTCCATTCCAAACTCTGCTGGCTTATTATATTTATCATAAATCTTTTTCAAGTCTTCCTTGTTTAAATGAGTATATCGCTTTGTAGTATTCAAGCTTTCATGCCCCATGAGTGTGGCCAATTCAATATCCTGCATACCACGCCTTTTCATTTCAGTTCCGAAGAAGTGCCGGAACGAGTGGGGCTTTATGTTCTTTGCTATTCCCGCCTTTTTTACATAGTCCTTTATGATGTGCCAGCACTGACGCTCACTAAAGAAAAAAAGCCGTTTTCCGGCTACATTGTCTGTGTACTTCTTATATAAGGTAAGGGCACTCTCATCCATAAACGACACCCGGTCCTTGCGCCCCTTGCCCATCAGCACCATTATTCTGCCGGATTCCATATCCACATTGTCCGTGGTGAGCTTTACAAGCTCCGAAACGCGCAAGCCGCTTGACTTGAGCATCATTATGATAAGCTTGTCTCTCATGGTTTTAACCCTAGCATTGCTCTGTGCCTTCTTGAACAGGGCTGTTTCCCGGTTCATTGCATTTTGAGCCAATTTTTGTTTTTTCAACTCTATTGCCATTTTTCTTTTGAGTGTCTTTTGATCCAGCTCGTGCTCTATTATATCTATAAGCTTGTCTATTTCTTCATCGGTTGGGATCTCCATGAGTTGTTGTTCTCTTTTAAGCTGTATCTGGCGAGGGACGGGATTGACGGCCAGTTTGCCGTCCAGAACCATGAACTTGTAGTAGGCATCTACGGAGCAAAGAGCATGGTTTACAGTGGAGTTTTTTAGCTTTTTGAAGATCAGGTGTCTCTTGTACTTCCTGACATCGGCCTCGGAGACCATTATAAGATCCCTGTGTATGTATCTGCGGAAGTCCTTCACTTTGTTGATGTATGTTCTGATTGTCTGCGGACTACACTTTTTCTCGTTTTTAAGATATCTCTCAAATCTGTCCGGCATATTAGTATCTTCCCGGGTTATGTCTTCTTTTTGGACCGTGAGAGGCCAATGTCTATAAGCTCCCTACCTATCTGTGCTATGCTGACAGTCTTGCCTTTATCCAACGTGCGCCTCCTGGCCATCTCGTATATCGTGCACTTGGCCTCTTCTGTGATTCTCATGTTGAAGTCGACAAGTTTGTCTTTTTGCTTGCTCATATCAGCCCTCCTTTGCTCGATTTTCTTTTGAGGCTTTTGAGCACCATATCAACGCTCTCCTTCAGATATAGACACGTGTATGCGATTTTGATTGTTTCAAATTGGTACGGCTTTTTTGAATACCGCTTTCCGCCACGGATATAATAGTCGGTTTGAAGCTGAAAGATATTTTGCCTTGTCCAGTGCCTGCCGTATTTTTCCTGTACATAAGCCAACAACTGTTTAGTTGTTAGCCAGTTTCCCAATTCTTGAAGTAACTCTTCTTTACCCATAGTATCCTTTATACTCCTATTATAGTATACCACAATATCGCTATGGTGTCAAGGGGGGACTTTTAAACTCTGTTTTGTACTTACCCCCGATTTCCTTCTCACATTTTTTCAAACATTCTTTATATGTCATGGAATGAAACAAATGACGTTGGTTTACCCATCTTGCCAAGGGAATGTATTTTCTTTCTTTGCTGTATCTTTGAAGATAGGGATTTTGTCTTTTGTCTCGCAAAAAATTTAGTCTATCTAAATCTTCCTGAAAGGTAGTATTAAATCCTACTAACACATACCAAGTGCAACGGTTTATGTTGTTTTTCTTAAGCAAATCTATGGTTTTTTTGACAACAGGAAGGAGCTTCGGATCGTCAAAGGAGAATCGATATTCAACATGGCTTATTGATTTGAGCTCGTCAACTATCTCTTGGGTAAGCAACCTACAGTCTAATCCCTGGTTAAAGTCCACCCTTATTTTTTCCTTTCGCAGTTGAGAGCATATCAACTTAAAATGCTTTGGCAATGCGAGAATATTATTATCAAGCAAAACTACATTCTTGGTTTTACCATCCCAAATATCATATATGTCACCTTCAACTCTGATTTTTCCTTCTTTCTGCCATACAATACAAAATGGGCACTTTCTTATACAACCTCTTGTAGTAAACCCTAGATTTATCTTTGGTTTTATCGCCTCAATTTCTTTCGGCAAAGTTTTCTTTATATCATATCCCGATCCACCTATCTCAGCCCGTCCTTCCCATTGATCACATTGGTATTTATTCTGACTGTAAATAGCAGAAACGTAGACTTTGTCTGATAGGTGGCCGAGCAAAGGAAAATTCCAAGTAACCTCGTCACCTCGATCTTTGTGGTATTTCTCTATCTTTTTAAGGGCGAGATTTGGAATTTTTGAGTCTATGTCAATTATAAGTATTTTTTTGTTCACTTTTTGTTTTTCCGTCTTTCATTCATCCGGTCCTCTATGAATTGTGCTATGTCCCCCAAACAATCATTTTCGTAAATGGTGCTCTCGTCTGGAAAAAAGGCATATTTGCGCCAACCTGGGAACCAATAGAGAAATCATTTTTTTCATATTCGGTGTTAATTTAGTACATTGATTTGCCATAATCTTTCCTTTTTAAAATCTTCATTAATTTGTGATGTTCCACAGGTGTAAGATGAACCGTAAGTTTCCCTTTAGGAACCTTTGGAAGTGGTCTGTAGTCCTGCTTAATGAGCCTGTTTATTTTTATTATCTCGTTCGGGGTGAAAAACCGCATGTGTGACCGCGGTTTTCTGGCCGAAAAAATCACCTTGTTTCCTATGGATTTGCATATGGCATCAACCAATTTGGACATGTGGGATAATTGGGCATACCTAAGCTTTTGATTTCGCTGTACCGTCTTGGACCGGTTCTTCCAATAATTCCTGTGTCGTGACATAAAGTTGCTTACCTCTTTTCTCCACCTCGTCCAACTTTTCATCTCGTTCCTGGCAGATCTAAACTCTCTTATTATCTGCGCCGCTTGAGTTCTTGTAATGTACTTCTTTTTTGATCCTCGCTTCATCTTATAATCCTTTCTTTTAATTATTTATAACTTTATTCTTTTAAGACTTTTCACCCATAGCCAAGGATTATCTGACCACTTAAAACCTTTCTTAGCGAGGGAGTTCCAAAGAATAATAAGTTGCTGTATAGCACTTTCTCTTTCACCAATAAGTTTGTTTAATATAGCCTTAAACCCTTCTCGCATTGCATCTTTTTCGCTTATCTCCCACAACCTCTCCACTCTTATGTCGGTGATTTCTAAGGTGATGCGGGAAGCCCAACGGGGCATAAAAAGAGGAGAACGCCATTTAATAAACTTTCCATCCATTTTTTGGGCTTTTCCCCAAGCAGGAAATATTTTGTGTGTTCTATCGTTTTTATAATAAACTGTGCATCGTCCCGAATCATGTCCCCGAATAGTCCCTTCTATACAACCCCACGTTTCCTTTACCCACAATCTATCACCTACTTGACCGTAGGGGCATTTAATAGAGGGTTGCCCGGGAAAATTACAAGTTAATGTTTTTACCCCATCTTCGATTCCCCTAAAAACGCAAAGCTTTGTTTCTTTATCATAGTAAATAGACTCTACCCAATCACAGGGCTGTGACTTTATCACCCTTCTTATTTGGATAGCATCATTTTTTAGAGCGTTTTGAACTTCAAAAGCATGGAGGTTTATATGGCGAATTTCCATTTCACACCTCTAATCTCAAATTCATATGCCCATGTTTTTCACAGGCATCAAAATAAGTGTCGGCGATTTCCTTCCAAGAGAATGTGGCTATGACAAGATAATCCTTGGTGCGCTCTTGGTACTGCATTACCTTACATTTAAGTGGTCGGGTTTGTCAAGACCAATTCTTCGGTGTTGTTAAGATGTAAAGCTTCTGTCATTGACGGCAGGCCCCTTGTGCTGTCAATGAGCCCCTGGGAGTACACCTGCCAGGGCGTTTCATTATCAAGCGACTGATGGAATCGTTCCTTGTTATAAAATTCAAAGTATTCGGTCAATCCTGTCCGCGCTTCAGGTATCGATAGATACCCTCTTAAGTAAATGTTCTCATACTTGACTGTACGCCAGAGCCTCTCAACGAAAATATTATCAAGACACCTGCCTCTGCCGTCCATGCTGATACTAACGCTATGCGATGTAAGTACGCCAATAAAATCCTGTGATGTAAACTGTGTCCCCTGATCGGTGTTAAAGACCTCCGGGATCCCGTGCTTTTTTATGGCTTCCTGTAGCGCCTCTACGCAAAAATCCGCTTCCAGCGTATTGGATAACCTCCAGCTTAAGACACACCGGCTGTACCAGTCAACGATCGCCACCAGATGCGCAAAACCCCACGCCAATCGGACATAGGTAATATCAGCGCACCAAACCTGATTGGGGCGCATGACATCCAGATCCCGCAGCAAATACGGGTATATCCGATTCTCCGGATGAGGTTTCGACAGATTTGGCTTGGGAAACACCGCTGTAAGCCCCATCTCTCTCAGCAGTGTCCTCACATGATCCTTGCCAACTGTATGTCCCATCCCGCGCATACATAATGTCATCTTCCGGACCCCGTAAAACGGAGTTTTTGTGTATTGCTCATCAAGCAGCCTCATTAGAGTCCTGTCTTGGTCGGATAGCGGAGCCGGCTTATAGTACTAGCTGGAGCGATTCAACCCCAGGATACCGCATTGTTTACGTACACTGTATTCTTCATCTTCTATATCAATGAGCTGTCGACGCTTTTTTAACCCAAGATTTGCAATTTTTTTTTGAGCCAGTTGTTCTCCATGGTGATCTCACCAATTGTCTTGTGTAACTTATCCGTGAGGTCCTCATGCTGCGCTGCTATGGAATTATTAGATTTGGTAAAAAGCTCCGCTGATCTTCGGATAAGATCTTTCTTCCATTGGCCAATCTGCGTGGCATGCACCCCATATTCGGAGCTTAACTGCGCCAGGGTCTTCTCCCCCTTGATTGATTCAAGCGCGACACGCGCCTTTAATGCCGGGTCTATTCTCTTGTGTATCCCCATAACTACCATACCTCCTTTTGAGGCCTCTATTATACCGCATTTTCCATCTTAATTCGGCCTAAAAAGTGGTCCAGTTTTACCCGAGCATTATACATGTTCTTTCTCCCTTTTCGCGTTCTTCTAACAAAGCGTATCGCTTACCAAAAATAATCTTAATTTCCATCACGCCCTCCTTAATTTGTTCTCTTTTCACCACCCTATTCTTTTGCTTATTTCAGGAGTGAAGCCACCTAATTCATTCAAGCGCGCGCAGATCGCATTCATAGTAGATACTTCGAGCTCTGTTGTTGGGGATCCGAGAAAACGATACCACCTGCAAATCTGCTCATGACTTGTTTTGTTTACCTCTATTATAGATGGATACTCCATTTTCTGTCCTCCGACTCTCATGCAATTCTCCTTATCAGGGCGTGCCGGCAGAGCAATCAGGCCGTAGGACTTCCGCGGCCTCACCTGCCAGCAACATTGCCCCCAATTTTCACAAAACCTTGAAAACCTTCGACTTGGAAATCAGGCGTATTACTGAATACAGAATGTTGTCTGTAAGGTCATTTGTGATCTTAAGCTGCTCCTTTATCTGCGCTATATTCATTTGCACCTTTTTCCCTTCCCTTTTTGCTATAGCCTTTGCGAAATCATTTATCGTCATCTTTGTCACCTCTCCTTTCCGGATAGGCTTCGGTTACACTTTTTTAACACCGCGGGCCTGCGAACCCTTCGCCGTCTCTTCGATCTCAAACTCGACCGCCTGTCCCTGGTCCAGAGTCTTAAATCCTTCGCCATCGATTGTGGTGTGGTGCACGAACACGTCCTTCGCACCCTCCTCGTCTGGGGTCAAAAAGCCATATCCTTTCTTGTTGTCGAACCACTTTACTGTACCTTTCACTAACTATCACCTCCTATCCTGCTAAATTCACACTTGAACTTCCACTTTCATTCGTCCCAGTCCATCTGGCACAAAGAACAATTGCAAGCGTCAATGTGTATTGCATAATTTCCAGTCCAAATTATTGTGGCCATTACTCTCCTTTCCGCGGTCAATAACCCTTTCCTTAATGCTGCTTCAACCCGTATTTTTTAAGCATTTCCCTAAGCTCCCTCAAAAACTCCTTACTTCTGAAAAGCTCCTTTTCGGTTATCCAAATGCCATACTGTTTCCACGTGGAAACATCGTTACAGTCCGATTTGAACATAAAGATGTGCCCGTAAATTTCGTCTATCGCAAACATAGGCTCACCAATATTGTTCCACTCCAAATATCGTTAAAATAGCCCAAAGCGAGAGCATTACGATTCCCCCACCTATTCCTATTATGATCAGTTTAATAAGTGCCCAAAATCTGTTCATTCGCATCTCCTCTCTACCTTTGCATTACCACTTTTTCTAACATAACCCGCCTTGATTATCACTTCCGCTATTTTATCCGCCTCCTCACAGTCGGAGACATCGGCATCTCGGCAAATGAGATTGTGTAGAATTATCTGTTCTTTGTTGTTTTCGTCACCCTTGGGAATGATATAGTTTTCTTTATGTATATTGTCTAATTTAACATATCCTGCGCTTAAAAGACTTTCAATGAAAAAATTATAAGTCTCTCCACAGTCGTCTGGATTATTGTAAGATCGTTCAATTGCCTCTGTCAGCATTTTAACCTCTAAATCTACCATTCTTTTTCTTTCTTTTTGTTGCTCATTATACTGTTGTATTTGACCCATTTTATTCTCCTTTCGGTGCCATTACTTTATATTCTTTTTGGATAACTCCCAAGTTTTTCTGGCCGCGCATATGCGAACCCCACCAATAAGTCCCTGTGTATTTTCCAAATAGAGATTTTTTAGCGGTATAACTTTTGAAGTGTCCTCGGCATGTATGTAGCCTGTTTTGCCATAATCCAAGATTTTCGTCTTTTCTTGGATAATATAGACCTGGAATTTTTAAAGTATAATATTCATTACAACTTTTTTGATTTCTTTGTTTCCGCTGTTGCCGAACAGGCATTGTGTGTTTTGTTGTACTAACATTTTTACAATTCAAAATTTGTAAGGCACAAAAAACTCTATATAATGCTACTCCTGACATAAGACTACTCATAACATTTTCAGGATTAGATTCTTCAGGCTCAGATAACTTTGCTTCATTTTTAGATATTTCTTTATCTAACCAATCCACATTATGGGTTTTTATTCCATATTCTTTGTTAAGTTCTATGCGAAATCCTAATTGATTGTCTCTGCATATTATTTGTTCCTTTTTTCTCTCTAAATAAAAAGGGATAATAGCAATGTGTTCTTTTTTCCACCATAATTTGCCAGTTATTTCTTCTCCGCGCAGAATACAAAATGGAATATAAGTTTTATATTTTTTTGCCTCTGTATTAAAAACAAAAATAGTTCTAGGGTACGGCAATTTAATATTAAAAGTAAAATATTTCTCAAAATCACATAATGGATTGGCATCTTTTATGGGTGGGGGAGCTATTCTATTAAGATTATGAACCATATCATCTATATCAAAACAAACATAATCAGATAAGTTCTCTCCTTTTAAATATTTGAATTTGTCTTGGTATTGCAAAAAGAGATCCAAAATCATTAGGTCCTTTTCAAATTATTTTTTTCTAGGTTTGTCATTAGTTCATCCTTACAAAACAATATAGTACCATCTGACTTAAATCTAAAAGTTGTTATGTCTCCAGGGTTGATACCTAAAATTTTTCTCATCCGAGCTGGTAGAAAAATCTGGCTATGACTAGATACCGTACAAAAAAAGTTATATTCGGGTATTTTTTTGCTTTGATTCATCACGCATTCTCCTTTTTGTCACCACATTTTTTTCCACCAAGTTCGCTCGTAATAAGGACAGAGGTTGTTTTTGTTGAGCTCCACTCGCGATAGCCCCCGCGTTTCAATGCCACCATAATTGACGGCACCGCAATAAAATCTCTCGAAAGACGTCAGCTCTTTACAGCTATTACACTTGTTCATTTGTAAATTGCTCCTCTCCCATAATGTTTCCCTGCAAGTCTATTTTCAAAATTTCAGCTTTATACCCCCTAAAAATGGTTGTGAATCTTCGTTTAATTACTGGTAAATATTTGTTGTATATGTCGGCGTGATGAGGAAGCGCCTCAAAAAGCAGATACCGTGTTGGGACAGCCGCTTTCACGCACTTCCAAAGGCGATACCAACCTATTAGATCTATCGGATGTGTGCTGTCAACATGAAAGCCATACACCATAGTGATATGGTTCTTCGGATGTAAAGTCATTATCCCACAATATTCCTTGTCGGTTTCGTTTGCAAAACAATAGACCATAATCACACCATTTTTATTGTGAGATAGCCATATCATACAGTTATCCCCCTATTTTCGGACAACTGTCTTTTAAGACCTTCTACTTCTATTTTCAATTCTTTCGCTTTTTGGAAAGCCAATGACCAACCGTAGTCCCCCGGGTTACAGTCATTGTTTCCCGTTGCATGCCCTTCTAATGCAACCAATACCCCGGCCGATTTTACACGCTCTTGTTCAAGCTCTTGGATAAGCTTAACATTTTCTTTTGCAAGTAAATCTTTAACTTTTTCAAAAGCAGCATTCAAAATCTTAGTGCAATTACAAGCAAGAGCGTCATGCTCTATATACATCAATAATTCTAAAACATATTTACTATCTGTTGCGACTTCCATTTTTTTAAGCGCATTTTCATTACGTATAATTATGCTCATTTTTATTCCTCCTTTGTTTAGATTTTACGCATAGACTCCGCGCGCCAAGTATATACCTTTATGAAAGGACAATTCCTTATTATAACCACAACCCTTATTTATACAAAATTCCACCCTCGTCTTAACACCGTCTCTTTTTCTTATATAAACCTTTGTCTTAACGGAGTTTTCCTTACATATGGAGCAAAAAGCTAATGCCATTAAAATATCCTCCATGGATATGCAAGCCTTGAAGTGGGTTTTGTGTCTTCAAAATGTTTCCAAAAAATCCTTTTATAGTAATAAGCGATCCAGTTAGTCCATGGTATATGGCACCAAAAAATCCACAATCTTTCTTGAGTGGCTAGGGGTAACCGATGCCAAAAGTTACGCCATATTTTGCCTAACATGGCATACCTCCTTCCGTGTTTTCCATATAAGTTTCCTCTTTGTAATTTTCGCATTTTTTAAGATCTGCCGGATAATATAGACATTTTTTGCCTATTAAGTTGCAACTACCTTCATATTCATATTGACAGCCCACGGTTCCTCCTTAAGTTACATTTAGGATGCCAACTTTCATATCCTATTGCCATATCTATGCAATACCATTTGCCATTTTTAGCGCGGCAAAAATCAATAGACCAATAGTAATCA
>SDBU01001396.1_pt1 | contig 34596 bp, 28 predicted proteins | sample 2277071 | NCBI WGS metagenome assembly SDBU01 (sample SAMN10397929, study PRJNA504765) | marine sediment metagenome | isolation source: marine sediment core GS08_GC12, 126 cmbsf | place: Arctic Ocean: Gakkel Ridge, Loki's castle | collected 2008 | reverse complement strand
GGCAATTTTTTGATCCTGCTGTGAACAAACGACCTGCTGATGATCCATACACAGGTGCTACTTTAGAGGGACGCTCTAAAGCAATGATAAAGGCGATATTGGCGGTAAAAAAAGTTGTTGATGTGCCTGTTTTTGTAAAAGTTAATTCAAGCTCCAATGGAACAAAACCAGAGGAGGTGGGCGAATTAGTAAAGAAAATTTCTAGCTCTGGAGCAAGTCTTGCAATAATAAGTGGTTCAAATGCTACTCGGAATCCAAAAAATGTAGGTGAAGCGTATTTTTTAGAGGAGGCCAAGGTAATTAAAGAGACAGTAGGGGATACTAATATGTTATTTGCATTAGTAGGGGGGATTCGTTCTCCAGAAACAGTAGTGAGGTTACTTACGGGCAATGGAGATAAAATAGCGAAATTCGATGTGATTGAACTTTGTCGTCCATTAATAAGTGAACCAGCTCTTGTTGAACGATGGAATCTAGAAGCTAAAACGGGGAACCAACAACCTGCGAGATGTATCTCATGCTTGAAATGTTTTGCACCAGGTTTTTCTGGAAAAGGAGTCCAATGCATGTCATTTAAGGATGAATAACCAACAATTTCTATTATTTTTTTCTAATAATCATTCTATATTTAAAAAAGAGATAAGTATCCTTGGAAGTTAGTGATATCCTCCATCTGATCTTATAAATAATTAAAATGAAACAGCAGGTATTTCATGGATAAATTCTTTAACTAAATTTACCCGTTCTTTCCTTTCGCTTTCGTAATATCTTAACGGGTAAAGGTCATTGATTAAAAATTTATAGAGTTTCACCCAAATTTTAGCAATATTACTAACTCGGTAATTTTCTGCAATCTTTTTTGAATTTTTACCCATTTCTAGCCTAAGATCATCATCCTTAAGCAAATTCACTACCTGATTTTTGAAATCATCTAAATTTTTACTCAAATAACCAGTCTTTCCATGCCTAATTACGTCTGAAATCCCGACACTATTCGCACCAATACAGGGCGTTCCCTGTGCCATACTCTCTAAGAGTACTAAACCCTCTGCTTCAATATGAGACCAAAGACATGAGATATCAGCAGTGTTATACAACTTTAATAAATCGGTAAATGGGACTTTCCCCAGATAAGAAACAAAATCATTATACTGCTTCTTTTTAATTAATTTTTTAACGGAATTTGTTAAAGGCCCGTCAGATCCCACAAGCACCAAATGTGAATTTGGCATTTCTTTATGAATTTGCTTAAAAATTTTAATAATGCTTAATTGATGCTTTTCGGGAGATAACCGTGAAGCATAAAGCAGGATTTTCTTGTTATTTAGACTATATTTCTCTCGTATCCCATTTTCTTTAACATCAACAAAATAACTATCATGTACTCCATTTGAAAGGCACACAATAGGCTCTTTAAATCTTTGCCTTCTAAGTAGATTTTTCTTGGATTTTGTCGGTACGGAGACTAAATCATATTTATCTAGCACATGACGTTCATATCTCCATATCCAATTCATTTTAGACAGAAGTCCCCCGATAATGGGAATATATTGAGCTGTGTAAAATGAGAGTGGAGAGTTGTGCGTTCCCACCATTGGTATTCCTATGTATTTGGACCAGTTTATAGCCATACTCCCATAAGTCGCATGTGTGTGAATATGAGCAATATCTAAATAATCTTGCTGACAGAAAAAATATTTATGGAGAGGAAAGCTTAAAACAAACCCTGTTTTAGGTGAAATTTTTGCTCCATAAAAGTTATGGAGAAATAAATTTTTTGGAAGAGTTTTTGGTATTTGAATTCCTGGAGCATAAACATGAATATTATGGCCAGTATTTTTTGCTATAGCTTCGGCAAGATTTCTACAAGCTATTGCTGTTCCATTAACTTGTGAATACATACTGCTGAAAAATCCGATGTCAAGCTTTTGTTTGACCATAGTGCTTCAGAAAAAAGAAATAAATCTTTCCAGTTTTAATAAAAGAAAGTGTTACCGTTGTTTAAACAGCTAATATTTTAATTAAACATATATTGATATAAAAATATACTTATTAAAAAAAACTCCAATTTTTAATAAAATAATGGTATTAATCCACTTTTAAAAATTCTTTATATTCTACTTCTTTAAGGTTTATAAGGCATTAAATTTTGAATTTTTCGGTTCGATCGAAAAACTCTGATTAGATTACATACATGATTTTTGACCCAATAAAAAGAGATGAGATGGGAATATTATAGAAATGTCATGTGAAAATCTGGTTTTCTAATCTTTCATTATGAATAATGAAAAATAGTTTTCAATTAGTTTACGGTAAATTGTTAACTCTTATTTAATTCTTTGATTAAATTTTTCAATTTCTATTTTACTTTTGATGAATTTTTCATCAATATTAGTACTTCTCCCCTTTCCTATTTACTCTTACATTAAGGTGAATTAATAAAACTTTTTTGATAAGGCTTCTGTTCTTTAATTATGGACCCAACTGAAGAAAAGAGAATTATTGAAGATATCTTAAAAAAAAGAAGGTTATCATATTCTATAGAGTTATTAGATGTTCAAGGGAATAAATATACTGTTCGAAACAACTTTGGATCAACAATAGTATATATTAAAAAAAAAGACAATTATTTCCTTGAAGCAGAATTAGATTAAAAAGGTCAAATTCTCAAAAAATCCATATTTTGATAAGTAAATTATCATTTTACTAAGAGTGTGTTATTTTTTAAATTACAGAATAATAATTATTTTAGATAAAAATTTAAGATAAAAATTTTATAAATAATTTAAGTTGATTTTAAAATTAGAGTGACTAAAAATTCGTAGAAGAAGAACGAATCAAGAGAATACAGAAAATAAAATCCTTGAAAAATTTCGAGCAGTAGTTGATGATAATACTTCCCTTTCAATTTTTAATAAGAGAAAGCGTTCAGTATGTATTGTCCGAAGGGATTTAGCTAAATCTTATGAGATAGAAGTTGAAGCTTCAGAAGCTCCACTTTTAAATAAGATGTTAAATGATCCAGAACCATACGAGAGTTCTATTGCTGATGTAAAAATTTTAGAAGAAGAGGTATTTCCTATAAATGAAGCCTTTCAAAAAGTTTTTGGATCAGATAAAGAATTCAAATTAAATTCTATCAAACTTGCTATTGGTAGTAATCACAATGATTATGTCACTATCGGGGATGTTGATCTAGTTCATTTTGATGTAAAACCAACACTTACAGGATTAGATTGCTTTATTAAGGAAAATAAAGAGAGCATACTTGGATTCTTGGATTGTGAATATGTAAGTGAAGAAGGAAATGTAATTTATCTCAATTGCAGTAAAAAGAATGTTTCAGAAAATATTTTCTCGATCAAGTTGATGGTTCTTGCATCCATGCAACAAAGGGGTTTTTTCCTTCAACAAGAACACAAATATTATGGACTCCAACTCTACATTGTGATTGAATCAAAAAAACCAAATGATAATAAATTACTCGAATTTTTAAAAGAACTTGGTATTGATTGGGAAGTTATTTTTTTCAGAAGAAAGTTAGCAATTCATGATTGGACGGAAATTGAGTGTGAGAGAAATTCTGAAAATCTTAAGAGTTATCTTCGTGCTAAATTTGAGACTTTAAATTATTTTGATGTAAATAATATCATTCGTTTAGCGGTTAAGAATCAATTACCTTTTAAAGCAGCTGATAAAATGGCTTCTTTATTATATAAAATGAAAAATGAGAGAAATACTCGAACTCAAGACAGAAAATATCCAGATGAACAATATCAACAAGATGAGTATTCAATAACACTTAAAAAAGCAGAAGTAGCTGCAGCAGCAAAACTTGCATGTGCTTATTTAGGAATTCACATAGAGATGAATTTCGATAGAGACATTTCTATGGATGAAATCTTAAAGTATGAGGAAGAGCTTACTAATATATAATTCTTTCTCATATTCAATCATCAAAAAAATTTAGAGAAAATATTTAAAAGATCTAATCTAATCCATAAGATTGTTTTAATATTTCATGATTAACCTTTCCAACAGTTAGACTATTTCCAGTCTTAACATTAGTAATTGTGTATGTTGCTGGAGCAAATAATCCAGGGTCAATATCATAAAATTTATAATTTGCTGCTTTAAATGTTTCAATGAATGGTTTTCCATAGCTTGAAGAGGTGTTCGCTGGAGCTTTTTTAAGTAATTCAAATAATTCTCCTTCTCTTTCTTTCTCAATATTGATTGTAAAGTTTGTCATTCCAGCTGCGATTATAGAATCATTGGTACGGCCCATTGCATCAAGATCATCCTTTGCAATTGGTGCGATTGTTGTAGTTCCAAACCCTTCTTTGATTAAATCAATTGGAAATTTTATTTCATGTAATTTATGAATACCTGTTTCAACTATTCTAGCAGCAACTTGAATAGATCCCGTTAAACTAGCAGTTGGTGCACAAACGGCATAAACATTGCTTGTTTCCACCCCACATTTTTCTGCTATAATATCCATAACTTCTTCGTTAGGTAATTTTGAAGTTTCGAAAACAATTACTGCACAATCAGAACTATCTTGGTAAGTTATCTCATTAAATAATTTCTCAACTCTACTTTTAGCCCGAGCTGGTCCTGAACCAAGGGACTGAAAAATCACTTTTTTTTTAAGCTCTCCATTTTTCTCTACTTCTTTTTTTAATTTCACATTCCATCCTGCTAATTGAGATGCCATGCAAGATAGTAGAGGATATGAAGTATAGACATTGACACTAGGAATAAAATGTCCATCAAGATTATAATGAGCAAATTCTACAGTTCCTAAACCACCCATACATATCTCTCCAACTAATTTACCTCCTATCCAGGAAGATTCTGCCATATCAAGTACTATTGAGTTATTAGACAACTTATGGATTTTAACTCTATAAATTTCCTTTTTTTCAATAATTTTTCCGACAATGACTTTAGCAAGTTCATTAATTTTTATGTGATTCACTTATTTTCACCTTTTTAAATTTCCTTTTTTTGATTGAGTATTTATTATTATTTTGATATTTTAATATATGATATTTTCAATTTTGAATTTATTGTAACCTCACTTATTAAAAAAATGGACTCCGATAAAGCAAGATTAAAGAAGCTGTATTTGGCTCTTGAAGAAGTAAAAGATCACTTTTTAAAGTATACAAGAAGAAACAAATCTCCTGTTAAGATTTATACACATTTAGATGCAGATGGGTTAAGTTCAGGTGCGATTCTTGGTAAAGCTTTGTATAGAGAAGGAATTCCGTTTCAAATTACAGTCCTCAGACAACTAGAAAGACTTGAAATTGTTAAAATCATAGAAGGTGTAAAACAAGATAAGAATTTTTTGATTTTTTCTGATTTTGGGAGTGGACAGTACTTAGAATTACAAAAAAATTTAACTTCGAAATACGATTTTAACGCTCTTATAATCCTAGATCATCATATTCCTCAACAGGTTACCAACAAAGAAGAAACCAGAAAAATTGAAGAAATCCATGAAGAAACCAAAAAATGGCAAGTAAATCCTTATTTTTTTGGTATTGATGGAAGTGTAGAAATTTCTGGAGCAGGAATGTGTTATTATTTTGCTAAATGTTTAAATAAAGCAAATTTAGATCTAGCACACCTAGCAATTACAGGGGCGATTGGGGATATACAGAATCAAGGAATAGGTAAAACTTTTCAAGGAGTTAACAAACTAATATTAAAAGATGCAACAAGTTCTGGGCAAATTGAAGTCATGGATGACCTTAATTTCTCATCAATAAAACCGTTAAACGAAGCAATTGCATACTCTTCGGATCTTATTTTACCTGGTTTATCTAATGATATCAATAAATCTCTTATTTTTCTAAAAACAAGGGGAATTCTAATGGAAAATCCTGATGGAGGGGTGAAAACATTGAATGAATTAAATCAAGATGAAAAAAAAATAGTTTCCTCAGCAATCATAGAGTACGCATCACTGAAATTGGATTTAGAGCCAATTAAAATAATACAAAAATTGATTGTAAATAGATACTTATTGAAAAAGGAAGTTAAAGGCTCGGATCTTCACGACGTTGCTGATTTTTCTAACTTATTAAATGCTTGTGGGCGTACTCAAAATTCTTCAATTGGAATATCCATTGCCATGGGAGATAGAAAGAATCTTTACCAAAAATCTAAACAAATTATTACAAATTACAGAAAATCTTTGGGTAAAAGCCTATCATGGATCCAAGATAAAAACATAATCGAACAAAAAGAATGGATTCAATATTTTTTCGGAAAAGAAGTAATACCTGAAAGTATTATAGGAACAGTTACATCGATGCTGATTTTTGGAAAACATAATATAGTTGATAAGTCTAGACCATTATTTGGCATAGCAAAAAGAAATGGTGAAGAAGTCTACAAATTGTCAGGAAGAGCTCATGAAAAAATCGTCTCCAAAGGTGTAAACCTTTCTATGGCAATTAGAGAAGCATGTCAACGATCTAATTTAGATGATTTAGGGGGTGGTCATCCTCCAGCTGCGGGAACAAGAATACCCGTAGATAAAATTGAATTGTTTTTAGAAAATTGTAACATCGTAGTAGGAAATCAAATAAAGGAGAATAGAATAGATTAATTAGAAAAGATATTAAACCCGATAAACTTCACCAGTTTCAGGAGCAACAGAATTATATTTTTTTTGTACTAATTCACTCGCCAGAGTAGTTGTGGATTTACTATCTCCGTGGACGCAGAAAATATCCTTATTAGAATCTTTGAGGAAATTTAGATTTTCAATATAATTATGGAGATGAATATTATCAGAATGGCTTGAAAAATCAAAATATTCATAATCACATTTAGCTTTAATTTTTAGATCAGGATAATTTTTTCTATATTTAGATTTCTCTTTAAATTCAAATACACCATTATCCAATAAATTCCTACCAGGTGTTCCTTCCACTTGATACCCTACTAGATAGATTGCTGAAGCGGGATTAGTAAGGATATGTGGGATGTATTCAATAGCTGCTCCTCCTTTAAGCATACCTGAAGGAGATATTATAACACCGTTAGAATTCTTAGCTAAATTGCGAGTTTTAGGTTTTGAAACGAAACGAGTTTTTCTTATTGCACTTCTAAAGAGTTTAATGTTGTTAATGTAATCAGGATGATCTTGATATATAAGAGATATTTTTCTAGCGAGTCCATCGATAAAGATATTTCCTCTGTAGTTATATTTCTCTAAAATCATCAATACTTCTTGTGAACGGGCTACTCCAAAAGCAGGTACCAAAATAGTTCCCCCATTATCAGTAATATTTGTTATTTTCTCGAAAAAATCTTTCTCAATTTGCTCTCGTGGGGGATGTTGTTTGAGCGCATATGTTGACTCTATAATTAGAGAATCTAGTTTAGGGATTTCCATGTGATTTGCGGGTTTTATCAAATTTGTTACTTCTGTATTGAAATCCCCAGAATATAAAATTGTTTTTTGATCTACTTCAATTAAAACCGACACACTACCGGGAATATGACCCGCATCTAAAAAAGTTATAAAAAAATTATCAGCAATCCTCTGACGTGTTTGGTTTTTAAGAAAAAATGAATTTTGGCTTAGATAATTCAATTCTCTATATCCAAATGGATAAGGAAAATCTGAAATTTTTATCATATCTTTTGCTAAAACTTCTGTGACAGCGAGAGAAACTGTATTAGTAAAGAATACTGGTTTTCTTGTTTTAAACAGAAATGGAAGGCCACCTGAATGGTCGACATGTGAATGTGTTAATGCAATAGCTTTCAAATTTTCTAGGTCTGTTTGATAAGGGAGTCTTTCCTCCCCTCGAAATCGAACCCCATAGTCCAACATGCATTTAACTCCGCTTTTGGATTCAATTAATATTGCACTTCTCCCTACCTCTCTGCATCCACCAAGAAAAGTTATAGTAGCCATTTGTTTATGTTTTCTAATTCTATGTAACTTATTACTATTTCTTAAATAGGTAAACGAAAGAAAAAATATGAATATTATCAATTTAGATTGTTCTTACATTTAAAATCTAAATTTCCTCAATTTATATAAAAAAAAAAGTACAACCAAGACTATTTTATTTTGTTGATCACATTGACTAATAATGCAATAACATTATTAACGTTTTTACCAAATATCTCTAGTATTTCTTCCCAAGTAACAGGTGCTTCATCATCTTTCCAACAATCATAATCAGTGGACATTGCTATAGCAGCATAAGGGATCCCAGCCTCATTTGCTAAAATTGTCTCCGGAGCAATACTCATATTGATTACATCGGCACCCCATATTCTAAACATCTCGGATTCTGCTCTAGTGGAAAACCTTGGACCTTCGATCGTAACTACAGTTCCTTTTTCATGAAATTTGAGGTTAAGTTCATTAGCTGTTTCAATAAGTAGAGTTCTTAAATATTCTGAATAAGGATATGCCATCGGTGTGTGTTTTGGATCTCCGACCGGGAATTCTTCAAAAAAAGTTATTTTTCGGAGTCTAGTAAAGTCGATAAACTGGTCGATAATGACAAAGTCCCCTCGACCAATATTTTCTCTCAAGCTTCCGCAAGCGGTTGTTGCTAATATATGAGTACACCCTTGATCCTTCAATGCTTGTATGTTAGCCCTATTATTTATTTGCGTTGGGGGAATAGTATGATCTCTTCCGTGTCTAGCTAAAATTACGACATCAATATTATTTATTTTACCTGTTTTTAAATAAGATGATGGTTTTCCGTAAGGTGTATCAACATCTATGTCATTAGCTCCCCTTAAAATGTCTGGGTCATCTAACCCCGAACCACCAATTATACCTATTTTTACTATTATATTCACCTTTAAGGATTATAAATTTATTATACTATAATTATACGTAAAATATAATTCTTACAATTAATTTGCAAACTCATGATAAAAAATAAAGTGCTTGTACTAGGTTCATTAGCATTTGATTATATCATGAGCTTTAAAGAGAATTTTATCAATGCAGTTTCAATTGATCGCGATAAAGAGGAATATCAGAGTACTGTTACTGCTGATAGTCGTCATCAATTTTTTGGAGGTACTGCCGGGAATATTGCTTATAATTTAGGTTTATTAAATAAAGCTCAAGTTTCTTTAGTTGGCTCTGTGGGGCAGGATTTTGAGGATTTGGGTTATAAAAAACATATTCAACAATTTAGCAATATAGATTTAAACGTTGATTTTTATAAAGATCTTTATACGGCGGCATGTTACATCGTAAATGATAATAAATCAAACCAAATGATTATTTTTCATGGAGGTGCTTTGGATAAGTGCAAAGATATTGACTTAAGAGGTAAATTGAACAATCCCGAAGAATTTAGTTATGCAATAAATTCTACTCAAAGCGTTGAAGCTATGAATGCTTTTTCTACTCAATTATTCGATCTAAAAATACCTTCTATATTTGATCCAGGACAAGTAACACCGCTTTTCAAAAAAGATATATTAATAGAGATAATTAAGAAAACCGAAATCTTGATTGGCAATAACCATGAAATAAAAATGATAAAGAAAAAATCTGAATTAAATGAAGAGGAAATTTTAGATTTCGTAAAGGCAATTATTATAACAAAGGGCCCTGATGGTTCTGATTTAATTTATAAGGATGAAAATAAAAACATCAGGTCAATTCTCATACCAATTGCAACGCCTAACAAGATAGAAGATACAACTGGAGCTGGAGATGGGTATCGCGCTGGTGTTCTGACAGGTTTAATTTTGAACATGACCTTAATAGATTCCTGTAGATTAGGATCGACAACTAGCTCATTTGTTGTTGAAACAGTTGGAGCTCAAACCCAAAATTTTAATTTAGAACAAGTAAAAATGAGATTTTTTAAAACTTTTGGATTTAATCCCCCTGAATTCTAAGGAATACACTAATTTTGAAAGGTTTATTCCTCTACAGCAATCTTAACTAAGGATAACACATCATAATCATCCAATTTTTCTCTTCCATTTAAACTTCCAGTTAATTCAATTATAAATGCAACCCCGACTATGATCCCTCCAGCTTTTTCGATTAAGTTACAAGCAGCCCTTGCGGTGCCACCAGTTGCTAGTAAATCATCAAAAACCAATACTTTTTCTCCATTTTCAATGGCGTCTTTATGCATTTCAATTGAGTCCTTTCCATATTCAAGATCGTAAGTTTCACTAATAGTAGCAGCGGGTAATTTTCCAGGTTTTCTTATCAGTATAAATCCTGCGTTTAGGTGGTAAGCTAACACTCCCCCCCATATATATCCTCTCGCTTCAATTGCACAAACTTTACTTATTTTTTTATCTTTATAAAATTTGATAATTTGATCGCACGATTCCTTAAAAGGGATATGATTCTTACACAGTGTAGTTACATCTTTAAACTGAATTCCCTCGACTGGGAAATTAGGGACGTTTCTTATATAATCTTCTAAATTCATTCTCTTTCAATTTTCTTTTCATATTTTCTTTAATTATGTTAATTAAAAATTATATTTAATTGAATCGTCAGAAATGCAATTTTGTATTAAATTCTTTTAAGGAATTAGAAAAAATTAAATAATCATTAATTTATAAAAAATATATTAAATCAATTAATTCAATTTCTATTATCTTTTAAATTTTCAAAACAAAAATAATGGTGAAACCAAGGTGAAAGTGCTCCTTTTTGGTCCGGCGGGTGCTGGAAAGACCAGCTTAATGAGAACGACTTGTTTGGGCTATAATTTTATGAAAGTTATAAATTTAAAACCCACAAAAGGCGTTTCACGGGAGAATTTCATCTTTCGTGGAATCATGGAGCTTTCATTGTGGGATTTGGGGGGTCAGGAAAGATATATTGAGCGTTACTTCTCCGAATCCCAACGTGAATTAATTTTTTCAGAGGTTACAACTGCAGTTTTTATGGTAGATTCTGCTACTGTAGATGTTGAAGTACGGGATATCTTCGATAACTTTTTAAAATACTTATTTGAATTTTCACCTCAAATTGGTCAGGCATATGTTCTCTTAAACAAAACTGATTTACAAGAATCAAAGGAAGATGAATTCTATGAAGTTTTATCGAAAGGATTAAATGGCAAATTCAGTGATAAAGTCACTTTTACTCCAGTGTCTGTAAAAGAAGGTAGTGCTCAACATAGATTAATAGAAATTTTAGATTACGAAATTCAGAAAAGTACTCTATCAATACAACGATTAGGAAAGATTAGGCACATACTAGATGATTTAAAGGTTAATACTTTATCAGAATACTTCTTATTTAATCAACCTGATGGATTAATAATATCTTCTACATTTGGCAAATTTGAATCAGAACCATTGCAATTCATGAAGTTTGAAATAGGAACATTAGATTCTAATATTTATAGCATATATCAAAAGATTATGGAATTTCAAAATATTTCTACCCTTTCTCCCTTAAAATTATCTACTGTTATTTACGAATCAGAGGAATGTTGGATTTTAGTAAAAGAAGTTATTAATGGAGCAGTTTTAATGGCAATTACAAAAACAAAACAGCCGGAAGTTTTTTCAGGTGTATTAAATGCCTTGAATGGAGAATATTTTGAAAGTTTAAAGACATACCTAAAATCTTCTGATTTCTAGGTTAACATATAAATAAATAAAAAATTAAGTATTTTTCAACTTAACTAAATTAGATTCAATTAAGTTTCCTTATCATATAATCCTTTTTTTGTTAAAAGTTGCTGCTTCGAATTATGAGGTTTTCTTATAACCGTATCATTATATTTCTCAATTTCTCTTGCCTCGTCACACATTATAGCAGCAGTCCTCATCATCTCATGTGCAGCTGCAAGTAAAGGCATGTAATCAGATTTTTCTTTTAGTTGAAAGCATGCTTTTCCTGTGAGTTTAGATACTGATGTGGCTAATTCAAATGCGGCTATAGCTTTTACCTTTGCATAGGGATTAGAAAATTGTGCAAATTCTGATGCGATAGCTGAATCGATTATTATTTGAGGGAGAGTCGGTGTTCTACTTTCTAACATATCCATGATAACCTTATTTAACTTCTCAGTAATTGCTTGAAGCGCCCCTGTTATGGCAAGAACCTTTAACAAATCGGAATTGTAAATACTCATCTCGATCGGATCGAGAAAAGGCCTACGTGCTCCAATCATGCTATCACAGTTTACTAGTATATATCCCATATTTTTTTCCTTAATTTCATCTACAGCTTTTTTTGCTGGAGAATCTGAGATGATTATTGTGGGAATATTTCCCACTATATCTCTAGCTGCCTTTGGACCTGCTAGAGCTGCATTGGGACTTGACATAATAATTAAATCTGGGCTAAACTCTAATAGTTTTTTCATTGTTTTAGTACATATCTCTGGAGGATGCATTTTAGCACCGGAAGTTACCTCAACAACCTCAATTCTCTTAGCTTCAGCTCTTTCATCAATAAGAAAAGCGAGTAGTAGTGAAGACCCAATAGTTCCATTCTTCAATATTCCAATCTTTAGAATTTTATCATCGTTCATAATTTATTTCAATTTTAAATTTGTATTTTTAATAAATTCATAAATTTTTTAGGGTTATTAATGTTTTTTTGAAATTTTATATGAAAGAAATCTTTACTAGAAATAATTACTTTACATAGTAAAATTTATTTTAAAATAATTGAGTTGATAAAAAATGGAATTGAATGGAGTAGAAATCGAAGATACTTATTGTGAAGCCTTTGGGGGATTTTTTACAAGGATTTTAGTAACTGCTAAAAATGAAAAGTGGGTTAATATTGCTGCTCGTGAAGCAACGGGCTATGGTACATCTGGTATTGGTTGTGACGCAGAAGCGGGAGTTGATATTTATTTATCAGCAGAAAAAACGCCAGATAAACGTCCAGGCGTTGTTTTAATGTTTTTTATTTCAAATAAAAAAAAAGTAGGAAGCACTATGTTGCATCGAATTGGTCAAAGTGTTCTAACATGTCCCACAACCGCATGCTTTGATGCGTTGGGAAGCTCTCTATACCCAGAAAAAGAATTTGAAGTTAAAACAGGATTCCAATTAAAATTCTTTGGTGATAAGTTTGAAGAAAAATTGGAGGGTGTTTATCCTTTCACTACCTGGAAAATACCAATCATGTCAGGGGAATTTATTATTCAAAATTCTCTAAAAGTTGGAAAAGGTATTGCTGGGGGAAATTTTTTAATCATCGGCAAAGATCAAGACTCAACTCTAGAAGCTGCAGAGAAAGCAATTGAAGCTATAAAAAATGTAGAAAATGTTATTGCTCCCTTTCCGGGAGGCATTGTACCTTCGGGATCTAAAGTGGGAACACAATATCAAAATATCCCTGGACTTTTCGCTACGACAAATGAAGCTTATTGTCCTACACTAAAAGATAAGGTAAAAGATTCTCAATTAAGAGAAGAAGACGGATGTGTGTATGAAATAATTTTAGATGGAGCTACGGAAGAAGCCATTAAAGAGGCTATGAAATTAGGAATCATTGCTGCTGTTAAAGTTCCAAATGTAAACCGTATTTCTGCGGGGAACTATGGGGGAAAGCTAGGTAAATTTCATTATAGATTACATGATCTAGGACTATAGTTTACGTATTATCTACAGAGATTTAAGAAATCTTATATTTTACTAATTATAACTTTCTTTTTATTTTTCGTTTAGGAACTTCTTTCTTTGCATCTTTTGTTTCGATTTTTGTTTCCTCATGTTCTGTCTCTTCGGATATTTCCTTAGTTAGATCCACTTTTTTCTCAATTGACAGTTTTTTTGGAGGAGAAGTTTTCTTTTTTTCACTGGGAGTTTGAATTTTTCCATATTTTGATTTAAACTTTTTATAAACTAATCCGACTCCTGTAAGAATTCCTAATATTATACCAATAAAAAAGGTAATCCAAGTTAAATAACCACTTAACGAATCAGGAATAATTGTTATTCCCAGAGGAGCAAGAGCATAATCATCAATAAGGCTTGTAACTGCTCCATCAGAATCAATAACATAAATGTATACGTACCACACTCCAGATATTAATTCAATTGTCCTTATGGTTATTTTTGTATTTACTCCTGTAAAAGTTGTAGTTAAATTATACCATTCATTGTCTTGATTTATAAGAGCGACTTTAATATAAACAACTTCTTCAACATCAGATACATTAAATGAAAATTCTATATCCTTTCCATATAAAATCGAGATCGGTTGGTCCATTGAAATCCCATTAACTTCATAGCTATGAATCTCAGGCAAATTATTCTCTACAGTAAGAGTAGTTGTTGCTGAACCAAACCCATCATTTTGATCCCTAACACTAATTTCAACTTGATAAATTCCTTTAGGAGCCCCAGCAGGAATTGAAAATGTTTGCGAAAAAGTGTTATTCCCTTGATAAACTAGTAAAATCGGGTTAAGAAAAGCACCAAATGAGTCATTAAGGAATAAAGTCACCTCTAAATCAGTTGAGTTATTTTCTATGTCCGTAGCATTTAAGATAATCTCGCAATCTTCTGTTCTCAAGATTATAGCAGGGGAAAACTTAATTGATTCGGATATTATCGTTGGGTTTGTATTTAAAACATTGAATGGGAAATAAACTATAGCTATTTTTCCGGAAATCTTATCCGAAATATTTAGTTTTATATAGTAAATCTTATTTACTTGACTAAAAGTTTCACTTTCGATTGGAAAAGTGAATTGAACAACGTTTTTTGTAAGGTTAACCAGATTTTTTTGGTAAAGCTCATTTGTACTATTAACAATTGTGATATTCCACCGAAATTGATAAGGTCCGAAATCGTTAATACTTAATTCAGCACTTAATAAATCTCCAATATAATAATCTGTATTGTCTAAATTAACCATGTAGTTTGAAACAATCGTAAAATTTGTAGCAGTTGTTTGTGTATTTAATACCGAATTATTTTCATCATATACTTGGAAACTTACATTTTGAAATCCCAGTGGTGCATTGTACTCTGGTTTATACTCATAGAAAGATTTATTATCGCCAACCGAAATCATGTTATAATTTCCAAGAGAACCATTACTAAACGAAATTTGCATTATAGTGTAGTTTGCATTAAAATTAGAGGTATTAATAGTGAAATTAATAGATTCAAATAGTCTATAAATGGTAGTTGCATTTTGAAACAATGCGGAATAAGGTAAAGCTGCTCCCGCTGTTTTGGGAATATTGTGAAAATTTTCTTGTTCATTTATTGTAAAGGATCGATCTTGACTTCCATCTTTGAAATTAATGATATATACTGAAAAAAAAATACTTACTACAATCAAAAGAATTAAAGATACGCTACGAGTTTTGTTTTTTTCCAATGTTATTCATCTTCTCAATTTTTTATGTTTTATCTCCTTATTTACAAAATATAATACAATGCCAATAGGAATGATGAAGGGCAATAGATAGAAAAATAGCAAATTAAAAATAGAGAGTTCCAAATTTAATTTAAAATAAAATTGCACAATCTCTTCATCATCGCTATTTTTTAATGTGATTCTATATATTTTACTCCCAAATTCATATGGATTAATAGTAGTTAAAATTTCCTTAACAATTCTGTTTTCTCCAGGGCCTAACTGATTTATATTTGTTTGTACTAATTTATCATTTATATACAACGAAAAAATTTCAGACTTCTCTTGGTTATTCTGTATAATTACTATCAAATGAGCAGTAGCTCCTTGAGAAATCGTTGATGGAAAGGATACACTTATAAGTTCATATTTTGGCATTATTTCTATTGTTAAAATCTCAGAATAAAAAACAGTATTATTTTGAAAGATTCTCATTTCTACTGAAATTGCATTATCTCCAATGTTCTCAAGGGTTTTCAAATAATATGAAATAGTTTTAACTTCATTTTTGATTAAATTTTCTTCTTGAGTGAATGTTTCAATTGAATATTCAGACAATCCGACAAAGCTAATATTTAAAGATTGCGATACATTCGGTAAAAAATTAATCAAATCAAGAGAAACATAGATATTCTCACCCTTTACGACTTTACTTTGATAAATTAAATTATCATAATCAAATGAATAGCCTATATCTATCACTTTTTTTACTAGCAAATAAATAATGTTCCCCCTTTTTATCTTAAATGTGATTTCACTTGGACCAGGGATAGCACCTAATTTAGCTGTAAGATTAAATTGAAGACGGACTTCTTCAAACGCCGTGAAATTGACGGATTGAGAGGGGTAATTAATGATATTTTCCCCTTCCAGAGAAGTTGTTAAGGTTAAGTTATCGCTCCTAGTGTAATTAATTGGGAGGGTAACATTAATTATCGGTCCTTGATATAGAATATTTGCTAATCCTTCGATTGTTTTGTTTATCAATCCTGAAATAACGTTGAAACGCTTCACAGTTTGGGCTAATCCAAAATATGAAGAATTAGCCCACACATAAATAAAATATCCATCTCCTAACGGTAATGTCTCTTCAATGGGGTAACTTAGAGTGGTGGAATTAGGATAAAGAATTTGTTCTTCGAATTGATTTATAAACGTTCCATTAGGATATTTGAAGAGGTATTTTATTTCTACTCTATTATTTTCCTCTAAGTGGTCTGTAATATTATAATCTACTTTGTAAGTTTTATAAGAATCAGTAAGAGGATCGTAATATTGATCTTCTTTCGTAAAAGAATATGTAGAATTTAAATTTATATTATCTTGATTAAACACATAGTTAGGGATTTCATTTGTAGTGTTGAATTCCGATCTCAATCTGGTGCTATTATATACGTCAAAAGATCTCAAATAAACTTCACTAAGCTCTAAGTTTGAATTGAAATTTTTATCACCATTCAGAAGAGAAGAATTATATGCATTATTTACGGTATCATAAAGATTTTCCTCAAAAAAAGTGGAAATATTTATAGCTCTATTATAATAAGTGATGTTTCCTAATAGTTCGTATAATTTTAATGATGCTTTCATCATCAGAGCGTTTGATTGAAGATTATAACTAGGATCTATAATTACCCAAGAGGGATTGGCAATATTTTGATAAGCATCCTTATTAAGTGGACCCCGTAACTTTTCTAGACTGTTGTAAATGTCGATAGCTTCCGTCAAGTAAAAAGAATCATTTTTCATTCCACTTTCAATCCAAAATTCTAGTAATGTAATAATCCCTAAAGCATTTACACTTAAATGATAATACTTTTCACCCGGTCCTGAAGTATCCCAAGTTGCAGACGCGTTATAATAGTATGCACTATCCCCAGACATATTAGTCCTAATGGAGAGCATGGTTTGGTTTGCTAAATAATAAGCTCTATCTTTAATATTGGCATCTAAATTGAGTTGATTAAAGGTACGATGAATTAAAAGATTTGCTAATATGCTGTATAAGTTACTTTCAGTGTTTTTTCCCGAAGTTTTGTTATTATTAGAAAATCCCTTATTTGTTTGGTCCCAGAATTCTGAAGAATTAATAAGAAAAAACATTTCTTCGATAGAATCTTTTGGATATTTGCCACTAATAGATAAAGTGTCAATATTATCTCCAATATTTTCAATTAGAAGAAAAATTGGGAGCAAGTTATCAACTAAATACCTATTTTCTTCGGCTATTTGCCCAGTGGAATTATAAACTGATTTCACAAATCCATAACTAAATTGTTCATTACCCTCATACCATAAAGGAGTAGATTTTAACTTTAAATATGTATCAAACGTTTCTATTTCACTTATTTGGGGTTTCATCAATGTTTTATAAAGGAGTAAATTATCCTCTGAATAAATTCTATCATCTATAATCGTACCATTAGGATCACCATATCTAAAGTATGTTGAAACTTCGTGAGTTAATTTGGATTCATAATTGTCTCTAAAAAAATTTAAAAGGGAATCGAAATTTTTTGTAAATGGATCTTGAAGCATTAATATATCAGTGGCTACTTCAGGAATATTTAACTCGTCATTAAAGAAATCTTCTTCTTCCCGACTTAGATTTTCGTTAGAATAACCAATATTTTTTGATAAATCATATGTTTTTATAAAATTGAGAACAAATAGTGAAATAAAGAAAAAACAGAAGAGTATCTTGAGTTGTTGCTTCTTTTGCCTTCTTTTCTTTCCTAAAGTACTTGTGTCAAACACTTTAATTTTACCTTTGGTACCTTTATAATTTTATTAGCGCGTTTATTAATAAATTATATTTTTAAAAAATGCTTCTCTTTAATATTTTTTCTGAAGGATATAGAAAGATCATAATATTTCGCTAAATTGACAGAAATTACTCTGGTTGCTTCATTTTTATGATTTCATTAAGATCAGTGATATTTACTCTAACTTGTTTCATAGAATCACGATTCCTTATAGTTACTGTATCATTTTCAATAGATTCATAATCTATCGTGACACACCACTTCGTTCCTAACTCATCCTGTCTTCTGTATCGTTTCCCTATAGATCCAGCCACATCATAAAAAGAACTAATACGATCTTCTAATAACCCTCGGTGAACTTTTAGGGCTAATTTCATAATTTTTTCTTTATTTTTAACGAGAGGGAATACAGCTACTGTATTAGGTGCTAGAATTGTATTAAGCTTCAAGACAATTCTACCATTTTCAACATTGAACGTAGTTTCAAGTAGTGTATATACAATCCTGTCGATTCCAAAAGCAATTTCTAGGATTTGTGGGAATTCCTTGACATTTGGATCGGTTCCCATACTTATTTTGAAGTTTTGTTTTGAAAATTCAGAATGTCTTCTTAAATCGTAATCACTTCTGTCGTGTATCCCGCATATCTCGACCCACCCAAATTGTCTTGTATTGATTTCTAAATCCCAAGCATCATCAGCATAATGAGCTCGTTCATTAATCGAATGTTGTCTAAAACGAATTAAATCTTCTGGTATTCCCAAAATCTGAATTAGATGGTATCCCACATAAAGGCAATATGCATAGGCTGGCTTTTTTAGGATTTTCTTATTTATTGCATCATGAAGTGATATTTTATTTGTTTCCCCAATACCTTTTTCTTGAAGCTTCCAGTCTAAGAGGGGTAATTTGTTCATTTTAATTTCCTCATAATCTTCAAAGTTCATTTCTAGCTCTTTACTTATAAACATCTGTAGTTCAAACTGATCAAAAGCTCTCATTCGTAGAACTCCTTGTCTAGGTGATATTTCATTTCGATAAGCTTTACCAAATTGATAAACTTTAATTGGGTATTGCTTTCGGGCGTCTTGATCTAATCGATTAAAAAGTAAGTATGTTGTTGTTGCGGTTTCGGGACGTAAATAAGCGCTCATATTATTTCCAACATATGTTTTTAGCATCAAATTATATTCTTCTATTTTTTGGAATACGGTTTCGCATTTTGGGCAAGCTAAATTATTCTCTCGAATTAGATTTTCCATTTCTTTAAATGTTAATCCATCTATTAATTTGTCGGGAAGCTTTTCTTGAAGAAATTTATCTGCTCTATATAATGTCCCACAATTTTTACATTTGACAACCGGATCAATAAACCTTTCTAAATGACCTGAAGCAGCCCATACAATTTCTGGCATAATAGTTGGGCATTCTACTTCTCCAAAACCAAAATAACGTAATTCGCGTCTAAACATATGTAATATATTATTCTTAAGCGCCATTCCCGCAGGACCATATGAATAAAAGCCTGCTAATCCTCCGTAGATTTCTGGCGATGGACCCCAAATGAATCCTCTCCGCTTAACTAATGAATTGAATGTATCTATCGTATCATCAATTTTCATATTGGTTTAAAAAAGATTTGATATTATTTGTATTTTAAGAAATGACGAAAATTAAATTAAATTTTTATAATATTGATAAGATAGTAATTTTAAGTACATAAAAAATAAAAAATAAAGAGAAAATGTTATTTCAAGAACCTTTTTCAAATTTTACTATATGGGATTTCGTCGAATCCGGCTTGTACTTTATGATAGTAGGTTTTTTCATTTTATTATGTTTCTACTTCCTGTTTATTAGATACCGAACATCCAAGAAGATATACTGGTTATACTTTGGTTTATTTTTCATTTGTTTTGGTATTGGAAGGGTATTTTTTATTATTTATTACTTTTTGGCTCCAGAAATATTTACTGGCGCTAATGGAGTTGAAGTAGTTAATTTATTGACAATTTATTACCGATTAGCAACGTTTTTTACATGGTTAGGAACCGCCTGCGCAGTCGGAGTTTTAGGAATCTTATTGTTTCCTCCAGATACTCAATCGGATGAAGAAGGAGGTAAATCAAAATCAATAAAAGAATGGCTTCGAATTAAAAACAACAAAAAGATTATAATTAGAGCGATTTTTATTGTTATCCCTGTAGTTATTGGTGTCCTTGCATTAACTTTATCTAACGAGCTTTTCATGGATCCTGACTTTCCAGTTTTATACTCGATCCCTGATAATTTAATTACAATTCAAATTGGTTCATGGGAATATCCGATTGGAAGGTTTTTATTAAATTTTATTTTTATGCCACTATTTTTAGCATTGATTCCTGTTATGTTTATTTATCTTGCTACGAAAACTTTTGGTGTTCTTAGAAAGTCGTACGCTTGGAACGCTATTGGCTTTCTCCTTTATTATACAGGTAGAATATTACAAGGTGCACTTAATGTAGCAGAATTTCCACATTTGCGAGCAATTTTACCAACATTTATTATTTTATTAGCCCTTTTAATATTAGTAATAGCAAATAATTACGAACAACTCAAATAATAAGCCGGTTAAAGTTAATTCTTCCTTTCTAAAACTTTGTTTTTTATCAATTTAGAGAATCAATTTAGTAACCCATAATAACAAAAAGATTAAAATTTTAAAATCGAATCTCCTTAATTTTAATATATTTAAAAAATAAAGAAAGAATTTACCTTTAGGTAAAAATTTATGTCTGTACATGGAAACCAGTATTTGCTACCGTTTTTTATCAATAAAGTAACGAAACACCCTACAGTTCAAGGAAACGATGAACTAACCCTTGCTTTTTATCTATTAACAAAGGATATGGGCAAAGATGAAAAGATTCTCTCCTTTTCAAGACTACTCTGGCCAATCTTGAGTATCCAAGGAGTGATTAGCACTCATATTATGATAGATGGGTTAAATATTTTAAATAAGAAAGGGAGATTCTCAAATCCTCCACGTCAACCCATGATTGGGCACATTTTAAGAAATGTCGAAAATAAAACAAGAATAGAGGAATTGCATAAATTAATAGGGGTTCTAAATTATAAAGATGCAGAAGCGAAAGATATTGGTGAGGGAGAAGAATCAGAATATCAAAAACTAAAAATCGATGGTTTATTAAATCCTGAGTTCCTCCAAACGTTAATTAAGATGATTCCATTAGTAGAATATAAGCCAATTATTGATTATACGGTTTTGGATCAGAATATATCAACGGAAATCGCTATAAATATAGCAGAAAGCTATCGAGAAACAATTAATACCATGAAGGGAAATGGTTTTAGATGGAAGTCTCAAACGGAATTAATACAAAAAGAAGTGGGAAAATGGCTGGTTGAATTAAATGTGCAACTAAAAGATCTCCAAACAAGATATTCTAGCCAGATTAATAAAACTTCTTCTACTATTGATCCAATCCAATTGGATCAGCAGGTTAAATTGGAACAAGATAGAATTGAACAGTGGAATGTAGAAGAGAAGAAAAAAATTATTGAGGGCATTTCAACATTATTTAAAACATCCGAAAGAAGCCTTGAGGAGATGATTAAAAAAAATAAATTTTTTGTCAACGGTGATTCGTTAAAAAGCAGAGTTTTTAAAGATATCATTCCTCATTTTCAGAATCATTTTAAATATTTAAGAGACGAGGGAAAAAGGTTTTTAGAGGGACTTGAAGGCCTATTTGGAATATTTATTGAATTAAAGGAGAAATCAATTATCTTAGATGAAGAGGCTAAATCGAAACTACAATCTTTTAGAGAATCTTTGAATTTAAAATTAATTGATAGAGATAAATTAATAACTGAATATGAGAGTGAAAAAGAAATACAGATCGCTGAATTAAATGCTAAAAAGAAGGAAATAGAGGATTTATATGGAAGGATTCAAGACATAATTACAGCCAAACATAACCAAAGTTTATATGAAGCTCAACAATTAGTTAAATGGTCATTGAACGATAGCCAATCGGATTTGTTTTCAAGACCTATACAATGGATATATATGCCGTTTTATGTTATGTTTATTGAGAATGAGGAAACAATGGAAGAACACATGAATGTTGTGTTTCCGGGATACATTACAAATGATCCAAGCAATATATATGATTATATCTCAGAATCTTTTATTAATTTAAAAAATATCTTGATTGAAAGAATTGAAGAGGATATGGCAGTTAGATCAAACTTTGAATTTTCTTCTGAAAGTAAGAATTTGGTAAAAGATCCTAATATTAAAAAAAGGATACAACTTGGGATAGCTAAATTAAAAGAAAAAGCTCTCATCAATGATAATGGAGAAAGAGTAATAAGAACAAATCTTGATTTAATATCCTAAAACGTTTATTTTAAGTTATGTCAAAATCCAATTTAGATAGGAAAAAAAAACTTCATCTAAAGAATAAAAGAATCAGGGCTTTTTTCCTCTCAGTCGAAATTAAGAAAAAAAAGCACGAAATTGTTGAAGAACCAACAGAAGAACTCTATCAGGATGGTATGGTCTATATCCAAATGAAACTTCCTGTCGCGAAAATCACTAAAGAGTTTGAAAATAAATTAAAGAATAAAATTGAAAAAAAAATAATTCAAGTAAAAATCAGAGAAGCTTCTAAAGAAGATCTTAATGTGCTTAAAAATATATATAACAGAAGCTGGCTTACTTCAAACACACCTTATAGGCCAATTACTAAAACAGATCTATTAACAATCCTTGATCACCCAGATACCATTTTTCTCATTGGAAAAGTGTATGGAATAGATGCGGGTTTTGTACTCCTCGATTTTGAGGGGGAGAGTAAAGAATATGCTATAATTGCTGCTCTAGCTGTTCTCCCTCGATTTTTTAGAAAGGGAGTTGGTTCAGTTTTAGGAATGGCGAGTTGGGATTTCCTAAAACAAAATTATCCTAATATCAGAGAAATCAGGTGTGAGGTATATAAAGAAAATGGAGTATCTTTTTCATTTATAAAAGGCATTGGTTTTGAAGAATACGGAAAAAGAGTCTATAGAAAGGAGGATTTTGAATTCGGAAATGATTAACTAATTTTAAACTTCTGAAAATGAATTTTCACTTTTCAAAGATTTTATTTTTTCATTTATTAAGTTAAAATTATAATTATTTTGAAGTTCTTTGTAATAATCTCTCGCTTTTTCAAAATTTGATATTGCCATATCAGATAATCCCTTTTTAATATAATAATCCCCCAATTTGTTCAATAATATAGCTGCTTCTTTTACATATCCTAAATCTTCATATAAATTCAATGCTTCTTCATAATATTGTACTACTCTTGATTTATCTTTCTCAGAATTTGAATATAATAACGCTATTTTAACTTTCAAATCAGCACATTTAGCATTATTTCCATACTTGTAAAATATCTCATAAGCTAAATTATAATACTCAAGTTCTCTTTCTGTATTTTTTTTTTTTGAATACAGATTTGCCAATTCTTCTAAAATTTCCCCCTCTTTTATATTATCTCCAAATTCAAAGATTCTGACGGCTTCAAGACTTTGTAATAAAAAATTTTCGGCATCAACATTGTTATTCCACAAAAGTTGTAATTTTCCAAGGTAGAGAAAACATTCCCATTCCAATTTTGCTTTCTCTTGTAAAGAGAGATTTTTCTTCACTCTATCTATTAATTCTAACGCTTTATTCATTCTTTCATATGTTTCATCGTAATTATTACCCTCCAAGTAATACATTTTCCCAAATTTTATGTGAGTTGCAATAACTCCGTATAAGTCCTCATTTGTATTGAAAAATTCCGAATTTTTTCCTAAGATTCTTTTAATTCTATCAAAATCTTGGAGGATGTAGAGAACTTCAACTAAATTGCTAGAGGTTTTAACTTCTTCAAATATCAATTCGTTTTGTTTTGCTAGATTTAGAGCTTCTTGGTAATATTTATAAGACTGCTCGACGTCTTTTAATAAATAGTAAACATTTCCCAAATTATTGAGGACTTTTATTTCTTTTTGAGAATCATTACAACTCTTTAAAATTTCAAGTGATCTATTAAAATGATAAATAGCTTGATCAAAAAATCCGAGATCTTCTTGAATTAAACCAATTTCGTTATGACAAATAGCGATATTAATTATATTATTTTCATCTTCGAAATTTTTTTGCGCTAATTCAAGAATTTTTAACGCATTTGGTAAATCTCTCTTCTTATAATATAAACTTGATTTTTCCAGTAACAATGCACCTTGAATAGGATCGCCCAATAATTCTTGTCTTTCTAAGGTTGAATCAATTTTCTTTATTTGATCCTCTATTTCATCATCGTTCATAATAATTTCTTCATATAACTCATACTCTTCACCTGAATTTGAAGGATTTGATTTATTATTATATAATTCTTGCCTTAAGCGCGTGTTTCGTATATCATCGAGACCCGAAATTAAGGGCTTATTACAATAAGGGCAGAACGACTTTTCATCTTCAATGCTTTCGCTACAAAAAGGGCAGAATTTCATAGATTTTAAATTTTAAAGTGTTTAATTGTGAAAACCTATGCATAAAAAGAGAAAATTAACTTATTTATAATTATTTAAATAAGATTTCATCAGTACGTTTTCAAGAAATAAGAACATTTGTTCACCTGATCATGAAATATTAAAAGAGAAATATTTCCTATGTAGATTTTCTGCTAAAAAGTGGGCTAAAATCTTAGAGCCTAACTATTATTACTTCTATAGTTTAGGATGAAAATGCATAATTAATTTATGAGAAAAAAAATTCCGATTTGGAAATTTCTTAGTTTCTTGAAAGAAGATAGAAAATGACCAAAGACTTTTTATTGATCAATTTTTTTATCAAGGAAATCAAAATATATTTGAAGAAAAATATGGATACTAAACTTTTTAAAAAAACTTATCCTTTCATCTGTAATGATTGTGGAGAATTCAGTCACACTAAGCATGAGTATTGCGATAAATGTGGAAAAGAAGATTCCTTAAGAAAAGCAAGGAAAATCGATTACAAGAATCATCGTAATTAAGTTTTTAAAATAATTCAATCTAGGCTAATTTTCAAAGATTTTTTGAAAATTTCACCAAAATAATATAAGATTAATGTGTATAACAATCTTAACTCCCCTTTTGAGAGTTTTTCGACAATGTTTTTTAAAACATTAAAATATACATTATTATAATGTAATTTTTCAAAACACTAAAAATAATGAGACGATGAGCGAACAAATCATATATAAATCTGAAAATGGAGTTTTTCACCTAATTTTAAACCGTCCAGAGAAGAGAAATGCTCTTACTAGAGTGATGTATGCAGGAATCGGGGAGGGTATAGAAAAAGCTGAAAAAGATCCTAAAATCAGAGTAATATTAATTTATGGAAACGGAAAAAGTTTCTGCGCAGGAAATGATTTAAAAGATTTTCAAACTACCGATAGAGGAACAGAAGAAAGACCAGCAGGTGGATCGGAGAAAAGACCAGCAGGTGATTTTATGGGTTCGATTTTAAAATCTAAAAAACCAATAATCGCTGCTGTCCATGGATTTGCTATTGGTGTGGGAGTTACAATGTTATTACAATTTGATTTAGTATATGCTAGTAAAGACTGCAGATTTCAGTTTCCTTTTGTAAATCTAGGTTTAGTACCAGAGTTTGGATCAACCTATAGGCTCCCCGAATTAGTTGGATATAATCGTGCAGCAGAATTATTCTTTTTTGGAGATTGGTTTTCCGCTGAGGAAGCTGAAAAAATGGGTTTTGTAAATAAATTGTTTCCTGAAAGTGAACTTATTAAAGAAATTACTTTGCTTGCTGAACAATTAGCTGAGAAACCTCCTGAAGCTTTACGACAAACAAAAGCTTTAATCAAAAAGTTTTACTCAGGTAATCTAGAAAAATTAATGCCTGAAGAAGCAGCCGAATTTTTTAGGAGACAAGTATCACCAGAAGCACAAGAAGCCTTTAGAGCTTTTTTTGAGAGGAGAAAACCAGATTTCTCAAAATTTAATTAAAAATTCTTTTCCTTCTCCTCTTTATATTTTTTTAATTCCTCGTGAATGTTATTTTGTTGTAAACCAAGTGATTTTAACAAGATTACAAGTTGTTTTTTTGCATTCTCCGCTTTAATATTGTTTGCAATATGGAGTGCTTTAATAAATTGATTTTTTGCTTCCCTTAAATCACCTAAATAAACATATACTTCACCAACATACCCTAAACCTTTAATTATTAATTCAGCATAATTCGAATCAATTGCGACGTTTGTCCCTTTTTTAAAATAGCGAAGAGCTTCCTCCATATTATTAAATCTCTTTTGAAGTATCCCTAAATTAAAATAGGATGTGGTAATTCCCTTAAAATTGTTAATTTGTTTAAAAGATTTTAAAGTTTTTTTATATAACTCAAAAATAATATCCCATTTTCCGGTCAATTCATAGATGTTGATTAAATTGCCTAAACAATCTAATAGACCATATATATCACAAGCATTTGAACATGTGTTGCTACAATCTATAAAAACTTCGCTCGCTTCATCTAATTTATTAAGTTTTACTAAACTACTTCCTATTCCTTTTAAACAAGTAATTTGTTCCTCAATCTGCATTAAATCTAGGTAAAATTTATAGGCTTTTTCGTTATGCTCAATAGATTTTTGATACTCCCCTTTCGTAAAAAATAATGTCCCAAGCACACCATGCACAGCTGCTTGTCCAAGTCTATCTTTTTGTTTTTCAAAATGCTTGAGACATATTAAATAATTATGTTCAGAATCATCATACAATTGTAATTGTAATTGAATGAGAGCAATATCGCTTAATTCTTTAACATAGATTGAATTTTTACCGATAATTTCCAATTCCTTCAAATTTTTTAATTTCACTTCTAATAGTTGTCGCAACCTTTCTGGTGGTAGTCCAGTGTTATCTTCACTCATAAGAAAAAATTAAAGCTCAAATTTATATTCCTAACTAAATAAATAGCCCTATAATATTGTTTCCAAAATTTTAGAAGAGTCTTCTACAAATTGAGGGCATCTAACCTTGAAAAGATCATTTTTTTCTGCATAATTCATGCCTTCAATGCTGCTAATATCGCAACCGAGTAAATCTCGACATATAATAGAATCATTAATCGTTTCAAATCTTTTTATAAAATCTTGAGTTACTTTATAAGTTTCTTCTTTTGCTTCTATATCTTCTAATTTAGATCTCCCAAACTTTAAACCGATCACCATTAAAGCACCATTTACAGCCCCACATGTCTTCCCTAAACATGCCAATCCGCCTCCAAGCCCTGTTGCAAGTTTTAGAGCTAATTGTCGGTCCAAGCCGAACTGAGTTCCATATGTAGAGAGGACTGCTTGACCGCATGTAAAGCCTTCTATAAAGCAAGAAATTGCTTTTTCTACTTGATTTACATGCTTAGAATGCTTAGAATTTTATGACTAATATTTAAAATCTATAAGAATTATAAAATTGCTTTTCTATTTAATATTTAGAGATATAAAATAACGATTTCAATATAAAAAAGCGAACAGATTTGAAAGTAAAAGCTAGGTTATGGGAGAGTTTAGAAAATAAAAAAGTTCAATGTTTTGTTTGTGCAAATAAATGTATTATATTACCAGGAAAAATAGGAACATGCCGTACAAGAAAGAATTTTGATGGTGAATTATTCACCTTAATATATGGATCACTTATTTCCTCTGGAAGTTTGGATCCAATTGAAAAAAAGCCGCTTTATAATTTCTGGCCAGGAGCAACAGCATATTCGATAGCTTCAATTGGTTGCTCCTTAAAATGTCAAAATTGTCAAAACTGGTCAATATCTCAGGCAAATCCGACTGATAATGGAAAGAATGGATTTTATGATCTCAAGGGTTATGAGGGACAAAGCATGTCTTTAGTCGAGATGACACCTGATCAATTAATTAAAAAAGTATTAAAAAGTGGATCAAAAACTCTCGCTTATACTTATAACGAGCCTCTCATTTGGCATGAATGGATTATAGACACCGTTAAACTATTAAAAGAGAAAGAAATTAAAACTATTCTAGTCACTAATGGTTATTCTACCCCTGAGGCATCTAAAGAACTTGTTGATGTGGGAATCGATGCAGCAAATATTGATATCAAAGCGATGTCAGACGAGTTTTATAAAAAAATTTGTGGAGTTACTTCAGTTCAACCTGTTTTAGATACTGCCAAATTTTTTAAGTCTAAAGGAGTACACGTTGAAATTACAAACCTCATTATCCCTGATAAAAATGATAAAAAGGAAGATTTTGAGCAATTAAGTAATTGGGTTGTTAAAAATCTGGGAAAAAATACTCCGATTCATTTTTCAGCCTATCATCCCGATTTTAAAAGACCTTCGGATAAAAGAACACCATTAGAAACTCTAAATATAGCTTACAATGTAGCAAAAGATACCGGATTACTTTTTCCGTATATTGGAAACATAAACCATAAACAAGGGAGTAATACATATTGTCCAAATTGTAACCATTTATTATTAAATAGAGAGGGGTACAGTTTCAGGAAAATAGATATTAATGTAGACAAAAAATGCCCAAAATGTGGTTATGATTTAAGGAATGACATAATAGGTGAAATTAATAAATCTCCTTCACATTGGTCTCGCTTTTTATGAACAGCAGTAAAAATTAAAAAAAAATATTATTTTATTAGAAATATCCTGAAATTGAAATTCCAACCACTAATAATAAGAATCCTTGAATAAGGCAGAATGCAGCAACTATAAATGCTAATGGAGGCCATGATAATGCTTTTGAGATTGCTATTACTCCAGACATATAGAATTTTGCAGTGAGAGCGATAATCGCAAAGATAATTATAAAAATAATTACTAATAATATCTTCGGATCAATAAATACAGCGATAACTTTTACTACTGTTTGGGGGATTGCTAAGGCTATTATAGCTACAATTAAACTAGCAACCATTAGACCAATAACACTTGCGATTGGAAGATCATTTATAGGTTTTAAAAAGGTAAATATCCCAAAGACGATTAGAATAATAGCAGTAAAAATGCTCTTACCTGCTGTAGGATTTAATCCAGCATAAGCTGTACTTGGGGGAACATCAAGAATTAACGCTCCAACTCCGCTCAATAAGCTGAAAATTCCTACAATAAAACCGAAATAGGTTAAAATTTTAAGAAATTTAGTAATATCAAAATCCCAGGTTTCCACTTTCCGTTTTTTGAAAGAACCCCTCCTTTTAGTCTCATATATTGCGTAAATTATCCAAATAATACCAAGAAGCAAAAGGAAAAATCCTCCCCATTGTGATAAAGGTCGCAAAATATTTTCCGTAAAATCAAATGCAAAAATCAATTATTTTCACTATGTAATGTAAATTTAGATTTGTTATTATATTGTATATCATTTTTTAAAAATATATTTCTAATGGAGTCCAATAATTAAAAAATAGAATTTAATTTTTACAATTTCAATCGTCTTTGGAAAATTGAATCCAAAAAAAAATATAGATATACATCAGTAAGTAATATAAAATAAATCTCTCCAAATCTTTGTCATCGTTATCAAAAATAAAAGATATTCATTTTAAGTATAGTGTAATTCGAGAAATTTTGAATTATTTAATTTCAGTTAAGATTTAAGGTAGAAATTCAAGAGTTTTTTTATTATAATCAAGGTAAGTTTCAATTTCCTGATTCTTTTTATCCTCAGTCCAAGAGTATTCCTTTACCATAAGTTCTGCTACTTTTTTTGTAGCTTTAAGCACGGAACTCGGAGCTATCCATAGAGCCATTTCAGTTCTTCGACAGAATAGATCAATTAAATGAAGTGTTAATTCATATCGTAAACAATATGTTATTTCTGCTTTAATAAAATTGTTTTCTTCAATCAATCTTTCTTTGAATGATTCATTTTCTCTTATAATTTCAAGAATCTTTAAAGCACCTTTTCCATATTGTTGGTATAAGTGATGAGCAATGCTCTCATCTAATTTTATTCTTGAATTTTTTAATTCATTTAACCATTCTTCTTTTTCTAAAGTTATGATAAATTTTTTTCTTGAAAAATTTTCTTCCCGACCAATATCCCCAAAAATTTTTGTCTCTTTAATTTTTTCTAACAAATCTTCAGCCATAGATCGCCATTCTGTAAGTTTTCCTCCCGTGATTGTTAATAATCCATCATCAGAAAAAAAAATAATATGTGATCTTGAAACCTCACTTTCCGATTTTCCCTTTTGCCTTACAAGGGGTCTCAATCCAGCGTAAGTTGAAAGAATATTTTCATAGCTTAGTTTGGCATCTGGAAAATAATATTTAGTAGATCTAATTAGATAATCAACATCCTCTTTATTACAGAAAGGATGAGCTAACTCCCCTTGATAATCCGTATCAGTAGTACCAATTATAGTAAAATCTTTGTCTCGAGGGATGACAAAGAAAACTCTGTTATCATCAATTGAGTTTAAAACCACCGCGAAGTTATTTTTTATATGCTCACGTCTAATTTGAATATGAACACCCTTAGTAGGTCTAATTAAGGGCTTTGGGATAATTTCCGGATAATTTACGACCAATTGATCTGTCCACACACCTGTAGCATTTACGACTAATTTTGCGTGAACTTCAAAATAAATATTGTTTTCTAAATCTTGACATTTAACTCCAATTATTTTTCCATTTTCTTTAATATATTCAGATACTTTACAGTAATTTACGATATCTGCTCCTCTAACAAGGGCTTCTTTTAAAATCTCAATCGTTAATCGTGCATCATCTAGATTTGTATCATAATACACATAACCACCTAAAATCCCCTCCTTCAAATAAGTAGGTTCGATTTCAGATAGTTCGTCGGGTGAGTATTCTTTATAGGGTTTAAAATTTTTAAAATCAGAGTTATTTTCACCCAAAAAATCATAAATCTTCATTGCAGATTGTATAACACGTTTTTTATTTGTTCCCTCCTTTTTATAGGGCAATAAAAAAGGAAGGGGTCTCACCAAATGTGGAATATGAACGCGCATCCAATTTCTTTCTTGAGTAGCATCTCTCACTAAATCCATTTCCCCGTATGTAAGATACCTTAAGCCCCCATGTGCCATTTTTGAACTTCTGGAAGAGGTTCCTGCAGCAAAATCTTGCATGTCTACGACTGCTACTCTTAATCCCCTCATAGCTGCTTCTCTAGAAATACCTGCTCCTGTAATACCCGCTCCGATTATACAAAGATCATACTTATTTTTAGAGAGTTTTTTAATAAGATTATCCCGATTCTTGTAATTCCAACTTTTATCGAAAAGCTTCTTTTCTAAATCATCCATTTGCATCAAAATTTTAAAGTAATTATTTTGTTATTAAAGTTTCCTTGATTTTCTTTCTCTTCTTTAATCTTTTTTTACTGATTAGAGTACTTATCCCCTTACAATTTATATGAAATGTGGTTTTTTACCACAAAATTGAAGAGTAAATAGATAAATTTATAATTAAGTTCTTTTACTAGAAGAGAGTCATATTACGTCATTAAGTATTAAGATTGGGAAAGATGTCGGGAAAAATATCAAAAGTTCTAATTGTAGACGATGCAATGTTTATAAGGAGAAGGCTTAAAAAAATTGTTGAAAAAATTGACTCCACTAAAGTTGTTGGAGAAGCTACAAATGGGGAAGAGGCTATATCATTATATAAAGATTTGAGGCCAGATCTTGTTTGTATGGACCTTGTAATGCCAGAGAAAGATGGACTTAAAGCTATTGAAGAAATTATTAAATTTGATAAAAAAGCAAAAATTGTTGTTGTGAGTGCGATGGGTCAACAATCTTCTGTTCTTGAGGCAATGGGTAAGGGAGCTAAAGAATTTATCCAAAAGCCTTTCAGGGATGATGATGTTTATACTAAAATTGAACGCCTTTTAAAAAAGAAGTAAAAAATTCTTCCTAAACTTAAAATATATTCCTTGTTGTTGTTTTTTACAATTAATTCATTAGAAGTTTGTGTAAGATTAACGGCATTGAATAGATATCGTAAAAATTATGATCAATACATTCCTTAATTAACCCAACATACTTATTTGGATTTCTTTGATATTTTTTATAGCATTCAGGGACCATCCAACTTGGAAGTTCATTTTCTCTTTCCCAATCTAATAAATTATTCTCAATATTTGTGAGTGTATATTTTTCAAACATACCTTTAAACTTTCGACGGCAAATATGGTAGAGATCTATATGATGATATTTAGTATTATTAATTTGATATGGAGTATCCTCATCATAGATCATAGGATTTTCATCAAAATAATAAAGAAAACGATTAGCGATATATGGAATATCGAATCGCTTTCCGTTATATGTAACAAAACTTTTGAACTTAGGAAGAACGTCACTTTTTAAATGCTCACAAATTGCGATTTCTTCTTCTAATTTACGGGCAAAAAATAAATGAATTTCAAAATTTTGATTGGTAAACCAACCTGTTCCTATTAAGATTATAGCACTATCATGAAATCCTAAAGTCTCAATGTCTAGAAAAAGTAAGTCACTATTGTTAAAGCAAAAACTGACATCTAAATCATCAATATATCTATTTTCCTTTAAAGCTTTATAATCTTTTTTCTTTATCAATTCTAAAATAGAGGTAGCAGATTTCCCATATCTTAAATTAAGAAACCTCAAATCTTTTATAGTTCTTATACCTCTACTTTTTAATCTATTTTCAACAAATTCCCCAATGTAGTGGACAGTTTTGAGATTATTTAAGAGTTTTTTTCTTGTGTTTAAAAGTTTTAAATTACAGGGAAGATCATCAACTTGCCAAACTAGTTCCATAAATTCCCCCATTCTGTTAGTAATAATGCGGTAATTTTCTTTATATAGTTCTTCTAATTTCCTACCCCGGCATTGCTCAACTAACTTAGTTATATCAAAACTTTGGGTATTAAAAGAAGACATTATCTAAAATAATATATTGAATATATTTAATAATTAATTCTCTTAAGGTTTATAATAAAACTAAAAAAGCTTTAAAGAAGATCTAAATAAGGGATAGATTTAAGTTAATAATTAATCATTGGGACTTGTTTATCAACTTCTTGACGCGTAGGTTTGTTCTTAAAGAATCTCCTAGATTCAATATCTCCAAAACATAGTTATATCTCCATCCGTGGAGAATACAATAAGGATCTAATAAACTCATTTCACTAGCATATTAAAAGAGATATGTTCAGCTAGAGTAATAGGATTAAACTTTTCAGAAACATACAATAGGATTTTTTTCCCATTAATTTCACCTAGAAATCTTTTAATCAAAATAAAACATAAAAATAAAATATCAAATGGTTAAGAAAACTAAATTATAAAAAAAAATGATTAAATTTAGCGAAAAACAGTTAAGGATCCCTAAATTAATGCGGCCTGTGTATTTAGCCACAGCTGGGATGTCAAAATTCGATCGTGCATTTCCTGAAACTCGGACAGAAGAATTATGCATTGAAGCGTTTACTGCAGCCTCAGATTTCGTTAAAATGACTCCCAGTGAACTTAAACAGTATATCCATACATGTTATTATGGGCATTTTGCAGATCATTTTGGTGACCAATTACTCGGGGAATCTATAATTCATGATAGACTTGGACTCGATCCATTAGGAAACATCGGAGTGAAAACAGGTGGTGCCACAGGTGGTTCTACCATGTGGGAGGCTGTTAAAGCGGTAGCTTCAGGATATAGTGATTGTGCACTTGCGTTAGGTTGGGAGAGGATGGATGAAGTTCCAACAGATGAAGGGAATCACCTTATTTCTTGTGCTGCAGATAAAGATTGGGAAACACCTCTTGGGCATATTTATACTGGATATTATGCTGTTATGGCTCAAAGATATTGGAAAGTTTTTGGAAAAGAAGAAGAATCATTTCGGAGAACAATGGCAGAAATAGCTGTTAAAAATCGGGGATATGCAAGAATGAATCCTCATGCTCAGGGACCAATGAAGATAACAATAGATGATGTCATCAATTCTCCTATTGTTGCCTATCCACTTCGTGCTTTAGATTGTTGTTTAATGAGTGTTGGTTCTGCGTGTGGAATCGTTTGCGATGAAAAAACAGCATATGAAATTACTGATAAACCTTTAAGGATTTACATCGCTGCAGGAAGTCACACATTAAGAGTTGCAGATCGTCGCAATATGAAAATACCTCTTTTACCTAATGAAACCGTGGGTCAATATGATGATTTAGGAAAAAGATTTCCCGGTGGTGACCGTTATCCCGGATTTTCAAGCTTCTTAGCAGCACGGATGTCTGCCTATTATGCCTATAATATGTCTGGTGTCGTTGATCCGAGTGAGGATCTTGATGTAGTTGAACTTCACGATGCCTTTACTA
>SDBU01001395.1_pt1 | contig 34613 bp, 31 predicted proteins | sample 2277071 | NCBI WGS metagenome assembly SDBU01 (sample SAMN10397929, study PRJNA504765) | marine sediment metagenome | isolation source: marine sediment core GS08_GC12, 126 cmbsf | place: Arctic Ocean: Gakkel Ridge, Loki's castle | collected 2008 | reverse complement strand
GGTTAAGATTGGGAGCTTCTCTAGGTCTTCAATTGTAGTAACATCACCAGGTGTTAAATCAAGTGTGTTAAATAATTTGGAATAGTAAGGGACATTCTCATAGGCAAATTCTATCAACCTTGCCAACTGTTGCTCTTGTCCGTCTTCCGATTGCTCAACAGGCAACCGCTGTGTTTCTTGAAAATCACGGTAGTTGGGAATTACTCCGGGTCGTTTCAAAAAATAACCTGCTTTAAAGAGAAGGTTGTGTAACATCTTATCTGTCGCACCCTCTTTATATTAGACTATTATGAACTCTTTAAGAAAGCTCAACTCGTTCTTATTACAGTCATTAAGTGCAAGAAGTATAGCACAGTAATCCTAAAGCAAGTTGCCAATATAAAAAGGTGCGCCCGATTTCGCATCTGTAAGTTAGGCGTGAGACAGTGGCTTAAAAAAGGAACATTTATATTAAGCTGTCGGGAAGATTGAATCATATTGATCTACTTCAGATATAACCGTTGCTTGCTCTGCTTCATCCATTCTCTGATAACGCTCTGCTGCACTAATTATCATAGGCCAAAGTGTAACATCAGAAGCCATTGGCATGGTGGTAATTCCTTGACTTAATACATACCAGACACTCTTATCGATCTCTGCCTGCGTATCGAATGGTTCATACCAGGTATGATATTTATGGGCTGCCTGCCGCCAAGGTCTTTTACTAATAGCTTTGATGGTAATCATACCGATGTCTTTTTGTTTCGCCAGGTCCAGTAAAACACTGAAGTCGCTGTAATTATTCTCAATCGCTGCCAGAACGCGATTTAACGGAAACAGCACGGTGTCAAAAGGAAAGCGATTCAGTGCTTCTATCTGGACAGATGGACGATGGCCGGTGATGCCAACATATTTAACCAGTTTTTTTTCTTTGGCCTCCAAAATGGCTTCAAGTGCGCCTCCCTTCCCCAAAATAGTATCAAGTGCTTCAAAATCGTCCACACCATGAAACTGAAACAGGTCAAAGGATTCTACTTTGAGTCTCTCCAGCGAACGCTGAAAGCTATCATGAGCTCCAGCCTTCTTTCTCTCCGTAGTCTTGCAACCAAGGAAAATTTCTTTATGATGCCTTTCCATCCAGGGTCCGAGTAGTACTTCAGAGTTTCCGTAAGATGGGGCAATATCAAAATGGTTAATGCCATGCTCTAAAGCCAACTCTATAGCAGATTCAGCTTCATATTGACTACTTTGACCTATAGCTGCGCCACCGAAAGTCAATATACTGCTCATATGTTCTGTTTTACCAAGTCGCCTCTTTTCCATCATCACCTCTAATCCATATAGTTGATCTGACTCAATTAAGAAGTTATTTCTATGAAGGTAATTTTACACCTTTTCCTACTCATAAACAATGAATTACCTTTTAGAGATAATTCGGTATTTGGGAAAAACGAACGTTTGTGTCAATTGATAAATGCCTGTTTTGAAGCTAGAGTAATATTTGGTGATAACCCGTGCTTTTCAATTTAACGCCAAATTAACGCCAGAATTCTAGCTTCTATTTGAGCGTGACCTACCTATCATATACCCACCTATAGTCCCCTCTTACTCAGGCTCACCAGTAGGAGAAAGAGAGCAGTCAGCCTTCGCCCACCTGCTCACCCTACGGGTCAGCCCGCCCCCATTACACCACCCTAGCGCACTAACAAGTCTTATGTCTTTTGGCAGGAGCTAGGAAGCCACATACATAAATTGACATGGGGCGTGGTGTTATGGTGTCAGCCTGTGCGTCATTGACTTCTGGTCACGAGATACACGCGGCAATCTTTAAAACTAGGCGAGAAATAAACGACATTATGATGTCTGAAGCTTTCCGTAATGACGTAATAGCTCGGATACCTTTGGTGGGTAATATGGAGAAACCTGATACTCATCTAGTTGATGAAGCTATTAGACTTGGTGCTGAGTTAATTGATGTTGTATTAAAAGAGGAGTGAAAGTTGTATCATGGGCGTCCTCATCTACTAACAGGACGTCGGGAAAGTCGTGCTTAAAGTTCCAATTAATAAATAGAGGTAATATTAGATATCTATCTTCCACAGCATTTTTTATACTTCTTGGCACTACCGCATGGGCAAGGGTCATTTCGACCTACCTTCTTGAAAAACTGCCCACCTACTTTTATCGCAGGAGGTTGTTGTTTAACAAAGTCAATACATTCAACTGAAGGTATTCTAAAAGACATATTAGTTTTACCTTCGTGATTTGTGACTGCAAAGTCACCATGCCCGATGATATCCATACCTATCAACACATCGGCTCCCGCAAGCTCTGCTTCGTTTATTCGTAATTGTGGAAGGCAAACGCCATTAGGTAAGTATACACTGACAAAATATGTGTTGGAATCTTTCTCTCCACCGGCTGTCCTTAGCTTACACATGCCAGTAGGCTTTAGTCCGCATTCTTGTGCAACGGTGCTGGTAATAGCAGTTCTGGTAGCTCCAGTATCCCAGATAGCATTATATTCCTTAGTGGGGACTGGGGGTTGGGTAACTTTTGGATCAAAGCCTTCTTGGATTTTAATTGAGGAAGTTAATACAGGGACAATTTTACTAAAAGAGCGGTTAAATGCACGGACTTGCTGATTTGACATTAAACAAGGATGACTCTTGAATGGTACATATAGCTACAACTATCTGTACCAGCCTCACATTTCTGTACAAGAAAAGTGCCCAAATCGTGCTGTTTGTTGGTCTCAGTAATTGCCTCTAATTCTGAGTCGTAACTACCGATAACTTGACAGTTCATTATAACAATGAATTTGCCATCATACTGGCTGACAAGCTCATCTTGATGTTTTAGATAATATTCGAATTCTTTTTGAAGATTAGACATATAGAGTGTGCCTCGTTTTTGTTTTTGGACACACATGACCCACAAATATGAATTTATCACTGCGGTCAGCAATTGTCAAGTGGTTTTTAGGATAATGGAGCAAATATCAGAAGCCGAAAGACAAGAGTACATGCTGATAAAACAACTTGGATTATATGTACAGTGATAATGGATGTAGTAGTGATTGCTTTCTGCTAATCAATTTGCTAATCCATTCGGTGAATCATGGCAGTATTTCGTGGTAATTAGTGGACAGATAGTAACAATATTTAGCATCAAAACAGCATGCGGAATAATGTCATAATATGAGGCAACAAAGCCCTAGACGAATTCCTAAGCCGGTGGTCTGCACACGAAAGAGAAATATTGGTATATATGCTTTGGAACTAATTTGGCACCAATGGTTTTCAAACTGAAGCCACAAAAGGTATTTTTGAGGCTAAAATAGGAGTAGGCACAAAACAGATGTCTTAGCTTCATAACAATACGTAGTATAATGAAATATTATAGGATAATAAAGCCACAGGTGAATTCCTAAACCGCGTGTTTCAAACAAAGTTAATGAGATAATCTTATTGCTAACAATTTGCTAACAGAGCTGGAATAACAGGAAAATACAAAACGGTAATTTACGAACAAAAGATACTACAGGTTAAAAACGTAATAACACCAATATGAACGTAATATGACGTTATAAGAAAGCAAACCTTAGACTTCGGAACCGAGGGTCGTGGGTTCGAATCCCTCTAGGCGCGTACCTGATTCACCCTCTATTGCCGACATTTTCCGTTTGAGCCAACCAGGGCTTGAGGAGTTTATCAAAGTGTTCAGCCGCTGTCTTTTCCGCGCCAGGCAGAAGGTGAGCGTAAGTATCAAGTGTAATGCCAATGTTTGCATGTCCCATACTTTGACTGATTGCTTTCACATTTACTCCTGCCGCCAGCATCACAGAGGCAAAGCTATGGCGTAAATCGTGCAGCCTCAGCTCGCAGGACATTATTGATCAGCTGTTTGAGTTGTTTATCTTCAAGAGAATACCGGAGCACATTAGATCGGATAATGGGCCTGAGTTTACCGCCAAGGCGATACGTATATGGTTGAATCGCGTTGGTGTAAAAACACTGTTCATAGAGCCAGGGAACCCATGGGAGAACGGATATATAGAATCATTCAACGGCAAGCTAAGAGATGAACTACTCAACCGGGAGGTATTCTACACTCTCGTTGAGACGAAGATATTGATTGAGCAATGGCGGAAGGAGTACAATCAGGTACATCTTCATAGTTCGTTGGATTACTAGCCACCTTCTCCTGAAGCTAGAATTCCGGTAACTCTGACTTAAAGAGTGGTATCCTTTATGAGGGTAGGTCACTAGCTAATAGCAAAACATTTACCTTCCTAACCGGGAGTCAAAGGAAGAATACCGTATGCTAGGAAGCTTGTGACTGGCGTATTTTCAGGAAGTCTGAAGTCACTCAGACATTGTGCATAGGTTACATTCATGACCCTCCTCGCATGTAGTCGCCTCACTCCTGTGCGATACAAGCTAGGCTCTGCACGAAACGCCACATCGTTCCTTCAATGCATCTGTTTGTCTTTTCACACGGCGCATTTCTCTGCAATCTAAGGAAACTTGCCGACAAGGTGTGTTTCCTGTATCTTCCACTAGTTAGTACCTTCTCGATGTGCTATGCTTATGTTAAGAACTAGTCGCAGAAAGGAGAACGACATGAGAATTGAATGGATTGGACACGCCTGCTTTTGCATCACTTCTCAAACAGGTTTGAAGCTAGTCATGGATCCCTATGATCCCAATTTTCACCACATTATTAAATATGGCCCCGTCAATGAATCAGCAGATATAGTCACGGTGAGTCATGATCATGGTGACCATAACTACGTTTCATCTGTCTCCGGAAACCCGGCAGTCGTTAAGGGTTCCGGGATAATGAGTGTTAAGGGAATAGAATTTAAGGGTATAGCGGTCTACCATGACCAGACAAAAGGTGCCGAACGCGGCCCGAACACTATGTTCGTATTCCAGTTAGATGGCATCCACCTGGTTCACTTGGGTGATCTGGGGCATCCCCTTTCACCTGAGCAACTAGGGGAACTGGAAGGTGCTGAGATACTGTTTGCCCCAACCGGCGGACCGCCGGCTACCTTAGAGCTTCAGGAAGTCATAGATTTGTGGGAAAGTATAAAGCCGCGAATAGTTATCCCAATACATTTCAACACGGTAAAGTGTACCTTCAACAAATACGATGCTGAAGACCTGATCCGTCTTAGACCTGACGCTAAGAGGATGGGAGCCAGTGGGCTCTCAATAACAAAGGAGGAATTGCCTGTATCTACGCAAATACTAATCCTAGATCCTCTTCGCTAGAGACAACTCATTTCTGGTCTGATAGGCAAACATAACAATGAGCCAAATTGTTTAACGGAACATCGGATTAGACCTGAGTAATGCTAGTTTTGTGAAGACAACACTGGAGACAAAAAACATTTTTAAGACAACGGTTGTTATTACCAATCGCAACTAAAAGTAACAGAATAGCTTTGATAACTGGCCCGTTTCCAATTTTTCATCTTGTTGTTTGTCTATCAAACATTATGTGCAAGCGAGCCGCATGGTAATTAGTGATAGCTGATATGGTCTTTCTAGGAGACGATTCTGGCCTTACACCATACGGCCAACGCGCGAGCCACTTGCAATTGACTCACGTATCCCATACGGCTCGACACAATCCCCTACTAGGTATACATCCGCAATTTTGTTTTTCAGTCTGTCCGCAAGCTCAGTGTCTGCTTCATAACCTAACGTAAGCACTATCGTATCCGCTTTGATGAGGTTACGCTTTTCATCAGTATCTCTAATAACGAGACCCTTATCTGTTATCTCTACATAATTCACCCCTGTTAGCATGTCGACTCCTTTTCCAGCCAGATCATGGAATAGATACTGCATGCGCACCTGCATGGGATTCGACGTATCAGTCACACTATCGCGTGTCTCAACAATGGTAACCCTCATACCTTTCCTAAGCATAAAATCAGCCGCTTCAAGTCCGGGGAGGCCTCCTCCCACAATTACAACATCTCTACCAAAGGGAGCCACAAATCTGCTTAGCCACCTTGTAACTGACGCTCCCCGCGGCCTCTTCAGAAGAGACATTCCCAGAGACCAAAGGACTCGACGCCAGCGGGCTCGCTTCATCCAAATGTTCCAATCACCATGGTAGTTTGTCTTATCCGGAACATCCGTAACGCTGAAAACATTGACACCATCGATGCCAAGTATTTCTGGCACCACTGGCTTAGCACCTGTTGCTACGATCACCACATCTGGTCTAAGAGAATCAATCACGGCTGGACTTATTTGCTTCCCAGTATTGACCGTGACGCCGAGTCTCTTGATTTGATTGGCTAGGTAACTGGCTAAGCTGTTGTATTCGCTCCTTAGAAGCCCAGCAAGAACTAGTTGCCCTCCAATGTTATGTCGTTTCTCAAATAGAGTAACTTGATGCCCACGTAGGGCAGCAATACGTGCTGCCTCCAATCCAGCAGGACCTCCTCCAATTACCACAACATTTTTGCATTGCTTAGCTGGTTCGATTACATATTCTCGCTCTCTCCCCTTTGCAGCATTAACGGCGCAATCCGTGGGCAGAGACGACGAACAGCACTGGCAATAGAGGCATGGTACCACATCATCCAACCTACCCGACATTACCTTGTTGGGAAGCTCTGGGTCAGCGATTAATGGCCTCCCTATGGTAATAAGATCCGCCTTTTTTTCTCGTAGTATTTTCTCACCAAGTTTGGCGGTCATCTTCCCGGCCACTATGACTGGTACTCTGACCACCTTTTTCACCGATTCTGCCACTGTAGCATAAGAGTGTGGTCCGTATGATGACAGCTCAAACACATCCTTAAAAGGAACACTAACAGGAAAATTACTTGCATGGATGTGTATAGCATCCACCCCCACCTCTTGAAGTATGACAGATAACTCCTGCATTCCCTCAAACATTATGCCACCCTCTTTCCCATATGCCACTCCATTGAACCGGCACCATAATGGATAGCTTGGCCCTACTAAATCTCTCGTCGCCTTTATGATTTCAAGTAGCAACCTGGCTCTGTTCCTCAGACTTCCACCATAGTCATCCCTACGTTTGTTCCATACAGAAGATAAGAACTCAGCGATTAGATAGTAGTGCCCAGCTGCGAACTCAACACCGTCGAACCCCGCCTTCTTGACTCGTTCCGCTGCTTTAGCGAAGCGGGCTACAATATCTGTTATTTCGGCAGTCGTGAGCTCCCTTGGTGTGTCACATCCTGGACTGGCTACCGCTGACGGACCAATCGGTTGTACCCCTGTAACCGAGGATTTAGCGGCAAATCCTCCGTGGTGCAACTGGACAGCCGCTCTGGCACCGTGCCTCTTGATTGCTTCGGCAATCTCACTCATCCCAGGAATGAATCTGTCATCGTCAAGTCTTAACTGCTCATCCCTTGTCCTCCCGATATCATAATCTACAGATGTTATCTCTAGAATAATCAAGCCAGCCCCACCCTTAGCTCGAGCTTCGTAGTAGTCTTTATGCAGGTCAATTCCATAGTGGCCTTTAGGCTGTAAGGATGTTAACATAGGGGACATTACAATACGGTTTTTAATTTCCATCCCGCCGATAGCAGTGGGTTCAAATAGTTTCTTAAAACGAGAGTCCACGCTCATTTATCTCTTCCTCCTAACCGCAGAACTCACCTAATCCGCTCGATTGGATAAACTATAGGACTTGCATCAGTACGTGTCAATAGCGTTAGCCTTTCTGGGTTTTCCCTACTCAGTTGATATTATGAGTTATTATACACTTACTCATTTCTTATGTATGCGATTAAAGAGGCTCCCATTCTCTCTTCTTATTAAGTTACTGGTTCTATAGTTACTTTGTCGAACGCGATTCGGAAAGACTTATTGCCTTAACTGTGCCGGTAATACTCTGGGCAACAATGGCTTTATATGTTTTCTTATTACCAAGGATTTTCCCTTTCTTCATACTTGAACCCGAACACCCATCTATTACAACTAAATTACGTGTTGCATTGAAATTTCTAATACCAGCCATTTTTACCGGTCTTTTTATACAGTTAATTTGGAGTCTTATAGAAAAATCAACATAAACAATAAGTAACGAATGAGTTTTCTACTACTTTTTTGCTGACATTTTTGCTAACGATTTTTTCATCACTATTAATTAATGAATCCAGAATTTCTAATTCTTCGATACTTATTATCTCGAGTTTCTTGATGTTTGGTGATGAAAGAAATCCAGCTTGTTTAACAAAACTAAGTTGTATTCATGTGCACAAACAGGTCATTAATTTTAGATAAATACAGTAAATTCATCTATCAATCTATTTTTTATCAGCTTACACTGGTATGTAATTGATAATGTAGATTGTTTCGATGGAGGGATAGCAATGTATGATATTTTACGCTTATTACACATTATTTTTGGCATTTATGTTGGAGGCATGTACATATTTATGACATGGATGTTGGTTCCAGCGCTCCACAAATTGGGTCCTGATATTGAAAGGAGCGTAATCCGTGGGGTAATGTCCGTTGCTTCTCCGGCGGGTGCTGTGAGCTTTATTGCTCTCTTTATAACGGGTGCCTGGATGACCCTACTGATAAAGGGTGGGGATACTGGAAGCATCTTTACCACAGCCTGGGGTATATGGATTTTTATCGGATTCGTGGCCTCATTAGTAGCCGCGATATTCGGTTTTGGCGTTTTGATGCCTAAAGGCATACGCATGGAAAATATACTTAAAGCTTCTGATAACGGCAAGCTTAGTAAAGAGGCAACTGTTCAGGTTGATGGTATTATCAGCCGAGTGTTGTCTGTTGAAAAGATTAACTTTGTTTTAGTGATGGTGGCAATTCTTACCATGATGATCGCCAGAATTATCTAGGTAAGTCGAGAGGGATGTAGTGCATTCCATATTCCCCACTATTGCCAACATTTTTGCTAACGAACTTATCGGCATACTTCGATACTGGGGCAAGAACTGCTATAATTCAGTTGAGATGACCAATAAACCTAGAAAGAGACCAAGATGTTCCATGTGCGGTAAGGGTTGTAGGGCGCCCGTTATCTTGATTACAAAGCCTGGAGACTACAGGCGATGGATTGCTAAATAATTGAGAGGTTTTATATGGCAAAGATTGTCATAATTGGTGCTGGAAGCCATGTTTTCTCGAGTAAGATTATTTCGGATATCCTATCGTATCCCGAGCTTAGAGATAGCACAATTACACTGATGGACATTGACAAAGAACCATTAGACCCCATCACGGCTTTGGCTAAGACCTTAGTAGAGCAACATGGATTTAACACAAAGATAGAGTCAACCACAAACCGTCGGGAAGCGCTGGCCGGCGGGGACTACGTTATAGTTTCTATAAGAGTTGGAGGGCTGGAGCCGTATCGTGCTAATATGGAGCTCGCGGCGAAGTACGGGATTAGCCAGGGCGTCGGCGACACTATCGGGCCCAGTGGAGTCTGCTATGGGTTGTACCACATACCTGCTCTATTAAATATCTGCCATGACATGGAAGAGCTCTGTCCTGAAGCCTGGCTAATGAACTATACGAACCCAATGGCGATGAACACCTGGGCCATTAGTGATTACACCCGCATAAAGAATGTAGGTCTATGCCACAGCGTTCAAGGGACCGCTGCCGAACTTGCCCAATACCTTGGTGCCCCACTTGACGAGATTTCCTATTGGGTCGCGGGTATAAACCATATGGCGTGGTTCTTAGAACTCAAGTGGCGTGGAGAGGACGCCTATCCACTGCTGAGGGAGAAGTTTAAGGACCCCAATACTTATTCAAGGCCTGATGCCAGCCGGACTGGACCGGATATTGTTCGGGTTGAGATCTTCAAGGCATTCGGGTACTTCAACACCGAGTCAAGCCTGCACATGTCGGAGTATGTCCCGTACTTCAGGAAGCGACCAGAGCTTTTTAAGAGGTTCAAGCTGCAAAATCACATTGACAGATTCAAAGTCTTAGAAAAAAGAAGGAGAGAGCAGGATGAAGAGTTGCAGCAGCAACTTCGCTCTGGCCAGAAATTGCCGCTCATCCGTAGCCATGAGTACTGCGCTACCATAATCCACTCTATTGAGACCGGTACGCCCCAGCGGATTAATGCTAACGTTAGGAACAACGGCCTTATAACCAACTTGTTGGAGGGGTGTTGTGTCGAGGTTCCATGCCTGGTTGACGAAAAAGGTATTAGCCCTTGTTATGTTGGCGATCTGCCGCCACAGTGTGCCGCCTTAAATCGGACGAATATAAATGTTCAGGAGCTGGCGGTTAAAGGCATTGTTGAGAAGGATAAAACCTTACTTTTCCAGGCAATTCTGCTCGACCCATTGACTAGCGCCATACTGACCATTGATGAAACACGACAGATGGTCGACGAAATGTTCAAAGCGGACACGGGATACCTGAAAGGCTTTAAATAGACAGCCACTAAAAGCAGAATAGTGCCGCTAGGAAACTAAAGTAATCTCCGATAGGTTATCTGGTAGTAAGAGTGTATCCACACAAAAAGAAAGATACCTAGTAGCCCTGTTTCACCACTCACCGCAAGTTTAAATTCAATAACTCTAGGGATTTCAGAGAATTGCTAGCTACCTATATGCTGACATTGTGATTCGCCAGCTTTTCTAGTGCCAGCAGCATGGCAGAGTGGTCTAAGTCACTATCTCCTTGTGCTGCGACTGCATTAAACAGTTCCTGCGCTGTAGCTGTATTGGGCAAACTCAACCCCAGTTGGCGCGCTCCTTGCAGGGCTAAGTTTAGATCTTTTTGATGTAATCGAATGCGAAAACCAGGAGCAAAATTACGCCCAATCATTCGTTCCCCATGTAAATCTAAAATCCGGCTTTGGGCGAATCCTCCAAGCAGTGCTTCCCTCACTTTTCTGGGGTCAGCGCCTGCCTTAGAGGCAAACAAAAGAGCTTCACCAATCGCCTCAATTGTCAGTGCCACCACAATCTGATTAGCTACCTTACAGGTCTGACCATCCCCATTGCCACCGATGTGAACGATGTTTTTACCCATAATTTCAAAGTAGGGCTTGATTTGTTCGAACACCTCAGGCTCACCGCCTACCATGATGGAAAGAGTGGCATTTTCGGCTCCTACCTGACCACCAGAAACGGGGGCATCGAGCATCTTGACACCCAAAGCATCAAGTTTTTTGGCAAACTCTTTGGTGGCAATTGGTGAGATGGAACTCATATCTACCACGATAGAGCCTGGCCTGATACCTTCCACCACACCATCCTTACCAAACAGAACGGCTTCCACGTCGGGTGTGTCCGGCACCATAATGATGATTACATCAGATTTCTCCGCCGCTTCCTTACTACTGCTACAGGCCACCGCACCCTTCGAGGCTAGTTCCTGAACAGGTTCCGAGTCCAAGTCATAAGCGTGAACTTCATGGCCAGCAGTTAGCAGATGGCCAGCCATCGGTTTACCCATTATCCCTACCCCAATAAATCCAAGTTTTGCCATTATTTTTCTCCTTCTTCAAGATACGCTTTGATCCATCCAAGGCCATCTTCGGTCACACCAGCCGGATTGTATTCACACCCAATCCAACCATTATATCCCGCCTCATCAATAAAACGGAGCAAATTAGTGCAATTAATTTCGCCAGTTCCCGGCTCATGTCGTCCCGGATTGTCCGCAAGCTGAATATGAGCGATGCGTAAAAGGTTATCTCGGATGGTTTTGGTTAGATTACCTTCCATAATCTGCATATGATAGATGTCGTATTGAAGCCAAAGGTTGTTGTGATTGACTTCCTCAAGCAACTGAAGCACATCTCGTGTATGTACTAGATAAAATCCGGGAATATCTTGGTCATTCAAAGGCTCGACCAGTAAGCGAATACCTTCTTTTTCCAGGGCAGTTGCGGCAAAGCGGAGATTATCTACCAGTATCTGGCGAACCTTTTCTGGCGGTACCTCCTTAGGAGTTAATCCGACAAGACAATTCAGGCGGGAACATTTCAAGGCTTTAGCATACTCAATGGCTAGTCCTACGCCCTCCTGGAATTCGCCTACCCGTCCCGGTAAGCAGGCAATACCCCGTTCTCCAGCCTGCCAGTCGCCCGCCGGTAGATTATGCAACACCTGCTCAAGACCATGCTTGTTCAACTCCTCCACCAGCTTCTCCTTCTCCCACTGATAAGGAAACAAGTATTCGACTCCCTTGAATCCGGTTCTAGATGCCCGCTCAAAACGACCCAGAAAATCAACCTCATTAAACAGCATCGTTAAGCTGGCGCTAAATTTCAGCATCATCCTCCCTTTTCAAAGACAGATATACAACCGCTACGTTCCAAAGCGGCCGTATTCATCAGGTCCTTAGCAAAAGCATTATCTTCAAATTCAGCATTGCGTGTCAATTCCGTGACGAGAAGGCTGTGGAGTGCTACCCCGTAGACGGGTGGCCGTAGATGCCCGAGAATACCACCTCTGTAAGACCCCTTATGCCAGACCTTCAACAAAAAGGAGAGTCAAGCTGGGGAGACCCTAGCCTCTGAGTGCCTCGGGATTAACGCAGTTTGGTGGCATTTCGCTACGCAAACCGGCGAGAAGGTTCTCGGCGGCCATAAGAGCCATTTTTTCTCGTGTGGCGAAGCTAGCGCTGGCAATGTGAGGAGTAATAATGATGTTGTCTAGGTCGAGTAACGCGTCATCAGGAGATATTGGTTCGACTTCAGTGACATCTATTGCCGCAGTGAAAATCTGACCAGACTTAAGTGCTTCATAGAGCGCCTTCTGGTCGACCACAGGACCACGGGAGGTGTTAATAAATACGGCTGTTGGCTTCATCATGGCAAACTCGGGTGCCCCAATCAGATGGTGAGTTTGTGGCAGCAGCGGTACGTGGATACTGATAAAATCAGCGCTAGAAAGTAGTTCCGCTAGCTCAGAGACGTGTTCTACACCGAGCTGCCTTTCTTCTTCCTCACTTCGGTTAATTTCGTCATAATAGAGCACCCTCATGTTGAAGCCTTTGGCTCGCTTGGCTACCTCAGCGCCAATACGACCTAGACCGATGATACCTAAAGTAGCATGATGAATGTCCTGGCCTAACAATAACTTAGGTCCCCAAGTCTTCCACCGGCCCTTTCTGGTGTATGTATCAGCTTCAACCACACGTCTGGCGGCGGCCATGAGTAGGACAAATGTAAAGTCAGCGGTTGTTTCGGTGAGCACCCCAGGGGTGTTCCCGACGACAATATGACGCTTCGTCGCTTCGTCGATGCTGATATTATCGTAGCCGACGGCTATGTTGCTTACTACCTTAAGTTTGGGCACAGCATCCATAAGGGTGGCATCAACCTTGTCGCTCAACAGTGTTAGCAGTCCCTCAGTGGCCCTGGCTTTCTCCAGAAGCACTTCGTATGATGGCGGTAATTCCTCGAGCCATACCTCTGCCTCAGTGGCCTGGACAATCTTGTCCAGCGCCTCTTGAGCTATCACACGAGTAATAAAGACTCTTGGTTTTATTATTTCGTATCCTTAAGATTATTATTTACCCGTTCTTCGGAGAATCAAGCTATGCTGAAGCGAGCAGTTCCCGCATACCCTCTGCCTGTTGTCCGCACCACTCGTAGATGATGCGTAGGTCCCAGCCAATACAGAAGTGGCGAACTCCTATCTCAATGTATGGCTTTGCCTGCTCGAAGCTATCTGTTTCCACTCTGGGGGCTATGCCCTTTTCCAGAGCTAGCTCTATCATATTCCGATGTGCAATTTGCACTTCAGGGATTTGTCTCTGCCCTGGCTTACCAATGCTTATTGAGTAGTCATTAGGGCCGAATTGAACCATATCTACGCCTTTAACAGACAGTATTTCTTCAAGGTTTTCCATGGCGCCTTTTTTCTCAATCATAATGGCAATGACGACGTCGTTCATTGCCTTAGTCCATGCCTCTGAGCCACTCTCCAGCACGTAGCCCACATTTCGCCGCATGCTGGCACCGTGGGTACCACCAGCCTCAGGTGTCTCCGACCTGACGAGACGAACACACTCCCTGACCTCTTCCACAGAACGGCAGTCGGTAAAGAGCACATTCTGAATACCGGCATCTATTGCCCTGGTGGCAATAAATCCCCTTGTCTGCTCTTCCACCTTCATCATTGAGGACATGTTGGGAAAGAGTTCAATAGCCCGACCGAAGTTATCCAGTTGCTCCAGGCTGAAAGGAGAATATTCACCAACATATTCAATATAATCAAAGGCACTGGAATGACCGATTACTTCCACGATTCCTGGCCAGGGGGATATGACATGAGTACCTAGGGTTGGTTTGCCTTGGTTTAAGAGTTCCCTGAGTCGATTTCTTTTCATTTTATCTTCCTTAACTCTTTAAGATTTAATCGCTTGTAGCGGCTGAGGCTGCTACATCCGTTCTTAGTTTGCCACCTTTTGGACGGCTTCTGGCGCTAGTCAGACGGTTTTATGATGGATACCAGCAACGCTGCGCTTTTAACCAGACCACGCTGCTTTTATCTCTTCAATCGTTTTTGCCGCACGTAATGCTTTAGCTCGCTTCTCCTCTGCTTTGATAAGAGCATCGATATTATTACAAACATCTGCTAGTCTATCTGCTGGAAACTTGCAGGCACCATTCTCATCCATGTGAATTATATCACCAGGGGCAACATCCATCCCGGCAATCGAAACAGGCACATTTATCGCTCTTATGGCAAAGTCTCCGTGTCCAGATGTGACACCACTCATAACATATTGGAATTTTAGTGAGCGTATTTCGTCTATATCCCTTGAGGGACCATTGGTGACAACACCCACGGCTCCGCAAGCTTGGAAGGCTGTTGTCATTTGCCCTCCACACAGCCCTACTCTAGGGAGTATCTCCGCTGGAAATTCTTGCTTTATGACAACTATTGACGGCTTCTTTGACTTCCCTAAAGCATCTATCAAATCTACAAATGACAGTCGTTGATACCTTGGGTCAGGCAGTGAATACACCACAGTAACTGCATAACCTATTGTTCTATTTAGCTCGGGGTATATACAGTGAACTGACTGGTCGGTATACCAATTTCCTCGCCAAGGCTCGTAAAGACCCAGACAAAGCGGATTGTTTGGGTATGTAGCTACGATATTTCCTACTGATGGTGTATCGTATCCTCGCAACTTTTCCAGTATTTCTTGTTCTGATAACGCTGACATTTAGTCCTCCTTCACCAAATTGACTTTAGGCTTAACCCCCTTATTAACTACATTCCTAGGCCACCGCCCGCTGAGAACCCTGGCTGCTTCCTGCCCTACGCTTGTCCTTAGCCGCTTAAAAGCGGCATCAGAATAAGAAGCGGAGTGGGGCGTAACCACAACGTTGTCCATCTTAAACAAGGGATTATCTGGAGCCACAGGCTCCTTTTCGAAGACGTCCAGCCCAGCGCCAGCGATCCACTTTTCCTGTAGAGCCTTAATGAGAGCCATCTCATCGACTATTGGACCTCGTGCCGTATTGATAAAATAGGCGGTTGGTTTCATCTGTTTAAATGCCTTTTCCCCAATTAGATGCCAGGTTTCCTTGTTTAGAGGAGTATGAATAGAGACAAAATCCGACTCCTTGAGTAACTCAGGCAAGTTCACCAAGGTTATGTTATTCCACCTGGCTCGGGATTCATCTATATAAGGGTCGTTGGCTAATAACCTTAAACTAAAGCACTGTGCCCTCCTGGCCATCATCCCTCCAATATTACCACAACCTACCACCCCTAAAGTTTGCCCATAAATCGACCCCATCGGTGCCATAGCTTGCTTGGACTCAGTCCAGCGACCCTGCTTCGTGCCGTTATTTAGGAAAACCAGCTTCTTAGCGCAGATAAGAAGAAGGGCGATGGCATGGTTAGCGACCTCTTCAGTGCAAAACGTGGGGAGGTTGACCACAAGGATACCGTTGTCGGTAGCCGCGTCGACATCAATCATATCAAAACCAACGCCGTAGCGAACAATTACCCTGCATTTTGTTAATGCCTCCATAACCCGGCGTGTTATCTTAGCTCCCATCGTTATTATGGCATCGGCATCCTTAGCCGCTTTAATTATCTCATCCTCGGTGACACAATCAGCTCCCACTAACTCAGCGTTCACCTTAGCTAGTTCCTCAACCTCTTCCATCATCATGGCACTGGTGCCCGTTTTATCCGCTCGCACTACTTTAAATTGCCTCTCCATGAACTTTACCCTCCTTTCCAGCTTATCTTTGTTGCTCATTATAAAGAGATACGAAAGGGGTAGTCAATATTACGAATCGCCTTTTAATAAAGAAGGAAGCGAGCACTTTATTATAGTGGAGGGAGATAGTGAGAAAAGAGGAAGCTCTGAAAGAAATCGCTAAGGCAAGCTGGTCATAGTACCTTGACTATTTCTCCAGCTTAATCAAGATTAACCTTAAGGCTCGCTCGGTGGCATCAGCTATTAACCTCTCCGCATTAGCCAAGGATTTCTTCAGGCTGATAGGGCCAGGGGCAATGCTTACCACAGCATCTATGCCATGCTGGTGAATCTCTTTATAATCACCAGCTAACTCACCGACAATAGCTATTACTGGAATTCGGAATGCCTTTGCCTTGGCGGTAACACCAGCTACTGTTTTCCCGAACAGCGTTTGCGAGTCCATTCTACCCTCACCGGTGAAAACAAGAGATACCTCTTTGAGATAGTTTGTAAGTCCCACCGCCTCGCTGACCATTTCTATTCCTGACATTGGCTTAGCTCCCAGGAAAGCTACCAGCCCAGCCCCTAATCCTCCGGCAGCTCCTGCCCCGGGTATTTCCATAACGTCAATACCCAAGTCTCTTTTAATCACCTCAGCATAGTTCCTCAGGGCTTCATCTAACTGCTGGCACATCTCCTCTGTGGCCCCCTTTTGCGGTCCATAGACTCTTGAAGCTCCCTTCTCACCGCAGAGTGGATTGGTTACATCACAGGCCATAGTGACCTGGCACTCGGCTAGACGGCGATCCAACCCGGAGATGTCTATCCGACTTAATCTGGCTAGCGCTGCTCCACCCCATGGAAGCTCCTTGCCCTTCTCATCTAGTAATTTTACCCCAAGCACCTGCGCCAGGCCGGCACCACCGTCGTTGGTGGCACTGCCGCCAATACCGATAATAAGACTGCGACAACCAGCGTCAAGAGTAGCCGTGATTAGCTCTCCTGTACCGTATGTGGTAGCAACTAATGGGTTTAGCTTGTCTGGTAGCACCAAGGTAATCCCCGATGCCGCTGCCATTTCTACTACCCCGCTAACCCTGTCACCCAAAATCCCCCATTTGGCGATGACTTTCTCACCAAAAGGTCCCGTTACCTCTGTAGCCATAATTTGACCGTGGGTGGCGTAGACTAAAGCCTCTACCGTCCCTTCTCCGCCATCAGCCATCGGCACCATTATGGTCTCGGCATCAGGCACAACGCGCTTGATCCCTTTAGCTATGGCCTGGGCTACTTCCCGCGCACTCAGGCTCCCCTTAAAGCTTTGAGGGGCAATTACTATCTTCATTCTTCGTTTTCCTCTTCAGATGCTGCTCGGTTTACCAAATCGTGCTATTGTCAATAACGACACACGTTTTCTTGCTAGAGGTCGTATTCAATGTCCAGTTCTTTGGCTAGCTCCTGAAGCGAAGCGACTACGGTAGGGTGGAGTGGAATGCCGTTACTCCGCCGTTGTTTTTCCGTCTCCTGTTCGACCTCACCGGCCAGGGTGATTCTGTCAACACCTGGTGCCTTTGGCAAACCGTGGTACACCTTTACCATTCCATCCATTGCTTTCTTGAACTCTTCCACAGGCATGAAACCATCAATACGAAGGGCACCAAAGAAATGATTAGCCCGACCCGTGCTGTTCGGTTCACTCAGTATTTTGGGAATAGCCACCGAGCCGGAAAGGATGCTACACAGGATGTCCACAGCCACTGATAAGCCGAAGCCTTTATAGCTCCCCTTCTGGGTTGTCCCCCCCAGCGGTAGCATAGCACCTCTTTCTTCGTAATACTTCTTCGGGTCGGTTATAGATTTCCCTTCCCCACTCACTACCCAACCACCTGGCATAGCTACACCTTCTCTAAGTGCTATCTCCACCTTGCCGACAGCTACCACAGTGGTCGCCATATCAAGGACAAACGGAAATTCCCCCTTTGCCGGGGCCGCAATACTTATTACGTTAGTACAAACCCCTCGATCGTTGCTTCCCGGGGCTACCATGACCTTGCCACCCGTGGTCATGGATATACCAATCAGGTTGCGGGATAAGGCGAGCATTGAATAGCACTGACCAGCACCATAGTGGGTGCTGTTGCGAACAGACATAAAACCGGCACCTGTTGTCTCAGCCCGTTGCATAGCTTCCATCATGGCCCGGTAGCCGACGACAAAGCCCAAACCCCTATCACCGTCCATAATAGCCGTAGCTGGGGCCTGGCTGAAAATCTTTATTTTCGGCTTCACATTAATGAATCCTTCCTTTATGCGCTTAATGTAGAATGGCGCCAGATGAGCAACACCATGAGAGTCTATGCCCCTCAGGTCCGTTGCCACCAGCATACGGGCTGTTATCCGCGCATCTTCCTCCGGGACCCCCATCTTTTGAAGAACCTTAGCTGCAAAATCAGTCAGCTTATCGGCGTCAACGGTAGCCCTTTTTGTAACCATCAATTCCCTCCTTTTTATTATCATGCCATATCTCAAGAAGCTGACTTACTCAAGGTAAGCCGCTTCGTTCTAGCAAGGTTGACCCTTCTGTCCAATGGTCACGCCTAACAATGAGTCAGTTTTGTTGACCTGCCCCATTAATTGGTCCACCTTGTAAGTTAGTGTTACCGATAGCGTAACGCACTATGGGGTCGTATATGATTGTACTCTTTCCGCCATTCCTCAATCAATACCTTCGCTTCAGATCAATTTGAGATTGATAAACTGATAGAGAATGCCTGGTACAAGGCGAGGTAAGGCGAATCCAAGTATGCGCGAGGTTCTTCGATGGTGTATTGTCAATGAGATACAGCGGCAAGAGCCTCGTAGAGCCTCCTTGTTCAGAGCACTCTAAGAAGGTTTAAATTATACTAATGACTAGAAAGGACAATTCGAAATAGCCGAGCAACTAGGTAAGACTGAAAAGTCTGATGCAGAGCACTTCACAAGCAAGAGAAAGCTCTGTCTTGTTCCCCTGATATTTTCTGGAAGAGAGGCTCCTGCCGAATATGTGGAGAAGTTTAATCTCTACTGGGAGCAGGTAAGTCAGCATATAGCTAACCTGGAGTCGAAAGTAGGGAAGGTGAGCCATATTTTCCATGAATTGACTGCCCTGGGTGGTAAGGATGGGCTCAAGATAGTGGAGAAACTAAATCCCTCCTGCTATCAGATTACCAGGGATAAATGCCAAAGCGGTGCTGTGTTGGAGACAACCGAGAACAGAGAGTTGGCTGAAGAAAGTATGGATTGGGAGAGGTGTCTCCTCCTGGGGTTTTTAAGCCAAAAGATGCAGAGATGGTCTCTGGATTCTATGTCGAAGCTTTGTGGTATTTGTGGCTTTAGAAGAGGACGTTGGTTGGTGCTGGTCTTCAAAGCCTTGGGCTGGAAAAGGCTCTCAATAAGACCATCGTGCGCCTGTACCATACCTTGACCTTGCAGATGAGGTTTCGCCACGAACGGGGTTAGCTAGAGCTAGAATGAGGGACAGTGAGAGTCGGTGGATAGGATATTGGCAACTTCGCTTACTCTTTAGTTGCTTTCATTTGGCGCGGTTCTTTCCGAAAGCACTATTTGGGCCTTCATCGGTTTGCCGTTGGTGCCAGCAGTGTGATTTGTGTCTTCTTTGACTTGAGTCACTTCTGGAAGTGTTCTCAGCATATCAATCAAGCGTATTGATTCACGCAGGAAGACTATGATTGAAGGCCTATCGTTCTGAGGTATAATCTCAGTCCTTTCAACCTCAGGTAAATTGTCAAGATAGGTCACAACTTTCATTATTTGCATTATGTCCACTGGGGGCGATATTTCCAGTTCCCAGTCCGGTTCCCCCTCATAAGTAGTTGTAGCTAGGTCATCGGCTAATACCGCTACCTTTTCCTCCGGCTCGTCTGTGTTTGTTTGGTCTATAGTCCGGATTAGTTCTTGGAACTCGTCAGGTCTCTCATCTGCTTCCATGGTTACAATGCTAATCTCTTCTGCAGGTTGAGATAGCTTATGCTCAAACTCTACCTCTAACGTTGCTACCTGCTGCTTAAGGCTTTCAAGTTCCGAGAGAAGTTGGCTGGACAGTCGATGCACGAAGTTACTTAGTTCAGGTTGAATCCTTTCTCTCTCGTTCTCTAACAGTGACGCTGCCTTTTGCTCAGCTTCAGCTTTAATAGCTGCCGCTTGTTCATTAGCAGTATTCATAATTTCAGCCTGTTTTTCTTCAGCCATCTGTTGAGCTTGTAGTTCTGCTTTAGCTGTCATCTCAGCAGTCTCAGCTTCAATTCGTTCCATGGCTTCTATCTTGATCTCGTCGGCCAACCTATCAGCCTCGGTAACTATTTTCTCCGCAAGTTTGGTAAGCGATGAGAGGTGCTCCTCACGCTGGATGAGTTTATCCCGCTGGTTAATAAGCTCGTTGATGAAAGAGGTTACTTGAGCTTCATCTAACCCATTTTTGACTCTCCTAAACTCACTGCCCCCCAACTCAATGACAGCATCACTAACATCCTTGTTATCGTTCTTCCCCATAATTACCCTCCGCTCTGGTCTACACTTCATTATAATAGCTTATCTATACTGAGTGTAAATAGCTAGATGGTACTGTATAGGATAGGGAAAGTAATATAAAGTAATATATTGAAGAGAATTTAGCCCGTGGTACTGATGAAGCAATAAGCAGTTAACAGCTTTCCCCTTTTCTTCAACAATCCAACAGCTTTAGTGGAAAACGCAAGGTAACAGAGCTCGGAATAAGAAATCTCTGGGATTAAGTGGGGAATTCTAGAGGTGGCCTCTATTCTGGCAGGAGCTTGTGGTTTTACTTATATAGCTATATTATTAGTATTATTGCAACATTAGCGTGCTTTAGTGTATGATAATGGGTAAAGCTGAGAATATACAACCCTTGAGCGGGTGCCTATAACGCTACTGAAATTAGAAGGAGGTAGTAGGATGGAAACTAGAGTTGGCCAAGGGAGCGAAACTAAGCTTAGTGAGAGAGGCAATGATGATGTAGACGAATACAGGGAAGCGGTGAGAAAATCAATTCAAGCAGAGGTGAAAAACGTTATAGATGCAGAGATGAGAAAGGCATCCCAGGAGCTATTAGATGAGCAGAGGAAGGCAATCACGCAGATGGTGGAAGAACACAAGAACGCAATCAGGGAGGCAGTGGAAGAAGAGAAGAAGCTAATCTGGGCAAGGGTAGGGGAATTGAGGAAATCAATATCGAAACTTGGTCTAGGATAAGCGCTTGTGTGTAAACTATAAGGCAGGCTAAAAGACCGCTCAGGCTTTTGCAGCTTGTGTTTTGTTCTACTGAGTTGGAAGCGTAAACATAATTCTCCAATCTGCCCCCAATCATTTGGTAGAAATGGATTTTATCATCATGAATACATGTTCCTTTACCATGACACAGTTAACCATCTTGCTCTAGATTCTTAAGGCACATTGCGGAGTCATAGGGGATTGCCTGCTTGACATTTAACAACGATAGGATAAAATATTGCTGGTTAGATCAAATCAGAGCACAAAGTGAATAGGAGAATAGGGTGGACTGGTGGCAAATAATACTAATTATCCTGAGCTTCATTATCGTAGGACTACTAGTAGGTTATCTCTTAAGCTACCTGATTGTTACGCGGGTTCTTAAGAAACCGTTTCAGCAACCGTTTATTAAGAAGCTGTTTCAGCAACTGTTTATTGAGAAACGTGAAACGACCGTAGTGGTTGAAGAACCACTGACATCCACTACGTCTGATCTATTTGCGGAATCCCTTAAAAAGCGTGAAATAACTGAGCAACAGGCTAAAGAAGAGCAGGCGGAAAGAGAGGCTGAGGAAGTAAGAAGGGCTGGAGCGCCCGAAGAGCGGGAACAAAAGGAAGCCCCAGTGGTTGAGGAAGAACTGACACCCACTGCACCTGATCTAGTTACGGAAGTCGAAAACAACAAAAGAATAGCGGCTGAGCCCTGGACTGGCAAATTATTACTTTTTCAAACTCATGTGTGGGATAAAAGCTCGGACGAAATCAATACATTACCTGCAAATCTTCGGCAGGATTTAATACAAGCTTACGTTGATATGCGTCTGGCCAATAGCATTGTTTGGATGTCAACGGAATTAGGTCGCAGAAGTCCTAATTTAGATGAGAACTACAGGAAAATGTGTACCAACATTGGCGCAAGGCTTGATGTGATAGCACCCTCGCTAAAACAGTCAGCCAACTAGCAACATAAAGCTTACCGTGCATAGTGAACACCAGCCCATAAGCCACGTGTAAAAAAAGCCAAGCTGTTCACTATTCAAATATCCTGGCCCTAGCCTGCCAGGCTTTATCTGAAATCCCCTGTACCATGCCTCATTCCTTCCCTCTCCAACGTCGCAACCACATTCCGCACAGACACAGATTCATTTCATAGTAGAGAAAGGGTCCCGATTAGCCTTATTGCTTTTCCTGTGGGGACTCATCAAGGGCTTGTCTTAACCCTTGTGTGAAGTTGCCAACCGGCGATATGAAGTCAGTCTCGGCTTCCATAAGCTGGATGAGCTGACTGCCGACAATAACTCCGTCAGCTATACGGGCTACTCGACTTGCCTGCTCCGGGGTAGATATTCCGAAGCCAACGCAGAGTGGCTGGACGGCTACCTTTCTCACTCTAGTGACAAACGCTTCCAAATCTGCAGGTAGTCTATCTCTAACCCCGGTAACACCGGTCACTGAAACCAGGTAAATAAATCCCCGAGACCTCTCAGCCACCAGTCTGATACGCTCTTCGGTACTGGTCGGCCCAAGGAGGTAAATGAGGTCGAGCCCTTGCCTCTGAGTGATAGTCTCCATCTCTGAGCCTTCTTCTGGAGGTAGGTCAGGGATGATCAAACCATCAATACCAGACTCGGTACAGGCACTACAAAATTCTTCAAGGCCATAACTAAAGACCGAATTAAAATAGGTCATAAATACTAGTGGTATATCGACTTTCTGACTCAACTGCTTGGCTACTTCAAGGCAAATGTGAGGGGTAACTCCATTCCCCAGAGCACGAAAACTTGCCTTTTGTATGGTGACACCATCAGCTAAGGGGTCGGAGAAGGGTATGCCAAGCTCCACTATATCGCAACCGCTTCTGGCAAGAAGGGGGACTACTTCTAAGGTAGCATCAATGCTGGGATAACCTACCGTAACATAGGGAATAAGAGCAGTGTGACTTGGTCGGTTAAAGACAGAAGCAATACGGCTCAAAGTTTCACCCCCAGTGCTTCAGCTACGATATCTACATCTTTGTCGCCACGGCCAGAGAGGTTGACGACGATGATTTGCTCCTTATCTAACGCACTTGCCATCCTAGCAGCATAAAATATGGCGTGAGCTGATTCAAGGGCCGGCGTGATGCCCTCAGTACTGCACAGGAACTGAAAACCTTCAAGTGCTTCCTCATCACTTACCGCGGCATAGGTGGCACGCTCAGTATCTTTAAGGTAGCTATGCTCAGGACCAACGCCGGGGTAATCCAGCCCGGCAGAGATGCTGTGTGTCTCCCTAATCTGCCCATTACTGTCCTGGAGAACGTAGGACTTTGCTCCGTGGAGTACTCCAACTCTTCCGGCCATCAGTGAAGCGGCATGCTCCCCGGTCTCAAGCCCCCTTCCGGCTGCCTCCACCCCGATAAGTCTGACACTCTCGTCATTTAAAAAAGGATGAAAAATACCAATGGCATTACTACCACCGCCGACGCAAGCAACCACACAGTCAGGCAAGCGGCCCGATTTGTCCAGTATCTGCTGCCTCGTTTCCTTACCGATTATCGACTGGAAGTCACGTACCATCATCGGATAGGGATAGGGACCCACTACCGAGCCAAGCAGGTAGTATGTATCCCTGGCATTGGTAACCCAGTCTCTTATCGTCTCGTTGATGGCATCTTTTAACGTTCGGCTACCACTGAAAACCGTCCTTACCTCAGCGCCCATCAGCTTCATCCGGAAAACATTAAGGGACTGACGTCTTACATCCTCTTCACCCATATAAACTATGCAATCCAATCCCAGCATAGCGCAGACAGCAGCAGCAGCTACTCCATGCTGCCCAGCCCCGGTCTCGGCAATGATTCTCCGTTTTCCCATTCTCCGGGCAAGAAGACCCTGCCCCAGAGCATTGTTAATTTTATGGGCTCCAGTATGAGCCAGGTCCTCTCTCTTCAGGAAAATCTGGGCACCACCGCAGTGCCTGGTCAGCTTTTCCGCCAGGTAGAGCGGGGTCGGTCTTCCTGAATAGTCACGAGACAACGAGTCAAACTCAGCCCAGAAAGCAACGTCAGCCTTTGCCTCCTTATAGGCTGCTGTCAGCTCATTCAGGACTGGCATCAGGGTCTCTGGAATAAATCGCCCACCGTAGTCACCAAAGTATCCTCTATTATCAGGTAACAATTACTTACCTCCCCCTAATAATTCTCTCTAGAGTTCTGAAGCTTAACTCACATCCTCTGCAGCTCTCTTCACCGCCTGAACGAAGGCGCTAATTTTGGAACCATCCTTTTGCCCATTGCTCTCTACGCCCGTGGAGACATCAACCCCCCAAGGCCGAACCTCCCTGACCAGCTGACCAACATTGGCCGGGGTGAGTCCTCCAGCAACCATCACTGGAAACCTTGCCGACACCTCCTCAGCCAATCGCCAATTAAAGACTTCCCCTGTCCCACCATAAGCATACCCGATATGTGAATCTAGGAGGCAGACAGGCTCCCTTTCTGGGAGCAACTGGTATCCCATCTCTATATCAGCCAGAATTTCATCAGTCGCTTTAGAGGCTGATACATGAATAACCTGGATGATTGGTTTTTCAATCTCCTGGCAATATTGCCAGGTTTCATCGCCACTTAGCTGCACCCAATCCAATCGGCAATGGTCGGCAATGCGATTAACCTCCTGAGCCGCTGAATTGACAAAAAGACCAACCACAGCCGGGCGTAGTTTTAGGCTGTGAACTGCTTCAACTATCTGTAACGCTTTTTCCGGAGAGATCTGACGCCGACTGGGGGCAAAGACCAACCCTAAGAAGTCAACACCAGCTTTGCTTGCCACCAGAGCATGCTCTACCTCAGATAGCCCACAAATCTTGACCTTAACCACTATAGTCCCCTCTTCGTTGAGATTACATTTGGCTTCATCTTACCAGTCGAAGACAGCGTTAGAACTGCGGGTTCTAATAGCTCCTTCATCTTAGCCGCAATGTTGGCTGCCGACATCAGCGACTCACCAATGAGAACGGCGTCAACACCCCACTGCCCCAGCCTTTCCAGGTCATTGCGGCCATTTATACCACTTTCGCTAACCACTATTCTATCCGCCGGGATAAGCGGTCGCAACCGTTTGGTAGTATTCAGGTCCACAGCAAAGGTGCGGAGGTCACGGTTATTGATGCCGATGATTCTGGACTGGCTCCTCAGAGCAATTTCAAGCTCAGCTTCATTGTGCACTTCCACCAAACAGCCCATACCTAACTCATGACTCAGTCTGATTAGTTCATCCAGCTTTTCAGGCTCTAAGATAGCCACAATGAGTAGTAAGCTATCAGCGCCATAAACCCGGGATTCGTATATCTGATAGGAGTCAGAGAGAAAGTCCTTCCTGAGCAGAGGCAATCTCCTATTTCCCCGTGCATCCCTGATGTCTTTTAGATAATTAAGACTACCTTGGAAGTATTTGGACTCAGTCAATACCGATATGGCTGAAGCTCCATTACCAGCGTAGGTTTGGGCTATTTCCACCGGGTTAAAATCAGCACGAATAATGCCCCTGGATGGCGATGCCTTTTTCACCTCGGCGATGAGCTGAATATGGTCATTATGTAAAGCTGAAGCAAAGTCGAGAGGTGGAGGCTGCTTCAACGCTACCTCTCGTAATTCTGCCAAAGGCAAGCTACGCTTTCTCGCCTCAAGTTCCAACTGTTTATCAGCTACTATCTGGTCTAAAATCATTCTATGTCCTCTAGGTAAAGCTTTGACTAAATCCTATTAGCTGCTCCAGTTTGGCCAAGGCCCGGCCACTATCCAACACCTCTCGAGCCAAATCTATCCCCTGCTCGAGCGACTGCGCTTTATCTCCAACAACTAGCGCCGCGGCTGCGTTCATCAATACCACGTCTCGCTGAGGGCCCCGAGCACCGGCCAGGATGCTACGCAGCAGGGTAGCATTTTCATCAATAGTACCACCTTTCAAGCTCTCCAGGCTAGCTCTAGATAAACTGAAATCCTCAGGGCTAATAAAATAGCTTTCGATACGACCGTCCTTGAGTTCACTTACCTGGGTTTTCCCGGTGAGTGTAATTTCGTCCAAGCCATCCTCGCCATGGACTACCATGGCATGGTCACAGTCCAGACTTTGCAGCACCCCAGCCAGCTTCTCTACCAGTGAATCATCAGCGACACCCAGCAGATAAGCCCTGGCGCCAGCCGGATTAGTTAGTGGACCGAGAATATTAAACACGGTGCGGATTCCAATCTCGCGCCTGGGAGCAGCTGCATATTTCATGGCCGGATGAAACGCCGGAGCGAACATGAAACCTATCCCCACTTCCTGTATGCACCTCTGCACCTGTTCGGCGTTAAGGTCTATCCTGACACCTAAGGCTTCTAATACGTCAGCACTGCCACACTGGCTGCTCATGGCGCGGTTGCCGTGCTTGGCCACCTTAAGCCCGGCGCCGGCAACAACCAAAGCCGCTACCATGGATATATTAAAGGTGTTTAAGCCATCACCCCCGGTGCCGACAACATCAATCACCGGCTCATCTATCATCACCCGAATTGCCTTAGCTCGCATGACGCTGACTAGTCCAGCGATTTCAGCAACCGTTTCTCCCTTGAGCCTGAGAGCGGTAACAAAGGCACCAAATTGAGCCGGAGTGACCCCACCCTCCATTATCTCTTCCATAACCGAGGCCGCCTCCTCCATAGTCAGCGAATTTCCAGATATTAAGGATGAAATAGCTTCTCTAATCATGGCTCATAATCCTCCTAAACACGCCGAATCTTAAGCGCACCAAGAACTGGCCTCTTTTCTTCTATAATCACCTCTCGCCCGGACTCAAAATTACGGTCGTATACATCTTTGTAGTAGACTTTCAAAAATAGTCTTTTATCCTCTTGGTCTAGGGATAGATTCACTGCCCGAGGAGTCTTTCCATCCTTTGACAAAGTACCAAAATCCTTATGTTGTCGTTTCCTCTCAACCTGAATGAAAGAATATACATCGATGGCTGGCCCAAGTCCAATATTATGCAGCTTACATGACAGGCCCCAGTCGAAATCCATCTTCTGAGCAGCCAAACCAGCATTCACTTTTACCTCTGGAGATTTATCCATCTGGATATCTATTACAGGGCGAACCGCATCATATCTAGCATTCCTCATCTCTTCAACCGCTTGAATGCTGGCGTCTGCTTGCTCTCTAGTAGCTTTGCTTATGACATGAGTTCGCCACGCATAAATACCAGTAACCACAACCAGCAACCCCATTAAAGCTATTTGGATTACATCGCTAGTTGTCATCTCTTGACCTCCGATTTTTGCCTAGTATGAACCTCTCCCCCTTAATCCCCCTCTCCTTCAAAGGAGAGGGGGAAGGTGGTTTTTAAGAGAGGCTTCGCCTCTCTTCTACTCTTCCTTTTGTACCTCTTCCCCGTCTTCGAAAGTAGTTCGTAGCCAAGACGAAAGATAGTGGGCTGTCCCTTCTAGGTCTTGTCCTTGCTTGCTATAGGTAGGGTACACTTGCCGCATATTTCATTCAAGCACCCCGTTAGTGAGACCAGTCCTATTGACCTCACGGTTACCTCAGTTTCGAAGGTATGAAGTTAACTCTAATTTCCCTTGTTTCTGGGATTAACCAATCCTCCTCCCCTTCTCCAGACCCGAAAAACTTTTCGATTATTGAAGGGGTAAGCTCTCCAGTCTCCTCCAGTCGGGTTCCAGAAATAGTGGGAGCTAGATTACAGTAGAACCTAGCATTAGCATCACCAGAGAAAGAAAAGGAAGCGTCATACCAAGTACGAGTCCAGTCTGACATAACCGAGAAACTAAAGCTCCTTCCCGCTTGAATTTTCCCCGAATCAACAACACGACGTGATTTTTGTAGTTCGTTATCGGCCTTGATTAGTAAAATAACCGTTCCAGACTCTACCACTAACTTGCCTCTGACAACTTCTCCTTTTGCTAGAACAGTGTTAAAGTCGATATGCCCAAGTCCTTTGAGGTCAGTCTCTTCGAAACTGTAGCCGTAGTCATACCAAACCGCAGGGTGGTTAAGAAGAGCTATCATTCCCCCGACTATGAGCAGGAGACCCAGTGTTAGCAACACCACATACAAAGGTTTAATATATAAGCGACCAATTCTTAGCTTTCCCATATCCTTCCCACCCAATCAGGCAAACCAAGTTAATTATATCACTTCTAAACAATGCCCTTCCCTTACTTCGGGGAGTTTAGAGGGGCTTCGCCCCTCTCTTTCTTTTCTCCCCCCTTCCCTTAGAAAGGGAAGGGGGTCAGGGGGATGGGTTTTATAATACCTTACTATAATCTAATTGGAGGAAATTTTTGAGCAAGGCCTTCCCCACTTCAGTCATGAAGGATTCGGGGTGGAACTGGACACCCTCTACCGGATACTGGCGGTGGCGCAGCCCCATAACTTCACCGTCATCTGTCCAGGCCGTTACTTCAAGAGAGTCAGGAAATCCATTACGCTCTACTATCAGCGAGTGGTAGCGTATGGCGGGGAAGGGGTTGAGTAGCCCGGCCAGCACCCCCTGGCTGTTGTGATATATTAGAGACGACTTGCCATGCATTATCTCCTTAGCCTGCCCGATGGTAGCACCATAGCTATAGCCAACACACTGGTGTCCCAGGCAGACGCCAAGTATTGGTAACCTGGAACCGAAATGTTTGATGACCTCGTTGGAGATACCAGCCCGTAGCGGTGTCGACGGGCCGGGTGAGATAACTATTCGCTCGGGCTTCATATCATCAAGATCCTCAATGGTAGTCTTATCATTCCGTACCACCACTACTTCCTCACCAAGCTCACTCAGGTACTGGAAGAGGTTATAGGTAAAACTATCGTAGTTATCAATCAGTAACAGCATAATTCCCCTCGATTAGCATGTCTGAGCCCTCAGCCTGGCTGATGGCTTTAAGTAACGCCCCTGCCTTGTTCATCGTTTCCTCATACTCACGTTCAGGCACACTATCGTAGACAATGCCGCCTCCTGCCTGAGTATAGGCAACACCTTTAGTCATCACCATAGTTCTTATGGCTATCGCCATATCCATGTTGCCTGAGAATGAGAAGTAGCCAACCGCTCCGGCATATGGCCCCCTTTTCTCAGGCTCAAACTCAGCGATTATTTCCATAGCCCGGATTTTAGGAGCACCAGACACAGTACCAGCCGGAAAGCAAGCCCGCAAAGCATCAAAGGCACTCATGTCACGCCGCAGCCTGCCCTGCACATGGGTAACCAAGTGCATAACATGGGAGTAACGCTCAACCTCCATCAGTTCACTAACCTCAACCGTGCCAGATTCACTAACGCGCCCAATGTCATTACGCCCCAAATCCACCAGCATAATGTGCTCAGCACGCTCCTTTTCATCGCTACGGAGTTCTTGCTCCAGCATGGCATCCTCAGCCGGACTCTTCCCCCGTGGCCTGGTACCAGCCAGAGGGCGAGTCATTACCATACCATCCTCTACCCTCACCAGAATCTCAGGGGAAGCACCTATAATATGAAAATCGGTAAAATCGAGAAAAAACATATATGGGGAGGGATTGATAGTGCGTAATGCCCTATAGATTTCAAAAGGAGCCGCCTCAGTAGGCTGGAAAAGCCGTTGGGATGGTACTACCTGAATAGCTTCGCCCGTAGTGATATACTGCTTTATTTTAAGTACGACGGCTTCGTACTCCTCCCTAGAAAAGTTGGAGGAAATCTTGTGGTCGCCTACCGGATGAGTAGCAACCTTTGTCCGCTGGCTTGGCTTGAGTGGCTGGTTCAACCTGTCTACCAGATTATCAATCTTGTCCACTGCTTTTTGATATGCTTTATCTATGTCTCCATCGAGATAGGCATGGCTCAAGACCTTAATCTTATGAGTAACATGGTCAAAGACAAGCACCGTATCCACGAACATAAAAAGCGATTCGGGTAAGCCTAAAGGGTCGCGGTCTGGAGAGGGTAACTCCTCGAAGCGAGTCACTGTTTCGTAACTAAGATAGCCCACAGCACCACCGCAGAACTTGGGAAGCCCTTCAACTGGTACTAGCTTATACTTGCTTAGTTCCTGGTTAATGACGGGGAGAGGGTCAGTATTATCCTCTCCTTTAGTTTTAAACACTCGATATGGCTCAGTGCCTATGAAACTATAGCGAGCTAGTTGTTCTCCACCCTCGACACTTTCTAGAAGAAAGGAATAGCCACCACGATTAATCTTCAGGAAGGCAGACACCGGTGTCTCCAGGTCAGCAACTATTTCACGGTAAATAGGTACTAGATTACCGTCTTTCCTGCGTTTCCTGACTTCTTCTAATGTTGGGTAATACATATAAACCCCCAATATGACAAATAAAAAATCCCCTCACCCATAAGGGCGAGGGGTTCTCCTTCGCGGTGCCACCCTACTTGATTGCCTCTTTTAAACTTTGTCCCATGGATAAGATTAGGACTTAAGCTAAGAATTAGGCAATCATCTCTCTCAGATACAACTTAAACATATTTAAGCGATACCCTGGGCTCTGATAACGGTACCCTTTCCGGCAAAGCCTACTCGCGGAATCCCTTTCGGTTTGCAGCTCCCGAGCCCATTCAACCCCTACGCCTGGCACCGGCTCACACCTTACCCGGCTCTCTGAACCTCGCTGAGGGCATACTAGTCTCGTTCCCAGCCTTTACTTATTCTATTTTTAAGTAACTATAAGTATAGCCAGTAATTAGACTTTTGTCAAGCACCATTGGATGCTATATCGAATTCCTTTTAACTCACTTCAAGGGTTGAGCCTTCTGCGGTTTTAATAACGTCAATGCGGGCAGGGAAGGCGTCTCTAAGCTCCTCAATATGAGTGATGATGATTAGCTTGTCAAAGTCATCCTGAATAGAGGTTATCGCCTCTTTAAGCTTTTCTAGGCCGGTACTATCTTGAGTGCCAAAGCCTTCATCAATAATCAGGGTCGGCAGTGGTGCCCCGGCTCGTCTGGCCAGTAACTTGGATAGGGCAATCCGTATCGCGAAGTTAATACGGAAGGCTTCACCGCCGCTAAACATCTCATAATTCCGCATTCCCAGCTCGTCAGAGATATTGATATCCAGGGTTTCAATAACATCTCCCTTCTTCGTTTCCCGCTGCGTTTCAATTTTCACATGCATTCTATTGTCAGTCATTCGTCCCAGCAATTTATTGGCTTCAGTTTCAATTTCAGGGAGCGCCATTTCAATGAGTAAAGCCTGTATTCCCCTCTTGCCAAAAGCCTGAGCCAAGTCTCTATAAATTTTCTCTTCCTTCAAAGCTTGACTCATCAGCTTTTCCCTTTCCTTCCTTTTTATCTCCAGCTCGGAAAGGCGCTGTAGCTTTCCCTTGACACTGCCCACTACTTCCTGGGCTTGTTTTTGCTGGATGTTCAGCATGTGGTGCTCAGTTTCAGCTTGGGCTAAATCACTAGTTAGCTGGGGGAGTGAGCTGAGTTCTGCGGTTAGCTCCTGCCTGTTTTGATTATCAACCTCCAGGCTAGAGTATAGTTCTTGAGCAGCTTGCTCAGCTCTAGAAGCGGCTTCTTTTTCATGATTGATGAACCTATCGGCTTCTTCTAGCTTTCGCTTGGGGTCTTCATATTGCTCAAGACTGGTCAGGCGGTGACGCACCTGCTCATTCTGCTGTGAATCATAATCAAGTTTGGCTAATTCGTCTTCAAGCTGATTTAGTGCCTCTTGCTCAGTGATAGCAAAATCCTTCTTGGCTAGGTGTTCTTCAATTTCGGCCAATCTTTCTCTTTCCTCGTTTAGCTGTTTACCAGCCTTTTCAACTTCATTAATCCCCTGGCTGAGGAGGCTAGTTTTACTCTGTGCCGAAGTTTTAACTTGATTTAGCCTTACTTCTAGCTGGGATGTTTCGCTTTCTGCTGAGTTGAGCTCTATTTTCTTCTTGGCCAGCTCACTTTGATTTGACTTTAGATAATCGGATTTGTGCTGCTTATCAGCGCTGTATTTTGCCTCAATGAGCTTTAGGCTACCTTCACCCAGCTCCGTCTCACATAAGGGACATTTAGCGCCGCTTTCAATTAGCAGAAGGTTGAGCTTTTCTTCTATCTCCTCTATCTCCTGTTCCAGCCGGGTTTCATTAGATTCCAGTTCATGGACATAGGTTCGTAGTTCCTGGCTGGTTTGTCTTTTTTGGGACAGTGTTTCTTCTTCCTCAGCCAGCTGGCTTAATTCAGTCTGCACCTGCCGTAACTCATTTTTAAGCTGGGGTAGTTTTTGGGAGCTAGCTTCCAGTTCACCGATTTTATTTTCGGCAAGGGCGTGCTCTTTGAGTAGGGCCTGAGAGGACTGGACGATAACCATCTCTAGCTGGTGTTTACGCTCGTTTAGTGCGGTAGCTAGTCTAAGTTTTTGATTGAGTTCCTCGCTCAACTTTTTGGCTTCAATAAACTGAGCATATCCCTCTTCTATAGTGGAACGCTGAGCTATTAGTTCCTCATACTCTTTGATTCGAGAATGATGTTGTTTAACCTGTTCATTCCAGCGCTCCAGTGTTCTGGCCGTTTCTGCCATGTGTTCTTCTAACTGCTCTAATTGTAATTGCTTGTTTTTCAGCAGCTCTTTTTTCTGCCGAAGTTCATTTAGTCTGGATTCCTGCTCACTTATTACTTTTTCTATGTTAGAGAGCTCAGTTTGCGCTTGTTCAAGCTCAGTCTGGTAGGCTGGTTTTTGAGCTAATTCGTCATTAATATCTTTAATAGCACTCTCAGCTAAAGCCTTTTCCGTTTCCTGTTGCTTAGCTAGTTCCTTAGCTTGTCCCTCGAGTTCATCGTATAAAGAAAGCCGGAGAATATTGGCTAACACCTCTTTTCGTTTAACTGAGGGTTGCTTGGTGAATTCATCGGCGTGGCCTTGACGCAGGAAAGCACTGTTAATGAAGGTATCATAATCTATATGCAGGGTATCCTTGATTTTTTGCTCCGTCTGTCTTATTCCGTCGCCAGAGATTACTTTAAAGCCGTCGCCACTGGCTACGAGTAAGTCCAGGCTACTCTGTCCCGATGCCCGCCTTCGTTTGGGTTTAGCATGCTTGCGAATGACACGGTATGTTTGCTCCCCAACGGCGAAATCGAACTCTACCTCCATTTCCGTCTGCCCTGAGTGAATTAGGTCGTCATCACTCTTGGCTCTGGTTTTTCCCCACAGCGCCCAGGTCATGGCATCAATCAGAGCCGACTTACCGTTGCCATTGTCACCGCAGATGCTGGCGGTGTGGATACCACTAAAATTAAGTGGTGGCACATTATCCCGGTAGCACATAAAATTACGTACGGCTAACTTGATAGGAATCATTTATATGGCTCCTGCCAAAACAGCTTTTGTATACTTATTTTAGCATAGTTAAGGGATTATTTATCTACCTCATCTTAGAGGGAAAAAGGAACATTATTATCGCCATATTTGCCTCCTTAAGTAAAATCTGACAACCTAGCATCTTAATATACACCCTATGGACGGAAAGTAAGATTGCTAACGAGAAGAGGCCTTCTACTTTACAAAGTAGAAGGCCTGGACGTTTGCTAAAGCGAAGGCAAATCTTGAGGCAGAATTCCTATCATTTCGCCGTCGCTTTTGCCCGTTCTTCCTGAGACATCTCAGCTAGCTTTTCTACCTCCTTAACGTTGAGACTCAATCCCTCAGCTACGCGGCGACCATATTCCGCATCAGCTTTATAAAAGATAGCAGTCTGGCGCAGTTGAATCTGTTTCTGCGCATTGCAAAGATGTGTTGTGATGTTGCCAATCAGGTGCTCTCTGTCCTCATCGGTCATCACCCTCCGGTAGAGCTCTCCCGCCTGGGAAAAATCATCGTTAGGATGCGTATAAGGCTGGCGAGCTGCCTGTCCTGAAACTTCAAATGGGGGCTCGGCAACACCCGGCTGTGGTTCTGGACCACCGAAGCTGTTGGGGTAATAGTTTGGACCGTCCCCACTGTTATCGCCGAGAGCCATGAAACCATCACGCTGGTAGTAATTTACTTTTGCGGCCTTAGGTCTGTTGATGGGCAACAAATGATAATTAGGCCCTAGGCGATGTAGATGAGTGTCATGGTAGGAGAAGAGCCGCCCCTGTAGTAGTTTGTCAGGCGATGCCGCAATCCCAGGAACAAAGTTGGCAGGAGAAAAA
>SDBU01001394.1_pt1 | contig 34623 bp, 30 predicted proteins | sample 2277071 | NCBI WGS metagenome assembly SDBU01 (sample SAMN10397929, study PRJNA504765) | marine sediment metagenome | isolation source: marine sediment core GS08_GC12, 126 cmbsf | place: Arctic Ocean: Gakkel Ridge, Loki's castle | collected 2008 | reverse complement strand
CTTACAGTCACCGGTTTCTTTTTAGGTCTGGGTTATATACTGCTGTCCCAGATTAACACCCTCTGGCAGCTATACCTCTTCTACGGGGTAATAGTTGCCGTCGGCATGAGCGGTGGCTATATACCGATGTTATCTACAGCATCAAGGTGGTTTGTTAAAAGAAGGGGACTGATGACCGGTATTGTAGCCGCCGGCACCGGCCTTGGCACACTACTGGTACCCCCGGTGGCCAACTGGCTTATCTCCGAATATGATTGGCGCACCTCCTATATGGTGATGGGTATTGCCTCTATAATAGTGATTGTAATAGCGGCCCAGTTTCTCAAGCGTGACCCGAGTCAGGTAGGACAATTACCTTACGGTCAAGAGGAGGAAAAAGTCAAGGGTACAAACCCGGCATCCATTGGTTTATCCTTAAAGGAGGCAATTCGCACCAGGTCATTCTGGATATTTGCTTTAGCCATGGCTTCTTTCGGTTTCTGTCTGTTTGTTATCATGGTACATATTGTGCCGTATGCCACTGACATTGGTATCTCAGCGACCAAGGCGGCCAGTATCCTGGCTGTCATTGGTGCTTCTGGGATTGTAGGCAGGGTATCTTTCGGTGGTCTGTCCGACAGGCTTGGTAATAAGCGGACTTTTATAATTTGTTTTGTTCTGGTGGCGATTACCCTGATTCTACTAATGATAGCTAAAGAGCTTTGGCTATTTTACCTTTTTGCCGCTGTCTTCGGTCTCGCCTATGGGGGTTGGGCGACAGTGATGGCACCGCTGGTGGCTGACCTTTTTGGACTTCGTTCACACGGCGTCATCCTGGGTAGCGCTACTTTCGGAGCCACCATAGGAGGGGCTATTGGTCCAATTGTTGCCGGTAGCATCTTTGATGTAACCGGCAGCTATCAACTGGCTTTCATTATCTCTATAATACTCAGTATCATCGGTTTAGTGGCAGCAACGTCCTTAAAACCAGCTGGCCCGAAAACTGCAACTGTCTAGGTATTGTTTAACCCTCCCTATTTCTTGCAGTCGGAGGAATTAGTAGTGTAAAATAGGGGGTGACCGTTCGGTATTACTTCGAGCTCAGGCGACAGTAAGGGATATTAATATTAAGTTGAGGTGACTTGAGGCATGGTAAGTAAGAACCCACTGAAAATCACTGATACCACCTTTCGTGATGGGCATCAGTCTAACCTGGCTACCCGGATGCGGACTGAGGACATGGTTGGTATTGCCGAGGAGATGAATAAGGCTGGTTTCTACTCAATGGAGGTCTGGGGTGGCGCCACCTTCGACGTCGCTACCAGGTTCTTAAATGAAGACCCATGGGAAAGACCGCGAGTCTTAAAAAAGTTGATGCCCGATACCCCTCTACAAATGTTGGTTCGTGGGCAGAATCTGGTTGGCTATCGCCATTACGCTGATGATGTTGTCACTGCTTTTATCCATTATGCCGCTGAGGTCGGGATTAGTATCTTCAGGGTATTTGACGCCTTAAATGATGAACGCAATCTTTTAACCTGCGTTAGGGCGATTAAGGAGTGTGGCCAGCACGCTCAGCTTTGCATCTGCTACTCTCTCACTGAACCTAAAATGGGTGGGCCAGTATTTAACCTTGATTATTTTGTGAAAAAAGCGCTCGTCCTGCAGGACATGGGGGCTGACAGCATCTGTATTAAGGATATGGCTGGGATTCTTGCGCCTGATGATGCCTATACCCTCGTTGGGGCACTCAAAGGGGTACTCAAGGTACCATTGCAGCTACATACCCATTACACCAGTGGCATGGGGTCGATGACCTACCTCAAGGCGATTGAAGCTGGGATAGATATCGTTGATACCGCCTTGGCTCCGTTTGCGCTGCGTTCGGGACAGCCGGCGGTGGAACCCATGGTCGCTTCCCTCCGGGGAACACCCAGAGATACTGGTCTTGACTTAGCCCATTTATCCAAGTTAGGGGAGTATATTGAGTCAATCGCTCCCAAGTATCGAGACTATTTAAGTCAGAATCGAATGTCAACTATTGATACCGGGGTGCTGGTACACCAGATTCCTGGTGGCATGCTTTCAAATCTGATGATCCAACTGCGAGAGTCCAATGCCTTAGGTAAAATTGATGAGGTGTACCGGGAGATGCCGCGAGTTCGAAAGGAGTTTGGTTATCCACCTCTGGTAACGCCAACCAGCCAAATCATTGGAGTCCAGGCTGTTCATAATGTGATTGTCGGCCGATATAAACTGGTGTCAACTCAGGTTATGGATTACTGTTACGGACTATACGGGAAACCACCGATGCCTGTTGACCCTGAGGTACAAAAAATAGTGCTCAAACACTATAAACGAGGGCAGACCCCGGTGACCTGCCGCCCGGCTGATTTGCTTGAGCCAGAACTGGATGGAGCCAAGGAGGCAATCAAAGATTTCACTCACGATATCGGGGATGTGCTCATCAATGCGCTCTATCCAATCACCGGGCTGCTCTTCCTTAAGTGGAAATACGGTCTGGAAACGCCGCCCCCTGAAGTAAAGCCATAGACAATGGAAGAGATACAGTGTGAAGATGGCCTGATTGCTAAAGCCAAAACTGGCAGATTAGTCGAGCAACAGTAAAATAGTTTGCTCTCCTAGGTGTCTCCTCAGATAGAGTGCTCCACATAAATTTATTAATGTGGACTCGGCTTATCCCATAGGTCTTTGTTTATATTCTCAAGCCCAAGCCTTTGCAGGGTTTCCCGCTAAGGTTTTTCCTGTCTTCTCATCCCAGCCCATAAGCCGATAGTTATTCACTTATCATTCCCTGGAGATTTCTAAACTTGGACGCTCGGTATTTGCAACTTATGGTGTTTCAAGTCAGGGTGACTACACTGGAAATAATGATGTTTGCAGTGTAGAATAGGTGGCAACTTAAAGTTATCGAGACTTGGTCTATCCGTGTAATTGGAAGGGAGGTCCGAAGTGCCTCAACTTAAAAAGTTGCTCGAACCTGGTTTTATCGGAAAAGTGCGTCTCAAGAACAGAATCTCGATAGGCCCTATGGAACGGGTCATTGCTAATAAGGATGGCTCGGTGACCCAGAGGTATATTGACTACCTGGTGGAGAGGGCAAAAAACGGTGCCGGAATGATAGCTGTTGAGGCTACCTATATTGACCCGCTGGGGCGCGGCCATATCTACCAGCTGGGACTTCACGATGACAAGCTAATTCCGGGGCACAAACGGCTAACTGAAGCGCTGCATCGGTACGGGGTAAAGGTTGTTACTGAACTACAGCACGCCGGCAGGCAGACTTCTTCAGCGATAATCGGGCGACAGCCGGTGGCACCGTCGCCTGTTCCCTGCCTGGTCTCAGGGGGGGACATGCCGCAAGAATTGACTGTTGATGAAATCAAGGAAATAGTTGGTAAATTTGCCGAGGCGGCCAGGAGGGCGAAGGAAACTGGCTATGACATGATTACCCTTCACGGGGCGCACGGTTACCTAATCTGCGCCTTTGCCTCACCCTACGCCAACAAGCGAACTGATGAGTACGGCGGCAGCCTGGAGAACCGGATGAGGTTTTCTCTGGAGGTCTTTGAGGCGGTAAGGGAGGAAGTAGGGCATGATTATCCGGTTGGTTTTCGAATCAGTGCTGACGAGTTCGTTGATGGCGGTTTTACCCTGGATGAAACGACAGTGATGGCTAAGCAATTGGAAGAAGCTGGAATTGACTTTCTTGATGTCAGTTGTGGCAATTACGATGCCAGGGGCATAACCGTTGGCTATATGGATGTACCAATCGGCTACATGGTTTACCTTGCCGCCGCAATGAAGGAAGTAGTTAAAATCCCGGTGATTTGTACCGGGCGAATCAATGACATGGTCTTTGCCGAGGGCGTTTTGGAGAATAATCAGGCTGATTTCGTCCACATGGTCAGGGCATTTCACGCTGACCCAGAGATTTTAGTTAAATCCGAGCAGGGCAGGATGGATGAGGTCTGTATGTGTATTGCCTGTAATAAGTGTATTGACATGATGCGCCAAAATCAGCCGACCATTTGCACGGTCAATCCAGCGGCACTCAGGGAGAGGGAGTTTGAGTTAAAACCGGCGAAGGACAAAAAGAGGGTGATGGTAATCGGGGGTGGTGTTGCCGGTATGGAGGCGGCACGCATTGCCCGTCTCCGTGGGCATGAGGTAACCCTGTTTGATAAAGATGAAGAGTTGGGTGGTCAGGTACGCTGGGCTTCCAAGCCAAGGTATCATCAGGAACTGTCTCAGGTGGCACGTTACCGGATCCAGGAGGTGAAGCGGACCGGGGTAAAACTGGAGCTGGGCAGAGAGGTTGCCCTGGCTGAGGTAGAGAGGTTTAATCCTGATGTGGTCGTTGTTGCCACCGGAGCGGTGCCGTTGGTGCTGAAAGTTCCCGGTGTGGAGAAGGCTCTGGTGGCTACTTCAGTTGATATCCTATCGGGCAGGCGCCAGATTGGCAAAAAGGGTGTTGTCATTGGCGGACAGAAAGAGGGTCTGGCGGTGGCGGAGTTTCTGGCTGAAAACGGTAGTGAGGTTATCATTGTTGAAGCCTCGGATACCCTCGGGGCAGATCTGGGTGTCCCTGCCCGGGTCAGAGTTGGTGACAGGATTGCGGAAGATCCAATGATAGAAGTAAGGCTTAAGACCACTGTCGAGTGGATTGAAGATGATGTTGTGATGCTTCAAAGTGGGGGGAAGCTTGAAGAAGTGGAGGGCATTGACTCGGTGGTATTGGCTTGGGATAGAATCTCGGTTAACCAGTTAGCTGATGAGATAATAGTCCGAGGGAAGGTCAGGGAAGTCTACTCAATTGGTGATGCCGTGATGCCACGGGAGATAGCTGATGCCATTTATGAGGGGGCAGTTACCGGTAGAAGAATCTAATTGCCGGTATGGATGCATCTACAAAGGATAAAATACCGATGGAACTCCGGGGAATCTGGGTTTATCTGGAACATAAAAATGGTAGGTTAGCCAAGGTATCAAGAGGGGTTCTATCTGAAGGCCGAAGACTGGCTGACCAGATGAGCCAGGAACTGGTAGCAGTACTGCTCGGTTACCATCTAGAGAAGGTTGAAGAGATCGGCAAATATGGAGCTGACCGGCTCCTTCTCATTGAAAACCCTTACCTGGAAAACTATGGTTCATCGGCTCACTCTGGGGTTCTGGTAAAGTTAATCCAAAAACACCAGCCTCGGGTGCTGCTGTTTGGAGCCACCCGAGAAGCCAATGATTTAGCTTCTCACCTGGCGGCTCGGCTCAAAGCCGGGCTGGTTACCAATTGTAATCTCCTTGAGGTTGGTGAAGATGGGACGCTTGAGCTAACCAAGCCAGCTTATGGGGGCAGGGTTTCAGCCACCTTTCGTTTTCCTCAAAACAGATTGCAACTGGTTACCATTTCTTCGGGTGTTGCTGAAGCCAGCACTGCTGGAGGGAAGCTCGATATAGCGAGGGTTGATGCTTTGGAGGTAGACCAGCCAGTTACCGAAAACATCGGCTTCCTTAAAGGGAATCCTGAAACCGTTGACCTTTCCGAGGCGGAGAGGATTGTTGCTGGCGGAAGGGGTTTAGGCAGCCCTGAAGGGTTTGAATTGCTGAGGGAACTGGCCAGTCTTTTAGGGGCATCGGTGGGGGGCACTCGGGTTGCCGTTGACAATGAGTGGCTCCCATTTGAAAGGCAAATCGGGCAGACCGGGAAAGCGGTCAGCCCCCAGTTCTTGATGACACTGGGGGCTTCCGGGGCAATGCACTATACCATGGGCTTTAAGGAAGCAGAGTTTGTAATTGCTATTGACCAAAACCCAAGAGCCCCGATATTTGAGGTAGCTGATGTCGGAGTGGTGGCTGATATCAGAGAGTTGCTGCCAGCCCTGCTTGGGCTTCTTGAGAGTAGCTACCAGTCTGAGGTCACTTGATGGAATCTGGAAAAATGACCAATAGGTTTGATGCCATTGTGGTCGGTGCTGGACCGGCGGGTTGTGCCGCTGCCTACTCTATGGCTAAAGCCGGGCTTTCGGTGCTGGTCTTGGAGCGAGGCGAGTACCCGGGTTCGAAGAATACCTCAGGGGCGGTGTTTTACGGAGAGATACTCACTAGTTTAGTCGGTGACTTCTGGCAGGAAGCCCCGGTAGAGAGGTGGATAACCAGGCACATTACGGTTCTTCTGGATAAGGATTCCTCAATTGAGCTTAAGTTTGCTTACCAGAAATCCTTAAAACCAGTGGCTGTTTCGGTGTTGCGCTCAAAGTTTGACCGCTGGTTTGCCCAAAAAGCGGCTGAGGTTGGGGCGCTGATATTAACTGCGACGCTAGCCGAAGACCTTATCTTTGACAACCACAGGGTTATCGGGGTTAAGGCGGGCAGAAAAGATGGGGATGTCTATGCCGACCTGGTGGTGGTTGCTGATGGAGCCAATTCACTCCTGGCGGAGAAGGCAGGGCTGCGGCCACCCTTCAGGCTTGGAGACATGGGCCTGGGGGTAAAAGAGGTATTGAGACTTCCAGCCAGCGAAATTGAGCAGCGTTTCGGGCTTTCAGGGGATGAGGGGGTGGCATATTCATTTCTTGGCTATGCCACCCAGGGTCTTCCCGGTGGTTGCTTCATCTACACCAATAAAGAATCTATCTCGCTGGGCATGATTTTGAACCTGAGTAGCCTTAAGAAAGCAAAACTGCACCCGGCAGAATTCCTGGATTACTTTAAAGAACACCCGGCTGTCGCCCGGCTAGTTTCGGGGGCAACTCTCAAGGAGTATTCAGCTCACCTGATTCCGGAGGGTGGCTATAATATGCTCCCCAAACTCTATGCTGATGGTATCCTGGTGGCTGGCGATGCTGCCGGTCTTACCCTAAACACCGGGCTGGTGCAGCGTGGTATGGACTTTGCCATTGCCTCAGGGATTGCGGCTGCCGAGGTGGCTAAAAGAGCCAAGGAAAGGGGCGATTTCTCCAAAAACTCCCTTGCCTGCTATCAGGAATTGCTTGAAGAGGGCTTTGTCCTTCAAGACCTGAAGAAGTTCCGGCACCTGTCTCGCTTGCTCTGCTCAGAGCGGATTTATCGAGATTATCCCATCTGGCTGAATCGGGTGGCAAGGCAGGTCTTTAACATTGATTTGAGTCCCCGGGAGAAAATCAGGAGGCTGCTTGCTAGAGAGAAACCAAAGGGCTTGAATTTCTTGAGGGTTATCGGCGATATCTTGAAGGGGTGGCGAAGCTTATGAATATTGAAAGTAAGTTGGCATCGGTGCTTTATCAGGTAGACCGCACAAAACACATCAAGGTCAAGGCGGAAATCTGTCAGGCTTGTGAGGAGAGATGGTGTCTTAATATCTGCCCCTCAGAATGCTTTACACTGATTGAAGACAGGGTTGAATTTGCCTATGAGGGCTGTCTTGAGTGTGGTGCCTGTGAGAAAGTCTGTGAAAAGAAGGCTATCGATTGGAATTATCCACGCGGCGGCTTTGGGGTTTGCCTCCGCTATGGTTGAGTAGAGGAGGGTATCTGGTGGAAATCATCGTCATCGTTGGGCAGGCTCCGGCAGCCAACCTGCCGGTTGAGTATGACCCGTACTTAGCTGGTGTTGACCCGGATGATATTGTTTATACTGCCAGCCCTGGTGACCTTCAGGCCGTGGAGGAGGCAATCCGAATTAGAGAGAGCCAGGGTGAGGGTAAGGTCACCCTGGCTACTGCCGGCCCAGAGCGATTTGAAGCCACACTGCGCAGATACCTTGCCTTGGGTGCCGATGCCGCAATTTATGTCAGAGAGGCTTGTCTTGAGAAAGCCAGCATCTACGATATTGCCCTGGCATTTGCCCGGGTTATCAGGGGTACTAGATATGACCTGATTCTCGGTGGCAGTGAATGGACAGATGGGTTCGGCAGTATCGTCTATCTGGCGCCATATCTGGCTAAAATGCTGAATTTGCCCAGTGTCTCTGGTGTAACCAGGATTGAACTGCCGGCTGATGGTCGGGAAGTAATTGTTGAACAAAAGGCGGAGCGGGGTGACCGACGAGTTCTGCGCTGTTCACTACCATGTTTACTCGCCGTTGAACAGGGGATTAACGAACCAAGGTATGCTACCTTGCCCGATGCCATTTCAAGCCTGACCAGTGAAATCAGGGTTCTGGACTTGGCGGCTCTGGGACTGGAGAAGGAGGAATTGGCTCAGTCTGATTCTGTGGCTCAAGTTATAAGATATTCACCACCGCGGGCCAGGGTTAAAAAAGGATTGGTGATTGATACCAAACTCCCCGCAGCCGAGCGGATGAAGCTGGTGCGCTCAGGTGGGCTTTCCTCAAGAGACAACCGCCAGCTTCTGACCGGGGAACCGGGGAAATTGGCTGAAGAGCTGGTCTCAATTCTGACGAGTAGAGGGATTATCCACAGAAAAGCCAAGAAAGAAGGAGGCTAAGAGTGCCCCACTTGAAAAAACTGCTTGAACCGGGCTTTATCGGTAGGCTGAGGATAAAAAACAGGGTTTCAATGGCACCAATGGAGCGTTCTCTGGGGAATAAGGACGGTTCAGTTACCCAGAGGTATATTGATTACCTGATGGAAAGAGCCAAAAACGGTGTTGGCATGATTTGTGTTGAGGCGACCTATATTGACTTGGGTGGCCGCGGGCACTTCTACCAGCTGGGACTGGGTGATGATAAAGTCATCCCCAGCCATCGTCGGCTGACGGACGCTTTACATGAATATGGTGTCAGGGTTTCAAGCCAGCTTTATCACGCCGGTCGAGCCACCTCAATACCCAGAACCGGGCGGCAACTGGTGGCACCATCACCAATACCCTGTCTGGTTACCGGTGGAGATATGCCCCATGAATTAACCAGGAATGAAATTAAAGAGCTGGTGCGTAAATTTGGTGAGGCGGCCAGAAGGGCTAAGGAGGCTGGCTACGATATGATTACCCTTCACGGGGCACATGGTTATCTAATCGGTGCCTTTGCCTCACCCTTCACCAACAAACGGAGCGATGAGTACGGCGGTAGTTTGGAAAACCGGACGAGGTTCCCGCTTGAGGTATTGGCTGAAGTGCGAAGGGTGGTTGGTGGTGACTTTCCAGTTGGTTATCGAATCAGTGCTGATGAGTTTGTTGATGGCGGTCTTACCCTGGATGATGCCACTCAAATCGCCAAAAGATTGGAGGAAGCTGGGCTTGACTACCTTGATGTCAGCGCCGCCATTTATGAGTCAAGAATGATGATGTTCGGTTATATGGATATGCCACTGGGCTATCTTGTTTATCTGGCGGCGGCAATAAAGAAGGCAGTCAAAATCCCTGTTATTTGTACCGGTCGGATTAACGATATGGTCTTTGCCGAGAGTATATTGGAGAATAATCAGGCTGATTTCGTCCACATGGTCAGGGCGTTTCATGCTGACCCTGAGATTTTAACTAAATCCGAGCAGGACAGGTTTGAGGATGTCTGCATGTGTCTGGCCTGTAACAGGTGTCTTGATATGATCCGCCAGAACCTGCCGGTAATCTGTGCCGTTAACCCCTCGGCAACCCGGGAGAGGGAGTTTGAGTTAAAGCCAGCCAAGCAGAAAAAGAGGGTAATGGTAATCGGTGGTGGTGTTGCCGGCATGGAGGCAGCACGCATTGCCTGCCTCCGCGGGCATGATGTCACTTTATATGAAAAGGACGAAGAGCTGGGTGGGCAGGTGCGCTGGGCTTCAAAGACGAGGTACCGGGAAGAGATGTTCGAGGCGGCTCGCTACCGAATTTATGAGGTCAAGCGAACTGGCGTCAGGATTGAACTGGGCAGGGAAATTACCCTGGCTGAGGTAAATAAATTAAACCCTGAGGTGGTGGTGGTGGCTACCGGGGCGGTGCCTCTGGCGCCGGTAATACCCGGGATGGACAGGCCTCTGGTTGCTAGTTCAATTGATGTCCTCTCCGCTAAACGTGAGCCAGCTAAAAGGAGTGTTGTTATTGGCGGCAATAAAGTAGGGCTCACGGTGGCCGAGTTTCTGGCGGAGGCTGGTAGCCAGGTTACTATCGTGGAGGCTAGTGATGCCCTGGCTCCGGATATGGCTGGTTTTTCCCAGCTGAGAATCGGAACCAGAATTAGGGAAAACCCAATGATAGAGACCAGACTAAAGTCTACTGTGGAACATATTGGAGATTGCAGTGTTACGCTTCAGAGTGGAGGTAAATTTGAAGAGCTAACGGGGATTGACCTGGTGGTACTGGCTTGGGACAGGATATCGGTTAATCAACTGGCGGATGACATAATATCAGAGGGCAAAGTGCCTGAGGTGTATTCAATCGGTGATGCAGTCATGCCCAGGGAAATAACCGAGGCTATCTATGAGGGGGCAGTTACCGGCCGGAAAATTTAGGTAGACCTTTTTGGTTTTTATTAGTTAAAAGAGGACAGGAGGTAATGAAATGGCAAGACTAAAGGGTAAAGTAGCACTTATAACCGGTGGTGGTTCCGGTATCGGCAGGGCGACGGCACTGCTCTTTGCCGATGAAGGAGCCAAGCTGGTCATCGCTGACTGCGTTAGTGAGGGTGCTGAGGGGGTAGTTCGGATGGTTAGGTCGGCTGGTTGCCAAGCTGGTTTTATTAAGGCTGATGTTTCTAAATCTAGTGATGTCCAGAAGATGATAAAGACTGCCATTGATAGCTATGGGCGCTTGGATATCCTGTTTAACAACGCCGGGGTGGAACAGCCGCTGGCTGCTACTGCTGATACCAGTGAAGAATTATGGGACCGGGTGATAAACATCAATCTTAAAGGGGTGTTTCTGGGCATGAAATATGCTATCCCTGAGATGCTAAAAGGGGGCGGCGGCGTGATTGTCAATACCGCCTCGATTAACAGTTTTGTGGCCATTTCACACCAGCCGGCCTACAATTCAAGCAAGGGTGGTGTTCTCATGCTGACCAGGACTGCGGCTCTGGAGTATGTCAAAGATAATATTCGCATTAATTGTGTCTGTCCCGGCCCGGTTGATACGCCACTACTGGGAAGAACCAGGGATAGCGACCTGTGGCGTGAGCTGGCTCCCACCAGAATTAAACCCCCGATGGGGCGACCGGCGACAGCGGAGGATATTGCCCGGGCGGTACTCTACCTGGCTTCTGATGATTCGTCCTATTGCACCGGTACGGCACTGGTGGTTGACGGTGGCTTTACAGCTCTGTAAACAAGTGCGGTGTCCCTTTCGTTGTTACTCGTTTAATGTTAGACGATATCAACAATATCGGCTCGGTTGGTAGGGTCTTCCTCACTATTGACTAACACCTTTTTACCAGTAGGTAGAGCCCTTTTGGGGACTCGTGTGATTATCTTGCCGTCAATCATCACCATACCCAGATTAACCCGATCTCCAACCTCTATCGCCTCCAAAGCCGTATTCCCCTGCGAACCTATTGGAGCATCTATGACGATAAGGTCGGCTTCTCTTCCGGGCTTGACCACACCTCTGTTCAGCCCATAGGCTCTGGCGGCATTACCCGTCGCCATAGCCAGAACAATGGCACCTGGGACCTCAGAGAGGGACGAAATGCGTGAGATTAGCCTGAGCATGCCCACAGTTTCAAAACCGGCTGCACTTGGGCTATCGGTGCCCAGTATGATGCGGCTGAATTCACCTCGTTCCCGCAGCAAAGTAATGGCATGGCCTATGGCTCTGTCGTTGCCGCTGGTGATTAATTCAAGAAAAGACGAGCAGTTCTCAGCCAGTTTCTTCATTTCAGAAAGGGAACATGAAGTAGGGCCTCCGTTAAAGTGCACGACTACATCCGGGTTGATTTTGATAATCTCGTCGGTAGATAGTCCGCCTTTGGTTCCCGGGACAGATTCAGGCCCAAAGTGCATCGGAATCTTGAACCCGTATTTTCTGGCTGCTTGAACCAGCAAGTTGACCTTGTCGAAATCTCTTAAACCCCCAAGCCCGATCTCAGCGAAGAGCCAGACTCCCTCGCGGGCCAATTCCCTGATATCATCTCCGGTAAGGCCCTCCTCAAGTACCAGAGCCCCGCAATGAGCCTTGACACCACCCGGACGGTGGTTGTCAAAAACCTTTTTAGCCAGAATAGCCAGTGCTTTTACCCCGGCAGCATCGGTAGGCCTTCCTGGCACAAGTATTTCCCCTTGAGAGATTAGGGTGGTTACGCCAGCGTGAACGGAGCTATCCATCCAGCCAAAGATTTTTGTTCGTGGTACCCAGTCACCAATATTGGGGTGGGTATGGGTATCAACGAGCCCGGGACAGAGGGTCATTCCTTGAATATCGATATCCAAATCCACGCCCTGTTTTTCCAGTTCCTCATAAGAACCGACTCGGTCAATCAGTCCTCCCTTGACGAGTAGTGCATCGTCTTCCAGTATCGGGTTTTCGATATCACCGCTTACCAGTATGCCAATATTGTGAATTAAGGCACTTGTCTGGTTCATTTCACTACTGGGTTTGCCCATGTTGCTTTACCTCCTTAGTGAGTATCTGAGAGCCATTATAATTATATTTTCGCCCGCATTCCAGTATTTATCGGCTTTAGACGAAATAATTGTCTTCCTTTAAATAGACAAACGAAGCAGGAGACTGACCCGAATGGATTTTACCCTCTATGGTATAATTATCAAATTATTGTTTAGAGGGGTTTATCGTGGAGAAGCAAAGTAGAGTGCAGTGGGTCTACTCATCACGAAGCAACCAGGAACTGGCTGAGCGGTATGACCAGTGGGCTAAGGAGTACGATGCTGACCTTGGGCAGGATTTTGAATACCGGGCCCCACAGATTGCTGCCGAGTTCTTCGCTCGTTATGTACCCAGGGAGGCAAGGATTCTGGACGCCGGGGCGGGTACGGGGATAGTAGGCGAGGTGCTAGATAAACTGGGCTATAACAATATGGTAGCCATGGATTTATCGAAAGGTATGCTGGAGGAGGCGCGCCAGAAAAATGTCTATCGAGAACTTCACCAGATGTTGATGGGAGAAACTTTAGACTTTGCCGCCAACTCTTTTGGCGCTGTGGTGAGTGTAGGTGTGCTTACGGTGGGACACGCCCCGGCCAGTTCTCTTGATGAATTGATTCGTGTTACCAAGCCCGGTGGTTACATTGTTTTCACCCTTCGCCCCGATGTATATGAGAACAATGGCTTTAAGGAGAAGCAGACGGAGCTGGAGTCTGAAGGGAAGTGGAAGCTGGTGGAGGTAAGCGAGAAGTTCCAGGTGCTTCCCAGGGGAGAGCCTGACATATATCATCAGGTCTGGGTTTATCAAGCCACTTGACTAGCCCCCGGTTATGAAAGTTAAGCCTGCTTAATATATTCTATATCTAGATTTGCATGTAGGCGCCTTCCATGCCGGAGGTTGCCAGCTTGCAGTAGATACCCAGGGCGCCACTCGTATATTTCGGTGCTCGTGGCTGCCATCTCGCCTGACGCTCTTCCATAATGGCTTTTATTTCTTCAGGAGACTTCAATTCACCGTTTGTGCCTACGAGGTTGATTGTCCTCCCTTTTAGGCTAATCTCGACCAAATCTTCATCTTCTACCAGTGCAATTGGTCCCCCGGAAATAGCCTCTGGTGATACGTGTCCTATTACCGGGCCGGCGGTGGCACCGGAGAAGCGACCGTCGGTAACTAAAGCTATGGACTTGCGGTATTTCTCAAGGCTGACGATGGCGGCGGCGGTATAGTAAAGCTCGGGCATACCGCTTCCCCGTGGGCCTTCATACCTGACAAATACTATTGAACCTTCTTCTATTTCCTGCCGTGTTACCGCTCGATAGGCATCTTCTTCGCGGTCGAAAACAACTGCCCGGCCCCGGTGTTCGTACATCGCGGAGTCACAGGCGCTGTATTTAAACGCCGACCCAAGCGGTGCCAGGTTACCCTTTAGAATGGCTACGGAACCATAACTGTTCTTTGGGTCATCCGGATTTCTGATTACATCCTCCCGGGTGAGTCTCCTTGAGCCATCGGTGGTAGCGTAATTGGATAAATAGCCTTCACCAGCCCTGAAGAAATCCGAACTCTGGACCTCTTCCAGATTCTCGCCCAGTGTCTTTCCGGTTACTGTCAATACCCCCAGGTCTAGCTCTCTTGAGTCTCTAAGTAGCGATAAAATCCTCGGCACGCCGCCGGCATACCAGAACTGCCTCGATGAGTATTCCCCGGCGGTATGGATATTGGTGAGATAAGGAACCTTTTGCCCCAGGGTATCAAAGAGGCTTGCCTCAAACTTGACACCGGCAGCTTGAGCAATAGCCGGTAGATGGAGCAGGGCATTGGTTGAACCCGCGGTAGCCTGATGGACAATCACCGCGTTCTTGAGGGCGCCCTCGTTTAGGATGTCCCGGGATTTGAGTCCCTGATTTAGCAGCTTCATCACCAACTTGCCGGCTCGTCTGGCGTTTTGCAGAATGTAGTGGCTACCGGCTGGTGTCAGTGCTGAGGTTGGCGGTGCCAGTCCCAGGGATTCGGCCATAACCTGCATCGTTGAAGCCGTGCCCATAAACTGGCAGGCACCAACACAGGGGATGGCATGCCTCTGGGCGAATTCAAGCTCCTCTTGGGGTAAAATGCCACTGACTACCTGAGCAGAAGAGGTGCCGATATGGCCACTCATCAAGTAGCAGGCTCCGATATCGGATGAGCCGCCGGGCAGGATAACCGCCGGTATCTCGTCTTTAAGACGGGCAGCAGCAATCATGGTGGCTGGCAAGGCCTTATCACAACTGGCAATGAGGACGGCACCATCGAAGCGATTGGTTTGCACGTAAATCTCAATCATACTGGCGATGTATTCCCTAGAGGCAAGCACGTAGTTCATGCCATCATGGGCTTGGGCGATACCATCACAGACATCAGTAACGGTATATTTAAACGGGGTCCCGCCAGCCTCGCGTACCCCGATCATTGCCTGTTCTCCCAGCGAGTCAAGGTGAAAGCTGCCGGCGTGAGAGTGTCCGGCGGTGGATATTACCGCAATCAGGGGTTTTTCAAAGTCTTCTCGCGTGAAACCTCCTACACCGAGCAGGGCCGGGTGCTGGTAAGATACTTTAAGCATCTCTTCGCTTCTCAGCTTCATTTATTGTCCTCCCTGAAGTAAATTCTTTTAATTACTAGCATAGCTTGGCTTAGCCCTTTATTGTCGGTGTCGATATGGGTTTCTTTTAAGCATGGTACTGCTTTAAGAAGCAAGGTAACAGGAACTTACATGCCTGTCAAGAAATCGGTTGGCATTTCGTCAATGACTGTTTCCCTTTACAGTATAAACCCTCAGATTAATCTTGACAAAGACATTTTAACTGCTTAAAGTATCTATTAGCTGTTTGTGTTATAACAAAGACATGCTTTGATGGCTAACAATACTGAGAAATAAATATGTAGAAGGGAGAAACTGCTCAAATGGCAGAGAAGGCACCGTTTTCAGAACTACACCACGTGGGGATAATTGTTAAGGACTTGGATAAGGCGGTTGAGTACTACGAGTCCCTCGGCTTCGGCCCGTTTAAACCTCTGGTCTTAAACGTTAAAGAAAGATTCCTCTGGGGCAAACCTATGGAGGCGCCCAATCTGAAGGCAAAAATGGGTAATGCCGGTCCGATAGTAGTTGAGCTGATTGAACCTGACATGAATATCGATTCAATGTGGACAAGGTTTTTAAAGACTCGTGGAGAAGGTGTTAGCCATATAGGTTATGTTGCCCATGACATTGATAAAGAGGAAGCCGAACTGGTTAGGAGAGGCTTTGAGGTCATGTTCAAGGCGAGGTGGGTTAACGGTGGCGGAGCCACTTATTTTGCCACCGAAAAGTATGGCGGCACTATCTTTGAAATCATGCAAGACTGATAGTTTGACCTGAAATTCTGTGCTTTCCGTTGAGGCGTTCCCTTTGATGAATGGGGCTTGCGCGTCGGGTGAAGGCGTTAGTAAGGATTGAAAGCCTTGCGAGGAAGGCAAGGCTTTCTTTTTACTTACAGCACGCATTATGAGAGATAAACTTCCAGTTTAATTATGCTTGACCAGCTACCGGATTAAGGTCATTATTTTGCATTATCGATACCTGATAGGGTGGTTTCTGCCATTGACTCAGAAATTATATAAATGGTAGAGTTCCTTAAAACTTAAGCTTCAAACAGGCATAGAGGAGATATGGAAACAAAATCCAGGCAGCTGGGAGTATGCAAGTGGGAGATTGATACCCCGGCTTTGCTGGTTGATATACCGGCTGTGGAGCGAAACATTGTCAAAATGGCTGATTTTGCAAGAAAGCGGGGAATCGGTCTTCGTCCTTATATTAAGACCCATAAGTCAACTATTCTGGCAAAAAAACAACTGGCAGCCGGAGCAATTGGTATCGGCTGTGCCAAGCTCGGCGAGGCTGAGGTTATGGCTGAGGCTGGTATTCGTGATATCCTGCTGGGCAATCAAATTATCGGCTCAGAGAAGATAGCCCGCCTCATGAATCTGGCTGGACAGGCTGATGTCATCGTGGCAGTAGACGACCGTCAGAACGTATATGAGTTATCGGCGGCGGCTGAGACGGCGGGTGTAAGGGTGAGAATCTTGGTTGAGGTCGATATTGGCTTGCACCGCTGCGGTGTCAGGGCCGGCGAGGATGCAGTCTCGTTGGCTAAATATGCGGACAAGGCTCAGGGCCTTAAGTTCTGCGGTTTTATGGGCTATGAGGGTCACCTGCAAAAGCTTGCTGAGCCGGATGAGCGGGCGGCAAGGGTAAAAGAAGAGGTCGGTCTATTGACCCAAACGGCCGAGATGGCTAGGACAGCTGGGCTGAAGGTCGAAATAGTAAGCGCCGGGGGCACGGTAACCTATGAGGAAACAGGCAAACTGCCTGGCATTACCGAAATTCAACCGGGCACATACATCTTTATGGACAGCAACTACTATCCAAGACTGCCTGGGTTTGAACGCGCCCTCACTGTTCTGGCTACCGTTATTAGTCATCCGGAAGATAATTATGTTGTAATTGATGCCGGTAGTAAGAGTCTGTCACTTGAGTCGGGACTACCTGAGATAAAGGATTTACCAGGTGCTGAATTTGTGGGGTTCTGGGAGGAGCACGGTAAGATGGAGGTTGCGGAGCTTTCAGCGAAACTCAGGATAGGGGATAAGATAGAGGTTTTCCCCAGCCATGTCTGTACCACCGTAAACTTGCACGACAGGTACTTTGCCATCAAGAATGACCGTGTAGAGGCAGTTTGGGAGATTGACGCCAGGGGTAAACTGACCTGACTTTTTCAAGGTTAAGAGGCGGATTATTGGCGATAATGGGATTTTACTTCCGTCTCTTTGCCATTCTTGATAACAATCCTGGGTTCAAACAGATATTTGCCTTTGAGTACAGTGTTTTTCTCCCGCCTGTCATAGAAGGCGAAATCCCCTTCAACTAGTTCGGCGATGGTGATATCGGCAGCCAAACCGATTTTAAGGCTACCCCGGCGTTCTTCATCTTGCACCATGCGAGCGGCATTTAAGGTGGTCATCTCAATCACCTGCTTGAGGCTGAGCCCCAGAGCCATAAATTTGGACATGGTCACTGCCAGACTCAGGACGACCGCGCTCCCGAGATTCACGCTGGAAAAATCAGTACTCAAGGTGGTGGGCAAAACCCCCATTTCGAGTCCCCTTTTAGCCCTGTCAAAACCGAACATGAAAATGGCGTGAGCCACGTCCAGTAGCACCCCTCTCTTAATCGCATCCCAGAGTTCCGGCACCACAGTTCCATCAGCCCTAATCATCCCGCCGAGTAGTGGTGTATAGATGTGGGAGATAATGTCACCCTTATCAAGGACGGAGAGGAGCTCTCGGGTAAAGGCTTCGACCTTGCCGCTGTCCAGCGTCCGGTCGTCCACACCCGTATGCACCCTCAAAGGGAGTCCGGCCTCAGTAGCTATCTTTTTGGCTCGCTTCACCGCCTCTATTCCGAACCTTTCGATGACACCGCCATTAGCCCTTATCTTGATACCTTTAATGACATCCCGGTTTTCCTCAATCACTTTAAGTGTTGCCTCGGGGTTTAGGTCATACCAGCCCCAGATATCGGGCAGGACTGCCTGTCCGGTGGGAATGGCATGGAGATAACAGAGGATGTCGGTCTCGGCGTGAGAAATAATGAATTCTCTAAAACCCGGGAAATTGGCACAGCCGGTGCTGCCACTATCAACTATGGTTGTTACCCCGGTGCGCACCCCGATTTCATCCGGCGGCACACTAACTTCGGTGATAGTATCTGCCACATGGGCGTGGGCGTCGATAAGCCCCGGGGTGACAATCATGCCTTCAGCATCAATGACCTTTTTTGCCTCACTTGAGGCTATCTCATGTCCCAGAGCGGCGATTTTTCCATTAGATATCCCTACATCTCTTTTATCGTGTATTTTCTGGGCGGGGTCAATGACCTCGCCACCTTTTATCAATAAATCATACATGCGTCTCTTACCTCAGTTAAATTAAACCAAGCCATAATATCTTGAGGATATTTACTTAACTTTTGTTTTCTCATAGGTTATATTCTGCTTAACGCGCTCGATAAGGTCAACGCCAATCAGTTCGCAATAGGCATCAAATAGACGTTTGGTGACCGGTCCCCAGACTGGTTTTGGCATTTCCCTTTCATTAAACTTATATACCGGGAAAATACCCGGTGTTGTGCCGGTGCAGAAAATCTCATCGGCAGCGTACAGGTCCCAGGCGGTGTAATTGCCACGGACAATCTCAATACCAAGCTCCTTCGCTAGTTTTAGAATCACTCCCTGAGAAATACCGGGCAGGACACTGAGGGATGTGGCCAGAGAGAGGACACCGTCCTTTACCCAGAGAACGTTATGGCCATTACCTTCAGCGATAAAGCCTCTGGAGTCAAGCAAGAGTGACCATGCCCCCGGATCAATCTGGTGCACCTCCCAGTCAGCAAGGTAGAGATTGAGTCGGCTGCAGTGCTTCACCTGGCTGCTTAAGGCATCAGGGGCATATTGCCGGGTGTTGGCTAACACAAGATGAACGCCTTCCTGGTAACGTTTGGCGACGGCCGCATACCTTGGGCTAAGATGGGCGCAATTAATCAGAATGGTGGGTTCAGGACTGGTTGGGCCCATGTAGAACTCCTTTCTGCCGCCGCTTATAAGCGGTATGACGGTGAAGTCATCTCCCGGGTCCAGATTTTCTTCATTTCGCTTAAGAAGTTCGAGATGAATATCGTACATCTCTTCCTCTGTCATATGAGGGTTAATGTGGCAGTAGCGTAGCGAGTTAAATAAGCGTCCGATGTGTTCTTTCCAGAAGAATGGGACGTGGTTAAAGGTCCGGGAAACGTCAAAGACCCCGAATCCCCTTAAGATGTGGTCGAGTGACGTGATTTTGATTTCACTCTCCTTAATGAATTCACCATTGAAATAGCAGGTTAACTCGGGCAGATACATTTTTGTCTCCTTCCTGAATTGGCTCTAATTTATCTTCGGATTGTAGCCCAACTTTACCGGGAGATGCGTATAATCATTAGATGTCAAAGGTGCTGATTTGTCAATAGAACCATGATGCGCTTCCTGGATAGTTCTGCTGCTGTAGAATCTTGAAGTCAATAGTTTTATAATTGCCATATAACCAGTCGCGGCCTGAGAAGATGATTGGCTGATGTACTCTGGGCATCAAAGGGGGTAATGTAATGAAACTGGAAGGTAAGGTCGCTATCGTCACCGGCTCGGCTCGCGGTATTGGCGAGGCGATTGCCAGGAAATTCGCCGTTGAGGGTGCCGCTATTGTGGTTAATGCCCTTCATGCTGAAGGTGCTAACCGCGTGGCTGAGGAAATTCAAAGGACAGGTGGTCGGGCAATTGCAATTAAGGCTGACGTCAGCCAGAAAGCTGAGGTTCAGGAGCTGGTTGGAAAGACTCTTGAGTATTTCGGAGGTATCCATATCCTGGTGAATAACGCTGGTATTACACGGCGAGCCTCAATACTTGAAATGACTGAAGAAGATTGGGACCTCGTCCAGGCGGTAGACCTTAAGGGGGTTTTTCTCGGCACACAGGCTGTTTTAGGCCACATGATGGCGCAGAAGTACGGCAAGATTATCAACCTATCTTCAATGGCAGCGCTGGGAACAAATAACCCGGGGGCGGTTGCCTATGCCTCGGCTAAAGCCGGGGTTATCGCTCTGACCAAGGTAACGGCTAGAGAGGGTGGGCCTTATGGAATAAACGTTAACTGCATCCTGCCCGGGCGTATCGTTACTGATATTATATTTGCCAACCGTACCAAAGAGGAGGCGGAGAGGTTTCTGGCTGAAGGCAGGGAGCGTTCGGTGCTGGGTAGAACCGGCATACCTGGAGATATTGCCAATATGGCACTTTTCCTTGCCTCGGAGGAGTCAAGCTTTATGACCGGGCAGATAATTCGTGTGGACGGTGGACGTGGAGACATTCTCTAAATAAAAGAATGATTTTTCACGACGAAAGGAAGCTGAAAATGGTATCAAACGCAGAATTTCTGGAGCGGGCAAAAGGGGTACTGGCTGGAGTTCACACCAACCTGGCCGGAGGTGGCTTCGCTCCAAGGTTTATCATTAAGGGGGAGGGCGCCCATCTCTGGGATGCGGACGGGAAGGAGTACATTGATTTTTGCCTTTCAGCCGGCCCACTCATCTTTGGACATAGCAATCAGGAGTATATTCAGGGTTTAAAAAACCAGCTTGATACCCTCTGGTCGCTTAACTCTACTATTTATCAGCAAGCGGCACTTGAAGTGGAACTGGCGGAAAAATTCGTCCAGCACGTTCCATGTGCCGAGAAGGTTCATTTTAATCCTACCGCTTCAGAGGCGGTTCAGCTGGTTATCAGGCTTGCCCGAGCCTTTACCGGCCGGCGTTATTTTATTCGTTTTGAGCAGCATTACCACGGCTGGTTTGATAATGTTCTTGGAGGAGTCTTCGATGAAGAAGTTGCCGGAAGGCCTTTTCCCAGGGATGATAGCCATGCTGTAATGACTGAAGGCAGGGATGCCGCCGCTTTTAAACAGAGTTTCATGTTGCCCTGGAATGAGGTTGACATTTTGGAAAAGATGCTGGAGAGATACGGGGAAGAGGTAGCGATGATTATCATGGAGCCCATCCACTGCAACCGAGGTTGTTGCCCACCCAGGCCGGGGTATCTCGAAAGGGTCAGGGAACTGTGCACTAGGTACGGAATAATTTTGTGTTTTGATGAAGTAATCACCGGTTTCAGAGTGGCACTCAACAGTGCCCAGGGGCTCTTTGGTGTGACCCCAGACATAGCTATCTTCGGCAAGGCAATAGCAGCCGGGCTTCCGCTGGCAGCGTTTGCGGGGAAAAAGGACATAATGGACCTTATTCTGGAGGGGAGAGTGGTATCGGGAGGAACTCACGGCAGGTATCCCCTTGGTCTGGCGGCTACACTTGCGAGTGTCAAAATGCTGGAGAAAGACAACGGAGCCTTCTACAGAAAAATCGACAGTATCCAGAAACCATTAATGGATGGCTTGAAAGAGATTGGCAAGAGGCATGGCATACCCCTGTTCATTCAAGGTACCAGAGGTGTCTTTATAACCCGCTTCATTGACATCGGTAAAGAGGTTGTTTACGACATCAGGGATTTTGCTTTGGTGGATATGCAAAAAGAACGCCGCTGGGCTGAGCTTATGGCCCAGGAGGGCGTTATCCTTATGTTTGGTGGCAGATTTTACATTAGTTCGGCACATACCGGGGTCGATGTTTCCAGAACCCTGGAATGCGCTGATAGCGTTATGAGCAGGCTCTAACTTTGTTCTGCAGTCTTTTAAAAATAAATCCTGCTGGCTGAAGGCTAAGTATGAAATTGAGTGTACTAAATATCATAACAACGGATGTTCTAATTATCGGTGGGGGTGGGGCTGGACTCAGGGCGGCAATCGAGGCTAGAAAAAATGGCGTTGAGGTGCTGGTAGTTTCTCAGTCCCGGGTCGGTTATGGTAGTAATACTACCATCTCGGGAGGTGCTTTTACGGCCGCGCTTTACCATTCAAAGAATAGGCGGAACCTTCCGGATTCTGGCAAGCAGCATTTGGCAGATACTATCAAAGGAGGCTATTTTCTCAATGACCAGGCTTTGGCTGAGATAATGGTCTCCGGTTCAGAGCAGCAGGTTGAAGATCTGTATAGGTTTGGGGTTAGATATACGACCAGCCGGGACTCTCCTTGGATAACCCTGTCGCTAGACCCGGGACATAGCCGCACCAGAATGGTCTACGGTCAAAACTCCTTTGGCACCGATTTTACCATTCCCCTGCGGCAATATGCCTTGAGAAAAGGGGTGAAATTCCTGGAAGGCATTCTGGTAACCAAACTGTTGAAGCAGCGAGATAGGTTGGTAGGGGCTGTGGGTATCGATACCCGTGGGCAAGTCTTCGTCTTTACCGTCTCAGCCGTTATCCTGGCTACGGGCGGATTGGGGCAGGTCTATTTACGAAACGATAATACCGCCGGAACCACGGGGGATGGCTATACCCTTGCCTATGATGCTGGTGCAATCCTCCAGGACATGGAATTTGTTCAGTTCTATCCCACCAGCCTGGGAACGGGAACCCAGGCCGTATTCTACGAATGCTTCCTCCTTGAAACCGGTGGCAGGCTCCTGAATAGCCGTGGTGAGGATGTCATAGTTAAGTATGGTCTGGCTAACCCCATGCTGCTCACCAGAGACCGCCTCAGTCTGGCGATAGCTAAAGAGTTAATCAGCGGACCGGGTCTCGAAGGTAGTGTAACCCTCGACCTGAAGGAAGTCTCAGAAGATAAGATGAAGATGTTACGGCCCATCCTGCCCAAGCCAGCCCTGCGTGGAGAGCACCAATTCTTTGTAGCTCCAACTGTCCACTTCCAGATGGGTGGGGTGAAGATAAACGAAAGGGCAGAAACCTCTGTATCGGGTCTTTATGCGGCTGGTGAGGTTTGTGCTGGCATCCACGGGGCAAACCGCCTATCCGGAAATGCCCTTACTGAGGTGTGGGTTTTTGGTGCTATTGCTGGTCGTGAGGCTGCCAAGAGCACAAAGTTGACGAAGCGAGAGAGGCTGCCTGAAGACGTCATCACTGCCGAGGAAAAAAGACTGCAGGAAATAGCCTCGGGGCATGGTGGTGAAATAATTGAGACGCTTCGTCATTTCCTCAAAGAGACCATGTGGTATCGAGCCGGAATCATCCGGGATGCTGGTAGTCTGAAGCAGGCTCTGGATGACCTAGCTGACTTAAAGGAGCAATATCACAGGATATCGGTGGCTGATGGGCGAGGGCTGCAACGGGCCCTGAAATTGAGTAATATGCTCATGGTTTCCGAGATGATATGCCGGGCTGCCCTTAGCCGGATAACAGCAGATGGCTGTGCAATGTGCTGCTTACAAAGAGGGATGACCAGATGGCGCTAAGCACGGAGCCGGTGAGGTTTATCAGGCTGTCACCAGAGATGTAGGCAGTTGCAGACTGGAAACTCCTACGTCGTAGGCTTTTGCTTTCTTGCCGCATTGGACACTCAGGTCAGCAAAATAGTATATTGATCTTTGATTTGACAAACCAATTTCTGACCAGCAAACTAGTGGACTTTTAAGTCTAGGCAGGAGGTGCGGATATCTATGGTAGAGGGTGCTGTCGCAGAATTAGACCAACTTTTTGAAGATGTGGAGGTTGACCAAATTGGCGTAGTTCGTCTGGAGGGTTGTAAGGATACACCCCTGTGGAATCAGGCTAAGAAATTGCTTCCTGGGGCAAGGTCAATAATTGTGCTGGCGCTTGAGGTATTCCCTGAGGTGGTTAAGTACTTGACTTCAGAGCGGCGGGTGGGGGAGATGGCACTGCGCGAACTCTATAACCGCCATATGCAACTCGTAAACGCTCAACTTGACTGGGAGGCCTACAGAATCGTGAAAAAGCTGCATCGTCTTGGTTTCAAAGGGATATCTTCAACTGCAGGTGGCGCACCAACAGACGAGAGATTCCTGGAGGGTGTTCTGTCACACCGGCATGCTGCTCAGGTAGCAGGGCTAGGTGTTATTGGCTGGCACAGTTTGCTAATTACACCTGATTATGGAGCCAGAGTACGGCTTGCTGTGGTTGTTACTGATGCCCCTTTGGAATCTGCCGCCTCAGTGGCTAAAGAGATACCTTGCCTTGAATGTGGGGGTGCCTGTATTAAGATATGTCCGGTAAAAGCGATAACGAAACCCCAGAAAGATGAACAGTACAAGATCGACAAGTATACTTGCAGCACCTATTACAATGCCTCAGGCGGCTGCTCGGAGTGCTTAAAGGTATGCCCTGCAGGGTAAAGGGTGTCTTTTGAATTAAACAAATCTAAAATCGTGAAATGAAATGCAATGGAGTTCCATGATTAAATAGATGAGGCAAAAATTACTGGCAAACGTGTTTTTCCCCGGATGGCTTGTGGTTTTAAGTAATACAATACCAGCCCTGCTGCCAACCAATGCATAATAATGCGGTGCCAATGAAATTGACCCGAAATTTTTTAGAGAGGAGTCGGCTTGATGAATGAGGACATCTTAAAATCAGGTAAAGAGGAGTTTACTTCCCGGAGGGCCTTTTCGAACATCCCTCTCCCTTCACGGGAGGAGAAGCCACGGCAGAAGGGTCTCACGATGTTTGTAGACTTCGGGATTGGTCTCGAAGCACAAGCCGATATCGTTCAACTTGCCGGTCCATTCATTGATCTTGCCAAAGTCGCTGTGGGTGTCTCCGGACTTCTGCCTTTAGACCTGCTCCGACGAAAGATAGAGATTTATCATGGTAGTGATATCCTCGTTTTTCCAGGTGGTCAATATCTTGAATATGCCATCAGCATTGGGAAGACGGATGCTTACTTCGAGCATTGTGCTGAGGCCGGGTATAAGGTAGTTGAGGTCTCGGACAATGTGGACATGCTGCCCAAAGATGTGAAGCAGGGGATTATTCGCAAGGCTATCAGGGACTACGGGTTCAAGGTTCTAGGTGAAACCGGCAGTAAGATTGAAGCCAGTTCCCTACAGCACTTCGTCGACGATGTCCGGGCTTGCCTCGACGCTGGCGCCTGGAAGGTATTCGTTGAAGCGCTTGAACTTTTCGATACAACCTTGAAGGAAGAACTCATTCAGGAGCTGATGGCAGCTCTGCCGAAGAACTTACTTATTCTTGAAATTCCAACAGTAATCTTCCCCAATGTCCATGAATTTGATCGCGCCATTATGATTCAGCATCTTATCGAACGGTTTGGTCCAGATGTTAATCTGGCTAACATCGAGTCGCATGAGTTATTCATGGTTGAGGCATTGCGCCGCAAACATGGCCATGCAGGTTATCATTAGAAGTTATGTCTATTGTTGAATAGAGCCTTTAGCGTGTGGTAGACAATATCATCAGGCATGTCAAGGCGCGCTGCTAAAAATTCTGTTTGAGTTACGGTTTGAGTGTTCTTAGTGACAGAAGGGTGGGTAACTTGAACAACGCTTACATGGCTGCTACAGTAATCCAGAGCCAGGCAACTATAATACCTAATGCGGCTCCGCTAATGACCTGAAATGGCGTATGCCCAATTAGCTCTCGTATGTCGGCTTCCAATCTGGCTATGGGTTGCCTAACCATAAGTTCACGTACAATACGGTTTAGGACAATTGATTGGCGGCTGACTGACTGCCGCACGCCTGCGGCGTCGTACATAACTACCACGGCCAAAATAACTGCGATGCCAAAGACTACTGACCCAAAACCCTGTATCATGCCGACCGCTGTGGCCAATGCAGTAACTAGGGCTGAATGTGAACTGGGCATGCCACCACTTCTGACTAAATAACGAAAGTCCAGCCCCTTGCCTTGCAAGAGTGCTACTAATGTCTTTGACAACTGTGCAATTGCCCAAGCAAAAATAGGAATCACCAGAAACTTATTGGTGATGATCTCGTGTATCATCCTATTGCATGCCTTCTCTCTTAATCCTTATCTGTCCTGTCGCGCCATGTCAATCCCGAGTTTTCCATGTTCAACTATGTATCAATGTTAAAGTCCTTGACCAGTGACTGTCAAGGTTTAGTGGAGACCGAGAGGCCAGCAAACCTGTATATATACCACCAAGTGGACCCTTATCGGGGTAAATGTCTGCTAAGATTTCTGTATTACAAGCGACTGGGAGGTCAAGTTGTTCTCGAGAAGTCACTATTATAATCTGGCTTGTTAGCGACTTGATACGTTCGACGACACGCTCAATAAGGCTTTTACCAACAATAGGCTCTAGAGCTTTACTCCTACCCAACCGCCGATTTTTACCACCGGCCAGGACAATTGCTGCTATCTTCATTAGACATTTACCATGAGCTTCACTTTGAACTAGTAAAGTGCGAAGCCCCTGAGATGATAGGGCTTGTCTTCCCGGGCGGATCCTGTACCAATCTGACCTTTCGTCTTGCCATTAATGCACGGTGAGGCCAAATAGGGCGGCTTCGTGATAGAGTAATGAATATCAAGTGCAGGCATATGCCTGAGGCAAGACCAATGGCTAAATTAGCGGTGAGCAGTCCGGGAATGGCTACCGCTAGAGCTACCAGGATTTCCTTTTTGCCTCTGAGGTCTCTAACCAACAGAGAATGCTGTACCCCCACAAATACCACTAACACACCTAGGACGGCGTAAGGAACCAGCGCGAAGATGGGTATAACGTTGCCATCAAGGATGAGGGCTATGGCCAGGAAAGGGACACCTATCAAAAGGGCGGCGCCACCGGTCCTAGCCCCCATGCGGAAATGTGCTGTCAGCCCTCCTGAACCGTGACATATAGGCATGCCACCCAGCAGGCCCGCTCCCAGGTTCACTACTCCCATAGTAGTGAGCAACGCTTTCGGGGTTACCCTTTTTGCCTGAGGGCCAAAATAAGCTCGGGCTGTATCAGCCGTGGCGAAGACAGCATTACCTAAGGTCAGGGGTATCTGGGGTATAACCAGTAGTACCAGAGCAGCGTATAAGTCTGCCAGACTGGGTATGGCTAACGTTGGCAAGCTTAAGCCGAAGCGCAGGCTGGACAGTCCTATAAACGAACCCCAGAACATGCCGACAGAAACCCCGAGAGCCAAAAGAGCCAGAGAGGCTGGCAGCCTCTTGCTTCGCAGGAACAGGATGAAAATAGTCCCCAGGGCTAGGGCAATCAACCACCCGGTGGGAATCGATAGATTGATCAAGGTGGTAAGGGCATCATCCCCGCCTATGATAACCTGCTTATTACTGACCAGTAACAGCCCCATTTTTAACAGGATTAGCCCTACCCCAAGCTGAATGCCTCGAATTATCGCTTTGGGAAAGAGCTTGGCTACATGACTTATGGCTCCAGTCCCAGCCATCAAGAGTAAGAAGGCTGCCATGAGCAGTCCTGAAGCCGATATGACGCTGGGAGATAAACCTCCGGCTATGGCAATGGCTGCTACAGCTTTAAGGGGCTGCACCGGCATAGGGAGGCGATAAAAGAGTCCAGCTATTATATAGGCAAGACCCACCACCAAGAAAACACTGGTAGCGTTCATATGGTTTAGGGTGATTAGGGCTACGGTGAGAGGCAGAAGAACGCCCAGGTCTCCCAATGCTCCGCCTAACTCGTGGAGATTAAATCTGAAGGAATTGCTTTTCATCCTAGATTTATATTTGTGAAATGGCTTCAGCGCATGCCCATATTATTTCCCGAATGGACAACTGGGGAAATAGCACGTATTACAACCCAGACATAGGCCTCCGTGCCCCAATTCGATGATTTCTTCCCTTGATACTCTCTGGTCGGTCAGAACCCGGGGTAAAATAACATCCAGAATGGTTCTTGGGCTGTAGAGCACACAAGCGGGCGCCCCGATTATGGGAATACCCTTGCATACGGCATAAAGGAACATAGAGCCGGGGAGGACAGGTGCTCCATATATGACTATTTCGGCCCCTGACCTCCTGACGCCTTCACACGTGCAATCATCCGGGTCTTTCGACAAACCACCGCATACCACTATGGCCTTCACGCCGCTCTTAATGAACTCTATAATGGATTGACCGATTATATCGGCGTCATCCGGCACTATGGTTTCACGTTCCAGGACTGACCCTAAGTCCATTACCTTTCGCCTGATCACGTCAGCGAATCCATCTTTGATTCTGCCCTTATAAACTTCATTCCCAGTGATTACCGCCCCCACTCTCTTCATCTTCAATGGAAACAGCCTAACTACTCCACCTCTATTCTGACATATACGCTCGATTCGTCTTAATAATGAATCACTGATGGTAAGGTGCATTGTTCGTGTGCCGGCGACCAATGTCCCAGCTTGGCAGAGGGTTTGGTCATGCAATGTAGATACTATGACTTCACCGAAAGAGTTGATCTCCCTTAAAAGCTCTACATCCACTTTGAGTAACCCCGGGAATTCTGTTTTCAGATTGACCCTGCCCTCTTTGGGCTCAGTCAACTCCAGCCCCGAACCAGCTATCGCCCGGCCTAAACGTCTGGCAAGCATCCTCTTCATGGATTTCATTATTCTCTGTGTGCATCACATAAATGTGTTCCTTACCCAGTTTAAGCAGCTCGGGCACATCTTCTTCCCTGACTACATGGCCTCTTCTGAATGCTGGCCCCTTGAATACACTTGGAATCACCTTGGTTACATCATGGGCCAGAACCATACCCACCGCTTCTTCTAAATTGACTTTTGTCAACATTGAATTTACCTCAGAACAGAATTGATAGAGAGGGGTTCATAATAGCCCCCATACGCACAAGCGCTACAAAGCACCTTCCCGGCTACCATAACATCTCGATGGTCATTAACCCCTTCGCCGCATTGATGACAGATTACTCGTTTACAGGGCGGTCCTGGCAGGTCTTCAACTGGAATCTTAACTCGCACATACTCGATATTGAAGAGCTCGTCATCGGGCATCTTTTTATAGGCACTTAACTGGGCCTCGTATTTTGTACAACCTTCCGATTGATAGAGGGTTGCCTTCTGGCGTGCATCTTCCCGAGCCACCACCCGTACTGCGGTTCCTGTCTTCAAATCAACAAAAGTAGCCGCCACCTTACCATAATCCATATATTTCATGGTACGCTTTCCCAGCTTACATCCGGTTACAACCTGAATGGCATCAGTAGCACAGCGGTCGATCTCCACGTAGACGACCATGCGTTTCGCTTCTTCTTTGGGCCTTTCGATTCCAAGTCTCTGGCAGCCGAGCAAGGCCATTCGAACTCCAAGTACCTGTCCGGAACAAATGTGTCCATGTACTGATGCTGACTCAGCCAGTAGTTCCTCGAGTTCACTAGATTGGTACGAATCGTATCTCAGACTCAAATCGATTGCATTGATAGTATCGGCAATATTATCAGATGAATCCTCGCCTATCTGCGCAATGAGTAAATCTATGATACGAGTAACATCGTCATCATCAAATCGCGGAACTCCCAGTGAGGAAAAATGGGCTGGGACAGTAGCTAACGGCTTCTCGTGACAAAGCTGCTGCCCCTCCTGCTTGGTGGTCAGTATCAGGATTTTAGCGGCATTGCCATTTTTGTATCCTTCCGTGAGTACTATGTCTACTTTGGGGTCGAGCAGTGTCTTAATTTGAGCTAAGGTAAGTTCCGTATCTAGACGCTCAACAAAAGCCACCTTGTCCGGGGAAGAAACAGCGACGATATCACTTCCAGCCTGGGTAAGACGCCAGGAATCCTTTCCCGGGTGGTCCATGTCAGAGCCATGAGGACTATGCTTGACTACTGCCACGCGGTAGCCCCTTATCTTGAGTCCCTTTACGACCTTCTCTAGGAATGTAGTCTTACCGGAATTGGACCGGCCGATAAAAGATACTGTAGGAGTCATTCATTCCTCCACTCTTTCAAGACCTTTTCACAAACTCGGCTTAGTGGCATACTTTTGCTTTCTGCGCCCTGCTTTGGCAAGAGCCTCCTCACCTTCTCCTGATTGCCCCTTGCGAAACTCGCGGAGGCTCTTGCCAATGGCACTGCCAACTTGGGGAAGCTTGCCGACACCAAAAACGAGCAGGATGATAAGCAAGATTAGGCCAATTTCCCAGGGTCCTATACGAAATGGCATACTTTACCTCCTCAAACATACCCCCATATATCAAAACTTGGTATTAAACCTTTTTCTGTTCGATACTGGTCTGCTGGACTATTGTTAAGAAAGCTGTGCAAGGTCCTCACTGACAAGTGATACGGTAATATGGGCTACGTTTTGGTAAAAAACTGTCTCGGCGTTCGCTGATAGGTTATCAGTAAATTCAGATACCCATTTGCCAAGGTGATTATCTAGGAAATCTTTTTGCTTCTTCAAGTAGAGGGCTATATTTGGTTCGTTATAATTAATAATCGCTTCGATTTCTCGGTAAATGAGGTAATACATGAACTCCAACTCGATAGCCACGTGGTCGGGGGCTTCCTTTAGATTGAGGTTTAGCCCTGCCTCTTGGTATCTTTGTTTTGCGTCCATCGTAGAGTCTCCCATAACTTTTCTGGCTTTCTCCAGATAGACTGAGCCGTAAGGTGGTGCCAAGAGCTGGTAAGGCCCCATAAAAAGTCTCGTATAATCAACCTTCAGTGAGTCTATATCGCTCGCAGTCCAGGTGTTTTCACCACCTCCCTGGTGCCACCGAGCCAATTCTTTAGAATGCTCCAGCGCTTCAATCAGCTCCTCATCTGGCAGGTAGTAACATTGTGCTAGAAGCCAGTAAGACCCGCATCGGACCTCTTCACGGTGCAAGAGTTCTTCTCTTTCCATTTTCACCCTATACCTTAACTACACTAACCCGCACGATGCCGAAGAAAACAGTGCTCCCGCTCAGGCGGTCATATTCGACCGGGATAATATCATTATTGTTGCCGCCGCGGGGAGTCTTGCCGAATTCCTTGGCGGCCACCTTGCCATAGGCCCAGTGGCCCTGGCCGTAGCATTTGGCGATGGTTCCCGGACGGGTGCCTTCCCACAGCTTGGCTGTACATGTTATCTCGCCGACGGGCGAAATTAGTTTGATGATATCTCCGTTACTAATGCCGAGCTTGGCAGCGTCAACAGGGTTAATTTTGGCGACGTCATCCCAAGCCTCGTCACCCGGGTCATGGTCTTTTAGCTCCTGGTACCAGGGGCTGTTGGCCGAGCGGCCTTCCCGGTTAAGTCTCGACTTGTAGTCCACCAGCACAAGGCCGTCGGGATTGCCGTACATATAAGGTTCCTCGTAGTGTGGAACAAAGGCCTTCTCCCCTCGGGCCTGATAGTTGCAGGTTGCCAGGATATCGTCAATATTCGTTTTATGCTTTTCGGCATGTGCTCCGAGAACCTCTTTCAGGGTCTCGCTGTAGAACTCAAACTGGTCGGTCTTCGTACCGAACTTACCCCATCTCTTTCGGTAAGGGTAGGGGTCGGAGTTCCAGACGCCGGTGGAGCGGAAATCTTCCCAGCCATTGAACTTATCACCGCCCTGATATTCCGCCGGATCCCATAGCTTGTGCGTGGCGTGCTTGAGAGCATAGAGGGCAAATTCTCTCTCGTTGGTCGGTGACTTGCCTGTCTCCGGGTCTCTGTATTCTTTGTAGTGGCGGAGCAGATTGTCGAAGCCACGCTCGGCCAGCTTCTCGGCAATCAGCCAGGGAACCTCCGTCTCGTCGGTGCGCACGTCCCATATTGGTTCAATGACTGGCTGGTTCATGGTTACCTGGCGGTAGCCGTTAGCGAAGGACTTCACGTAGGCCCATTTCTCGAACATATGATGGTTGGACGGCAGGATAATATCGGCAAACCAGGTCCACTCCGAGGCATTGGTGGTGAGGTGCACCATGAAAGGTATCTTGGACAGCGCCCGGTACCACCGTTCTCCCTGGGTACAGGAGAAGGGGAAGTTGTTCATGTAGCCGATGGCTACCTTGATTTCGTTGGGATCCTCATTGAGGATACCATCGGCGGCATTGTTAGTGACGACGCCGCCACCGGATTTCCCCTTGGTGAGCGCCGGGAACTCCTTGCGGCCGCGGTGGTCTATTTTGCCGTGCTTTGTCCCCGCCTTGGCGATGTCATCCTGAAAGTCCTTGTAATCCGGGAAGGACTGGGTGTATTCTTTGTTGGCTTTCAATGTGCCACCGACGCTGTCAACAGAGCCCACCAGACCGTTGAGAGCATGCGTCGCCATACTGGCGTAAGCGCCTCTCACCTGCATAACCGGCCCGCGCGCTACCCAGGAGATGGCCTGGGGCGCGGCCTTCCCGTAGCCGATGGCAACGCCTTTTATCTGTGCGGCGTTCAGGCCCGTTTTTTCGGCAGCCCATTCCGGTGTCTTATCATTGAGCTCGATATTCCACCATTTGACCAACCCGTAGGTGTACTTCTCCTCAAAATCGGCCTCATTTACCGTCTGTCCCGCCACAAATTTGTTGGCGCCATCCTTGAAATCACCCACGAATTCGCGGTTCCATAACCCTTCGGTTAAAATTACGTGGGCGATTGCGCTGGCCAGGGCGCCGTCTTCTCCGGGCTTTATCGGCAGCCATTCATCGGCTTTGGCTGCCGATACCGAAAGCCGGGGATCGACGACGACGACATGCGCCCGGTCGAGCGTTTCACCCCACCGGCTTATGTAGTAGGAGACCTGCCGGTTGGCCGCCACCGGGTCGGCACCCCAGAGTATGATATATCTGGTGTTCAGAATGTCGTACTGTCGGTAGTCCCAGAGCCCCTCGGTGTAGTAAGGGCCAAACTTCTCAGCCTCGGCACAGATGGCGCTATGGGAAATGTTGTTGGGGGACCCGATGATTTTGGTCATGCGGTCGTAAATAATATCGCGCATGTAGGAATATCTACCTCGGAAAAGGGCATATTTTTCTGTTTCGTTGTTATGGCGCAGCTCCATTATCCTGTCGGCAATTGTATTGAGTGCCTCGTCCCAGGTAATAGGAACAAATCTCGGGTCTTCGTTTCTACCCTTATTGGGGTTGGTCCTTTTCATGGGGACTTTGATTCTATCGGGGTCGTAAACTTGCTGAAGGCCCAGATGTACCCTGGGGCAACTGGCAATACCGTTGACCTTGGAATTAGGGTTGCCGCGGACTTTAATGGCCCGGCCGTCCACGACGTAAACCTGAGTGGAGCACCAGGAAGTACATCCCTGGCATGTAGTGGGGCGCCATTCCCCGTTAACAGTATAGTCGGCGCTGCCCGTGGACGAAAAGGCCTTCAAGGCGGGTTTCAGCATTGCCCCTAACGCGACTGCGACACCGGCTACAGCGGCGTTTTTCATGAATTTACGGCGGGTCAACCCCTTTGCTTTTGTTTTCATCTTGTTCCCCCTGCTGTCAATGTAATTTGTTGAGTCCAATCTTTCCTTACTGGCCTTATACCGAGCCTTTTGTTCTAGTGTAGGTTCCTGGGTTGAACGATCTCACGTAGTATACCTTCGGAATGGTGCCCAGATTCTCCTTAAGTCGCCAGGATGGGAATTTACCCAGAATCTGGTTAACTTCGCTATTCGGATCATTCAGGTCGCCGAATATCCTGGCGTTGGCCGGGCATGCCTCCACGCAGTAAGGCAGTTCGCCCTTGACCACGCGGTGGTCACAAAGAGTACATTTCTCCACGACGCCCCGGCGTCGGATGCCGGTTCTCGGTTTGGAAAGCTCCCTGGCTGGATTGTAATAGGGAAGCACTCTCCCCCCAACCTTCCGGGTGACCTCGGCGGGTGAGGACGTACCGTCTGCAACCAGATGTTTGTCATCATCCCAGAAGGGATGTTCTTCCTCTTCATTAAAGTGAATGACTCCGTAAGGGCAATTAATGATGCAATAACGACAGCCGATGCACTTATCTGGGTCGTGCATGGTGATGTCTCCCGCGGCCTTATGCATGGCCGTTGTGGGGCAGCCTTTTACACAGGGTGCCTGTTCGCAGTGATTACAGAGGGTGGGGATATATTCGTACCTGACATTGGGAAATTGACCGACGGTACGGCTGATTCGGCTAGCCCAAGCTACACCCTGTTTAACATTGTTTTCACTCTTACAGGCGATAACGCAGGCGCCGCAACCGACGCAACGCTGCAGGTCGATGACCATTGCCAGCCGTTTGCCCTCCAGTGGCGAGGCTCCGTCGGCTCGCGCCAGACCGCCGGTGATGGTGGGTACCATGACGGCAGCGACCCCCAGACTGCCAACTTTGAGGAAATCCCTGCGGCTAATCTCTTTATTGAGCTTGGATCCATCCATTACTAATTCTCCTTTAAGCTGGGTCATTAGCTTTGCCTAATGTTTAATCATGCATCGGTACCTTTTCCAGAGATAGAGTCCTGGCGCCGATGGTGTAGAGCAGGGTAGCCACCGCCACGGCAAATATCATTACGGCAATTTCGACGAAGGTTGGCGAATAGCTACTTAAGGGAAAAGCCAGGTGCTTTAAATCCGCAACTATCGGTACTACCTGGCCACCAATGGTAAACTCTATTCTGGCGGCGAACATGCCGATTAGCACCAGTGCGGAAGCCACCAATATGCCGTTTAATTTTCTCGTACCCGAATTGAGTAGTAAGAAGATTGGCGTTATTAAACCCATCAGTAGCACCACCACCCAGTACCACCAAGTCGAA
>SDBU01001393.1_pt1 | contig 34662 bp, 30 predicted proteins | sample 2277071 | NCBI WGS metagenome assembly SDBU01 (sample SAMN10397929, study PRJNA504765) | marine sediment metagenome | isolation source: marine sediment core GS08_GC12, 126 cmbsf | place: Arctic Ocean: Gakkel Ridge, Loki's castle | collected 2008 | reverse complement strand
AGAGCAGCGTCGAGAGTTGTTGTTCAAGGTCATTCTACATAATATAGAACGACTGAACTTCTTGGAGTGTGCGGGGAGGTGACTTTTCACACAGAGCCGGCCGAAGGGAAAAGGACATATGTCCAAGTTTGTCCACTTTACAATGAACGTTAAGGAGAAGATAGACTATCATGGTTCACGGATTGACCAAGCTTCTTACTTTGGTTATGACTAGCAAGAGAGACCTCAAGCGGGTCTATTATACACAAAGGAACGAAGGAGCCAAGCTTGATGCAAAAGAGCTAGTAGCTTCGGTCATTGGAGTTCAACGGTTGTTAGAAGAACTCATTGATCTCAAACGAAAAAGAAGAGCTGCAAAGAAGGTTCTGGAAGATAGAAAAGCAGAACTTACCATGCGAAGATGGATAGCTGGTCTACCGAAGAGAGTGAAAGGCTTTATTGACAAGTCGAAGAAGCTAGACCAACAACACGTAGCCAAATACCAACAATCACTGATGGATTACATTAACGAGATAGGACACGAGCTAGCAAAGTGGATTGAAGATATCGTAACTATTGTTGAAATCCCAAAAATCCCAAAAGATAGGTAATTGCATCAAGTCTACCAGCGCAAACGTGCAGCCAATCCACCGAAACCCTTCAACTGCGCACCAGATTCTGTTTGATTAGAGAATACAAGTAACTCTGACCCATACTCAGTAACATCATCGTATATTGAATCCATTTGGTCTGCAAGATCTTCTGTGATAAGAAGGGTGCTAACTCGTCCTGCCTGAAGAGCTTCCATTACCTCTTTCTTCCCGTAGGTAACAGTATTGAGACCCTTCATGAGATCTTCCATGAATGCATCCCAGGCTTGACGTTCAGCATAGATTTCGGTTTCTCGTAGAATCCTTGAGGCTTCTTTCATAGCTTGAAAGAGACCTGTTTCATCGATGATACTAACGGGTATGATTGTTTCTGCTACCTTTTCTCGTAGTCTATAGTCGAGGTCTCCTTTCTCAAGGAACTCTTGACATCTGATAGTATTTCCACCTAAGACAATCGCATCAACATTCTCTAGGTCATCCACAAGAAGTTTGTTGAGCAATCGACCAACGAATTTGAAGAATTCCATCATCTTCTCTTCTCTGAGACGCATGTACCGCTTTGCGCTCTGACCGCCCGCTCTTGTCTTACCAATGATGAAGAAGTCCTCATCACGAATGAGCTCCATATGTTTGCCACGAAGGTAACCTACAGTGACCTTGCCACCCTCAATTAAGACTATTACAACCAAGCTCTTTGGTTTTGTTATATTTTCTAACTCTTCAGTGACGAACTCTCTGCCGCAGAGATAGATGAACTGGGAAATCGGAGTAAACGGAATAACAACTTCACGGATCTCCACCTCGGTTCCTCCTGATTCTTCAATTCCAAAGAAGAAGGCCATACCATTCTCAGGTAGCTTTTTGATACTTGTAAGTTCACTGAGTATTGCAGTAAGATTGTCTGAAACATGCTTACGATTTTGCTTACTCTTGATATTATCAGCACCAGCAAGCTCTGCCTTTACAAAGCTGATAGCATCTAGGAGATTCTTAGTTGGTGGTAAATAAATCGTGGTGAATGAACTGTGGCGTCCTTGGTATGCCTTTAGCTGTTCGACCTTCCGTTTTAGCTTTTGACGCTCTGCGGACATGTTCTTCACCTTCTACTTGTTGATAATACTGATTTCATCAAAAATCAGAGGCAGTATTCAACTACCAGAGGGAAGACATTATTGAGCGTATTTTAACATTGCGTAGTGGCTTCTTCTCCAAATGACGGATAAATTAAAAAGCAAGCCACAATAGTTCAATTTCAAACAGGTGAAGGACGCATGGATAACCGCCAATTTACACTTACCCCAGAAGGGGTCATTTATTAAATCGCGATAGAGAGTATGCGGCGTGTCAATCCCGAATGAATCTAATGGGCTTAGGAGTTTTGATTAATCCATGAGCGAGCAGTTGAAAGAAGGAGAAAGAACCGTACTTAGTGAACTACAAAACCTAGGCCAGCGTGTTCCAGTATCTCAGATAGCAAACAATCTAAATCAGGCAGAGGAACGAATTACTTCAATTCTCAACTCGCTTGCAACTAGGAATCTCGTCGTGATTCATAGAAAAGAGATTGTATCATATTTGCTTACAGATGAGGGAATGACATATGCTGAATTTGGGCTTCCAGAGATCTTGCTCTTTAACGGAGTGAAAGATTTAGGCGGGAAAGCAACCTTTGATGATGCTGTTACTCAGTCAGGCTTGGATCCAAAGACCAAAGGAATAGCTATGAACTGGACTCGAAGAAATGGATGGTTACAGATATCCAAGGATGATGGTGTTACTGTACTTAGTTCGTTAGTCGATGTTCCTGAATCTGAATTGTCTGATGTACTGATTCAATTTTCTATGGGAAAGAAATCACTTCCAAGAACATATGCCGATTCAATAAAACAAGCCTTGGAAAGAAAACTAATATCAGAAAGTATCATGAAGACGTTCGAATCTGAAATTATTGGTTCCAAAAGCGGGGAGATAGAACAGCTCCTTTCTGCTGGTGTTGAGGGAATTGGCAATCTAACTCCTGAAATTCTCTCTAGTGGTGCCTGGAAGGAACAATCATTCAGACCTTACAATGTTGACGTAACACCACCATATTCCAACTATGGGAAGAAACACCCATACGCTGAGTTCAACGATTGGCTTAGAGAGATTATGGTAGGTTTAGGCTTCACTGAATGGTTTGGACCTTATGTTGAAACTGAATTCTGGGGACATGATGCATTATTCGTTCCACAGGATCATGTAGCGCGAGAAGTGCAAGATCAATTCAGAGTTGCAGCTCCATTTGATCATGGACATATCTTTGACAAGAAATACTACAAGGCTGTGAAGGCAGTTCATGAACATGGTGGGGATACTGGGTCCAAGGGATGGGACTGGCCTTACAGTGAAGAAGTGGCTACACGACTCTGTCTACGACCACATACAACTCCCGTTTCTATGAGATTCCTTCATGAACACCGAGAAGGCCCTCAAAAGATGTTCATCCTTGACCGGAATTTCCGGTCTGAAACACTCAGTGCTACTCACGCTCAAGAGTTTGATCAGTTGGAGGGTATAATCATGGACAAAGGTTTGACACTGAGAAACCTGATGGGATATCTCAAATCGATATGCAAAGGAGTAGGTATTGAGAAGATAAAATTCAAGCCAGGACAGTTCCCATTCACAGAACCTAGTGTCGAAACATTCGGAAAACACGAAACACTTGGGTGGATAGAACTAGGTGGATCAGGAATCTTCAGACCAGAGGTAACTAGGCCTCTAGGTATTAAGGAACCGGTTCTAGCTTGGGGAATCGGATCAGGTCGTCTCTATATGGCTTCAATGCAGATCAATGATATCAGAGACCTCTTTTCACGAGACCTGAATTGGCTAAGAAGGAGCTCTTTTGTGAGGTAGGTGGAAACTATGATAGTAGAATGTAGAATAGATGACCTTCTTTCACTAATAGGCAAGAAACTCACTTTGAAGAAACTAGAGGACACACTATTCCTAGTAAAAGCTGAGGTTGAGAAAATTGAAGGCAATATAATTGAGATAGAAGTTAATCCAGACCGTCAGGATATGCTTTCCACTGAAGGGATTGCACGAGTTGTTAGATCATTCCTACGTCTTGAAACAGGACTAAAGAAAATACCTGTGAAGAAGTCTGGCAAGCAAATCATCGTCAAATCAGGTCTTAACAAAATCAGACCTTTCATTTGCTGTTCAATCATAAAAGGAGTACCAGCTGATGACGAGTTGATTAAGGAATACATGCACCTTCAGGATGCTCTTACATCAACCCATGGAAGAAATAGAAAGAAGGCTAGCATCGGTTTCTATGTCTATGACGATCTTAAATTCCCTATTATCTATGGTCCTCAAGTTCCTGAAAAGATAAAGTTCGTACCACTAGGTTATGAAATCGAGATGGATGGTCCAACCATCCTGAATGATCATGAGAAAGGAGTTGAGTTTGGGCCAATCATCCAGAGTCATAAGAAATGGCCATTACTCTATGACTCTAACGGACAGGTCCTGAGTCTACCTCCAATTATCAACAGCAACAACCTGGGACGAATGACCCCTGAAACAAAGAATCTCTTTGTGGAGGTAACGGGAACACATCTTCTTACAGTTCATCAGGCACTGAATATCATCACTGCGTCTCTATCTGAAAGGGGAGGAAAAATCGAGTCTGTCACGGTTGTCTATCCAGACGATTCCACAGATGAAACCCCAGATTTCACTCCTGAGAAGATGACTATCACCATTGATGCGATTAACACACTGATTGGAATCGATCTTACTGGATCTGAGATTGTTCAAGCTCTCGAAAGAATGGGGTATGGAGCAAAGCTATTGAAGACAAAGCATGTGCAAGTGCTTATCCCCAAGTTCCGGATGGATATTCTTCATCCTGTTGATGTCATAGAGGACATTGCTATAGGATATGGGTTTGATAACATTCAACCCGAAATGCCACAGACAATGACCATGGGCAGAGTAAATCCAATAACAAGGCTCAAGAACAAGGTTAGAGACCTCATGGTTGGTTTGGGTTACAACGAAGTGATGAACTATATCATGAGTTCACCAGAAGTGCTTAATGAAAAAATGAGGAGGAATGAACCATTAGTCACTACTGGGAATCCAAAGAGCCGCCAATACTCTGTCTTGAGAAACTCACTTCTACCAGTTCTTCTCGACTTCACATCACAGAATCAGCACGCAGATTACCCACAGAAAATCTTCGAAGTTGGAGATGTAATCATTCCCAATGAGGAAAGAGAAACATGTGTTGATCAGAACCCATCAGTGGGTGGTCTGATGACAGATGTGAATGTAAACATAACCAAACTTTTGTCAGAACTTGGTTTTCTTCTAAGAAATCTAGGGCTAGAAAACAGATTCGAATTCAAATCAGTAACCAGCTCCGATTTCATCGAGGGACGGTCAGCCAGCATAAAGATCGATGGTAAAATCAGGGGTTTCTTAGGTGAAGTGGCTCCTGAAATACTCACAAACTTTGGCATTGGATATCCGATTATTGCCTTTGAGATACAACTTCCTCGAGATTGTCAGTGGTAGATTTACAGATGGTTTGTGAAAGGGAATCTCCGCAGAAAAGTTATAAGAGTCGAACAGAAAAGACACAATGGTAGGTCGCATGACCGACTACGGGTGACTCTTTAATGACTCAAAGAGATGATACTTCTGAACTAACGCAAGATTCCGATTCGTCTGATGGTGATGGATTCAAATTTAGAGTTGTTTTACTCGGTGAAGCAACTGTTGGAAAGACTTCTTTACTAAGACGATATACTGAGAATATCTTTGATGAAGAGTACAAGCAGACGTTGGGCACAACATTCGCAACAAAGGACGTCAACGTTAGGGATAGTGAAGGGGGTGTCAGGAGCGTTAAATTGAGCGTATGGGACATGGGAGGTCAATCAACCTACAGAGAACTCCGCAGACAATACATGAAGGGTTCTTCAGCTGCCATTATTGTTTATGACGTTACAAAACCAGAAAGTTTCATGGCGATGAATAACTGGTTTGAATCATTTAGAGAGGTGTGTCCGGATTCACCCATATTCCTCTGTGCAAACAAGATAGATCTTACCGATAAACGGATGGTTCCTCAAGAACCAGGTGTGATGTTAAGAGACTGGTTCCAATCAGAATATTATGAAACCTCAGCGAAGGTTGGGACAAGGGTCACTGATGTCTTTGAGCGTTGTGCAGAAGTCGTGCTACTGAAATCTATTACTGAAAGAAAGAGCCCCTTGGCTTGAGGCGATATTGTTGCAAGTAAAAGATTTCATGACATCACTCGTCGTTACAACGGAGATTGATACTCCGGTTGTTGATGCTGCAAAGCTCATGGCAATAGATGATGTTGGAAGTCTCATTGTTACGAAATCAGATGTTCTGGCAGGAATAGTGACCCGCAAAGAAGTCATTGGAGCACGCTTATTCTCCGATGAGTCATACCAATCACTGGTTATTGGAGATATCATGACTACTCCTGTTGTAACCATTGGACCTGAAGCAGAATTAGGTCAAGCCATCGGATTGATGAATCAAACAGGGAAACGTCGCATTCCAGTAATAGAGGGAAACGACATAATTGGAATGATTTCATCTACCGATATAATCAGAGTTCTAGCCACAATGAAATTTATAGCAGATGGAAGTACTGAGGAAGAGGAAGAAGAGCACTAAGCAGGTCTGTATTTTGGAATCTCTTCTTTGATATCCTTCTTAATCTTGAGAATATCTCTGGCCTGTAGTTCCTTACGTTTTGGATAGTTACTCACAGTTCCAGCCCATTTATCCATCTTGACCATTATTGGATCACTGGGTACAATCTTCTCGATCTCGGTCCTAGCTTCACTCATTGTATCCAAAACTTTTCCAGCCACACAACCCATCTTCAAAGATTTTAGAATAATCTCGAGTTGGTCTGCAACCTGCATTGCACGATCAGCTGGAATCGATGAAGGTGCGGGAGCAGCTGCTACTGGTGGAGCTTCAACAGGAGCTGGAGTAGGTACTGGTGTTGGGGCAGGGGCAGGTGTTTCTACCGGTGCTGGGGCTGCTGGTGCTGCAGGAGGTGCTTTTGCCGCCGATGCTTCAATACTAGTAACCATCTCATTTAGGAGCCCAATCATATCATTCTTGAGCGATTCCATAGATTCTTGAACAAATACTCGAACAGCTCCTACTTCTTGATAGACCATCTTTGCATATTCATCGGCATTATCAACAACTGGTTGTGCAGGTGCGGCTGAGGGTAGATTTGCCAAGGCTTTTATTATCTCATCCTTTGCTATACGGACTTCAGATTTGATTTCGGTCACAGTTCCTAGAATGGTAATCATTCTCTTGAGGGTTTCACCAAGTTGATTGATGCTTGCTTCCATCTGGTTCAAGCGACTAAGGAATTGCTCTGCCATACAGTTTCACCAAATTCCAATTTGAGATTACGTTCAGAATTGGCTTTCTTAAACAATACTGCGATAGATACCTACTCAGTTATACTAAGAATTTGCTATTATTCGGACTATTTGGTAGGTATACATTCCAAGAATGCTTAATTGTCAAAAAAATGCTCATCACAATTGAGTGAACATAAGGACAGCTGAAAAATGTCAACAGAGAGTATCTCACACATGTTCAAACTGGTGGCCCTGGGTAACGGAGCCGTAGGTAAGACCAGTTGCATCAAAAGATACACCGAAGACAGTTTCAGTGAACGTTACATTGCCACAATTGGTACAACTTTCGCTCTCAAGACTCTTGATGTTGATTTACCAACAGGGAGCAAAGTCACCGCAAGAGTGGTACTTTGGGATCTGGCAGGGCAACCTACGTATAACGAGCTCAGACGACGTTACATGGCGGGAGCTTCGATGGCAATCCTTGTATACGATGTCACAAGACCACAGACATTCCTTGACATAGGCGAATGGTACACCAAATTAATCACTGTATGTCCTAATGCAGTAGTTGCGGTTGTTGCCAACAAGGTAGATAGACCAGACCGGTTGGTCCCACCTGAAGCAGGAAATATGGTGAAAAATTGGCTAGATGTCTTCCACTACGAAACTAGTGCCAAGACGGGTCATAACGTCAACACCCTTTTTACTGACTTAGTTACCAAAGCCATTGCGAAGAAGCAAGAGTTGGGACCATTGGACTCGGCCTTTGCTGGAACCCCGCCACCTAGACCATTCAAACTTGGTGTTTAGATGTGGGTCGAAAGGAGTTAGATGGTCACATTGAATAAATTTCTAAAAGGTTCAATAGAACATGGATTCCTCTTAATGGTGAATTTTTGTGTGCTCTTAGGAATCATTATGAGCTTCCAACTTCTTGTCAGTCCGCTCTATCCACTCCCCTTTCTGAATGCTCTATTACTTGGATATATGGTCATACATACCAGTATTTTACTCTCAATACAGATAGGAGTACAAGTATTGGAAATAATCAAGGTGCGTTCACCAACCATCCTAATCGGGTACTATTTCAAATTTGATGACCAAGAAATAATACCTGTTCCGCTTCTAGATCCTATTAAGAGCAAAATAGCAGTAATCATCATTCTGCTGACAATCAGTGGAGGTATCTTACTCTATCCAATCTTTGCAATTTATGGAATGCTTCACTTATGGGTTAGACTACCTATCATTGCACTCCACCCATCTACAATCATAAGTTACTTTGCGTTGTTCCTAAATCTAGTCCCACCACTACTACTAATTGGAGCTATGGCGATTATTCTCTCTATCGTCATGATTGAATTCAAACGCGAATAGTTATGTTTGGTAAAACTCCAGGAACCTGAATTGTATCAGCTCTATCAGGACCGAGGGAGAGGATAGCTACTTTGGAGCCAGTCCACGTTTCAATCTTATGTAGATAATCCATCATGGCATCGGGTATTGAAGAAAAGGTATCTGTATCATCAGATATCTCCGGCAGTTCTAACCATCCATCTAGCTCTTCATAGATGGGGGTTACTTTTGAGTAGGTTATCGAGCTTGCAGGAATAGTATTCAATTCGGAACCATCAATTTCATAGCCAACGCAAACCTTCAATGATTCTAGACCAGTCAGTACATCAATTTTAGTTATTGCTAGATATTCCGCACCATTCACACGAACTGCGTATTTCAGTGCAACAAGATCTAACCAGCCGCACCTACGCGGTCTTCCAGTAACTGTGCCAAATTCAGATCCACGTGTTCTCAGAATTTCACCTGTAGCATCATCAAGTTCTGTTGGAAAAGGACCTGCACCAACTCTTGTCAAGTATGCTTTAGTTATTCCGAGAATAGAACCAATCTTTGTTGGAGAAACACCAGAACCAGTTGCTGCTGCCGCAGAAACACAGTTCGAGCTAGTGACAAATGGATAAGTACCATGATCAATATCAAGGAGAGTTCCTTGAGCCCCTTCAAATAGAACGCGTTGTCCAGAATCAATGGCAGAGTTCAGAAACTCGCTAGCATCACCAACTAGTGGTACAACTTGCTTGAGGGCTTCGGTATAATCATCCAATGCGTTTTGAGTGCTCTCATCGACTTTTGCATGATGCAGATCTTGTATTCGAGAAGTTGAGGTTTCTTTAAGAACCTTCCATTGTGGAGTCCTGAAAATGTCCTGCAAATCTGATGCTCTGATTCCAATTCGAGAGATCTTGTCGGCATAAGTTGGCCCAATACCTAGTTTAGTTGTGCCTATCTTCTGATCTCCCTTTGCTTTCTCTTGAAGCCCATCAATGCTAATGTGGTAAGGAGTGATGAAGTGAGCACGGTCACTTACAAGTAAATCTATGTTAAGACCAGCAGAAGATAATTGTTCAAGCTCCTGAAGTAGAATGAGAGGATCAACAACAACACCATTTCCTATGACTACCTTCTTACCTCGTACTGCACCAGTAGGCATCAGTCTAAATTTGAAAATATCAGATCCGATAATTACGGTATGACCAGCATTACTACCGCCCTGAAAACGAGTGACAATATCAAAATTCTCAGAAAGAACGTCGACAATCTTTCCCTTACCTTCGTCACCCCATTGCAGGCCAACAACCACGAGATTTCCCATTTGACTCACAGTCGATTTGCCGTAAGCGGTTCTTGATAATCCTTGTGTCTTGCAAATCTTGCTGAAAACCAATCAAAAAATGAGGTCTTATGAACGCATTTAAATTCGTGATAGTTAATAATAACAAGACTGACCTTGAAAAGACCAGATATTATTGTAGTTGGAGCTGGATCCGCAGGTTGCGTTGCGGCCAGACGTTGTGCAGAATTGGGACTTCGGACTCTACTCTTAGACCGGAAACCAAAGGAAGATGTAGGGCAAAAAGTGTGCGGCGATGAGGTCAGTAAATCACATTTTGAAGCCACAGGTATTGACATACCTAAAGATGATGAAATATCCACAGTTATTGCAGGAGCAGATGTTTATCCACCAAGTTTGAAGAATGAGCTACAGGTTCGCGGCTGGTCCGATTTTGACGGGTGGACCTTGAACAGACTGAATTTCGGACAAAGGCTTCTTGATGAAGCAATCCAAGCTGGAGTAACATTCCTTCCGCGGATTCATGTTGGAGGTCCCATAACTATTGGTGATCAAGTCACAGGAATTCAATATAAGAATCTTGAAACTGGTGAGGAGAAAGTCGTCAAGACAAAAATAGTCGTTGATGCAAGCGGTTTTGCTGCAATTATCAGGAATAAACTGGAATCACCATTAATTGAGAATAACATCGACAAAGGAGATATCGCTCTCTGTTATAGGGAGATTCTCAAGTTGAAAGTTCCTCTTGCAGAACCAGAGGTTGCACGTGTATTTCTGGGAGAAGGTATTGCACCTCAGGGATACGCGTGGGTTTTTCCGAAGAGCGCACAAAAGGTCAATGCAGGCATTGGTGTGACTGGAGGAAAAGGAAGAGGTTCTCCGAAGGCATTCTTTGCAGAGTTCAAGAAGAAATATCCACTTCTATTTGAGAGCACCGTCATAGATGGAAAAGGTGGTGCTGTGCCGGTTAGACGACCCCTCAAAAGCCTGGTGGGAGATGGTGTAGTATTTGTGGGTGATGCGGCTCTACAAGTGAACCCTATACATGGTGGCGGAATCGGAGCTGGAATGCGTGCTGGAATTATCCTCGGTGAGGTTGCGCGAGAAGCTATTGCTAGACGTGATGTGACAGCAAAGGGACTCTGGTCATACAACACTCGCTATCTATCAAACTTTGGTAAAAGATTAGCTGCTCTTGAGATTTTAAGAAGATTACTCCAATCCGTTTCAGATGAGGAGTTGAACTATGGTTTTGAGAAAAGAATTCTTGAAGCAGGAGACCTAATAGCGGCAAATAAGGGAGATGGCTTCTCACTCAGTCCTATTGAAAAAATGAAGAGAGTACGACGAGGAGCTGGAAAATTAACTTTGCTCTTAAAGATACAGAAAGCAACTAGTCTAATGAAGAAAATGAGCAAGGCGTACGCAGCATATCCATCGAGCTCTGCAGGACTTGATGCGTGGGAAAGAAATGTTCTTGATATCGTTGAAGACGCCAATTTCAAATAGAAAAGGAAGGATGGCCAAAACCATCCAACACTTGTTCAAAAGGACTATACATCTCTGATACCATCTTTCACGACGGTAAAGACTGCTTCTCCTTCAGGGAGATTTGGTGAATCCACAAGTCGACAGATTCTACGTTCGCCCTTTGACTTTCGTAGATAACATCTTGTCTGTGGAACATGTGCTAGTACATGACCACCAACTGGTGCAGTTGGATCACCAAAGAACGCATCTGGTCGTGACATGACCTGATTGGTGATGAATACTGCTAAGTTATTGATCTCTGCACCCCTCTGTAAATGGTGAAGGTGTTTGTTTAGCTTCTGCTGTCTTGCAGCTAGTGTACCTCTACCAGTATATTCAGCACGAAAGTGACTCATAATAGAGTCTACAACGAGGAGCTTTGCGTTTTTCTCAGGCGCCATCTGCATTGCTTGGTCACACAACAGTATTTGGTGGTCTGAATTATAGGCACGAGCCCAGACAACATTCTTGAGAACTTTAGCAGTATCCATTCCATAAGCTTCAGCCATATGTACTAAACGCTCAGGTCTGAATGTGCCTTCAGTATCAACGTAGATAGCTGTTGAATTGAGACCTCCCTCGTCAGGGGGTCGCTGAATCATGACTGCCAACTGATGTGCCATCTGTGTTTTTCCAGACCTGAATGAACCGTATACCTCAGTAATGGCTTGAGTTTCCAGACCGCCTCCAAGGAGTTCATCAAGAGCCTTTGAACCGGTTGAGATTTTACCTGCGATCTTTCTTCTCTCAAGAAATATATCAGCAGTTTCAAAACCAATATCCAGCATTTCGCGAGCTGCTTTGATAATTTTTGTCGCTGTGGTTTCTCCAATGGCTCCCGCCGCAGCTAGTTCATTAGGTGATGCTACAGCAATGGCCTCTACATTCTTGTAACCAGACTCTGCTAATCTCTTTCCAATAGCGGGACCTACTCCTGGAAGATCCGTTATTTCAAATTCAACAACTGAATCGGTAGAACCAATATCAATCTCCGTGGATTCTTCGTTCTTTGCCTCTTCAAATTTTTCATAATCTTCAGCATCTTCTGCTTCTTCGACATCTTTCTTCTTCGGGGACAATATGAAGACCTCCCTCAGATACTTTTCAGAGCATCTGCTCGTGGACAAGATGTAGTCAAAGTACAGAGTATAAAAATAGCACTAGTGGTCTTTCCGAGTGAGGAGGTCTTATGTTTTCAAAAATAGAAATCTACTCACCACTAATTTCAGGTGTGATTTGCTAACTGAACTGAAGCGTCATCTAGGATTTTGTTAAGGTAACAAGAATAAACTCTTCTTGAGGTGCAATTCGAATTCCACCCAGATCGGTCTGAATTTGGATGAATGCTAATTCTCCGCCTTCTTTGACACCTTTAACTATCTCCAATGTCTTACCAATCAATGCGCTCAATAGAGCGGATATTTCTTCAGCACGTTCCAGAGTAACACCCCATGTGTTGATGGGGAATCCTTCTGGACTGATGAATAAGGCTGCGTAAACATCTGGAAACTTGTTTGTGATATTCTGGATAATTCGTTCGAAGATTTCACGCTTTGGCATTGCTGGCATATTAATGTACATCCTAGAGGAATGACTAGTTCCCTTGGAAAAACGTGTCAGATAGCAAAGAAAAGGTTTGTTATCATATGTTCCCCAGATTTTGAACCTAATCTTTCAATGGGATTTGAAGAAAAAGTAGGAAATATAGGAGGGATAGGCACTCAGTCTTACACGATTTACAATGAAGTACGGAGATGAGTTGCTCGATCTGCACGGCAGGCGTATCACCATTGCTCGTGTTATATCCCGATTAGCTCCAGCACCACTGATTAATCTCTATGTGGGAATAATCTTCTCTCTATACTCACCCATTGGTCTCGGTCCAGTTCTCACCCCAATGTCTAACATTTTACTATGCGTCATAATCATGGTGATTCTGCCCATTACACCGATTATTTACTCAGCACGGAGGGGAAGTGTTGATCTTGATGTTTCGGATTGGAAAAGTAGGAACAAGTTCTTCCTTTTCACATTACCAGTTTATGCTTTCGCATTCCTAGTATATTCAATCCTCGGATGTGTAATTATGAGCGCTCTTGCGGCGGCCTATTTCACAGTAACGAGTGGTGTTACAATTGCAAACCAGAGAACCAAGGTTTCAATACACGGTGCGGGGATAGGTGGACCAGGAACAGCTTTATTCTTCGTATTTGGTTGGGTCGCGTTTCCTATGATCCTCGCATGGATTTTGGTCATTTGGTCACGTACTGTTCTTAAACAACACAGTCTGGCACAGTCGATTGGAGGGGTAACGCTCGGAATCATCATTACACTGTGTACGTATCCCTTTGTGTACATTGTCTAATAATAACGCAAAGATACTGTACGACAATTGTTCATATGTATAATCTTGGAAAATATGTTGTTATACTCAGTTACGATTACGAATTGATAACTGAGAAACAAGACAAAAAGCGGATTGCAAAATGGTCGACCATATACAATGCCCAGAATGTGGCAAAAAATTAGGAAAAGGCTCAACCTTCTGTATCGGTTGTGGAAATAAAATCCCTGAAGGTCTTGAACCAGTATCAACTCCAGGACCTGATACACTACCTAGTGTTGAAGAGTCTGGACTTGATGATATTGAAGAACCAGTATTGGTCGATGAACCAATTCTTCCTGAACCAGAACCAGAGGTTTCTACTCAACCAGAAGAACTCACCTGGGATGAAGAGATACCCGATTTACCTTTGGAAGAAACGGAGGTAGAAAGTGGTGAAATCATGGTTAGTGCTCCAGCTTCGGTTGCTATTGAGAGTGAACCAGAAACCACGGAACCAATCGTTACTGACGAAGCTGAGTTATCATGGGAAGAGAGTATCGATGAAATCAAAGAAGGTATGCCCTTTAAGGAAGTTGAACCTCCAAGAATTGTTGCAGAAGCTGAAGCAATAGAAGTGTCAACTGACGATGCTTTAACACACCTGTTCCCAGAAGGTCAAGATAATGCAACCCGAGATGCAGTTACACACCTTTTCCCTGAAGGTCGAGGCAGTACAAGTGCATCTTTTATTGATGTAGTAGTTGGAAAACCAGCCAAGGTTTCAATCAAAACTCCTTTGAAAGAACTGGACCTTGGATCGTGTCCCAGTTGTAGCGCTGCTATTACAGCTGATGGATTTGAATATCCCGACTATGTGTTTGATGCAATGGGAAAGGCTCGATCATATTATGGTGACCAGCTGGTAAAAGAAAATGAGCATGAACGTGGTATCGAATACTATGAGATGGCTAAGGTACTCTTTGAGAGATCCGGTACTGAGAAGAATATTGCAGAAGCTACAAAGAGAATAGACATGGGTTATGATGCAATGGCTAGGTTCCACTATGAAGAGGCAGAGGCTCATTTGAAAGAAGGTGAATTTGAATGGGGAATTGTACAATTCAAGAAAGCTAGAGAATTGTACATGTTTACTACAGATGCTAAGAAGAGAGCCCGATGTGCTGAACGAGCCCGAGAGGCGTATGTTGCTTGGGGTAGAGCACTCGAATCAGAGGGAGATCAATTAGTAAAGGCTGTAAAAACAAGAGATGCTCTGGCCAAGTATCAGGAAGCAGCTGCCAAGTTCAGAGAGGGCGGCGATTCAAAACGCCTGAGAGGTCTCGATAAAAAGATCCGGAAAGCATAATCATTCTGGGTTTACTTCGGTTTGAAACCTGTTAGACGAAGGATATTCTTTCTGAATATTAAATCTACATCTTCCTCAGAGTAACAAAACTGAGGACAGATTGACTTCACAGCATTATATTGTTCTTCGAGGATATTGAACCTGAAACCTCTTGGAAAGAAAGATGAATCAGTACCAAAGACAATTCTCTCTGCAGACCCTGCTCTCAAAGCCTTTTCAAATATCTTTGGGATTGTTAAATCAAAGGGCTGATATTTCATCCAACTATTGCTTCCACTAGTATCCATCACTACATTATCTGTCTGATACATAAGCATGAGAACCTCTCTGAAGAATCCAGCACCAAAATGGGCAATCATAAAATTGAGGTCTGGAAAATCCTGTGCTGGTTTTTGTATATCTAATGGATTACCATATCGTAGATTTGCAGTGGCTCCGATGGTTATACCAAAATGATGAATCGCGAGAAGTTTATGTTTTAGTGCTTCTTCATAGATTGGATAGACTCGCTCATCATATACGTGAAAGTCCCATGAACTTGGATATAGTTTGATTCCTTGGAAACCATCCTTCGCCGCACGCTTGACCATGTCTATGGCATTTTCTTCAGCCGGATTGATGTTAGCATAACCAAGAAAGCGACCAGGAAACCTCTTACGAGTTTCATTAAACTCATCCCATACTTCAGGGCTAATCATCATGCCAATCGCGGAGATACCATACTTATCCAGTTCATCAATCCACATTTGACCTGCATCCCAGGTTTCATCAGGGACTGTCAGTGTTCCCATGTCAGTAAGATTTCCGACTCTCTTCTGAATACGTTCAAGGGATCCACCACTATCAAGCCACCGTTTTATAGTAGCATATGTGAAAAAATGTGCATGTGAATCAACTACTTCTATTCCAACCTTGGAGACTACCATCTCTAATTTCACCTATAATTATCAGAAAACTATTGTTAAAACCATAGAGAGGTTTCGTAATAAGACCTCACGTATGGTCGCAAATTAGATCCAGTCGCCAGTTTCTAGTTTTCTTGGAAGATACTCATCAGTCAAGTATTGGAACGAATGAGCTGCAAAAGCCTGTATCTCTGCTTTCTCCTTCATTTGAAGCATCAACTTGAGATCCGTTACCCATTCCTTGTTTTTCTGGACAAAGGGTTCCTTCAACATATCTTTCACACGTTTGATATCAGTAGGCTGCATAGGAATCCTGACAGCTTTCGGAATCTTGTATTCATCCAAGTCTCTACTGAGAACACCCAGAAGCTTGAGGTCGGGTGTTGCAATAAACGGCGATTCGTAGCTCAAACGTTTACTTCCTCGCAAAAAGACTGAGTAGATATAATGTCCGTACGGATCAGAGTCTACCAATGCAAAAGCAGGAATCTCAAGTTCCTTGACTAACATCTTCAGAAATGCTCTGGTTGCAATATCACCAGATCCTTTTCCTGTAAGCACAATGCATGGATAACGATTCCAGTACTTGGCTTCTGCAAGACGCATTACAGCTGCGTCTTTCTCAGACATGATAATGAATTCAGCATCACTCTCAACAATCTCTAGTTGATCAAGGAAGGGAGTGACTGCCCAACCTCCGGTCCCCATCTTTGTGAGGTCAATCAGGTCTCCACCATCACGTATTGTAACTCTACCCATTGCAGAACCACGTGCTGAAGCAACAATATGAACGCTATCACGAGTTGTCTTCAGCATTGAAGAAACATCTTCTACGATTTTATCACTATACTTCTGGTCTCTAAAGAGGTTAACATCGCTATAGAAGACCTCTCTTTTAGTTGCATGTAAGTTAGCCTTCAATAGATTGAAAATTATCTCCATTACTCTCGCAGTTCTAGTAGCATCAACCACAGATGCAAGCGAGTGATACGGTCTAGAAATAGTACGCATACCCAACAGTAGTAGGTCGCGAACCTCATCCCAGACGATATTATCGCCTGACCGACTCGGAATTTCAAATGCAGGACGCCCAGTTGTCATAGTTTCCTGTAGAATTTCAAGTGCATTCTCTACCAATCTATCAAGAGTATCATCAGATCCTAGAGAAACAACTTCTACAGTTTCAAGTTGTTGAAGTTCATCGTCCTTCCTCGGAGTTCTAGCACGTTTTTCCGCTTCACTCCATTTCTGTTTCAGCTGTGTAGTAAGCTCGATAACGGATTTCGGAACATGTAACCCAGAAGACTTCTTGATTGCCTTAGGTTTCGTTCTCTTCGGTGGTGGAGGTTTTTTCATCTTCTTCATTGAACGTGATTTCTTTGGTGTAACCTTCTTCTTGGATTCTTTCTTAGCAGGTTCCTTGTCTGCTGTCTTTAGAATTTCTTCTTTCACTGGAGCTTTCTTCTCCTTTGGTGGCTTTGTTTCTTTTCCAGCAATAACAGTTGGAGCAGACGATTCGCCAGTGATTCTCTCAATCTCAATGCGTTTCATCATCTGTTTAGCTGCTGTTACAATCTTTGTTGCTCCTACAGTACTTAGTCCGTCAACCTTTGAAGCAACTGCATCAGGTCGTGACCTTGATAATCGAGCAACTGAATTGTATCCAGCTCTTTCTATAGATAGTGCCATTTTTGATCCGACTCCGGGGATATCACTGAGCTTGATTGTTGGTCTAGGCACATCATCTTCAGGAATGGTCCCAGGTGCAGGTTTAGCAGGTTGGTCATCCTTTCTAACCAAGTCCTTTGCAGCAGCTACTAGTTTTTTAGCTCCAGACTTGCTTAACCCATCAATTTTCTTTGCAAGTGATGGTGCACGAGACCGTGATATTTTCTCGACTGAATCATATTTCGCTGCAACAAGCTTCTCTGCTAATATTGAACCTACACCAGGTAGTTTTGTAATTGGAATTCCAGACTCGGAAACTGGAACAGGTACAGGCTTTTTCTTAGGAGCTGCCACCTTAGAGGGTTTCTTTGGTTTCTTAGCTATAGCCTTAGTCTTTGGTTTGGCTTTCTTTTTTGAAGCGGCCTTCTTAGATGGAGTCTTTTTCTTTGATGGGGTTTTCTTTCCAGCGGCCTTCTTCTTTGGTTTGGGCTTAACGAGGTCTCCTAAAGTTGATTGGACAGTTACAGGCTTCTTCTTGGATTTCTTCTTACTCATTCAGAAGCACCTCCATCTGCGATTACTTCATCCGATTCTACATCATCCAGGGGCATATCAGCAACCAAATCGGAACCAATTCCATCAGTTTCAGTTTCTTCTTGGTCAGCTTCAGTTTCAAAGCCAGAGATTGAATCTCGCAATCTACTAGCAATAGTTACAACGTCATACTTTGGTTTCTTTTTGCCGTCATTTACAATATGCACTAGACTCTGAGCAAATTGATCAGCGTACATAGCAAGTATACCAGCACGCTTAGCCTTTCTTCTAGCTGTTTCTCTTCGAGTAATGAATCTTTTAAATCTTCGACCTGCATCCTCAAGAGCTAGTTTGATTTCACGAAGTAGTACTTCATCCTCAGCCAAGGCTTGCTTAGATTGACCCTTGAACATCACATGAACATAAGCACCACACACGTGGACAAAAACCATCATGGGTCCACGAGGAATGCCATTGTCGAAACTTGAAACCTTGTAATTCTTCCAATTGACTGAAGCTGTTGCCTTCCAAGTTGCACAATCGCTATTGTCACGCAATTTGGGAACTCGATTTACAAAACGCCATAACACCATAGGAGCAGAGGTTGCTGGTTTTATCTCTCCACCATAAGCAATGCATACTTCAACCGCAAATGAAAGCCCTTTCCCAGAAGTTGGTTTACGTGTTACTGCAGTAACAAAATCGGGATTATAGGCCATTTGAATTGTTTGTTCAAAGACTTCTTCTCCAACAGTTACTACAGTATCGGTCGGAGGTGCAATATATTCTTCATTAGAAAAGGCTCTATAGAGAAGCTCAACTTCTATCTTTGACAGAGAATCAGTTGGAGTCTTCATTGTGAGAGCGTCAAGGTGCCGTCGTCGAAGGTCCTTGCTTGCCGCAGACACAATTTTCCTTGCTTTGTTAGGACTTAATCTAACAAATGCCTTTGTCAGAAAACTCTTCATATCAGACTCGGTTGTTTCACGAAGTAAATCCTGAAACTCTCCAATCCTAATACTTGCAGGGTGGGGTTGAGCATATTTCGGTTCATCAGGAAAAGCATCCACACGACGGGGATGGAAGTGAACTGCACCATATGGATCAATGAAGATGATGGTGGCATGTGAATTGAGTAGTGATGCCATCTCCGAGTAAACATCAGCATATCCGCGTCTGTATTGAATATTCAAGTAGTAAAGTTTGATGTATGTTCCATGGTTGAATGGCAAGTCAAGAGTGATTGGGCCCCCAGTGTAATCTTTTGTATTTGCAGTAGTTGTATAGAAATTCATAGCAGTGGCGTCTTCATCCGTGAATCTCTTTGACACAGTAAAAATAGGCTTTCCAGTTGTGTTCTGTGCATCGCTGAATGCTGAGGGTGCTCCAAAACCTTGACTACCTCTTGTCTGTCGAAGCTTCTCAGATTTACTGGATGCAAGATAAATACCAAATTTCTTCAGGTCTGCTGGAACCATTCCGACACCGGTATCAAAGCATGTGAATTCATATACCTTGAAACCTTCCTCATCATCAATTGGTACAAGGTCAGGCATTTGAATTTCTGTAAGTTGCATTATAACGAGGGGTTCTCTCTTACTCAGAAGGGACCTTAGAGGCATCAAGAATTTCCTGAACTCAGTAAGTCTCTCATCGATTGTATCCTTACGTCGTGGTGGTAGTTCAACTTCTTTTCCTGCTCGTATATCTCGCTCTAACTTTTTGCTGAAAGCAATTGAATCGATCTGCTCTTCTTCAAGCTTCTTTGTTACTTGCTCAACTATTTCAGGAGCTAATCGTTCTTTGAGCCTAGGTCGCTTGCTGGTCTTCCACCACCAAGACTCTAGAGCATCTATTGCATTGTCCAAGAATTCTATTGAATACTGGGTGTGCTTGTTGAGCCCCGTTTCAAAACCAACAAGCTGAGTTCTTTTTCTCATGAACTTTGCAATTGTACCCTGTTTGATATCACCTGAAGTTGAAACTGGAGTGGGTTCAGGCTTGGGTCTGGACTTCTTAGATTTTGTCTTCTTCTTGGGACTCAATTCATATCTCTCCGCATTAGGCCAGCATCATAGACGTGTATCATGCCCTATTTCAAAGTGTTCTGCGCATTGGCCTGTACTGTCCGAGTGCGTTTTAGGGCATATTACTCTTTTCCGTGGCTAACCTTGCTAAACAGCCCTGTTTTTCGATTGGAACTCGTGAGATTTTCTTGATGCACTCATCCAATTAAAAAACTTAGAACACATGTTCCAAGTATTATTTTGATAAATAGGTTTATGGGATGCTGTTCGATAAGTGCAAAACAATGTCACCAGAAAGAATCCAGGCAATTCCCATTCCTGATTTTCCAGTAGTAGAACCAGATGGTAATTTGGTCAAGCTGATTCTGCAGACCCTTGAAACGTCAAAGATAGACTTGGAGAATGGTGATATTATTGTGATTGCATCCAAGGTTGTTTCATTGGCAGAGAATAGAATTGTCAGTGCGACTGATGTAGAGCCCTCTGAAAAAGCGTTAGAAATTGCATCTAAGAATAATTTCGACCCTATACATGTTGAATTAGCGATACGAGAAAGCGTAGAGATCCTTAGAACTGAGGGAGTGCTAATTACTGAAACATCCACTGGATTGATTTGCAATTTCAGTGGCGTTGACAGGTCAAATGCACCCAAGGGAAATTATATTCTGCTACCAATAAATTCTGATTCATCTGCAAGTCAGTACTTGAAATCTCTGATGAATTCCACAGGAAAGAAACTAGCAATCATCATATCTGATACTCAAGGAAGACCTTGGAGAAGAGGATCAGTGAACTTAGCAATTGGTTGTGCGGGGATTGCTCCTTTCAAATATAACAAAGGAAAGAAAGATCTCTACGGGAGAGTCCTAGAAAGATCTACTGTCTGTCAAATTGATGAGATTGCTATGCTTGTTGAACCCTTGATGGGACAAGCAGGGCAGAGGATTCCAGTTGTTATTGTTAGGGGATATACCTACTCAGCTTCTGAAGAAACAGCCAAGGATATCAATAGACCTAAACATGAAGATATGTTCAGATAATAAGAGAGATGATAGGCTCTTCCTCAGAGGAACCGTTGATTGTTTCTTGGACAAACTTGAACATCAAGCTGTCCGCCCACCAACGGCAGTGGGCTTTATTTGAATCTTTAGGATGTTTCTGGCCGCGTTCACATCTGCATGGAAACGGGATTCACAACTGGAACAGTAGAAGAACTCTCCACCTCTCTTCTCTTCTTTTGAACCAGGACTCTCTACTCGGATTCCCTTCTCTCCACACTGGTGGCATTTCTGACTCGTCATGGCAGGGTTCACCGTCCAGACTCCTCCAAACTTGTGCCCCAATGCCTGTCTACGATACCTGACACCCTCGATGATCTGTCCCCAGAGGTTTGTGGACAGGTTCCAGCTATGTGTCCTGAACCCCCCTGAAGGTTGAAAGAATCTCAGGTCCTCAAAGTAGATGGTCTTGACCCCACGATGTTCACAGAACCACACGGTTTCAGCGGCCAGCTGATGAGAGATCTCACAGTCGATGCGTCGGACCTTTGCCCATGTAGCCTCCAACTCCCTCTCTCTCTTCAGGATGAAGTTTGGAGGAGGCAACATCGCGCGTTTCTTCTCCCAGTTGTTCTTTCGTAGTGTAAGTTCTGACATCAGGACTCTTGTCCTCTGTCTAAGTGTCAATCGTTTCTTGTACAGCTCGTCCCTTCCAATCTTTACCTCATCGTAACTATCTCCACCATTCCTTACCGACAATACCACAGGATGTCTCAGGCCCCTATCTACTCCTGCCCTTCTTGTCCTTGGAGTCATGGGAAGTGCTCTTCGTAACATCTTATCATCTGGCGATTTGAAAGGAATCAACAGAGTGACCCTATGACCTTGGACCTTGAAGACAGGAGGCGCACATCGCCTACTCTTTTTAAGTACCCCCATTTCTTTCTTCAGTTCCAAAATCTCTTCTGGGTCAGGGTCTTTCTTAGATTTTAATGAGGACAGTCTTCGAGTTAGTTGTTGTAGTCTGATAGTATTTCTGAGCTGTAGGCTCATATCTTGAAACCGTTCCGCCCGATATTCTAGTTCTATAGCTCTCCATTCATTTCCCCTCTCTCTACTCTCACTTGCCTTGATTCTGGCACGAGCTGCTCTTCTTGGCAACCAATCAAGAAAGCGGAATCGGAGGGTCTGACTCCTGTACGGGGAATCCGGGGTACGTTCACGTCCAGTGATTCCTGGTGGTGTCTTGATGTAGAGGATGATCTCGTCCTTTCTCTCAGGGTCTTCCTTGAACCAGTAGCCCTGTCCAGTGTTGTTCTCGGTGGACGCAGCAAACTCCATAGTTGTCTTTCTAAATACAGGTTGAGAGAAGGGGTAATTATTGTTCTTCCAATCAGCAACAGATGATACCATGATATCTAGACTTGCTGTTCCTGCATTAGACTTCATCAAGTCGCGCACTCGTCGTCTCTGAATGCTTCGGACTGAAGAGGTGGAATCTAATTCCTTGAGGAACTGGATATCTAGAGCTCTGCGGACCTGTTTGCAGGCTGCAAGAGCATAGTGATAGTAGGAACCTTTCTTCTTCCCACCTGACTCCCTGACCTTTCGTACAAGGTCTGCAGGGATTCTCTTCAAAAACACAAGTCGTCGGAGCTGCTCACTGTCATTAGTTAGAATTTCAAGAAGCGCGGTGACTAATTTTCTTCTGGTATAATCTGAGAGGACTATTCTGGCTGCGGTCTCAAGGACATTTCTGTACATCCGTTCAAAGACAAGAAGACCAAACTCATTGGTTCTCTTCCATTCAAGGAATGGCTCCTCTCTCAGGACAACATACCCCTGTCCCTTTGAACCCTCTAATTTCATCCCCACAGAAGCTGCTCTTTGAGGAAGTGAATACACCTTGGCGAGAACTAGATTGACGGCCTCTATGTACTTGCCAAAGTGTTGCCCTAATACTTGAAGGTCGATCTCAGAACATTTCTTCCCAGACATCTTGGTCGCTAGTTGCTTGACCACTCGTTTGTCTTTTCTTTGGAAAGATGGATCTGGTCCTCTCCCAAGTCCTTTTCTAGCAACTACTCTATGATATGAGTTGAGCGAAAATTTTTGGACAAGATAGGTTGATGAATCAATATAATAATTACCATCCATTGTTTCTTGGTTCGAACCCGTGGTCTTCCCCACGCGAGGATGGCGCCGCGTTTTCTTTTTCATCAACCTAGACCTCATTATCCGGTCTTTCTTGAGGTATTTAAGGTCATACAAAATCAGTATAATAATTACCAACGGTAGGATTTAAAGTCCACAGATACCGTTTATTGCCTGAATTCATTGGTAATTGTAACCGAAATCATTTATAAGTTAAATGCAAAATAAAATCTTCATTATGTAGACCTCTACAAAATTAGTGTGGTCGTCTACATAACCGAGTTAGACCATTACATCAAATATCAGAGTCATTCTCATGCTGAGTACTGATCTTTCGGATCCTGCTGACGTGCTCCTTGAACAATCCAATGATCTTGCTGATGTCAAATCCAACCTTCTCAATGTTGATTAACTGTCTTATCGCACTTTCTCCGGCTAATCTTTTTATGTACAACCTCTTTGTAATGGCCCTCAGAAGTGCGCTGTTCTCCTGTAATTCTTGAAGTATTTTCTTCTTATCCAAGTCTGTGTTTTCAGCAAGGTATTCAACAAGAGAAGTTTCCTCAACTTCCATTTCTTTATCACCCTTCATTCCAATCCATAACAAGGAATCATATCGTGTTGGAAACATATATTGATTATTGTTTGCTGTTACAAAATAAATCACATTACCCTGATATGGTTCAAATATCTTGACCCCACCTCTAAAGCGTTTCTTTCCAAAGGCTGCAGCAGCAACTTTTCTTGCGGCACGGAGGTGAGAGTCTGGTGGTCCTTGGAGTGGTTCTGTTATTGAACCCAGTTCTAGTATCCCCTCAAGAAAAACTAGCAGTTCGTCGATATAGTCAATCTCCCATAATGAACGCAAAAATATCGTGGCACCACCAGGTAGCTCAGCTAATTCAGTACTAACATACACACTCTCAGGTCTTAGAACCTTACCAGACTTGACCTGTTCAACTGGTGGCTCCACAATTATTGGTTGTCGTGGCATGGACTTCATCCTTCTCTATTCTAGATATTGTAGACCCCTTCATTATATATGTAGACCTCTTCACTATATATGTAGACCCCTACAATAGTTTGTGACCTCTTAATCGCTTCAAGTATCGCTGAACCCGCCGTGAATGTAATTTCAGTGACCTATTATCCTGGTAGAATCCTCCATACCCAAGAGAAACAATCCATTCCCCTCTTTCTACTGAAGCTGAACTCATAACAACAATTCGTCGCGCATTCTCAGTTCTAGGTTCAATCATAATTCGATAATCAACCATATCATCGAATACTGGAGTACTACTTCGGGACTCTCTGTCGTGCTCACTTGTCCTGCTCACTTGAATAGAGGATCTGTTAGTTATTAGAAATGTCATTTCAGATTTTGTTTTTATTTGGGCGATTTGAAGAATATTTCTGTGTCGGACATTGACCAGAGAGTCGAGTACTATCAGATTGACATCATCCTTGCTCACCACTCTCCTCAAGTCATCAACGAGTTCTTCACTACTCATATCTTGAACTACGTGAAATTTCTCTAGTACGGATTCAGGTTCGAGCTTCATTCGATATGCAATTTCTCTCACCGTATCCTCTGCAAAGGTTCCTTCTGAGTCATACCACACTACATTCCCTTGGGACTGGTTCATCACCGCGATCTGGATACATATCACCGTCTTGCCACCCCATTGAGGCCCGAAGATCTCAATTGCTGAGCCTGAAAGAAAACCCCCACCGATGTGTTGGTCAATGAGAGAAATCCCTGTCTTGACTCTCGGAGTGATTTCTTCTTTTGCCGCAATTTCAGATCCCGTCTGGAATCCGGATACCTTCCAGGGTATCCTTTCAGCCTTAGTGATCAAGACTTTTACTGTGGATAGATCTAGTCCAGTCCTCATGGCTATCTTTTTGGCAGGAGTATTAACAAGTTGTTCTACAGTGCGGAATCCACACCTTCTTAGTATCCCAATGATTCTTAGAGAAGTATCAGGGAGTTCTTCAATTCCCTTCACTCAAACCGCTCTCCTGTTCCGAAAAATTTCAGAGATGACTAGTTTCTTGAGTTCTCGCACTCCAGGACCGTATCGGATGTCTTCTAGCGGATTCCAGGTTAAGTTTTCAAATGGAAGACCCGTTTCATAGGGGTATCGCAAAATAGACATTGCCTCATCTAACGTCTTGTAGGTGATACTGATTACTTTATCATCCTCGTTCTTCTTTGCTGGTCTGAGTTCTATCCATCCGTTCTCTTGACCTCCTCCAATTAAACACTCAGCCCTTATGACACTCTTCACCTGTCCCTGAATGACGCCCAGATGACTGAACAGCCTCTTTACCAAGGAAGTGCGTCTCAAAGGAAGTCTTTGTCCAAGAGGTATCTTTGGGTATGTCATTCCAAGATTCACAATCTTGAGATATCGTAATCGAGATGGTGCTCCTCGATATCGGGTTCCAAAACGAACAGCACCCCTCATTTCCCACTGAACATCTCTATAATCGAAATCTAACGAGGAAGTATCTACACCCTGGCCTTGATAGAGAACATCTGTACCTGCGTAGTTGGCTATCAATATTGGGACAACTGTTCCCATTGCTAGTGCTTGACCTGCAAGAACATCAAGCTCATCTAACGGTGTCACAGTATTCGATCTTAGATATCTTCCAGCCCAACTCTTCTCAAGTCTGATACATCCTGCCACAATCTCTCTATCATATGGACTTCTCTCAAAGATGAACCACTCGTATCTTCCAGGGTTCTTCTTGTTGAATCCTACAGAGATTCCAAATCTCAGGTCAGTGAGAGGTACCGTCTTTGACGGAATAGCATCCTGAAAGGATTGGGTCCGAAGAGAGAGTTGATTGTAGAGTGAATTCATGTTGAAATCTGAAACTGGACGGGATGTCTTGGCTTTCCGCCCCCCTAGTTGCATGGTCACCCATGGACGGACATCCTCCCAGAGAACCCTGAGTTCATTTTGTGTGAAGCTATGTGACTGTAGGAGGTGTGCGAGAAGCAGAATAACATAATTACCAAAACGTAGTAGAATGTCATTGTCCTGAACCTGTAACTTGTCAAGTTCCATTCTCATATTTCTGGGAAGATTCCAATTACCAAGATTGTTGCGATACCAGGCACTCCTATACCAGAGGTCCTTCGTGTAGTGATGATCTTTGAGGAAACCGATGATTGCCTGAGTGAAACCTAACCTCTGTTGTGACTGTATTGCTTTAGTAAATGTTTCTACGAATTCTCTGAAGAATCTATGGAATGGACTATATTCTGGAACTCGTTCTAAGAGGACTCGTCTTGCCTCTTGGAGCCTTTGGATCTCAAGTGTTTCTGCACTATTGTCTTGAAACATATCAAATAACAGATCTGACTCTGGTGGTGGGAGCGGCACGGTCCTCATTGGTTCAATCTGTAACTGTGGAGTCCAATATTTTCTCTTCGTATTGATCTTCTTCAAAGAGTCTTTATCACAGAGTCCTTCATCGAATGTCACTCTAGACATGACTCCCATGTACCTCTTGTTTCGTTCTCGGTCTTTCAGTTCTGTTCTAATGACCTCTACTTCTCCCGTTTCATTCTGGAAAGATTCACAGTCTTCAATTGATTTACTTTTACGTAAGAATGGGAAGAGCTCTACTGCCATCCGCTCTGAGAATTCGATAATTCCGAACTTCTTCAACCATCGATTTGTTTTGGGACCTCTGTTCAGTCGTTGAAATATCGCTTTTTCAAGCGCAGTCAAGTCCAATGCCCTGAAGCGTCTGGACCAACCAATTAGAGGGATAACCGGAATCGTAGTCACACTGATTTCCTTTTCATGAACATGCGAAACTCGGACTATCCCTCGAACATAGTCATACAAGGGAACCTCACTCCCTCCTGGACGAGGGGGATATGGAAGATTGAGTACAATCTCATCAATGTGTGGTTGCAGAGGGGAATCATGCGGGAGAGGTCTAAACTGGTGATGTTTGTAGAGTTCTGATGATGTTGCGACAGGTGGTGGTGAGTCAAACCAAATTGTACACTTGGTTGTAGATGAGAGTGCTGAAGTAATATGACTCTCCAGTGTATTTACGACTCCAGAGAGATTGTGATGTTCTAAAGACCTAACAGATTCAATCCCGCTTACTATGATCATGTCGAAGTGTTCTAGTCTTCTAGTCAGTTCATCGACTGAGGGTACAGGAAGTCCCTTGAAGAGCATAGCATCAATCTCACTGGATAGGTCAATGAACTCAATCTCTCTATGGAATTGGGAAACCTCTTCACTCTGGTAATCTAATCGAAGAATCAATGATCTATGAGTTTCATCACTGTACTCTCCAGTCAGGTCAAGCCATGCAACCTCATTACAATCGTATCGATTTGCTTGCTCTCGAGCAAAGTCAAGTCCATGGTGATTTCTAGCAACCACTGCAGCACTATCACCCGGTGAACCATGAGTGGCCACTGACAGGTAGAGTACAAAATGATTCGAATCGTTGATACGATGCTCAAAGGGATGGAGCGTGTACAAGTCTGTCAATGGAACTGGAAGTGGGAAAAGTTCATCCAGAGAAACATCAGACGGTGCTTCAAAGGGAAAGGTTACAATTGCAAGTCGTTTGTGTCGAGCATCGGGAGAGGTTAGTTGGAATAATGATCTTGGAAATTTGATAGTGGAGTCAGTTGTCTGGCTGGAAATCCTTGAGAAATCCTGTCGTATTTTCTTATAGATTGAAAGAGTGAATGAAGACAATATCTTACGGGTCTTTGAAGGAAGACCTACACCATCTGTGAGAATTACACCAGGAATGTAAATTGGAGGTGGATTTAGGTCCTCACGAACAGTTCCATGATACTCCCCAAGCATTCCTGAACCATAGGACTTGACCTGTCGTTCTTCTCGCGGTGACGGTGAGTTCTTAATCATCTCCTCCCATTCTTGGTCTGTAAGACATCGTTTCCGGAGTACAAAGTCCACAGATACTGGTATTCCTTTCCCCCTAACGCCAAAGCTGAAAGCTGATTTTGCTTTCAGATCTAACGCTAGTGATGGAAACCAGCTACCAAGACCTTGGTTGCTACTCCTTAGGTTTGGGGCGGGTTGTCGTCGTACGAAAAGACCATGGTCAATCTTTCCTCTCCCTCCGTATACAGGCACCTCAGCTGCATGAATATATCCAGATCTGTCTTCAGCAAGATAGTCCCCTCCATGGATGATACCCCGTGTTGACCAAGGGCTACATCGACCCCATGCTATTCTCTTGTGGACCCTCGTTCCAACTCTGCTGGTTGTGTTGTAAATCCTCTCTGAGAAATTTGCTGCATCATTATCAGAAATGTAGTCATTCAATCTCTCACTAATTTTCTTGTTAGAGAACAGTTTCATTAGGACAGGTTTCTTGAAAGAGAACTCATCTTCAGGTCTTATCTGCTCTGTCACTCTTTCGGGATACGACGCTCGATTACCATGCTCTCCTCTAATACTGTGAATGATGTCATCGAGAATCTCATTGGCTTGTTCTAGAAAGCCTCCTGTTCCCAATCTATTTCTCAACGGGGTAATGCTACTCACATAGAGTCGATCAAGATAGGGTCTGAGTCTGATGAGTAGCAGGTCTATGTAGTATCGTGCAGCACTCAATGGAACTCTGTGGATGAAGCACTGTCGACAGAGTTCAACCAGGTGACCCCTCAGCAGGTCAGCAAAGTCTAACTCAGGAAGAAAAGGATGTGCAATGACCACAGTTGTCTTTCCTTTGGTCTTTCCATAGACATAGGTTTTCTTAGTGGTTTCCTTACCATCTTTTCGAATCCAGCTATCCTGAATCACTTCGGGTCTAGGGAATGGGTATCGAGTCATGGCAAGAAACCGGAGTCGCGCTCCAGCGATATTCTCTAATCTGTTCAGTGGACCAATGGTACCTTCTTTCCATGTATAGACACGTATTATCTCAGTGTTTCCATGTAGAGCAGTGGTGTTAAAGACCATGTCATGATGGTCCTTTCTTAGATATTTCTCAACCTTACAGATTGGAATAAAATAGTCGTCTCTACCAAGGACTCGATATGAATCAGACTGTTCCTTGGCTTCAGTCCAAGTTTTTATTGCATGATGATATGGTTTCTCATAGACCTCAAATCCTCTTTGAATCAAGGGAATAAGTGATCTCATAGCCAGATGCTTTGCGTGTCTGAGTGCTCTCTCAGGATGCCTGATAACTCCCTTTGGTATAAACACAGCCACATAATGGACAGGCATCGTATCAATCTTTCCGAAAGAGTATTGTCATCGGTTTCCGGAAATGTAATCTCCTATGTCGATATAATCTATGAAATAGTCGCTGAGGACTCGGAGGGAGAGGGTCACGCAGTCCTCTTAGGTAGTGCGAGTGATGCCAGCCTGTGGCGTGTGCTCATGCAGACAATGCAGAAGATAGACCTTGGCGTTCCTGAAGTAGAGGAGCTGAAGGTGAAGACTGCAAGGAACACATACCATCCAACATACAGCCTCGCAAAGGTAATCGACTTGGCATGGAAGAATAGTCTTCAACTCAGGTACAATCTGTTCACGGCCATCGAGGACATCTCACGGGGTGACAAGCTTCGTACTCACTTTGAGTCACTGGAGAGGAACGATATGAACACAGTGAAAGAGTGGACCAAGATAGTCTGGGAAACCATCGCTGATACACAGTGTCCTAAGGTGTGGAAATGAGTGAATTGACACTCAGATTATTAATCCTAACGCGTGGTCTGCCCTTCCTTTTTGACACTCATGTTCCTCGCCATCTCTATCCAGAAGTCATGATGCGTGTCCCTCTCACAGGGCACACCTATCTCGCGTATTGCGTACTGTATATTGCCACGCAGGTGTTTCCCCACTAATCCCCTACCGTACATATGTTTCACTTCGAAAATCATCAAATTTCTGCAAACTGAGGCCTAAAAGAAGGTCGATTCCTTATTCATTGTCTTAGAAATCAGAGATAAAGAGCGAATAGGCTTATTTTGTCTGTTTAACAACACCAAATTCTTCATTTTCAACCATCTAGGACTATGGTTTCCCATCACCTTGCAACCCAAGAACTAACTATATTCTCTACATACATTTTATGGAGCAGATGAAAGTATGGCATCTACGTCCAGTACGAGTATGACCACCAAGGTGACCTCACAGGTACTATCACCCATACTGGAAAAGTTGGATGAGGAGTCCTTGAAAAAACTTGAACCTTTCATTGCAGAGATAGAGGAACATCTCCAGCAGACGATTGCAAGTGTTACACCGAATAAACTCAGGCGCAGAAGTCGGGAGGTTATGATCTCAGCAGCCATCTATGATACATTCCTCATCTTTGAGAAACGTACCAAGGTGAGGGTCAGGTCTGAGTTCATTGGTGAGTGTCTTGGTATTCTTACGTGTGTCGTAAATATGAACTGGCGGGCTCTCTTTGATAATCGAGTGAAGTTAGATAATAATCGTATTGAGTGTATCTCTGGAAAGAGAGAGGACATTGACGAACTGATATCAGAAGTGGTCCAGTCATTACACGGCGCCTTGGAAGAAAAGACGCCAGAAGCTCAAGAGTGGTTCACCAAGATCGAAGAAGAGGGAAAAGACCTCCTAATGTGTCTGGACAGGACGAGGATAATGGACTATCTTCCAGAAATTGTTGCAGTCACAGCAATCTATGGTGCAATTCAGTATGAAGGAAAACCCATGGTCCAGCTGTCCCAGAGGGATTTGAGTTTTACTTGCTGTTTCAGTCCTCAGATGATCAGCAAGGTCTGGAAGGAGCTTTTCCACGAGGGGAGTATTACCGGAGAGAGAGTATAGTGTCAAAGGGAGAAGACATACCAATCGAAGTTGTCAGGGAAGGAGTGCGCCTCTATGAGGAAGGTGTCAAACATGAGTCGAACTCGGACAATCGAGAGGCCATTGAGTGTTATCATAAGATGATGAGGTTGACCTCTCCCGACCCACCTGTATTGAATAGGATTGCTTTCTGTCATCTCATGCTCAACGAAGTGGACAAGGCAAAGGATACACTACGACAGTCCCTTGAGATTGATCCATACGATGAGGAAGCACTACACAACCTCTCACTCTTGCTCATCGACTATGGTGAGTTACAGGAAGCTGAAGACCTCACACGGAGAGGACTGGCACTTGAAACGAATCTTTCAGGACACTGGAAGAATCTTGGGGACATCATGTACAAACGAAGTAAATATCCAGAAGCTGTTGTTGCCCTTGCCACCTCTATTGGACTTGCACCTGACAAGTATGAGGCTCATCACACACTGGCTCTTGCCTACATACGAGTGAGAGACTTTGAGAATGCAGAACGCGAGTTCCTCCGAGCCATTGAGTTGTGTGATGATGATGGTGAACTCCTCACTGATTATGCCCTTGTCTTCTTCGTCAAGGGAGAGCACAAAGATGCAGAAAAATACCTACGCAGAGCAGTAGAGGTACAGTCCCTGTCAACCATCCCTCTCTACATGCTTGCTGAGTGCCTGATTGAACAGATTATGGAGACCAAAGATGACTGTGATGAAGACATGGTTAGTGAAGTCCTCGATATTCTGAACAAGACCCTATCCCTCGATGTTGAATGTGGACAGGCATGGTACCTGTGGGGAAAGATGAATGTCATGTTCAGGAAATGGGACGATGCTGAGAGATACCTCAGAGCAGGAACAGAACGTGGAGCCATGAATCCTGAGGCATGGGCGCTCCACTCTGTCGCACACTCTAAACTGGGTAAAGAGCAAGAGGCTGAAGAGGTCTTTCAGGAGTTCAAACGAAGAGAACGAGCGATGAGCGGGGAATAGGAGTAGAAAAGAGAAGAGGAGAATGTAATACTATGACCAGCACAACAGAAGAATTCGAACATATGGGAGTGGAGGTCTATATGGACCTCATCACATCATCTCTGGATATTCCCACGCTGAACCATCCAGATACTCAGATAATGGTCAAGGATTTTGCTGACAAGAATCATGCTCAGGTCGAGATTGAGTGTCTCTTGCGGATTGAGAAGGACAAAGAGGATAGTCTCGCCTGGTCACTCTTGGGCATATGTCTGATGTTAGGAGCAGAAGATGAAGGAGCGATGGTCGCACTCTCCAAGGCTGTAGAATGTGATTCAACGAGCATCCTTGCTCTGAACCTACTTGGAGACTACTACTGTTGCAAAGGAGTGGATAAGGAAGGGGAAGAACTCTACTGGGACTCACTTCATTTGAAGGAGGAGCAGGTGCATCCCCGAAAGATGCTCTATTTCCAGTTCATGGCACGAAAGGAGTATGAGAAGGCTCTTCAAGTGATAGAACCAGTTCTGAAGATTCGCCCCGATGATCCAAACACATGGGTAAGCTTGGCAGAATGTTTCTCAAAGATGGAACCTCAGGGTTTTGTAGAGGGATTTGTGACACGACTCACGTATTTCCACCCAAAGCACTATCGAGCATGGTACATGCAAGGGAAGGTCTTCTATGGAGCTGGAAGGCTGGAAGAGGCAGAGGAGTCAGTAAGAAAGGCAATTACGCTGAAGAAGAAGGATGCACTCTCGTGGGTTTTACTTGCAAACATCCTCGGAGCACAAGGGAAACATAACAAGGCGGTCTATTGTTGCAAAAAAGCGACCAAGATTCGGCCAAGAAATCAGGAGGCGTGGTTGATTCTCAGTTTGATGCATATGAAAGCAGGACAGGTCGAAGCGGGAAAACGGGCTGCAAGAAAGGCAGTTTCTATCAATCCGCAGGGCGCAAAGGTGATTCTGGACTACTTAGGAAAGAAGGATGAGGAGGGTAAGTAGGTGTCTGAGAGCAAGACAAAGGTTAACAATAAGGAAGAGATCTCAGAGGCTCAGGTGAAGGAGCTACTTGAACACTGGGAAGTTCCCTGCAAAGACTTGAACTTTGCAGTTGATAATGACCTCGACAATATTCCCTACGTGGTTCTGGACCATGATTCGTACTCAGGATGTGAGGCACACTTCTTCACAGTGGCAGATTTGGCACTCTGGATCCCTGAACTCCTACCTTCTGGTGATGTGGTCCTATACTATCCACTTCGACTACTGGATGACAAACATCCCGATGTCCTATCAAGAAAGCGTACTATATCATGGGAGATACTGGGATTTCATTTTGACCAAATCATGCACAAGATTCGGGTTGCAGGAGCACACAGGTTCAGCTCCACAGACATATGGGCACACAATGAGAGAGAACCTGAGGGTTACATTGAGATTCCAGAGAACACACCAATTCCAATTGACAAGATACTCAGGCGAGTGGACAGCTCCATCAGAGGAACTATCCTTGAATTGAACAAAGCAGGCTTTGCTACCATCGAGAGTTGTTCGGGACTCAAGAAGGATCATGATGGAAGTAAACCATTCCAGCCCTATGTTGCCCTTGATGACGAGTACTATCATGATGTGAGTGCTCATATCTTCACCATTGCTGAAGTATCAGGCTGGAACCCTTGCTGGGGTGCTCACGGATTTGATGTGTTGATATATGCAACAGATGAAAGTGAAAAGGAACTTGAAAAAGCATGGAAGAAACTAGGTGAAGTTGCTAAGGAGTTTGGAGAGGAACTAGAGAGTTATCGAGAACTTGTTGAACCATCCTAATTTCAGAAGAAGTAGGGCGAACACGCAATGAAGTTCATTGGTGTTTTGAGTCCATTGATTACTTCTTGAGCAAATCCTTCAGAGCTTGATGGCTAGTGGTCAGTGAAAATACTTATGTCAGCACAGCCAATATACATACGTATGGCTAGTATTCCTACACATAAGATCATACAGATGAGAGAAAGAATTTTTGTTGGACCAAACTTGGTACTCTGGCTAATGGTATGGCCACTCGCTTTTCTTTCAGATTTAGGAAACGTATTGCTCTCTGCTCCCTTCCTCCTATCATTTCTGGGTATGAGCATATTTGTGACTTATGACAGAAAGAAGACTGGTGGATGGTCAGCTACAATGCGTCCACTATGGGAAAGTACTCCCATCAAGAAATTCTTCTTGGCTGCAGTTCTGATTATTGTGGTGATTGCCCTATGGTTTGTAAGCACGTATAATGAAAACCTATCTTGGTTGGGATGGAACACTATGGCCGCCTTTACCCTATTTTTCTCATACAGCATAGTTCCAAGTTCACCCAATGCACCTGAACAAATGAACTAGAGATTTTACTTCCTGAATCCAAAAACCTCATTTTTAATCAATTATTATCACGCGTCGTCTATCTCTGATTATTATCACAAGTGCAACGACACCAACAGCCCCTCCTGCAACAAGTAGAACTAGTGGATCAACCTCCCAAGGCTCGACTGTGGTTGAAGTGGTCGTCGGTAAATCGACTATTGGGTAATTATCCTGGTCATTCTCATCGATGATGTATGGACCCTCACCTGAGTAGTCAGACCATCTATTCCCAGTATCAACTTGGTCATCCCAATTATTTGAAG
>SDBU01001392.1_pt1 | contig 34669 bp, 41 predicted proteins | sample 2277071 | NCBI WGS metagenome assembly SDBU01 (sample SAMN10397929, study PRJNA504765) | marine sediment metagenome | isolation source: marine sediment core GS08_GC12, 126 cmbsf | place: Arctic Ocean: Gakkel Ridge, Loki's castle | collected 2008 | reverse complement strand
GTATTATAGTGATTTCCGACAACCCACCCGTTAGCCGTAGTCGGTGTCCTAGGGGGTCTATATATTTCTCCTTTTTTAATGAGACACAGTCTCAGAACTCCAGGAAAGAGTACCCCCTGGGACACCGGGTACATTAACACCACACACACACACAACACACACACATACACTACAATACTAGAATATATATACGTTGTCAATCCCCCGTTAGCTGTACCCAAAAGCCGTGGTCGTTTTGTGGGACCCCCCGGTTCAGCCTATGGGGGGCTTGACACGAATATAACGCACCCTCATTTTAGAATCAAGGCAAAGAAGTTAAGGCCGGAACCATCGAATCGAAGAATTCCAAAAGATTCTGCTTGACAACCAACTTTTTGTAGTGTAGACTTAAATAGTTGCTAGAATCCCACTAATCTAAGAGGAGAGAAAGATGATCCACAAAGTCAAAAGCGTGATCCAAGCAGTCTCAGTTTCACTTGGCGAAGGTGCCGGGTTCGGCCTTTCCCTCTTGGATGGCCAATTGTACGTAGGGGACCCTGAATCCCTTGAAAAGGCCGGAGTTAAGACGATCCATATGCCCGCAAAAGGGGAGATCAACAAGAGAGAGAAACCGGAAAACTGTGATGGGTGCATTCTCGCTGGCCTTAATCCAGTGTCGAAATTATGCATCTATTGTGAAGATGCTTGTGAAGTGTAGTGTTGCCGTCTGGTTGCCGTTAGTTCCTCCCATGGCTAACGGCAACCTAGCAGACATACTAACCCACCTTGCTGAGGAGTAGCCATGAATGTTTACATCTACCAAGCAGAATTGTTTTGCGAAGATTGCGGAGAAAAAATCAAGGACGATATCGATGAAGCTGGGGTAGCTCCATACGATCCAAGCGATGAAACTTCTTTCGATAGTGGCGAATATCCGAAAGGACCCATTCCAAACGGAGGCGGCGAAGCAGATTCCCCGCAGCATTGTAGCAACGGAGAACAATGTCATAATACACTCCACTTAATAGGAGATCAAAGGTTTGTCGGGGCGTGGCTAGAAAATCCTCTAACAAAAGAGGGTTTTGAGTACGTCGAGGAAGCTGCAAAAGAGGGTGGTGAACTAGCCCTCATGTGGGAGAAATACTATCTTGATAATGGATTTGCAAGGGAGCTTCAAGGTAATTGTAGTATAGCAAAAAAGGATGATCTCGATGATCTCGATGATCTCGATGATCTCGATGATCTTGATGATTGGGATAGTCTTGATGATCTACACGATTTGGATGATTACGATGATTTGTTCGATGATTTGGGGGAGTACAGATTATGAGCTTATATGACAACAACACGCCATTCATTCCAATACCTGACTGTTGGGAATATGATCCTTTGCCATTCGTTCCAAAAGAGAGATTGCCAGATGAAGCAGGCCAGAAATTCATTGCTGCCCGTAATTGCCTTACCTTCCTTGGATTGGATCTAACGATCGAACAATTAGCCGAGAAAGCCGATGTGAGTACCCTAGACATAAGGATGTGGGAAACTGGGCCAAGGTGCTTGAAGCCGCTTCAGAGCATCCTAGGGGCCATGGATCGGCATCTAGTTGTAACGAAAGAAAGGATTATTCTACTTGACTCATCCGTAATCCCTATGTACTGTCTGGAGTGAACCCGTCGGCGTGCTGTCATTAGTCTGTTTTGCAGGGTAGAACCTACTGAAGAAAACCCCGCTAACGATCGGGGACCTGCAACGAGGTAGGTTTTGACGGCACGCTAACGGTTCCACTTTCTTTTCCTTTTTTTGGAGGTCGCCAAATGAGCGATGCGAAGCCGAAGACCGTCAGTCGTACTCAGGCCGTGAATGCGGTCCTGAACGCAATCCCCGTCGGAAGGGAAGCAATCAAGACGCAAGACCAGCTTGCGAACCAGATCGAAAAGCTTGTTGTCGATTCCGGTGGCAAGGCTGATCTGAAAGCTACTGGACGTATCCTTATCAAGACACTGAAGGTAGCTGAGGAGCTTGGGGTTCTTGCTATCCATCGGCAGACTGCTGTCGAACGTGTCAAGTGACCGGCAGGTTGCTGTCGAGCGTGTGTCGTGAATTGAATTGAATTCTTTCCACGATAAGATGAAAAATTCGCAAGCACTGCTCTACGGAGCATCTCGTGATTCCATCGGCGTGCCGCTATAAATACCTCGACGCCATTAAGGCAAAGTCAGGTGAGCGGCACGCTAATGGAACCACCGGTAGAAAGCAGCGAAGAGAATATGGAAAATCTAACACCTAAACAAGCTGGGTCCTCACGCCTTGCCCTTGACATCACCAAAATGATACTTCGACAACCGGCTTTGGAAGTAGTCCGAAAGAATATGGAAGATCTCGACGATGGAGCCCTTAGTGTGTTCTGCGGTCACTTGGCAAGAGAGATCGATATCGAACTAAAAAAGGATCAACTCAAATGGAAACATTCTCAATTGGTCAATGGAAGTTTTCAGCCGGTATGGTGAAAACACCAATAGCACGTAAGCTCATATCGATGTGCTATATAAATGACTACTCTTTTTGGGAAGCTACCAATGAATCAGAATTCGATGTGGTAGCAATAGAGGTGATGAGTGCCGAAAAAGCATGTGATGAATTCATGTGGTTTCCACGTGTGCTCGTGGTAAATGAAACTGAAAGGAAGTGGTTCATCGCCCTTGTTAGAAAGAGTGTTCTACAGGAGTTTCAACTTACGCCAGCCGAGCAAGGTCGGCAAGATGGAATAGTGGCGAAAGCAAGCAGGCAATTCTCGCAACACCACAACAAAGAGGATGGAAAATGACAAGCACCAAAAGAGATCTAGGCCGATTTAGGGACAAAAGCGGCTTGCTTGGATGTTTTACACATTGCGATGGAACAAAGGTGCGTGTGATATACCACTGTGAAGATGAAAAAATTCTCTGTGCAAGGTGTGCTAATGAAGTAGAAACAGCTAACATGACTATAAGGGCTGTAACCAAAAAAAAGCTAGAATCCTTGAAGGTAGTTGGCGGTGGAGTTTATCGTTGCGGGCCGCCGGTTAAATGCGATGGATGCGAGAGAAGAATGCTTTCAATCGAATGGGAGAAAGCCGATGCCTCTAGCGAGTAGAATCATTATCGAAGGGTGCAATTGCGGAGACAATTGCTGGGCAGCATTCGTTGTAATTGATATCAAGAAACCGCTATCATTAAAAGAGATATATGATCTCTTTTATAAACTAGTAGGTTATAGATGCGACGTAAGTATCCGTGACGGCACCGCTCACGTGGATTGCTACAAAAGAAAGTAAGCCGATGAAAAGGATCGTTAACGGTCGTGAATTCTTCTTGCATACGATAGGAAAGAGAATTTACTTGAAGTCAGAACTTTTTGTCGGGGATCTAATCTATTACAAGGACCCCGACACGAGTGATATAAGAGTGTTGGGTTTCTCTTATGATGAAGCCCATACAAAGAAAATAGTCGAAGATTACTTTAGATTTTCTTTCTGTCGGGATATCGGGCATGACAGTACATTTCTTCCGTGGTGCATTAGGCCATTAGTAAATGGTAAGAGATACATAATTGAAACAAACAGAAAAAAACCTTCATCTTTATGTGGAAAAGTGATTTCCAGTATCGATATGGTGGCTCCAGTTGATTTAGACCATAATCGTGTATGCGATGAGTGTGCTTGGATCTATTGGCAGGAGAGTCTAAAGCATGGCACGACTTGATCCGAAAAGCAGAGAAGCAAGACGCCGCAAGGCACAGAAGGGGCTCGAAGGATTAGAATATATCCCTCGTATCGCTAAGATACTCTCAGAAGCGATGATTGTACTGGCAGAGAGTAGTGAGTTCCATAAGAAAATGGTGCTTAGTGAATTTTCAAAGATCGCAAACAAAAAGCCCACTTGGACTATTGCCGGCAGGAGGAAATAGATGTTCGATTCATGTATTTGTATCGACCCTGATAAAGTTTGCAAGTTATTAAGTAGATACCGTCGTGTTGCCCGTAAAACCCATGAGTGCGGAGAGTGCCTTTGTTTAATTCAACCAAGTGACACCTACGAAGTAGATACTACGATATACGAAGGTGGATTAAACACATACAAAATTTGTCTGCCGTGTCTTCACGTGCGAGAAAGTATGCTTCCGTGCGGGTGGTACTATGGAAGAATTTGGGACGATATTCACGAAGTTTTTTGCGATGAAGACTTTTGCCTTTGTCCGCCACGTAACAGGAGAAAATAATGAGCCATGGAAAGTTTCAGGGAAATGATTCTCAGGGTGGGATTTGGAATGATAAACTGCGGAGATCATTTAGGTGTATTTGTTGGACCAGAAAGATATATTTCCGGGACACCTCCTGGATGGATTTTTCTTCCTGGTGAAGATTTAACAGCAAAAACCTTAGATGCAGCCATAGAAGCCGCCAGTAAGGGGACAAGTAGCTGGCCGTCTAAAGCTTCTTATGAAGTTCCTAAGCCGAAACAACAAAAAAAGAAAAAAGAAGCAATTAGCCCGCATAACCTGGCCCGTCGACGAGCCTGACTGCCCAACGCCTCAGGAGCCATTCTGAGGCGTTATTGGCTGAGGGCAGAGGAATACCCCGAACCCACTAACTTCGCTCTACAGATGATCCTGGGGCTTCTTTTTTTGGAGGTCATCACAATTTTACACCAACTTGAAAGGTATTGCAATGAAAAACAAGAGATTAAGGCGGCTAGCGAGGTTTGCATCACCTAAGAATTTTGATTTTGATTTTTGGCAAACTAAAACTCTTGAAACTTTTTTAAGGAATTACATTGGTGACATAGAGAAAGAGAACAGGGATAAAGAGATTAGTAATGAAAAGCTGCAAGAGAGAATAAAGTCTCTTAAAGAAAGCCTAGTGAAAGAAAGTCTCTCGAAAGAATATGCTTTTAAGGGGAATATAGAAGAGTGGTAGCTAAAAATCAAATTCCTTTTGATCAGGAACCTGAAAGGTATTGTAATGAAAAACAAGAGATTGAGGCGGCTAGTTAGGTTTGCATCGGAAAATCCTGATTTTGATCTCTGCGAAGATCTCAGAATCCTTGAATTTTTTCTGGTGGATTATATTGTCAGCTTGAGAAAAGAGATCATGGAAGCAGCAGAAAACAAGGCGAAACTCGAAGAGAGAATAGAGTCTCTCGAAAAGAGCCTCAGGGAAAGTGCTAGGTTGACAGCGGAGAGAATAGAGTCTCTTGAAGAGAGTCTCAAAGAAAGTGATAGGTTGACGTTGGGCTTGAGTTGATTGCTAGAAATCAAATTCCTTTTGACTAGGAAGAGGGCCAACCGCCCTTTTCCTTTTTTTCTGATTTTTCCCGTAATCCCACTCGATGAATTTTCTATACAGCCGAGCGTAAGTTAAGCCCCACTCCCCGCTATGATCTTCAAGTTCTGATTCTGCTCCAAACCAGGTAAGGCAATGAGCGTATTCGTGAAGTAGCGTGTCAATCTTCATTGCAAAAGATTGACTACTCTTGATGCGTATTTTGAAGTCTTCCATATCCTCCGAATACGTCGTATCACCGCAGTCTTTCATACGTTTAGATCGGATACGAGCAGGATACGGTGGCGGGAAGTTTACCCGTATCCATCTAATGGACCTTAACCACTTTTGCTCAGTTGTGAGTCTTCTGGTCATTTCAATCTTTTCACAAATTTGATAAGTCTCTGAACGGCGTACTTGACTGCGGTCGCCCCGTAGCAAGCACGCCCATCGATCCATAAGGTCATCGGACCAAACGTCGGCAGGCTGCTGAAAGCAATTCCGGCCTGCCTCATTTGCTCCGCCAGATCGGTTGCACCGGGCTCGCAGCTGTTAATGAAGTATTTTATTCTCATTTTTATCTTCCAAATGAGTAATACAGAAATTCTTCTTGAATGAAAAGTAATGGATCTTCACAATAAGCAATGTTCCAAGGCCGTGGCATTAAAATTGCCTTTCCACCGGCCCTCCGGAAATCTTTCACGTTTTCACAGCAATCATCGATAAGCAGCGTTTCGGAATCAGCGGCGAAATGCTTAGCAGGACCGATTGAAAACGACCTTTGCATGGACGGCGGAAAATGCTCACGTATCCAAATATACTTCCCGGTCATACATTCAGTTGTCGCCTTGCAGCTTATATCTTTACCGCATATAGGAGAAGTTGAGATCAGGATATTCTTTTTACCAACAGCCTTTCTTGCCATAACAAGAAGTGGTCTGAATTCTTCCGACTCAGGCATATCAGCCCAATCATTGGATTCAAAGTGATCCCAAAAACTTGTTAGTGTGAATGTCTTATTTGGATGCAAAGCATTTGCTGCCTTGAGAATATCAAACTTCCAATCTGTATTGTAAGCAGAGAAATCCCTGGAATGTTTAATAACACCGCATCCAATAAGTTTTAATGCCGTAAGCGTGAAGTCATTGCAAACGTCATCAACGTCAATGACAATCTTTTTAATTTTCATTTCTTTCCTCTTGGGCTTTTTTGATCTCGTGAAGATATCCGAAAGCATTGAAAATTACAGCACAAAGAGCATCTTCTTGTTTTTCCTCTTCAGAAAGAGCACATTCTTGTTCTTCCTCTTTCAAATTAGAAAAAGTCGGTTTTCTATGAAGTGTCCAAACTTCAATTAAATGTCGCCAGAGTGACTTTATATAAGTATCAAGTGGGATTCCTTTCTGCCAGTTATCGCTTGCTCGAATTTTTCCATCGGATTGTGTACGATGTTTATGCAGATACTCAGCATAACGCGGGAGTGCGTAGGGACTTAAGAAACCTTCAAAGTCTAATTTGTCATCTTCAGAATCTCGTGTAGCTCCAGTTGAAAATTCACGCATGATTTAGATACTCCACTGCTTGTGTCATGTTTTCAAATCTCCTCAATTTCGTAGTGACCTGATGGTGAGAGTTTCTTACGACCGCAAGTTTTTCCGTGGTAACAATACCTCCCTTTAACAATAGCAACTTGTTCAACATGGAAGTAGTCTTTCTGACTCCATACTACACTCCAGCCATGTTGCCAATCTGGAGCAGTGCAGTAATCTGGATTCAGACCACATAAACAACCGTTTTCATAAGCTACATACGTATCCTTCACATCCCTATGATAGAATGAACCAAGTCTATGAGAATGCCCATGGATTACACAACAACCATACTTTTCGAAGTGTGCTCTGGCTGTATAAGCTGACCACTTACGTATAAGCTGTCCATGGGTGAAGAGTAACGAGCCCACTCGATATGGTTTGTCGTGAGCACGGAACTGAATTTTCATCTTGTCGAAATCAAGCAGCTTTTCGAGCTTTAGTGAATCAAGCATCGCTAAGGCTCTGGCTTCACTAGCAAGGTATCGTCGGAGTCGAAATTCATGGTTCCCTTCGCTAAAGATGATCCTTGCTTCTGGTGCAGCATCTCGGACTCTCCAAAGAAAAGTTCTCGTGTCATCAAGATCTGATTGCAGATCTTCCTTGCGTGCTGGATCTTTAACGAATCTGCTAATTGACCAAAAGTCCGAGATATCACCAAGTAAGTGAATTATAGATGGTTTATGTTCTCGCATGAAAGCAAGAGCCATGTTACAAACATCGTTACTTTGAAAAGGACAATGAACATCCGAAAGTACGATTCCCATTTTTTTGTTTATAGACATTTTTTTCTCTCTTTAATAACATCCCGCTTGAGGATTGCACAAGAGGCAAGGCCATAAGAAAACTTTGCCACCACAAGTTTTACATCTTTTAGATTCTTCGAGTATAATAAGAGCTTGCGACACTTTAGTTTGCTTCGGTTTCTTTCGCTTTCTAATGCCGGGAAGCTTTTTGATTTCAGCAATGAGCTTGCGACCAATCTCAACTCTCTTGACTATTGCGGAAGTAGTCATACCATCAGCAAGTAATTTCCGTATGAGTCTTTCCTTATCGATTGTTATCAACGGAATTTCCTTTTTTTGCAATGGATAGTTCTACTCGCGGATGTTTTTTGTCTATCTTAAAGATAGGCGGTCCTTCTTGAACATGCTCATAATCATCATCCACTATGAGACCAGCATCTACTATCCCATCGTATGCTGATTTCAATGACCCTAAAGCATTCCTCGAATCTCTTGTGCGGTTTTGTGCGAAAAAAAATGTCGATGTTATTGAAACCTTGTTCCAAGGTGCAGTTTCAATCTGCTCTGCTTCTACGGCTTCTCTTGCTAGACGGCGATATTTTTTAATAGCTCCAGCTTTCGCAAACCGACCACCAAGAGAACCGACAGTGTGATTTGGTGACAAGAGTCCACTAGGCAAAGAAAGAACAATTGTGATACTTTCATCCACTTATGGAACCCCTAATTTGATCCCGCCAGTAATCTGATAAGTAATAATTACACGGAAAATTTGGTAAACCAGGACATCTTGTAAGCTTGCGTATACCAACCCCAAGACTTAGAAATTTTTCATCTTCCATAACATACCCGCACTTGCAACGCCATATAAATTGGAAATTACTTTTGTTTTTCATTTGTATCTCCAGGGAAATTCTCCTCAGTCCAGAAACGGACGCCACCGCCACTACTTGTCAGAAATGTAGCCGTGATAATCTCACCACTTTCAATTAGATCACCAAAAAGCTCATTTCGTTGTTTTTTTGTTGACCATCTCGCTAAACGTGTAATTTGTCTTGAAGTACAACCGGCCACCCCGTATCCTCCAATGATTTCTAAAATCTTTCGCTTGTTCATGTCGACTTTTGAGGAAACAATTTTCGGAACCGTGTTGTTTATGAATTGTGTGAGGATATATCGAATAAGTCTACAAGAGTATTCGGCTATTGGTCCCGTGATTACAGGCTTCTCAAACTCAGAACCGGCAGCTAAAATCAGGGCAATCTTTCTGGAATTCTCTTCGGCCTTTGCCCAAAGACAAGCTAAATCTTGATTACTATTTCCTATCCTTAGTGACTCGTTATCGAAATCAATGAATATCTTTTCGGCAGGTTCTGTTGCTAGAATCACCATCTGTTCTGGTGCAATCGCAAGTTCCGACCCTGTTCTTGACTGGAAAGCTGTAAAAGATTCAATATCACCTTGTCCCTTATAGCTAGAAATTTCTCTCAAACACCATAGGTTTATTATATCAGATATGTCTGGTGGCACTGGCTCTGCACAATTGTCTCGTGTTTTTGGTGGACTGTTATCTGATTCAAACACAAGACACCGGCTTAGCCATCCATCTTGAAGTTCATTCAAGGAAATACCCTCTTGAAACCTAGAGGGCGTTGAAGTGCCATACACACAACAACATGGTTGTACGATTGTCCTTTGTTTATCCTCTTCAGCATATTCTCGACCCTTGTAAACTGTTCCAGCCGCAGAGTACAACTTCATCAAAAGGGAGACGATTCGGGCAACGTGTGGATTACTACCCGACTGTATATAGGATAAAAGAAGTCCAATCTCATCCCAGAGAAATAATGTAGCGGGGTTCCTCTCCAGACGGCACTCAATAGCGGCATCGGATGCGGCTTCATCACCACCCAATAAGTCGAGACATCCAGCGTGTTCACAAAGTTTTCGTATTTGATTTGGTGCATGTGCTTTTCCTGCTGATGATGGGGCTACTCCCATACAATAGAGGTTGGTCCGGTTCTCTAATCTGTCCTTGACCTTTCTTCCAACCACTCCACCAAAAAATGTAAGTGTACATGCGAGCGAAAGAAATGGTTGCTTTTTTATTGCGGTCCTGTTTATCCATCGACAAATATCTCCTACTATTCCAGGTGGGTTTTGAAGGTATTCAAGTTCAGCATCAGTGCAATCAGGTCGTATTATTCCAATTGGCCCAACAGGTTCGGAACCAATCAATTCTTCTTTATCTTCATAGAACTTGCGAATCATCTCAAGAGCACCAGCAGACACTTCGGCAGATGGTGCTTCAGCTACAGCATAAGCTGCATCTCTCAGGAGCCAACCTTTAGGATACTGCGGGATAAGCTTTCTTGCTTCGACAATCTTCCGCTTAAAATCTTTCAGATCTTGCGGGGAACTAAGATCCCATTCTGGAATGCACCGTGGATTATATTCACCAGTAAGTAGCGTATAAGCTTCTTCATTTGTTAAAAGAAACCCATGGACCATCGCAACTGCTGCCCAAAGAAGTTTATCGTGACCTCCACACCCTTGGACAGCCGGATCACACTCATTGAGATATAAGCTTGCTCTACGAAGTTTATCATTTTGTTGAAATCCCTGAGCAACAGCAGTTAAGGCATATCTGTTTCGGTCAGCTTGTTGTTTTGTTGCCCAAGGAATTCTCTTTACGGGACGCAAGAAATCTGGATAGCCAGAAAGTTCCCTTTCCCATATAGAATTTCCTTTGGCCCAAGAATATATTCTTCCTTCGTCTGAAATCGATGACGGCGAGAGTAAGACATAATAACCATCTCCTCGAATGTCAATTCCATGACGGAAATTATTTTTGTTTCTTGGAGGATTGTCTGTTCTGTAAAAAGCATGAAAGCCTCCTCTAGGAGTATCTTGTTTAACAGTTTCAGGTAACGGAGGAAACTCTTTTAGTGATTCATAACCATTGATTCCTTTTTCTTCATCTAAATCAACATCAATGACATAGACACCACTCTTTTTTCCACAAGCTAATCCGATATTCGCATTCGGCCATTTTTTCCACCATAATCTAGCTGTATCGCAATCACAACAGGCATCATTCACTCCACTCTTTGTGAGTGGATTCTTTTTACCTGGAACTATTGGAAATATATGCCAGCCAATTGAAATATATTTCAATGCTGATTCAAGCAGGAGATTTTCCATCCATAACTTCCTGATTCCAACCTACTATCTCGTTAAATTTGCCCTTACGTCGGACGGTTATTGTCTTAATTGATTCAAACAATTTCTGAGTCAAGAAGAGATCTTGAAGGGCTTCATTGACAGTAACTTTATGTTTATGAATAGAACTGCTCAGACGATGTTCACCAGCGAACTTCTGAAACCATCGTTGAGAAATTGCTCCTGCCGGATCTGGATGATCTAAACAACACCAAAAACGAAAAGTAGATAGACCACAACGGAATTGTACTCTTATGCTATCAGGGTTGTCAGGTTTTATGTGACGATTAACCTTGATACTATTAACCTTAAAAGTCTCTGGTTCACTCGACAGGATGGATTTCTTTGATGCTTTATCACCATGAAGTCTTCGCTTTTTCTCTACTGATTCCATTCGTTCGATTTCAATTTTCGGAATTTCCCAGCCGCATACTGGGCACCGTCTAATCGCACGGCTAAATGATTCACGACATTCACTACACGTTGCCATGGCAACAAACTGATTTCCGATACCAACAAGATCGATCGGACCATGCTCATCAATACAACCAGCGAAATCTAAGACCAAGCAATCTTTCTTATTTGCATTGGGTCTAAGGCCACGACCGACCATCTGTGCGAAAAGGCCCGCAGAGAGAGTGGATCTAAGAAGAACAATTGCATCAATGCATGGGGCGTCAAATCCTTCAGTAAGCACGCCCACGTTGCATATAGCTCGAATCTGCCCATCACGAAGTCCACTAAGATTTCGTGATCGCGTAATGTGATCTGTTTTGCTTGTAACTGTTGGTGCATAGATACCATTTCTGTTAAGTGCAGCCGAAACTTTCCGACAATGTTCCAGTGAGATACAGAAGAAAATAATTGACCTTCGCTTTTCTCGATTCAAAATTGCAACGGCTTCTTTAACAGCCGCCTTAATTATCTTGTCAGTGCCAGCAACTTCATTTAACGACTTATTGATGTAATCACCATTAAAATTACGACGAACTTCATTTAGGTCATAATCAGGTTCTTTAACTTTCGAGCGTAACTTACATAAGTATCCTTGATCGATTAAATCAGTAATTTTTGCTTCAAAGCAAATCTCATTCAAGATATGATCTTTATGGCAGATAGCACCGCAACCCATCCTGAATGGTGTAGCTGTCCAGCCGACTACCTTTAGCTTCGGATTAAACTTCTGACAACCTTCGATGAAAGTTCGGTACTTTCCTTCGCCGGCCGGCGGAATGTGTTGGGCCTCATCAACGAATATGAAATCAAAGGGAGTAAACATTCCAGAATTTCTGAAAATAGAATCAATGGAAGCGAAAGTAATAGACGCATCGTAATCCTTTTGTTTTAGTCCTGCTGAAAATATGCCAATCTTTTCTCTAATGCCGGCAGTATCGAATGCTATTTGAAGCTTTGCTGCATTTTGTTCAACAAGCTCTTGGCGGTGAGCAAGTATAACTCCCCTCACCCAAGGTGATTCTTGCTTCCACATGTGTATCTGAGCAGCCATCACTACACTTTTCCCGGAACCAGTCGGAAGGACTACACAAGGATTTCCAGGTTGCGTGCAAATGTAATCGTGAACTGCGGCTACGGTTTCATTTTGATAGGGTCTTAATTCCAAGGGATCATTCTTTCCCTTTCCTGATTTCTGCTTTACCATCGCACCAAACAATTGCAACTCGTCCGCCGCTAAACTCAGCAATTCTGTAATCAGGAAAGCTAGAGCTATCAATCATTTCAAGATCAAAGAGATCTTCATTGAAAGCTGCTTTCCAGGCTTTCACGAGAGATTTCTCGTGACCACTCCAGATAATCTCACATTCCTCTTTTGGATAGCGATCCAATAGAGAAGAGTCCTGGCTAGTGACTTCGGCACCAAAGAGTTCCTTTGCTTCAGTTACCATTCCATTCGTAAGTGATACTGGAGAAAGTTTCAGTAGTTCGGTGCTACTGAAACAATTTTCTCCGCTTCCATGACGCCAAACAGTTCCGTCTCTGTCTTCATTCTTGAAAACGATAGATTCACGTCCTTTTTCATCTTCACCATATCCTTCTGGTGTAGCGAAAGTGAATAGCCCAGGAAGACAAAGGTGATCTTCGCACGTTTTTCCAACCATAAAAGAATGTTTTTTACAACTCCAGCTAGCATTTCCACTCATTACTGGTGTTGCATGACAGCATTGCCGACATGAAAGGGATTTCACGGGTAAAGCTGGTTCTGAAGCTATCGGCCCCCAACAAATTGCTTGTGCATCACACCAACCACATTCATAGTAATCACGTCTAGGGAATGCCCGTGCAGGTGGTTCATTTGATGTAATAATCCCTTCGGCCTTAGACATGAGAGCTTCACAGAATAATTTGTCGTATTTCACTCGCTCGGAATGAAGTTCATCAGTGTCTTTGTTTACTGCAAGATACAATGCTCGTTTCATGCCGGTAAGGTGCATGTATGTTTGCATCTGTGCAAAGTGTAGTGGTTTCGACTTCTGAACACCATCTTTCTGAAGCTTCTTAAACGACTTAGTATTATGTGTTTTGCCTTCAAAGACATGCCACGTTTTTGGAGCCTCAGGGATACCAAGAACACAACCGTCCAAGTGACCAGAGAAATGCCCGCCTAGTGCTGTGACTTCAAATTGTTCACCATCTTCTGCGGTGTCGTGAACTTCGCATCCGATCATTCTGAGATTCGCAACCATGCGTTCCTCTTCTCGATCACCAGTTTCGAAAAGACGATAGATACGGCCAGAGATATCTCCATCGCAACATTGCCGAAAGCAATACCAGAGATATCTTTCGCATGAATGTCCAATTATTGATGCCCCAAGATATCCGCGAGCAGGCTCGGCGTCACCTGCCCTTTTGTATTCTTTAAATATCTTCTGAACAGTCAAAGAGTCTTCTGGAATGTATTTTTCTAAATCTCCCACGAAACTATCCTTTCATTTTTAAGGTAATAGCAACCTTCTTGGGAGTTACCGTCACGAATTCAGCAAGTTCATTAAAGATTTTAGGATGATTTTCCCTGTACCATTCATATCCTTTTACGTCAAGTTTTTCTTCAACCTTAACTGAGATTGGAACAGGTAGTTCTTTTCTGATGAACTCATCTGAGAAAACTCCTCTGATGTCCTGTACGTCGGCTTTATAGATAAGTCCACGCTTAACAGTGACTTTAGAACCGTCGTCAAGCGTTACTGTTTTCTGTCCTGAATCCTCCGTGGGAATAAGTAAGGCTATTTTCCCTTCTAAAAGAATTCTAGAAGACTTTATTTCTTCTTCTTTTTCTTTAATTTCAAGCAAAGCACGAGATAGTGTTAGAAGTTTTGTTTTATCCACGGGATTCTTTTCTCCTGTAATAGAACATTTGGCATACCCAGATCACATTTATAAATGCAATCGGAATGCAACATGCGAACGAGAACGGTGTTGGCATTTTAGAAAAGAAGTAGAGACCATATATACCCCAAACCGCCATGAAGACGGCCGGGGTTTTGCACACACCTCTAAGTTGCTTGTCTTTATGTAGCTTGACTACGTTGAGAGTCAAGACAATACCGGCCCCAAGCTCAAAGAGGCTATTGATTAGATCGGGAGTCAATTTTAGATGCTCCGTAGAGCAGTGCTTGCGAATTTTTCATCTTATCGTGAAAAGTATTCAATTCACGACTTAGATCAGGAGTCAATTTTCCAGATCCTTTCAAGAGACTTTCTACTAACGCTGCCAAGGAGGACCTTGTGTCGGTGCTGCTGTAGGGGCTACTGGGGCAACCATGGGAGCAGGAGCAGGAGCAGGAGCAGGAGCGGAATGATCGTAAACAGGAATACCTGCCGGGGGAGCCGGACCAGGAGCAGGATTTGGCAGCGGCCCGACAAGAGCAAGGGAAGGATACGGGGCAGGTGCGACGGTCGAAGGGGCGACAAGGGCAGGACCAGGGGCAGGACCAGGGGCAGGACCAGTGGCAGGAGCGGGAAGAGGTGCAGCAGAAGGACTCGAATAAGTCCTAACTTCATTCTGATCGTTCTTGACCTTGACGTGAGCAACAACAACTTGGTTCATAAATTGCGAGGTATCTGAAGCGGCTTGTACTCCAACTGCAAGACAAAGTGCTGAAAGACAACGACGACCGATTTCAACACACTGCTGGTTGGGATTCTCAATGTTAATCCTGTCGAAGAGCTTCCTTTCTTTGAATTTACCATCAATGATCTTCATTTCAATGTAAATGAAATGTCCATTTTGAGCCTTGGTTTGCTGTACCTCTGCCTTCTCGATAAGAGCAGTGTACTTACCGGGTGGCAACACTTCAAAATCTGCTTGTGGTTCAACTGAATTCGCATCGAAAGCAGCTTGACCAAAGAAACTACTAATGTCGCTCATACTGTCCTCCAGGAAAAAAAAGAAATGGGTTTAAACTCAGCTTGCTATGGATGCAACTGCATCCACCCAAGGACCGAAAGGATTTTCCTTCGGCATAGGTATCTCATACGGTAATTGACCGTAGACACCACGACCACCGCCAGGATGTGCTGGTCGTTTCTGTGTATAAAGGAAACGTTGGTCTCCTGCAACATCAACACCACGTTTTGTATCTTTCTTAAAACCAATATCCTCTTTCGCAACAACAGTCTTAGTATTTGCAAATAAGATTGCATCAGCCCATCGATAAAGATGAGCCGCAGCTAACTTGTCGATATCAAATTCATAGCTGTCATAGCTGCCGGCTACTGGATCATCAAATCGCTTTACTTTAACATGCCCAATGATTATTGAAGACATATTTTTCATTGAACGTAACGAGTCAAGGATAAAAGTGATTTCTCTCCATGTATCGACTGCGATGTTTTGGCCTTTATTGTAACCCTTTAAAACCTCATCAATAGTCTTGGAATTATATCTTTCGCACACTTCTTTCCAAACAAGTGGCTGCAATGTGCTGGCTGAATCTATGACAACGGTTTGAAAGTTATGCTCTTGATGCCAGAGAGTACCGAAACACTGGCGAACCTCTTCCATCGTGCTGCATACTGGAAACTGTGATACAGTTTGACCAGACGCAAATTTCGGGAGCCTGATATCATCGATTCCTTCTTCACCATTGATTGGTATGAAAATAGGTTCATTAAAATCTGCTGCACCAGTGGACTTCCCAATTTTCTCAACACCTAAAAAAATGATTCGTGGTGCCCGCAATCGAGTTTCATTACTGATGGAAGAAAGATCAAATGCCATTTTTAAAATCCTGTGGGATCTCGGAGTTCAATAGTGAAAGGCATAGACATGTCGATATTTTGACCGAAGGCAATTTCCGAGACAAGATCAGAAAAGAAATTCCTGGTATTTCTAATCTCTCCATCTCCTGTGCGTAAAATAGCACCAACAGTTCCAATGAATGTTTCATCAATACTTGAAACCAAATATACTTCTTGCTCGTTCATAACTCTTTGTTGCCAACAAGTTTGTTTCAATAACCCCGCCAGAGGCTTTTGGCGAGTCCAGCGGGGAGTAAGTGACCTGACAACCATATAGAGCGTCAGGAGACATTAAGAGAGGAAAGTTACTTTTTGGATTCTCTGGAGATTACATCATGAAATTGCTTTCGATTTTCCCTGAGTGCCTCACTATTCTCTCTGAGGGCTTGTAGAAAATCTTCACGTTGATCCTTTAGTGCTTTGTTGTGAGCCGGAAAAGCCTTAGCAAGCATGTACCAAACGACCCACGCCAATACAGCAAGAGCACCTCCCTGTAAAATACTCGAAGCAGCTTCAGGCACAAGTGGTGTCGCATTAGATGCCATCAATAGCGACACACTAAATAATTGAGCGAAAGCAATAAGACGCATTAAAGTCTCCAGGCCGGAAGTTTCTTTGGAACTTTATTCTGATTCAACCACCATTCAATAACAAGTCGAATAATAATCGGCAAGATGATGCGAATAAGAATGAAAATGATAACTGGATTTCCATATCTCTTGCGAATATCTCTAACAAGATATTTTTTAAGATTGCTCTCTACTAATTCGTATGTTTCATCAGTCATCTTCCAAGAATCAGGAGGTAGATATCTAATCGCAGCATGTAAAAGCCACCTTGAATCTGACTTTCGTATACGAAGCAGAAATGATTTCTTCAAGCAAACATCAATTAGATCGTTCATCGTTTCCATCTCCAGCGGGTTTTCGGTTTAACGGGACTTCTGAAATTAGACTTGCAAGATCCACTTGAACACTTGCTATTTGCAGGTGCAATAACCTTTGAGACGACAGTTGGTTTTATTGGGAGCTTTATATCAATAGTGACTTTACCATCTCGTTCAAACGCATCTAGGAGATCTTTTCCACGTTGAGCAAGTTTGTTTCCCTTGCGGATCAATTCTTTCGCTTGCCAGATGATATTAAGCGGACCACTGGGCAGTTTCGCAAGATCACAATTAGGGCACTTCGTTTGATGCCCATCTCCATGAATAATCCATCCAGTATCTTTGCATGTTAGGCAATCATACGGAGAAGGATCTGGAGCGGGTGGTACACCGTCAATCATAGTTGCTGTAGCGAAATCAACAGCTACTTCATCCGGTGGAGCAGCACTGCAGATTACAGAAACAAAAAGAATCAAACAGCAAATTGCCAAAATCCAAAACAAAAGTTCAGGGAGTTTGATTTTCTTACCCGAGTACATTCGTAAGGTCTCCATAATCAGGAAGGTTCTTTCGTGGCACGCCCTTTACATCACAATACGCAAAGATAGATTTGCTGCCAACGAAGTATTTTGCATAGAGATCTTCCGGAACCCAAAATGATCCGATGGGCCACTCACCATAACGATCTTTAGGCCAAACTTTCGGCGGTGCGTTCCAAACACCCCAGCTATTAGCTACTAGGAAAACACATTCAGGATACACTTCCTTAGTGTCATCATAGCCAACAGTAGCCATATCGTGATTCCATGCACTTCCTTGGATAGCGATGCCACGATCATCTGAAGTGTTCTTTACTCCGAATCGCTGTCCACTGTGAAGGCAGTAGCCAGCAAACAAGAGATCTTTCACTTCTTCAATACTACTAGGTGAAATCCATTTTCCAACGGGATGCTTCTTACATTCTTCCTTGACTTCAGTGGGAACTCCACTTCTACCCCAATTAGTTCCTATTCTGGAGTCATACTTCGATAGGTCAATAGAAGCATATTTCTGACGAAACATGCCACCAAAATCTGCTCTAAATCTAGTTGCTTTTGCGGGGTCCATTCCTTGACCGCCATGACCACGGGCACCATAATCAGGCTCTGTTGCGGATCTAAGAAAGTATTCCTCTAATTCACCTTTGATATGAATCTCAACACAACGAGTACCATCAAAGGTACTACGACTACCATGCGATACGCAGTCACCAGTTGTTTGCTGCTCATGTCCGAAAGCACCGGGATCAAAGAGTTCACGAGATCTCCAAAGAAGGGCTTTCTCGCCTCTACCGACACCCAAGAGATGTGAAGCATCCATACCTACAGATCGAATGATCTTATCATTCCAGAGATCATCCATGGTGTCTTGATTGAATTGCCACCCTGGGAGGCCGCTTACGTAAGCAGCTTCAATCTGACGCGGTGTTTGATAGAGTCTGGTCATTGTTTATATTTCCTATGAATTAACACATGCAAGAGCCATAATGTCCAAATTCATCACATCCATTTTCTGGAACACAACCAGGCCATCCTACTGGATAAGTTTTTCTAGGAGATAACTCATGCCATTTTTCCCAGCAAATATCTTCCATGCTCTTAAAAGTTCCGTCTGAATTTCTTTGTAATGAATTAGGAGTTGTCATTTTGCCTGTATTCTCTTATTTGTTCATCAGCCGAAAGACGCCTTAGATTATTCTTATGTTGACGGTTTCTCTGGCAATATGGACAAGATCCACCGGGCCGACATGTTAAGTCGAATTTTCCTGACTTCCTGTACGGCCCACGATGTTCTTTTCCATGAAGTATACTAGCATCAAGAGTCATTCAAAATTCTGCATTATTCTTATATTTCTCGATAGCTCGCAGTACACCAATTGTTGCCCTTACTAATGTCTTATCGTAATCATCAACAAGTAACATTTTCATGCACACTTCAAGGGCCTTCTCCGCTGATCCGATTATTGTTCCATCTAATTCGATAGCAAATATCTCTTTACCATCGCATCCTACAGTTATGGATGATTCGCGAATTTTTCTTACATAGAAATTAACAGACATCATTTCTTTCATTATGTCGCTTCCTGACAAGCCCAAGCAATTGCGTGAAGTGCATCTGCTGTTTTTTCGTGATCTAACATCTCAGCTTCAAGCCCGAGGATTTTCGACAAGGCCCCATCTTTCCCATGGATAGCATCGGCCAAACCGGGGATACTCTTGAAAATACCCTGAAATCGCAAAGTTGCAGCACGCTTACAAAACGTGCGGAAGTGCGATTTTGTCTTGATAATCTTTTCGCCATTGCCGTCCCGACGTAAAGTCTTCGACGCCTCGAAATAGAACGCTGAAAGAACACATGATTGTTTCTTGTTTCCTTTGAGCAAGCTTGTGATCGGAGCGACGATCTGCTGGTTAGCCACGCTGGGAGCATCAATGTTTGGAATTGGGGTTGGTCCATTGAGATTTAGCCTCCAGACTGAAAACACACCAACTGCGATGAGGACGATTGCGGTGATTGTTGATGTTTTCATTCGACCACCCTTGCTGGAGAGTTAATAGTTGTCGTTGCATCGTTCTTAGCTGGTCCTTCAATGCGAACAATAGCAGGGAGAACTTCATCATCAAGAGCAATTACAGCAGATATATAACCTGCTGCTTCGCACCATGTTCGCAGTGCATAAAATGTACTGAATCGTTTCGCTGGTGTCATGTCACCACTCGGCTTCAGCTTCGGAATAAATCCAGAAAGAAAACCAGTAATCTTGCTTCGCTGTCCCCATGCAAGCAATAAAGTTCCAGCGATGACAGCAGCGAACGGAATGTAGCCGTAGAGTTCGGAGAGGTTCATTTTTTAGCTCTTTGGTAAAAGTTACTTTCGTCCAGTAGTTGATCGGATCTATTATGAAACCAAATTTTCCCTAGGATGCTCCGTAGAGCAGTGCCTGCGAATTTTTCATCTTATCGTGAAAAGTATTCCAATTCACGACTTCAGCTTCTTGAGAATTTCGTCATATATCCGGCCGACCACTGGACGAATAGCTGCCCTTAGGAGGGGATCAACAACTGCATCCGGTCCAGGAAGATCAATAGGAACGAAATACTCATCAAACAATGCAATACAGCGTTCAATGACATATTCCCTCTTGTCTGGAGCGACAATGAAATGATCGATTTCTTCTACAAGCAAATGCACAAAATTGTTAAAGTTTACGGCATTCGTGGGACTCATTTGTTCACCTCATGGATTCGTGGAAGGGACATTCTGACTTCATCTTATCATACTTCCGGTAGAAAGCAAGCACTTTCTTGAAATTTCCTGGAATTATCTAGGGGCTAGTTTCCTACCCCCAGGTTTGACATGCATATTAAATTCACGCACTACTCTCTTGGCTTCAGAATGTTCGCCACGACTACGGAAATTATCTCGTCTTCGCTTTGCAGCCGACCAACTATCACGATATGTAGCGGCACCACCACCAAGGAATGCAAACGGAGCAACACCAGCAGCACTAGCGGCACCTTCAAGTCTCCAAGCATCAGCGATATCACCTGCAATAAGCGGACGCATTGCTCGTCCTATCGTCTCAAGTTTTGTGGTCTCCTCACCTAATACAGTCTTATTGTAAGCAAGTTCAAATGAAGCTGAAATAACCGGAGCAGCTTTATACGATGCAAAACGACCAATTAACTCCCAGGAATCAAATTTCTTCAATTCTTCCCTGCCAGTGAATGGTGCAATTGACAATCTAGCCATCAATCTTGTAGGTTGCAAAAAACCACCGAAGATATCATATCTTGAATCTCCTACTCTGATCTTCCCGAAGTCTGGGCTATCCAAGTCTTGATATTCTACCTCAGAACCAGCAAGTTGTGCGAGTAACAAGATCAGCATTCCAGTAGATGTCATCCGTACCATATCAGTAGCTATGGCATTTCTGACTCGTGGAGTCTGCCAGTATTTCACAACAGTCCATGGTGTCTGAAATCTACTTGCTGCAAACTTTGGTGAGAACATCACTTCTTGAAGGAAAGCTGTTGCCCTGCCTATGTCACCAAGTCCAGTTGACTTGTTAATATAGTCAGCCATTGCTTTCGTTTCAAGTTGCGTAGCATTTGGATTATTTTCCATGAAGAAATCGAAAGCACTTATCCTAACAAGATTCCCAATAGCAACGCTATGCCTTGACGATGCAGACATTACTACACCGAGTGGATTTTGTATATTTGTGAATGGAATTTTCAGATTTTCTATGACCCTGCCTCTGAAGACTTCTGATCTATTCTGAGCATCTGGTGATCCAGGGTCCATAATAGTAAGACCAGACAATTCATACAATTCTGCATTTGGCAAGTTTCTAATCGAATTAGCAATACTTTGTGCTGAATTCTCACTAAAGAAAGCTCCAAGGGAACGTATAAACGGTTTTACGTTACGAATTGGATGAGCAAAAACTTGCCAAAGATTTTGACGCATGGTGAATGACATATCGGCAGTTGCAGCGATAGCCTTTAATTCAGCAGCAACTAATTTTGCCTTTCTTTTGAGATCCCATGGTTTAGCATCGTCGATCAACTGACGAATCTCTTGACGTTTCTGTGCTAACTCAATTTGCTTTTTCTCAAGTTGACGAGAGATCTGTTTCTTCACAACTCTCTTTGGTTCAGCATATTCACCAGTCCTGATTTGCTCGTCGAGTCTCTCTACTTCTTCACCTATCCTCATCTCGCGTCTGAGTTCACTGATCTGCTGCCTAAGATTCAATAGTTCGGATGGAATTTCGGCCTTCTCTTTTTTAACAATCTTTTCACCTCTACCTAGCATATCTTGAAGGTGATTGATTGTATCAATTGCTTTCTCGATCTTCCCGGCTTCAATATCAGTTTTATAAAAGGCACTTCTAGCTTTAGTAAATTCCTTCTGAAGTTTCTTGATCTCCTCAGAAGTTGGTGCTCTTTTTGTGATCTCAGGTGCAATACCCTCTGCCATATTACCAATGTTACTTAAAATCCTAGCAGCAGTTTTTATATCCCTGACTCTTTTCTCTGTATTAGATCTTTCTCGTACCTGCTTCTTTGGATCTCTCGTATTGATTGCTTGATAAATATCTTGCTCTGTAAGTTGCAACTCAGGCATATCTGCTTGAAGTTTTTCAACTATCTCTACTATACTGCCGATACCTGATTTCGCGTAAGCTATTCCAAGGCGACCAACAAGGTAAAGACCATTTGCAGTAAGTTCAGTAACATCATGGACTTGATAACCAAGAGCCCTAATCTTGTTTTTGATGTCATCAATTTCTGATACTGCTGCTTCCTTGATTCTTTTACCTTTACCTTTTTTGTTTTCAATGAGCTTCTTTGCTGTTAACTTTTCTCTGCGTTCCTTTCTGTAGTGATCTTCCATCTCTATTTGAATGGTCTGATCCTCAATCTTTGAATACTCCTTTGTAACGTCAGCAATTGTACCCTTCTCGGATGTTGTAAGACTACTTCCTTTTGCGAGTCTGAATCTCGAAAGGACACCAGCAGCACTGAAATCTTCTCTACTCTTTCTAAGTCTGCGGATATTCAATGCCCTGGCAACTTCAGTTCCAGAATACTGAGAAGCTTGCGTTATGAGATCAAGATCGTTAATGATCTCGGTCTCTTGAATCCTAGATTGACGATATATTTCAGTAGCATTCCGTTTTGGGATTTTTTCTTGTTGTCTACGGTTCTCGTCTAATTCATTTAGGAGATCATGTGTCTTTACCATCATCGCAACATGTTGGCGATCAGTTGTGAGTCGCGGAATTTCTCCTCTACCAACTTGATCGACTATCGATTTCGCATGAGCTAACGCACCTTTTTGAAGATTGTTATTTACAACATGCCCGAGCACTTCATCGAATGTACGCGGATCTTGTCCCTCTAATGGCTTGAGACCAGCTTCTAAGCGAAATTGCTCACCTGCTGCGTTGTTGAGATCAGCCGCTTGATCTGCATCAATCTGAGCCGCGGGAACCGCAGGAGCCTCAGGAGCGGCCTCCGGCTCCGGAGCGACTTCCGGGGCCTCAACCTGTTGGATAGCCTCAGAAGAGACAGGAGCGGCTTCAGGCGTGACCCGAGGAGGTTCTTGAATCTCAACCCGCTCTTGATCCTCCATTTGCCTACCCTCTTCCATGCTACGGTTAATATACTCCCCCCATTCTTTGGGGGTCTTTCCGGCCTCTGGGGGTAGATTCCATTTGTCATGTTGCTCTTGTGTGATATCTTTTCCAGATACTCTTGCGTCAACTATTTCGCTGATATTAAATTCTTCCACCATATTCGGAAGGAAACTTTTTCGCTCTTCAACTGTAGCCTTTTCCATCCCACCACGAGACCACTCTCTGCGTGAAGGCACTGTACCTTTTTTATGATGCTCTCTAAGTACTTCCTCGAAATTATATGCCTTATCTGCACCAGTTGCACGCACAATTGGGCCAGCAGTTCCAATGAGTGCGATTGGTAACGCAGATTCTTTCACATCTCTAATAAAAGCCTCTGGGATCGACCATTTTTCACGTGGATCGACATTTTCACTCATCAAAGAAGCAGCTACATTAACTGATTCTTCCCATGCTCCTTGGCTTCCTTCCTCACCAACTTCAAGGGCACCACGATAGAAATACTCGGCAGCTTCCCTAAGTGCTACCTTAGTTTTGAGACGCTTTGTGAGTGCAGTACCTCCCTTCTTAGTGGCCGCTGGAAATGTCTTCTGTGCAAATTCAATTATTGCTTTACGACCCGCTACAGCAAGAGGACTAAGACCCTTCTTTAGAAGACCAGTTGGATCTCTTGCTCCAGCAGCTTCAAGCAATCCAACACCGGCACCAATAGTAAGACCAGCTACCCCAGCAGCCGCTCCAGAAAGGCCCATTTCTTGGCTTCGTTCAACAGCTTCAGGAGCAACTCTCATTGCTGAGTAGGCCATGAGTGCAGGTGCTCCGCCAGCAACAAAGGCAACTCCACCTGCTGCAACATCAGGAATCATTTCTCCAGCCCCGACAACACCTCTTGTTAAGATGCCAGCTTCTTTGGAGATATAAGGATTCTCAGAAAGTTTTGCAGTTTCAAGACCACGACGGAATTGAATATCCTCCAGTGGAAACTTCCCACCAATGAGCCGATTTGGTCCAACGAAAGCTCCCCTCACTCTTGTCATACCTTCAAGTGGAGCGAGTACATTTTCAAGTGCCCTTTCTTTGAATCTTTGCCAGTATCCAGCCTTTGCATCGCTGCGTCGGCGAAGATGTTCTTTTGCTCTTGATACTTCGCGAACCTTCTCAGTAAGCCAAGCACGTTCTGCTGGATCTTTGATATTCTTCATTGCACGCTCAGAGAATTTTTCTCTGAAGGCTTGCAATGGATGAACTAAGCCACTTACATATTGCTTCAGAAGGAAATCTTTCCTAGTGTTACTAAGTAAAGCATCTGAACCAACTTCTAATCTGGCTCTTGCTCCAGGTGGCTCACTAATAGTTAGACCACCCGAATTGGTATCAAGCAATTGATTAGAAAAACTATTGAAACTTTTAGCAAAATCCAGTTCAAAGTTAGGCATTATCTCTCAAGTCCAAGACCGGGCCTTTGAAAATCTTCGACGATATTCTTCGCTTTATCGAAAGCATCTCTAGTTTCTTTCTTCCAGAGATTCTTTTTAGGTCCAAACTTCCGATAGACAGTTCTCATGTATGCCATTGCATGACCAACGACAGGAGGAAGACTAAGATCACTCTCATATATAATTAGGTTTTCAGCACCAGGGAAGTTCTGCCATCCAGGTTGACGGGTTTGAGGTGAAGGAACCTGTTGCTCAGGAGTTGGAGCTTGTTGGGGAGCAGTAGGTTGTACTGCCTGTTGCGGTTTCTGCCCAAAGATCTCATCAGCAAGTGCTCCTGCTGAAGCAACTGTATGAAGGCGATCCTCTTCACCCTCTTCTTTTTCTCCGATAGTTGTACTAATTGGAAAACCGAAAGCAGTTATCTTATAACCTGGATCACTAGGTGTTGGAACAACATACTTCGTACCGACAGTTTTCGCAATGAAAGCTGTTTTAGCCTTATCAAAATCTTCTAATTTCTTTATCGCAGCTTCTTGTTGTTTCTGCTGTTGAACAAAAGCAAATCCTTCCTTTGTTTTCTCAAAAGGTTGTGTCACAAGTTTACCATCTGGTCCAACAATGTATCCCATCCCATTTGGAAGAGTACCAGATTCATAAGGTTGAAAACCTTCGGGGGGTTTTGGATCTGTATCCGGTACAGAACGAGATCTCACACCTCTCTCTTGTGCATCAGCTTTAGCGTATGCTTCTTGCCAACTTCGTGGATCAAGTAATTCCCTACCGGGACCCTCAAGCCAATCTTTAGCTACATTTGCTTCATTTATTTGTCTTTTACCTTCCTCAGTGTATATTTGTTTCCTCTCGCTTACTTTTTGACGTGCTCTCTCCTCAAGCATTTTAACTTCACGATCGAACGCTTGCTCTTGCAGTTCACCCTGGAGTCCAGATTGAACAGCCATGCGTTTGTACGCTTGGTCGGCAGCTTGTGACTGCCTCTGAGCTTGAGCTTGAATTTGTCTCTTAGAGTTCGCACGCTGTGTTTGCAAGCTGGCAGCTTGCATTGAACGCCTGGCTGCATTGTTTGCAGCAGCAATACCAGCTTGTGTTCTAGCACGCTCAGTAGCCATACTCTTCTGAGCAGCAATTTGAATACCTAATCTCTTATCTTGAAATTGTTCTCCATAGATACGAGCAAGATCTTGACCACGAAGTTGAGATTCACGAGTTGCATACTGTCCTTGTCCCTGAAGTATACCAGCTAGTCCAGGAAGACCGCCACCATGTTTTATTGTGATTGGCATCAGTATTGTCTCACATTTCCAAGAGCTTGATAAAGTGCAGTTATACCAGGACCTCCGTAACCTTGTCCAAGGCCACTAAGAGAAGCTTGCAATGAAGCGGCATCAGGATACTGATCTTCTCTGCGTTCCATGATGCCAAGTTTTGTACCTTGCATCATATCAGCTAAGCGATTCAGTGATTCTTCCTCCCTGCGACGTACACCAGCAGTTAATGTCGGTGAAACAGTTGTTCCAGAAAGACCCGATCTTGCGAGTCCTTGTTCGAGATCTGATCGTTCCTCGAAAGCACCAGCACGAATATCTGCTCCTCGTTGGCCGGTAGTCTCCTCAGTGATCCCGAGCATTCGTTGATAACGAGCTTCGTTAGCACCTTTTGCTTCACCGAAAGCTCGATTATATTCCTCAACAAGTCTGCCTACGCCACTGACAGCTTCACCAGGAAGATCAAGTGTACGTGCTTTCTTGAGATCTTCAAGATACTCTTGACGCAATTGACGATTACGAGCATCAGCTTGTTCTTGAGTCATTCCACCCATGCTACCACCGCCACCACCACCTGTTTCACTAGCACCACCAAGGGGAACACTTCTTCCTTCACCGAGTTCCATTTCTGGACCAAATTCAGGGATATTAAGACCAGGAGGAGACCAACTTTCACCCCCAGCACCGCCACCACCTGGAGTCCCAAAACCCTTCTTTCTTTCTAGCCATTCCTTATATGATCCATATCCCATTGGACCGCCGCTTAGGAGGTTAATTCCACCACCTTGTTCTCCAAGGTTAGGAATTCCAGGAAGAGATCCGACACCAGGCGGAGGAGGTGGTGCAGCATAATCACCAAAACCAGCACCACTTGAAGGATCAAAAGCACCGGCACCAATTGGAAGCGTATCTTGCGAACCAGCACCGCCAGCAGTCATTGCAGCGATGTTTACGTTACCTCCGCTAGTTGGATCAAAACCACCCCCGAGAATACCAATTTGACCTCCAATACCACCACCACCGAAAGTTTTACTTTTTCCAGGTATAAATACCATTATATTCTCCTATTAAAGTTGCCAAGTTTCTCGTGAAATTACGTCACCGGTTGCTCTTAAACTACCCCAAGAAGAACCTTGTGTATATGTTCCAGTCTGTGTATCTGTATCAAGTTGAACACCAGCGATTGTAGTCAGATCCATAGTGTGAGTTACAATATTTGTTCCAGTTGATGTTCGCCCTATAATAACTTCACCTTTACAAATATAATACATCAATGGATCTTGTTCATCAACAGTGATATTTAGTATGCTCTCTACACTATCCTCATAATAATTAGGAGGATCACCAAATTCACTTGCTGTTACAGATAATGTAAGTGTTATGTCTCCAGGATCATTTTCTGGATTTGTTTCAGCAATAATACCCTGTTCAATAGCTCCACCATCCTGAGATCTTATTTGTCTTATGTACTTTCTAAGGAAATACCAGACTGAAGTATCGGATCTCTTACGAACTGCTATCTCACATCTAAATTCCCATTGATAATTACCACTAACCCAAAATACATCTTCGAGATCAATTGTGTAAGTGTAATCTATATTGGGCCAACCAGGGACAGTTATACTAGCAGTATCATTTACTGCTACCCCACCAACTACACCAGCACCAGTTACTATAAGTGTCCTATCAGCAAAAGCAACTGAAAGACCGAATTCTAGTGAAGGAGAAGCTTCCCAATAAGTACCGCTATCAGCAACAGCAGTTTCAATGCTAGATTCAAAGGAACCCGTACTACCATCTCTAAGGTCTTGTTGGTTCCCGTCAAGTGTGGCTGTCCAAGTGACAGTGAATGGTTCAGGTCGCGGAGTTCTTCGATTTTCATCTAACCTAAACGATCCAGTAATGGCGGCTGATGCGTCAAAATTCATCGACACCGGTCCAGTCACAAGGATCGAATAGTTGATTCCAGATTTTGCTACGTATGCACCTGACATATTATTTTGTTGTTATTTGTCTGCTACCAACTGTGTCAATCTCGTAATGAATACCAACAGTCATTATAAGTGCATCGCCACCATATTCGTCTGCACTAGCTGCCACCCTTTCAAGTGTAAACAGAAATTGATCTTCAAAGTTAAAGTTTGTGCCTGAAATTAACGCAAAAGTAGTCCTAAGAACTTTATACTGAGTATCGTAATCAACTTCAATTGGGATAATAGTTACCGCATCAAGTGTTGCTTCCTCCTGAGCAACTGTATAGGTTAATTGAAATTTAACTTTTCCAGTTGATGCAGCAATTCCTTGCCAATGAATATGAAACGAGACATCAGAATCTTCCTTGTAATCATGCTGTAATTCAAATGATCCCGAAAATCCCTGTCCAACCGCAAGTCCGAATGTTGCTATTCCAGTATTAGCACCAACTTCATCAACAAAATTAACAATGTCAGGAGTTAATCCAGGTGGACCTCCAAACGTGATAGCACCAGCGTTGATGTCTTTCCAGACAGTAGCATTTCCATTGAATTCAAGCGTGCCATCGCTCTCGAATTCAGAGTAGTTTGCTGTATCCTCACCAAATCTACTTGCTCCAACCACTTGAAGTTTCGTATCAGGACTTGCTGTACCTATTCCGACATCACCATACGGGATTATCGTATCAGTAACAGTGCTCCCGCCAAGCGTGATAGTGTTTGTTCCAGATCCAATAGCGTTACTACCGATTATGATCTCATTATCTGCTCCATCGGCAGAAGCTTTTGTATTATATCCAATATAGACACTATCATGTGTGGTCTGGTTTGGACTAGAACCATTTGCTATGTAGCGTCCTGCTTCTCCTCCAATTGCAACATTTCCATGTCCAGAAGTAATGTTTTGTAATGAACTATTTCCAATTCCTGTATTGTCATCAGAAAAACAAGAAAAAAGAGAAGAAAGTCCAATAGCTGTATTTCTATGCCCGAATGTGTTATAGAAAAGTGAACCTACACCGATTGCTACATTCCGATCACCTGAAGTCGTATTATAACAAGCAGTTGCTCCAATAGCTGTATTTCGATCACCTGAATTATTAGAAAAAAGAGCTGACTTTCCAATTGCCGTACATTGCCAACCGGAAGTATTTGTTTTGAGTGCTTCAGAACCTACCGCAACATTTTCGTATCCAGTTGTGTTATTTAGTAATGTTTCGTAACCAATGGCTACATTATTAGAACCATGTTTTGTGTCAGTTGCTCCACTTCCCAAAGTAAAATTACCAGCATTTTCCCCAACGAAAGTATTTTGTCCTGTTGGTAATGCACCGCCACCAGTTGGGTGATGAAAGTTATGTAAAAACGCATTAGCACCTTTTTTAATGACACCAGCAGAAGAAGTTATTGTATCTTCTAGTTGAATGTATCCACCGCCACTAAAAACTGAATTGCCAGTAGCGTCAATAGCTAATACTTGATCTGGAGTTCCATCGCTTGCTGATAATTCAGAATGGCGATGTAATGTATCAACCATACTGTTATCAGTCAATCCCTTCCAACCAGCAGCAAGTTTTTGAAAACCCTGTCTAACTTCAGTTGAGCCATGCGGAATTCTTGTCACTGTCATGCTATCCTCCTAATGCCACTGTCTCTCATAGTAACAAGAATTTGTTCCATTGCCCATCTACGACCAGCAGTTCCCGTGAGTTTCAGCATGAATGCTGCACCACGTCCGCCAGGTCGTACTGTTCCATTCAAACCAGCTACCCAAGTCCCAGTGGATACTGAAGATGCACTGGTAGCTCCCTCAAATGTATTACCAGGATGCACTGCCCAAGTTACATCACCAACATTTTCAGCAATAACAGCATCCATAGAAACTATGGTTCCGAATTGTCCATCTTGAGCTAATGGAATTGGACCTATAAAAATATGAGATGCTGGTGTAGATCCCATGTCACTTTCAGAAAGGAAACTAAATTTCCGAAGTCCTCCATCGCGACCACCACAGATAACTCCAGAATCTTCAATTGCTGTTGCTTGTAAATTAACCGTAGCTGTTGGCTCATGGTCACTCATCATTTGTAGCGGCCAAAACGTCTTTCGTTCCCAATCAAGCCACCAATGAGTTCTTGAATTGGAAGATCTTTCAGTCAAGAAAATATGCACACCTCGATCTTGAACATCATATTCAAGACAAACTACAGTGTTATCTGGATCAAAGTTAAGTAATTCCCTTGGAAGAATTTCTCGCGAAAGAGAAATTGGTCTCGAATCTCCACCTGGAGGGAGGACATAGAGGCCATCCAAGGAAAGGAAGACGAGTTCGCTTTCTGGACCAAAGGTCCAGGCGTTCATTCCAACGATACCGATATTATTGCTGAGATTGTCAAGACTGCCTCCGAATGCCGGATCACCACGCATACGCCAAAGCGATTCACGGCAGGCAATAATGAGATAATCATCACTAGCTGGTGCAAGTGCAGTGATAGCCTTAGCGGGTACACCTGCATCACTAGCCGTTCCAGCTACCGCTCGTTTGCTGTCTTCTTGTGAATAGTCCCAATCTAGCTCATCTCCTACTCGCGCCATGTACCAAACGCCAGGAGCTATCTCTGCACCTGCAAGCACGATCCTATCAAGATATCTTGCAATCAATGGACAGCCAGTCGGCACTTGTCCAGTTGATGCAGTCATAATTGCAACTGTATCCGTAGATGGTGTGAAAGTTTTTGGTGCTCGTTCAATACGAAAAGAACAAGTACCATTGCCGGGTGCTGAGGCCAGCGTTATGGCCCCCTCAGCCACGGATGAAATTTTGTATGTCCCGGCAACAGTAGAACTACCGATGTTTGTGATAACACATACATCGTCATCGGTAAGAATTCCAAGTGTACGCCAATCAGCAACGGAAATTGAATCTAATTCCGATCCCGAAACAGTTCCATTTTCAGCAGTTGCTCGTAGGTCGCCATAGTCTGCAACATAAAGAACCTGACCGCTTTGAGTTGCACTAAGCGAAACATCATCGCGAACAGTTAAATCCGAAGTAGCTTTACCCATTCTGCCATAATATGGTTCTCTCCAAATAAAACCACCGGCAGAGGCAATCAATGTAGATCTCAGCGGAGTTACAGTTCCACCAGATCTATATTGAATGCGAAATACATTCACTAGATTAACGCCACCAGATTCAGTAGTTTCCAATCCGAAACCAATACGGAGACCATTCTGTCCACCATCTAAAGCAGTTGTATTGAGAATTGTTGTACCATCAAGATAAACAATAAGATTATCGTTAGTAATTTGAGCAATAAGCCATACAGCTTGTGTTGCAGCACCAGCAAGAGTACCAGAGGTCACTGTCGTACTAACGTCTTCTGCTGATCCAATATACGATTTTACTGTACCAGTGTAGGCTCCACTGATGCCAGTCATCGTGATTTCAATTTCTACCCCATCAGCCGTATAGAGTGGAGTAGTATCGTCTAAGCGAAGGTATAAACGATACTTACCATGAAATGCCCCACTCCATGGCACGAGAAGTATTTCAACGGTATAGACATAAGAAGTATCTATTGCCGGTGATAAGGTATCTCTAACTACAGCACCATCTGATATGGAATAATCTATAGCTGCCATTGAGGTTAATATGCTTAACGTGTCTGTGGCCCAAGATGCCTTCGACCATACAGCAGCTAAACTTGTTCCACCAAACGTATCAGACCATGAAGTCAGACCAGTGCCAGGTGCAAGTACCATAGAGTTTAGAAATCGTACCTCAGAATCAAGATAATCTCGATGAGAAAGCAAGAGACCCGGTCTCGAACCACCACGTTCTCGGCTTTCGAGTTGCCCGGTTGGTCTGACATTCATGCAGTCGAATGTCGTGTACGGTTTTTGCTGCCTAAAAGACTGCCGTCGATCTAAGCCACCAAGAGGGAAGACAATTCTTTTCGAGGTTTTTCTTGCCATGTTTCTACCTAAAAAAACCGGCGATCGAGACACTTGCGACTCAACCGCCGGGAGTATTTAGCCGAGTCGGTTTACTTAGATTCCGGAGGACAATCGTCTTTGCAGTCACAATAGAAAAACGGCTCCAAGACAGCAAGATCCGACACTGTCAAGGACTCATCCTTATCATCAACTGCATTGATAACTTCCTCGAAATCCAAATCAATCGGCTCCAAGTCAGATTCCACAATTAGAATCTCTTGAAGACCAGCGATGTATTTATTGAACTCTTCCGTGTCAGGTTCAATTTTCACTTCGCTTTCAGGTTCAGTTGCAGTGATTTCGTGAATCAATGCAACTCGCTGCTTTTCAATCAACTCGAATTCATCCGAAACCCTCTTTGTGTACTTCAAAATTGCAAAAGCAATTCTCGGCTTCATACTGATGCCAGAAATCTTCTGCCATGACGAAATACTACGAAACACTTGACCATAATTCATTTCAATACTCCAGGGTGGGGTGAAAAGGAAAAAACAGAAAAATCTCACGCGACCCCAGTGAAGGGGCCGCATGAGGAAAAGTTAGGCTGTCGTAGGAGCTGTACTAGCCAATATGTAATACTGTACACCACCAACCAAGCAGGAAATCCTAACTTGCGTACCTCCACCTACTGCATAGGAACCAGCCTCAATAGGAGATGTTCCACTAGCCGGGAAAGCGAAGAGATGCGTAGGAGTGTCATCATATTCAGGTTCTCCAATACGAATAGCGTGTCGCATTGTCCCAGTTGCAATGATCCGAATTCCATCATCGACAGTGGCACCAGACTGAGCATGGATGAAAATTCCCTGCGAATTAGACGGAGTACCTGCACCACGTAAGGTTACGTTAATTCCCCTATAAGAAGAATTAGTAATAGCACCGGAACCAGCATCCAGTACCAATCCCAACACTGCAACTTCACCACTAATGGTGTAAACAGCAGCCCCGAGAGCAATCTCAGCTTGATGAATGTAAACATCCGTGCAAATTTTGTTTACGGTAGTCAACAAGTCAGTCCACTTGAAACGTGTGTTAGCCAGATCGTTGGTAGTATGCGTGATTCCTCCTTGCCAGATATTTACCGTGCTTAGGTTTGCAGGATTCGTTCCTACAAAGTCGAAGTTCATCTGGATAGGCTCCAGACTCTCAACGCCTGAAGTGCCGGCAAATGTTACAGTCTCTATGGTGCCTCTGCTACCAATCACGAACGCATGGTATGCTCTCGCGGAATTAGGAACAAGAGTACCACCGAAGATGATACCAGTTGTGAAAGCACCAGTAAGTTCAATACCAATAGCAGTACCAGAAGTAATAGCACCGCCACTGACATAAACACCATGCGTTACCACTGTTCCGGTAGTTTCCGTAATTGCCGGAGTAGCAATCTGAACACCGCGATAAGTAGCTGCTCCACTTGTAACGATAGTCATCGCACCAGTAACGGCAACGAGAACACCGACCAAATTTGGACTAGCAGCATCGTTCGTAGACGCAGGCAAAGTAACACTGTATCCAGTTACATTCTGTTCACTGGTAGCAACCACACTAGTACCGAAGTCAAGATCAACACCAACAACGCTGCCGAGGAAAGTTGGTGCTGCACTGAAATCAGCCAGAATCAACGTACCGCTTGTCCAAGTAGCAGCGAGATCGAAATCAAGAAGAGTCCCAGCAGCCTCAGGAGAAATCCTGACAACGTCTTTCACTGAAATAGCAGTCGTACAAGTATCGATAGTCAAACCAGTGGTGCAAGTACCAATCTCAATACCAGTCGTGGCAGCACCATCTTGGATCAACAGACCATATTCCCACGGTTGTTCATCCTCAGCAGACGAAGACCAATTTGTGCCATCGTAGATACCAGCATGGAAGGCTGCACTCTTGCCAGTAACAGTAGCATCAGAAGCGATCTTCGAGACAGCACAGAAACCAGACAGCACATGATTAGTGCCGATAGTATACGCACCACTATTCTCTACACAAGACATGACGCCGGCGGTGAAACCGTAGCCATCCAAGGTGAGAGTAGTGCCACCGGTCCGCTCAAGCTCCAGGTAGCCGTATACGGCGGCGACCATCTCGTTGTCCCACTCTGCATTGCGAGACTTCAGTTGGCCCTCAAGGGCGAACAAGCGAAGCTCATTGGCCGAATGGTCAGTGGTCACAAGCATACGCGACAACACGCCCCGCGTGTCATTTACACCAGTGTTGACAATCGCAGCCCCACCATCGTCAGTGTAGAAGCGATTCGCAGCCGTGACAGCCGTAGCCACAGGGACGCCACTTCCAGCAGCAGTGCTATGAAAAGTACCAACTCTGATACCTTCAATAACGTCAGAACCGAGGATGTATAAACCAAGCGGCCAATCAGCAGCACCACTTGCCTTATCAATAAGGATACCGGCACAAGTACCGGAGTTTGTGATCGTGCCGCTGCCAGTTGTTTCAACGTGTAGACCGCAGGCTTCCCCGCCGCTATCCACAGTCAAGGCAGTTCCAATCTCAAGACTCGCATCGAAGCAAGAGAAGGTCGCACCGGTCTTAACGCTATGCGTTGCCATCAACTCGACATAACCTTGGACGGCGGTGTAAATACCAGTCGTAACGTCAGTGCCATCGGTTAGCTTTAGTTGACCCTGAAGGGCTCGAATGGAACTTCCGCTTGCATCGGTCGTAAGTAGGAAACGACTCTGAATTCCGCGAACACTAGAAGCGATATTTGATCCACCATCGTCGGAGAAAACTCGCAAAGCACCAGTAACCGTGCTTAAAATTTCAATACCACTGCCAGAAGTATTTGCTTGCTCACCGTATGCT
>SDBU01001391.1_pt1 | contig 34694 bp, 58 predicted proteins | sample 2277071 | NCBI WGS metagenome assembly SDBU01 (sample SAMN10397929, study PRJNA504765) | marine sediment metagenome | isolation source: marine sediment core GS08_GC12, 126 cmbsf | place: Arctic Ocean: Gakkel Ridge, Loki's castle | collected 2008 | reverse complement strand
TGTAAATAATCGCTTGTAGAATCCCAATCTAAACCTCCCCATTGACCGCTTGACGCACTATCTCCTACTAAAATTCTGGGGTTTCCTGCACTTTCAAATACCCAAACATCTCCCGTCACCTCAAGCTGGGCAGATGGACTCGTCGTTCCAATACCTACATTTCCGTTTCCTAAAATTGTTAGACGAGAAGAGCCACTTGTTCCCAGTGCAAGTTTAGCATTTCTTCGATTCAAGAAAATAATATCTTCATTGCCACTTGACGAGCTTCCAAGATACCAAAGTTGTTGGTCGGGATTTCCACTGCCATCTGATTCATAACCTGTAATAACTACATTAGATTTATTACTGTCAGCAGGATTTTGAATAATTAATTGTCCTGCAGAGTGTGAGCCAACAAGATTAGGAACAGGAACATTTGCTTTAATATGAAATGAGGAATTTGGAGAAGCTGTCCCAATTCCAACCCTACCATTAACTACATTTAAAGTGTTATTAAGATAAGCATTTCCTGTTACAGTTGTTCCAGCAACTGCAAAGTCTACCCTTTTAGTTCCGTTTAGAGTTAACCCTATGTTGTCTGTCCCTATACGGTAAAACCCTGAGTCGTCGTCATTAAAAAAGCTGTATGATGGTGCACCTGCTACTCCGTCAATTATCATAACTCCATAATCATCAAGTCGTAATGCAAGACTACCGTCAATAGCAAACCCAATTTTATCGGGATGAATATAATATATTCCTGTATCTGAATTAATTTCAAAGTGAATCGAAGGTGTTGCCGCAGCACCAACTGAAGCTATAATATTTCCTCCTGCTGTTATATCTTCTGCTGTTACATTGTTAAATTCAACACTAGTGTTCCATAGGGCAACTTCTCTGTTTAATGCTTCTGGAGTTTGAGTCCATAATGTCCACTCACTTGTATTATTTAATGCGTAAACCTGTAAGCCTTCATAAGGTGTTGGTATGCCTGTATCATGGTAGCAAATAAAGCCTTCATCTCCCCCGTTTTCTGATATGTGCATATGCTGAATCTGTATCCCTTCATCACTTTCACTTGATTCTGAGATTGTTGAATTTCCTAAATAAATTGAACTTCCACTAAGCCATATGTCTTTCCATCTTTTGTCTTCACTTCCTAAACTGTAAGTATCGTTTAGTTGAGGTGTTATGTTTCTAGCATCTAGATTACTTTCAAGAGAAGCATTATGCAACCACTCATTAAAGTGAGGGTCTATCTCTTCTCCGCTTGGAGTTCCAAAACCTTTTACAACTGCTATCCAATCTACATAATAATGATTATTAGTATTTCCATTACTTGATTTATATATTCTCATCTGTGCTATGCCATCTTGTAAATGATCTGAACTGTCAAAAACTGGTTGTGTTATTGTTGCGAATGTTTCAGTTTCTCCGACAGTAGGGTAATCCTCCCAAGCACTATCATCATAGTTCCACATCTGTATGATTGGAAAATCCCCTGCTAAACTGCTTGTATAATATCTAATTACTCCTCTATCAAAATCAGAAATATTTGTAAAGTTAATCCTTAAATCTAATGCTGGACTTCCAGAAGCTTCTGAAAAATTTAAAGTAATTCCATCATATTTTGTATCTGGATGCTGAGTGTTTGCTAATGTTCCTGCATCTATTGTCCCTGCTATTGCACTTACTTGGGTTGCATTATAATACGTTGATTCTACTTTTATACATACACCACTACCGTCTAAATATTCTCCATCAGTACAGGCAGTTGAAGCGTTTGAATCAAATGATTTTATATAACTGTCATTAACTCCACTTCTTATTATTGAACCATTATCTATTTTACTGGATAAATCATCTATGTCTCCTATAAAAGTTTGATTTGTATATATATCTCCATTTACACTTAATGCGTGTTGTGGTGTATTGTTTTTTATTCCTACGTTGTCATTTATATCAGAAGGATAAAGATTATTTCCTGTTTTGTTCCAGAGAGTTCCGTTTATAGCAGAAAGAGAAGTGCATATATTATTTTCTAAAGTGCATACCCTGTTATTATTATCATATACATCACCATCTACTATTAAATCTCCATCAATATTTGCATTTCTTTTCAACCACATATCACCATTATAATCAATCCACCATAATTCAATTCCACCCATATCTTGTATAAAAAACTTCGGGGTTTTTCTTGGAGCAGTATTTATGGTTAAAGTCCAGTTAGCATCTGCAAAAGAAGTGTTAGTTTCATCATTGCTTGATAGGCAGTTCCAGACTAAATTAGTGTTATTTGCTACACTATAAGTGAAGTTTGCATAAGCAGAAGTTCCAGTTACTCCTTGAGTTTTGTTTGCTCCCCAAGTTCCAGTAATGTTGTGATAAAGAGTTATATTTACTAAATTAGAACTTTCTGCTAAACCTGAACAGTTAAATGTTACAGTTTCATCTTCATCTGTGCTATCATCTGCTGGACTTACTAAAGTTGTTGTTACTCTTATTGCTGGTGTAGGAGAATAAGTTATATTAAGATAAGGTCTTAGTGTTATGTCTGTTATGTATTCTTTTGAAAACATATGAAGTGCTGTTCCTGCGTCATTATCCATAAAAAACGAAATATTTGTATAACTATCATTATATTCTGAAGAAACCCAAGATGTTACAGTTAAATTTATCCATATATTTGATAGGAATCCAAGAATTCCTGTTGTAGCTAATAGATTCCCTTTTAAAGTAGAAGTAGAAATTCCATCTTCCTCATTCCAAGTTCTATTGGTAAATTCATAAATATTTAATGTTGAGGCAGAGCCTCCTGTGCTATCTGAACGAACATGTAATGTTGCTAAATCTATTAACGAATTACTAGGAATCGAAGAAATTTCAAACATTATTGCAGTCTCCCAACCTAATTTTGCAAAAAACTCAGTTGAAATTGCTCCATCACTAAAAACATCATCATCATTTAAATTCTCAGTATCTGGTGTTTGTAGTTTAATAGTCGTAGACTTATCTCCAATTTTAATTATATCTCCATAACTTGCCTTAATCCATTCATCCCTGTTTGGAGTTAGTTCAAAATTATAAAACTCTTTTGATTTTTCAATTATATCTATTTTTTCTGTTTCTAAATTATATTCTTCATAATAAACAGTAATTGGAACGTTTGTTTTATCTATTGCACTTAATTGGTTTATTGAAGTTTTAATCCTTCTGTGAGTATAGTTGAAATCATCACAAACAGCTAAATGAGTTCCATCACTTTCTACAATACATTTAATTCCAGAGTTCTTTAAACTTCTTGCTTCCCATAATTCTTTCCATTGGTTATCTTCTTCTACAAACCTTACTCCAGAATAAAGAACTAAATGGCATTTTCCATTCTCGCATACTGTTTCTGTTGATGGAGTTCTTATTATTTCTTCTTCTTTTATTGGTGGACTTTCTGGTGGTTCTACAGGGTCTAAAGTAATCCCAACATCTCCATTAGGCATAAAAAATATAAATGATTTATTTGCGTAAGGACTTGAGATGTTTCTCACAGTTAGTTCTGTTATATTAACAAAACCTGTATTGTTTACAGTTGTATCTATTTCTCCTGTAGTTCCGTTATAATAACATTCTGTATCAGTACAGGTTATATTAGAAGAATTTTGTAATGTGTATTGAAAAGTTCCGTTATTAATTACATTCCATATTTCATCTGTAGAGTTTCCTGTAGTTACATTTATACTATCCCAACTGCATATCTGAGTATCATCTAATTCTAAACATTGAACATTAGTTATATTATTATTATTTAAATCTTCATTGACAAAAAAATCAAAATCATAATCATCCCTGTCTATCTCTATCTTTGGTATTATGTTACCTGCTCCATCTATAGCATCTATCTTATAAGTTCCTCCACCACTACCATCATACCAAGCTCTGAACCCTAAAATACCACTATCACTTTCCATATAATAAAGATAAGCATTTTCATTCACATCTGTTTCTAACCTAAGCTCAATATCTTCTCCATCTTCTGTCTGTGCAAAAGTCTGGTTTCCAATCTCATATGTTTCATTAACCCAAACATCTTCTACACTACCTGCTTGTATATCTGTAATTCCAGAGCCATTACCATTAATATAATCAAAAGTTCCGTTCTTGGCTTCTAGATTACCACCTACATTAAAAGATTCTGTGATGTTCCAAGTAATTCTAGTCATAGTTACATTAAAAACATCTCCTATAACGCTTAGGTTATAAACTGTTAAAGAATCAAGAGTTAAAGAAGTTAAAACACATTCTGCATTAATTCTGCAATATAAAGTGTCTGCAAATCCTTTAGTCAGGTAATCCATGTAATCTCCGCCACCTGCAAAGGCTATTGGTAGAACTAATAAAAACAATACAACGATTAAGGGCAGGATTATTTTTCTCATTCCCTTTCCTTATTTTAATCTAAAGATGTCCGCAAGCCTACTCATCATATTTCCGATAAAGGTACAACCCTCATCATCTTTCATTGAAGTAAGTTTGGTTTCCTTTTCTTTGTTGAATATCATCTTAATATCTTTTTGATTTTCTTCTTTGGAAAAGTTTCGTGCATTACTTTTAATGGTACGCTTACTCCAATTATAGTTCCTGCTGCTGGTGCTAGCTTTGTAACTCCTGCCAAAGCTTGTTGTCCATGTGTTGCTGGTGTTCCACCTACTGCACCTAAAGCGTGTGCCCCTACTGCTACACCTAATACTCCCGCTCCTAATCCACCTACTTGTCTTGCTAAACTTTTCCTTTTTCTTTTTTTAGCCATCTTTTTCCTCCCTTTTTTCTTCCCTCTCTAATCTGTTCTTTAGTTCTTCTTGGCTTTTTCCTCATATGCTTATTTGTATATTTGTCTCCCATTGTTATTTCTTGTTCCTATCATCATATCTAAATGCTTACCATTGGGATTGTTCTCTTTTTTTAGATAACCAACTTGTTTTCCTTTTCTTACTTTTATTGGTCTTCTTTTTAATCTAAAATCTTCTGCCATCTTCTTTATTGATTTTCTAATTTTCATATACATCACCCTCTTGTAACTTACTCCAAAAACATAACTGAGGTAATAAAAAAAACAACCCGGTGAAAACAACTATAGAAATAACCAATGAGGAAACATTGGGGGTGGGGGTTGGCATCCTTATTGCACCTAGCGTAATAAAAAATAGGATTAAGATTGTGATTAATCTTTTTTCGTTTGTATTCATTTTAAAACTTCAAACCTATTGGCAAAGGTTTTTCTTTCTTTGATCTCTTTAATCCCTGTGCCATTGAAAAAGGCATGGGCATATCTTTATTCTTTGGTCTTGCTTTCTCTCTTTCTTGCCTTACCTTTAATCTGATTAGTTCCCTTCCGTTTCTTTGCTTGGCTATCTCTGACTTTTCTAGTTCTAGATCTGTCTGTAGCTGTAGAGTTTCCAACTTTCTTGAATCCCTTAACATTTTCTTCTCAAACTTTCTTTCTCTTCTGTTTGGTGTGTCCTTTATGTAATTGTCTATCTTATCAAATAGTATATTGATTCTTTCTTTAAGGCTCATCTTCAAAAACCCATTTCTTCTTTTTATAGTGCCACATCAAAATACCAATATCTTTTTTTCCATCTTTGATATAGACATAACTTTTTTTACTATCTTTGGATATAGTTATTTTCTTATTGGATTTTTTAATTTCCATTCTTATCCTCCTCTTTCTTTTAAACTATCGGGTAAGCCTTGCCTCCCCTTACAACATATTTTGGTGTCTTACTAGTTCCCTTTTTTCTTCTTTTCTTTACTATTACTTTTTTCTTTGGTGCTGCTCTTGGAGTTACCCCTGCTCCTAATCCAAAGAATCTTCCATAGTCCATTGAAGCTGCTGGTCTTGCCCTTGCTCTTTCTGCCCTTGTCTTTGCTATTGCTGTTCTTTGCTTTTCTATCTCCGCCCTTCTCTTTAATGATTCTATTCTTGCTTGCTCTCTTTCTGGAGCTTTGGCCCTGTATTCTTCATATTTTCTTGCTGCACTACCAACAATCCCTTTTCTTTTGGCTAAGTATCCTCTAGTTGCCTCTCCCAAGAATCCCTGCTTGTTTGGGTTTCTTGGTTTACAGTCTGTTACATTCATCATTCCGTCTTTGTCTTTATCTCCAAATGGATTTTTTTTGACTAATTTAGGTGTACCTTTACCTAGACCAAAATCTAAATCATCCAGATTATGTGTTCCAAATAATTTTCCTATTTTCATACTCATTTTATTTATCCTCCTGTTTCTTTTTTATCTTTATATTTTTTCAATAATGAATTACCAATACACAATCCAATTACTATGGGGACGATTCCAATAAAAGTACGACCTAAAATCTCTGGCGGTATATCACTAAAAAATAATAAATATATAAAAATTAAAAATCCAATAGTGCCAATTATATATTTGTTCATATCATACCCTTCCCTATTTTTTCTATATCTTTAATCATCTGTTTTGTTAATGGTCTTTCGCCGAGACCGACTGCTCTTGGTGGTTTAGGAATGGTAATGCCTTCAACTTCATATCTCCACTTACCGACAAGTGAAGGTTTGTATGTTGGTGCAATTCTAAATGGTTTTCTTTTTCTTTTGGGTTTTCTTCTAGGCTCTTCAAATTCAGGGAGTTTTAATAATAGTGGTGGTTCTTCTGGTGGTGGTCTATAAGGAGGATACTTGGGTGGCTTATATGGTGGGTATCTTGGAGGTTTAGTAGGTGGTGCATAAGGTGGGTATCTTGGAGGTTTAGTAGGTGGTGCATAAGGTGGAGCTTTAGGAGGTCTTGCTGGAGGGATATATGGAGGATACTTGGGTGGCTTAATAGGTGGTCTATATGGAGGATATTTTTTTGGTTTCTTTGGTCTATAAGGAATAGTAGGTAGTGGTGGAACTGGAACTGGAGGAGGATATGGAACAGGTATTGAATAAGGTTTAGGATAAGTTGGATAAACAAATGGCTTATAAGAAGGAACTGGATAAGAGGGATATATCTCCCTTCCTCCCCTAAAGATAGGGTATTCTCTTGGAATATATAAAGGTTTTGGTACTTTTGGTTCTATAATCGGTTTTCCTATACCAATAGCAATTGCTCCTCTTTTCCCTAATTCAGGTACTTCAAATAATCTTTCTCTCGGTTCATATCCAAAGAACCTTGCTTTTTCGATTGCTATCTTTCTTTTCCTAACTTCCCTAAAAATTAAAGCCTTCTCTGCCTTCTGTTCCATTCCCTTGAATACTCCTTTTACGATTGTCTTAAAGGCTGGAATATCTTTAGTATATCTATATCTTGCCTGTTCAAAGCCACCATAAAGTTTTCTCATAGCCTGATACTTTATTTTAGTAACTCTAACTCCTTCCGGCGTTTTTATCAGAGCTTCTGCTAATGGGGTGTATGGTTTCTTTACTGTACCTAAAGTTGTGACTAATGCTGGTTTCCCTGTAACCGGGCTTATTGGATGGAACTCTGCTAATTTCCCTATCCCCCTATAATAAATCTTAGCACCTTTCAGATATACTGGTGCTTTAACTTTAACTAATTCTCTGAACAATGATTTAGGCAAACCACCAATATCAGTATAAATATCTATATCGCCTGACTTCTTTAATCCTTTTAATACTGCCTTATGTGTTTGTAATCTTTGTGCTACTGATCCACTAATAGCTAATTGTTCTTTGTGACTTACAACCCATTTTTCAATAGCCTTGCCATACTCTCTTGGTAGTTTTTCTATTTCTACTTTAAATCTTCTTGGCTTTGGTTCGTAACCTGCTAAAACTTCTTTTACTTTAACTAATCTTTTGAATTCCGCCCTTACTGGTTCTGGATATTTCTGTAGTTCTGCTAAGAAACCTGTTTTATATTCTAAAGGAAAAGCTAACCTTGTTCCTACTCTTACACCTAAAGCCATAGGTGCTAACTCTGTTGTAAATATTTCTCCTGCTACCTCTGCTCTTGGTCGGGCATATATCGTTGGTGCACCAACAACTCTTGCTCCAACAGAAATAGCATAGGCAGTAGGTAATCCATACTTAACTCCTGCAGCAGTAACTTTAGCAAAAGGTGCTAATGGTTTTAATACTCTTGCCACTTTTAATCCTTTAGCAACTTGAACCCCATACTTTACTCCGGCTATTGCAGGAGGCAATGCTATAAATGCTGCTAAAGTTGCTGCTACTTTTAATGGCTTTTCTTTTATTCCAAGTAATGCTCCTTTCTCAAATTCGACTACCCTTCTTCCGGGGGCGGCAACACCATACATCAACGCAGGGATTATTTTCCTTTTTCCTTCAACTTCTCTTGCTTTCTCCCACCAAAACTTTTCCTCTTCTTTCGCTATCTTTAATCTTTCTTCTATTCTTTTTAATTCTGAAGCAAAAATCGGTTCTAATTTTTTCTTTGTGATTTCTTCTGCTTTTTTATATGCTTCTATTTCAGGTTGATATTTCACTTTTAAATATTCTTTAGTTGGTTCTATTACTTCTTTTGCTTCAATCTTTCTTAATTGAGGTACACCTTTAACCATAGTTATGAATGGTTCTTTAGCAACCTTAATCTCCTCTGGAGGTACATAAGCTTCAAACTCTCCTTCTAACTTTCTCATAGCCATAGTAACTGAGGGTGGGAGAGGAAGTATTCTTGCTCTTTCTTCTGCTGTCATTTCCCCCCATCTTTCTACAACTCCTGCCTTTCTTCGTTTCTCTAAAGTTTCTCTTATCCTTTCTTTATATTCTTTCTGTCTTTGCTTTGTTAGTGTTTCTGTTATTCTTCTTTGCTGGTCCATTTCCATTAATTGAGAAGGAGTATATTTAGTTTCTGGAGCTATCCTTTCTGCTTCTACCATTGTTAGCGGTTTTCCTGTCTTAACCCTTTTAATTAATTCATAAGCCTCTCTTGGAATTTCGTGTTTATATTCTGGCGGTGGTTTTGCTCCACCAACCCTATAAGTTATTTTGCCTTCTTTTGTTTTATAATATCTAATTCCTGGTTCTTTTCTTGCTGCTATTTCTGCTGCTTCTTTTTGTCTTTCTTCTGCCCTTATTCTCTTTTCTTTTATATCCGCTAGTTCTTCCCTTCTTTCTTTTTGTTTCTGTACTTCTCGGGGTAGGGAAACCTGGACATATTTAACACCTGCAAACCCACCCTGTCCTAATTGAGAACGCCTTAAAACATCTGGGGACATTCCACCACCTTTTAATTCTCCTGTTGTTTTAGATATATAACCATACCTCTTGACTTCACCAGAACCTCTCCATGCTGTCGGTACAATTAACTTAACGCTAGTATATCCTGCTTTCTTTTCTGCTGCTGTTAATACAGTTTTAGCTTGGTGAACCATTTATTTAACCTCAATATAGTTATTAGAAATAAAACCTACAAGTATAAAAGACAATATCAATGATAGCATAAAATACCCTCGTTGTATATTAGTTTTTGATAACAACATTTATAAATAATTATCTATTCAATCTTAAAGAAACTTAAAGGAAAAATAACAAAGTTTATATAGTTCATATATTATTTTCAAAACATTAAATGGGTTTAAATCAAATGGTTAAAAAAACTAATTCTAAAAAGGAGGGTAAAAATGGAAGAATTAAAAACTTTTGAAGGTTTCCACGTTACAAAAGAGGAAGATGAACTGATTACTACAGCAGCTAAGTTAAACTATCAATCGAAATCTGGTTTCTTTAGGCAGTCTGTAATGAAGAGGGCAAAAGAAATTATCGAGAGGGAGAATTCAAATGGCGATTAAAGATATTCTAGGAAAGGTATTGGGATTTGTAGATAAAGGCATTGGTTCTCTGGATAGCTTGACTAAAGGTGACTTCGGAGCGATAACCGAATCCACAAGTTGGATAAGGTTCATGGTTATGACCAGACTGTTTATGTGGCTCATAATTCTTATTGTTGGTGGGTTAGTTATATGGCATTTCTTTTTCAGGTTCAATAAGAAAGTCCTTGTCAAAAAACTAAAAGGGAGTGCTGTGATTGATGTCTATACAGATAGGGGAAGGATAATAACAGATGAAAGAAAAAGAAGGAAACTTATATTATTAAAGACAAGAAAGAGTTGCCCTGTTCCTTCATACCGATATACGACAAAGAGTGGCAAGCTGGATTTCTATGAGCTTTATCTTGATGAGAAAGGAAATCTATATCCAATAGACGATCAACCCCTTATAGACCAAGTCAAGAAAGAAGTAGTAAATGCAAAAACCATTGACTTTCATATATTAGCTCCGTGGAGATTGGAAGAGATGAAGCTTGCAGAGCAGAAGTTTAAAAAGCAAAGTTTCCTGAAAGAACATATGCCTGAAATTCTTATGTTTATGTCTATGGTATGTATCACAGCTATGGTATGGATTACTATGAAAAGCATACAAAGTGCAGGAGTGGAACACGCAATGGCTATAAAAGAATTAGCCAAGGCTTTGGCTAGCTTAAAATGAAACCATTAATAAAATTAACAAAAAAACAGAAGGGAAATCTAAAAAGGGCATTAACTATACTTTGGAGAGATATAAGTTATTATCATGGAGGATGGCTTTATTTTATAGTTAGAATGATTAATGGAGCTTTTTGGTTATGGTTATCTTTTAGTTTTATATGGTCTTGGTATTTTTTTGTATATAGTAATGTGGGTATAACTCCTGATAAGATAGAATCATTAAGAAATATTTTATGGACTTTTGGATTATTGTTTGTGGTAATTAGAAGTTTTACTTTTTATGAATTTGATAGTTTTTTAAAAGTACCAAGAAATCCAAAAGATAAAGGTTAATTTAAAATGGAAGAAGGATATATACAACCAGAACAACAACCTCAACAAGAAGGGGCACCACTTATGTATCATGGTTCTATGGATGAGTTTGGTACAGAGAGTAGCTTGAGGTTTCAGCTTGATCCTGATGAATTCATTACTAAACTAACATATATATTATTGGGGTATGAACAAAAATTAAATAGTGAAACCCAAGAGAAAGAATGGATAAAAAGCAAAATAAAGAAACCTTTGATTAACGAAGAAGGCATGGATATTCTTGAACCAATACTAAGAGGTTATCTGGATAAATCATTTCCATTGTCTGACTTGGAAAGGGAACAAATCGAAGAGATAACTTTAGGATTGGAGTTTGACCTTAGAAATCTTATCACATTAAACTTTTTAAATGGGAATCCCTGGGAGTTGAAAGATTTAGTAACTGCCTCTGCCATAAAGAATATTATCTGCAATCAGGTCTATGCAACCTTGAGGAAAGCCTATCTTAGAGGTTATCAAAACTTCTTAAAGACAATACAGAGATATGTAGAGACTAGAAACTTAAATCAAAGACCTAATGATATGAATATTAAACCAAAAGGAAAGATGAGTGGTTTACCAATAATAGGAAAACTATTTGGATAAGATGGAAAAGGGTTATGAAGGTATTGAAACTATAGAAACCGAAGGATACAGGGCTGGTTCTGAATATGGGCTAAAAACAATTATCTATAAACAATTACAAAGATGTATAGATGAAGGTAGCAAAGAAATGACTAGCGGTGGAATTATCACAAGAATCATAGATGGCAGACCAATAGATATAGCAGTTTTAAATCAAAGAGAAATATATATTAATTGCTGTGAACATTTAAAGATACTTCTTTTAGAACATATAAAAAAAAATAAGAAGATAATCAAAGAACTTACACAGGTAGATGATTTTATAAAATCTTTTGATGATAAAGAAAAAGGATTGAATGAAAAGTTTGAAGATGAAATAAAAAAGACATACGCCCCTTATTCCAAACTTTCATTTAGAAATCAAGACAAATACGCAGACAGGCTTAATGTCAATATCCAAAGAATCAAAAATAAATTTGAAGGTGAGGTTATTGGACTATGGAAAAATGAATTTTTAATAGTAATACCTTATCTTCTCTCTAAAACTAACTTTTTTGGTGAAGATTAATGAAATGGCATAATTTAAATCCAATATTAAGGTGGGGTACAAACAGGATAAAGAGAAATCAAAATTGTATTATTATAATCAACGGTTCTACTGGTTCTGGAAAAACTTATTCCGGAATTGATATGGCTAATGAATTTGCCAAGATATATGGTGTCAAGTTCACCATTAAAAACAATCTTGATTTTACATTCAAAGGATTAATAAAAAAAATGGATTTACCTGAAAATTCAGGGGTTGGTACTCCTTATCTATTTGAAGAGGTTGGTGTAATTGGTGGAGGGGCAGCTAGTAGTGAATGGCAGACTAAAGCTAATGCTTTTTTCAATAGTTTTATACAAACTGCGAGACATCTTAATCAAATTTTAATATTTACTTGCCCTAACTTCCATAATCTTGATAAAAAGAGCAGAGAACTTGTCCATTGTCAATTTATTACTAATGGAATCAATTATCGGAATAAAATATGCTTATTAAATCCTTATTTCTTACAAGTTAATCCAACTACAGCTAAAATCTATCGTAAAAGACTTAGATTTAAAGTTAATGGTATAAAATATAAGCTAACTCAAGTTCAAACTAACTATCCCCCCAATAACTTAGTTATAGAGTATGAAAAATTCAAAACAAGGTTCACAGATGAGTTAAAGCGAAAGATTCTTAGTGATACTAAGGATAAGCCAAAGGGGAGTAAGATAGACAAAGATATTATCGACAAACAGTTTGAAGGTGGATTGGATAACGAAAAAATAGCTGAAATATGGCAAGTAAGTATAAGAACAATAGAACGACACCGAAAACGTCATAAAACCTATAATAAGTAGGTAAATATGCCTTGTTTTCCTAAGGAAATGAGGTTTTGAACGGTACGACACCCCACAACCCACCATTTTAATTTAATTTACTAGGGTTAAACAAAAAATGAAATCAAAAACATCCTTCAACATTGGTATTATCTTATTATGCCTGGCTATAATAGTTATGTTGATCCTTGTTGGTAGGAGTGCGTTCATAGCTGGAGGCAGGACTGCTTGCTATAATACTGATGAGGACTATATATTAGTAGAAGGCTTTAAGTGTGAAGAGATAAGAAGAACATCAGAGCTTGGAAGGTTTCCTGAAATAGATATAGACTTTACAGATGATTAAAATGAACCTATATAATATTAGTATAATCTCTGCAATAACCGGCGTAGTCTTACTTACTTGTTATATACTGATAAGGATAGTTGTAAGCTATGAGTTAAAAAAAAGCCTTCCTTCTCAAATCAAGACTGCACAGGATTACTTCAAGAAAAAGAATATTAGGCTTACCTTGTTAATTAAAAGTAATGGGGAGGTTGAATGGGAACATTTTGATATGGTAAAAGAATTGGATTATGTTGGTTAATATGTCACCAAAATTACTATTAGGAATTGTTGGAACTATTGGTTTGTTATTTTTTTGGTTTATGTTCAGAAGTTGTATAAAGGAAGGAACAATTAAAACAGAGATTCCATTTATTTTTTTATTAAGTAATGAATATAAAGATAGGAGAAGTGATTGAAAATGAGCTTAGTGAACAGGGAAGAAGAGGAGAATATAATAGTTGGTATAGAACAAATCTTTCAAAAATATGGATTAATGCCTGATGAAAAGATGTTTGTCCTGAATGAAGTGATTGGAAGGATTAGAAGTGTAGGAGAGAAACAGAAGATGAGTGACTTAATGAGTAGAGGTATTAGTGGAGGGTTATTTAAAAATATACAAAAGAAATTCTTCAAACAAGAAGAGGAGGATAAAGAATGAAAGAAGAAGAAAAAGATATAAAGCCAAACTGGTTGATTAATGGAGGAGTAGGTCTTGCTTTGCTATTGATTATTTTAGGTGCTCTTGCTAGCCCATTGCTGATTTTTGTAGCATTGGTTTTTTTAGGGTTTGTTTCGGTAGCTAATATGGTAAGGATAGAAAGGCTTATTCTAGAGAAAAAGAATGAAGTAAAAATAGAATCAGAAGAATCATCAAAAGAAGAAGTAAAAGAACCTATGGACCTACCGGATGTGGATGAAGTCAAGAAATCATATGAAGAATCAAGTGTAAAAGTAGAGGAGTATGTAAGAAGGAACATAGAGAAAGGTGCAAAACCAGAAGAGATATATGCTGTATTAGCACCGACTTATGGCGAAGAACTGGTTAAGATGGTATTAGCCAAATACATAAAGGTTGAAAAAAAAGAACCTGAGATTAAACCAGTTGAAGTGAAAGAACCAAAGAAAAAGAAAGTCAATAAGAAAAATAAAAAGAAAGAGGAAAAATCAGAACCGAAAGAAGAATACAAGGCAGAGATAGTTGATCCTGAGAGTGTTCCTGATGGAAAAGTTTAAATAAGTATTAAGTATCAATAATTTATATGTAAATTACGCAAGAGCATAAACGGTTGTCTAACACGGGACACTTCGTGAACCGAATCTCGAGTAACATAGAAAGGAAAGATGAAGTGTTGCGTTAAAAAAAGTGAAGGATAATAACACCAACCCACCACGTCCCTATGGGAAGTGGGGTGGCTGTGGATGTTCCACATTCGCTGTCATTATCCTCCTGCTAGGACATCGTGTCCCGAAGGAGCACGACATACCAAAAACCATTCTGTGTTAGTTGAAAGTGTGCTTATATTTAAATTTTTCTAAAAATTATTCTTAATACCCAAAATTCAATTTATTTTAAAAATTGGTATCAAACTACCTCTAAAAATAAGTAATGACTTTGAGGGGTTTCTGTTAATCTGATGGCATTATATCAACCCCCAGATAGCCTACATAGTCAGGAGTAAAAGGTAAGAACCTAGAACTCAAAGACCATCTGGAGTTTGTTGTACATCATTTAAACTTATATTTTTTATATTTTTCCTGATACTCTCTTAATCCATTAACTATTATTTCATTGGTTAAATCCTCTTTCTTCTTATTTTCTAATAAAGAGAATATTGATAACTGTTTGTTTAGGTCTTTCTCTATTTTTATAGAGGTTTTTTCCACCATCTTTTTTAGACTTCTAATCTATATCTATTATTAATAAAGTATTTATAATTGGTTTCTTTCTTCTTTTATTGGTAATGTTGATCCACTTCCCAATGTTACCTTCTCTTTCTTTTTATAATATTTTTTTGGAATGACCATAAATCCTTTTTCAAACCATCTATAAAATTCCCCATAGTCATTTTTCCAAATCTTCTTAAAACATCTTTTGCAGTATGGAATCTTTAAGCTACCGTATGGATTACCTTCAATTTCATTTCCACAGTTTGTGCAGTTATACATTTCTTAAAGTTCCAACCTTAAATGGTTTATTATCATCAATACACCAACAATCATATAACCAACCATCATTAACCATTTCATAAAAAGTCATATCAAATCCATTACATCTATCAATACATTCTGGAGTTAGTTGTTCTACATCTTTTGCTTTTGTTTTATCCATCATATATCCTATACCCCAAATCATACCAAATAAAAAAATGAATGTCATAGTCACACAAATTGTTATTCTAACATATTCTTCCATCTTCAAAACCTCACCATATCTGTTTAACTTCTTTATTTTCATTAACACAATAACAATTATTTTCATCTGCACCAAAGAAACCACTATGAAATTCGTGCTTCATATAAGACATATCAACTTTATGGCAATCTAAACAACAACCATATTTCCCATATCCTTCTGATGGTTTAATATCTTCACACATTGGGTTTTCTCTATCCATTTTTTTACCTTGAATATTAATTGAAATAAATCCTATAATCATTATTATACCTACTACTATACAAATTGGTAACATACTACTAAACATTCCTTTTTTTCTCATCTTATTAACCTCCATTCTTTCGTTGGGCGAAAACTGTTCTGTAGAGGGAAAAGGAGTTACGAAGTTCTCCTTTTACCTTTAGACATAGGATATCCAAAGATATCCGTGTTTGAACCCTTAACACCAACTACTATTCCAATTATCGCATATCTCTTCCTCACATTCTTTTAAATCTTTATTAGATTCATTCAGTTCCCAATCACATTCAGAATAGTTCCAGTACTTATCCTGTTGGTTTTCTAAAAATCTTATCCTTCTGATGAGTTCCAGTTCTCTTGTTGTAGTTCCCTTATATTCATATTTTACTGTTGTATTACAGGTCTTGTTTATCTCTATTGTGTTGTTTATATATTGAATTTCTTTTATTGTATTGTTTATTATTATTGTATTGTTCTCACATATTGGTTCATCTATTTTACTACAACCTATTAGTAATATAGTAAAGAGTAAGATTATTGATTTCATTTAATCACCTTTATAAATTTAAAATTAATATTCCTACTAATATCATTATAGTTCCTAATCCAATTATATCAAAATCATCCATCTTCAATACCTCCATTTCTATTAAACACAAAGTAATACTTTTTGATAGTAACCCTTCGTAGCTACCCTTGTTTTTTTATTACTTTAAGTGGGATTTTGTATCAATACTTTATTTATCCTATCAAATATCTGTAAAAATTGGAATGAATACCCTTTATTATCTTCAATGATAATATAAAACTTCTTCCATCAGCTGCTCTTCAATTTAACTCTAACCTTTGGAGTTTTGAATATAACTCTCTTTCTTGCTATGGCAGCAACATTATAAATCCATTTCCAACCAATATTATTATCAGTATAAAAGCTAAATGGGGGATCACACACAACAGTATCATAAGATTGTTTTTTGAATATATCTTTAAAATCAAGTAAATCTGCTAATACATCTGGATTAACTTTACTATCTACATCTGCTCTAACATTACCATATGAGCTGCGGCCGCAAGGAAAGTTAAGAGTGCTGCCAATACATAAAGACTTTATTTTTTTCTCTGCTTCTTCTCCAACATACCAATCTGGCCTAAATAATCCTTTTGTTTTATATGTATTTCCCATTTTATTTATGCTAAATATATACATATTACTAAAATTATTAATAATATCCCTATTGGAATAAACGCCAATTTATGAAATAACACTAACATCTTCTCAACATACTCTTCTAGTTTATTTATTTTTCTCACCATCTTTACCTCCTTTCATAATCTCATCTGCTTTACTTTAAATGCTTCTTTGAATATATGTAGGCCCAATTTTGGATTGACACAATTTCTTAGTATTTGGTCTTTTCTATGTTTTATTTTATATTTTGAAATGTCTATTCCATGAAATTTTTGTAAATCTTTTAGACTGTCTTTATGGAATGGTAATTTATGAAAATTCAATATTCTAAAATTAGCCCAAAAATAATGGCGGCCAATCTTTTGTGCAGTTCTTAATGGTATATAATATGGATTTACATTCTCTACAACATATTTGCCACTATAGTAATTTTCCAAAAATATAATTTCTTCATATAATCCTAAATCTGGATAACAAGGTTTGTGAATTCCCCCTTTTGCAGCCCAAAAATATGCCCTACTATGGGATTTACATGGCCTTGAACTCCAAATAAAATCAAACTCCTTATAATGATCTAAAAGATATTGGTGTGCATCTGTTACTATTACTTTATCTTTTGGGAAGAAGTCCCGGTAAATCTTAGCTATCTCTTTGTTGTTCTCAATAGCTGTAACTTCACATTCCTCTGGCCAAAGCTTTCTGTTGCCTCCAATTCCTGCGTAAAGGTTTAATACTTTCATTCAAAACCTCCTCTCATTATAAACTTCATAAACTTCATAAACTTTTTTCATCAAAAACGCCTTTCGTTGTAAGAGTATAAGTCACCAAGTAGCTTTCTTATGTTTTCTTTGTCTTGGTTAGTAAATATGTCTGAAGATATGTAGTCCCTCAAAGCAACCTGTGGAGTGTGGCCTAAATGCTTTGCTACCTTAAAGCCATCACAACCCAAAGCGATTAGCCAACACTCAAAGGTCTTGCGAATATTATGGCTGCTGAAATCCCTGTATTCCTTCCTTCCTAGCTTCTCAGCTAACTTCTTTATTGCCTTGTTTATGGCATCACTTTTTAACCTATAGTAATAATCCTCTTCTTTTAGGTTATATTGCCTTGCGTATTTCTTCAGCTGCTTTGCGAACTGTGAGCTGATGGGGATTATTCTTGGTGTTGGTTTCTTCTCTCCAAGCCTGGCCCTGACTTTTGTTTTCTTTAAGATTAGGTTGTTTCTCTCAAAATCAACATCCTCCACCTTTATGTTTAGTGCTTCATTTATCCTTGCCCCTGTGTTGATCTGTAAGTTGAAGTTTACCTTTTGCTTGTCATTGGCTAACTCCATTAACTTCTTCCATTCATTAGGGTAGAAGAATAGTTTCTTATCTTCCTTTGTTGTGTATTTTCCCCATCTGCCTTTTTCTAGTTGTGTCATCTTGTTCTCCTTATGATAAATTTAGGAATATAGAATACAAAGTGTACAAACATTATATAAATAACAACCATAGAAAATATAACAACCCAATAAGGAATACCAAAAGCCAAACCCTCTACTATCTTTCCACCAATAGAACGAGGTAATTCTGGAAGGATTGATTTTCCTATTACTTCTAAATAAACTATTATTGATATTGGTAGGGCTATTATCATTGTTGTTCCCCAATTAATGACCTCTCTTTTTATCTTTTCTTTGTTTAAAGTAATTCTTTTCTTAACCATCTTACCTATGACCTCCTTGTTTTAATATTAGTTTTTGATGAAAAGTAATTGTTTAATTAACCTCTTTCTTTACTATATAAATTGGTATAAATCCTAAAAGGAAATATCCATAATATTCGTGTGTTCTTTCATACCAACTAGTCGAAGGAATACCTGTATTATGAAACTTAAATTTTGTCCAATATCTTTTTATTATTAACATCATCCCTCCATTATTGGTTTAATACTTTAATACTCATCATCATAGTATAGATCTTTCTTTTTAGCTTTCTTCCTTTTATCAACAACAAGTATTTCTATAAAACCTTCTCCTTTACAATCTGGACAATCTTTAATTATCTTTTTAACTGGTTCTGCTTGTTCATCCCATTCTTCAATATATCCTTCTGTTTCACAAGTTTTACATCTAAATCTTTGCTTTCCAGATTCTTGAGATGTGTAAGTATCTTCTTCTATCTTTGTCTTAGAGATTTTGGCTAATAATCCTAATCCAAGTCTTTGGAAAGCATACTTAACAGCATCTATTCCACATCCGTTTCTTGCTGAATTATTCTCTAATCTTTTTAATTCACTCATTGTTCTTTCAATTTCCATCTTCATCCTCCGTTTCTATTGGTTTAAGTGTTTCTTCTTACACTCTAAAAACCCAGCCATATAACCCTCTGTTATAAAGTCAATAATATCATCAAATACTTCTCTCTTTACTTCTTTGATTGCTATATTAATTATATTTTTATCTTCTTCAGTTGTTGTATTAAATCCTTTTATCAATATTTCTTTTGCTCCCATCATCATCCCTCCATTATTGTTTTAATTCATTTAACCATTTAATATCTTATTCATCTAAATAAGCAACATAAACTCCATGAGTATTCTTCCAGATTATTCTTTTAGTTCCGTTGATTGTTATTGTCCTTTCCATTTCTATTGGTTTACCACCATTTAAACCTTCCAGTTTTCTTTTTCTTTCTTTTCCAATAATCTTTACAACCTTCACAATCCTGTTCCCAATCACCTGATTTATCACCTTTTACACTACAAGATAAATAACCTGTATATTGTCTCCATAAGTTTTTACAATCTCTTTTAATCATCATCCCTCCATAGGTTTACACCCAAAAGTAATACTTATTTACTTACTATTATCTTCTCCAAATACCATAGCTTGAATTATCTTTTGTATTAATTCTCCACCATCAAAAGAAAGGCTTATAGTATCATCTACTTTGTTTCCTAAAGCTACACTCAAAGTTATTAATGGTTCTCCATTATCACCTATACCCCCACACAAATCAACAATCCTACTACATCCATTATTCACAACACTAAACCTTTTTTCATCCTCAGCATAATTGAATCCTATTTCTCCAATTATGCTTGGCAAATCTTTTTCTCTCATTTTTTCACCTCATACCGTTTTGTTATTAAAACTCCTTCTCCTTTGATAAAGGGTTTCACCCACCTCATTATTATTTTATCGTTGTTTCTTATCTTATCATCAATATAATATTCGTTTGGAAGTTCATTAATAGTTAATTGTTGATAGAGATTCCTGTATTTCTTTTTGTTCCAGAATCTCATAAAATGTCCTCTAACCCAAAACCTATAATTAAAACTTTCTCCTAAAAACTCTGGCTTTTCTAAATATGTTTTTAGTGTTCCTGTAATCTTTATTTTATTTGAAGAAGGTAATGGTTCTTTTCCATTCCTCATTCTTCTTTGTCTATTCTTCTCACTTCTTACTAATTTAATAATCCTTACTTCTGGATTGTTAATGAAATCAAAAAAGTTACAAATAAAAACTTTTAGTTTAGTTACAGTAGATTTCTTCAAATCTTTTAAAAAATGTTTTTCTAAATCTTTATACTTCTTATCTTCAAAAGTGTTAAAGATTAATGCGTTGTCACAATATCCATCTGTATCCCCCCAATAAGTATAAACTAATCCATCCCCAATAAAAAAACCCTTAAACCATTTCTCATCTATCTTTAAATCACAATCAAGAATTACTTGTGGATAAGGCATATTCCTTTTAAATATTTCATTATTAGTCATACTAAGAATCCATTTAGTTTTTTCATCAATCTCAAATAATTCTGCACCTTCTAATAAATCATTTGAAGCTGATTTTTCTAAATCAAACCCTAATTTCTTAGATTGTTCCTTTACATCTTTTGGAAATTCTCTTTTTTGTTCTAACTTATGTTTTAGATGTAAATAACCGTGCCTTATGTAAGGGTAATATTTATCTTTAGAGTATCTATTATCTAAATCTCCTAAAAATTGTTTAACTCTTTCTTTGGCTTTTCCATCTTGATTATTAATTCTAAATTTGCCATTCTTCTCTTCTAAAAATTTATTATCTATTAATTGGGTTGTAGTTCTATCTAATGTATCTAAAGGTATTTTCAACTGTTTCGCTAATTCCTCTTTAGTTGCCCATTCACTTATTTCTTGTTCCATTTTCTTTCGTTGGCGAAAACTGTTCTGTAGAGGGAAAAGGAGTTACGAAGTTCTCCTTTTACCTTTAGACATAGGATAAAACCTCTTTAGGTTTTAGCCGTGTTTGAACCCATAAAAATGTCTCAAGGGTACACACGGTTTTAACTGTGTGGTGAATTGAGACTCACCTCGTTTGATTTATTTTTCTTATTGTTGTGAGATTGATTAACCTTTGGTTTATGACATATACCTTTAATTATTACAAACTTCTTTTTACATTTCCAACATTCAGATTCTTCATTAACACTTTTGTATACTCCTTGTATTGTCTTTGAAGGTCTTGCACAATACTCATTATCAACTTTACAATAAGGACAAGCTAATAATACAGGACAACAATCAATCTTTTTACAATATTTACATTTAGCCATATTCTTGCTTCCTCTATCTACTTATTTGATTTGAAATTATCAACAAACTCTTTTAAAATATTAATATCATAATAAACTGCCCAAGCAAATATTAACATAGGTGAAGTAGCAATAAGTATCATACCAATTAAATGTTTTTGTAAGATAAATCCAATTACTCCGTAAATAATAATCATATATCCTATCTTTATTTTTCTTTGCATTTTCTTCAAAAGCCCCCGACTTTAGTCGGTGGGATTATGTTACTTTAATCAATACATTTATATAGTAGTATAGTAATTAGTATATTACTGGAAGAAGAAGGTAGCTTTCCGTTGGTGCGGACAATTAAGTTGCCTATACTTCTTCTTATAACCATTTCAACAATCCCCTTTTTGGTAATGAATTACTTATATCTTTCAAAGTCTTATCCATACTATTGAGAACCTTCTTATGAAGTTTCTTATTAGTTATTTCTAATTTTATTGATTTGTTTAATTCCTTATTTGATTGATTTAAGTCTTTTATAGATGGTATTAGGTGGGCCCCTAAATTGTCTATGGCCCCTGCGATTTCTGGGCTATATTCCTTTAAACCTGAGTTTTCCAAATAAGTGGCCGCACAGATGGGCTCCTTATACTCCACATTTGGCTTTTTATAGACTTTCTTCACTATAGGGGTATCAAATGCCATATTTAGCGGTAAAGTGTCAATAAAGGGCTCCTGCATGACTTTGTTATCGCTTTTAATGAATAGATTAAGATTGGGCCTATTTTCAGTCTTTAGTATAATATAATCAGATTTTCCACCATATATCTCTATAAATTTCTTTAATGAGTTTATACATTTACTATCTATTTTGTTTAAGATAGCTGCTATTTCCTCTTTGGCCTTGATCCTATTGATATAAAACCATTCTTCTTCACTTAGTTTATTGATTACTTCTACCTGGAACTTCTTTACAGTTACCCTTATACCTTCTCCTAATGCTGTAAATTCCTTGCCATAATTCTTTAATTTACCGAACCATACCCCAACCATACCCTCTTTTGGTTTATACTTTGTTTTAGTGAATTTGAAATAAAGACGGTAATTATGACAATTATAAAGTGATGGAGTGACAGTTTTTTTATTGATTTTTTTATTGTAATCCACCATGCTATGGTTTTTTTTAGTTTCCTGTAGAGCTTTCTCAAAAATAGGGGTTGTAATCCTATCTATATAGTCTTTAATGCTTTTATTGGATACCTCTTTTTCTTTATTCATTTTTCCATAGGAAATGAAGGGGACTCTAAACACAATTCTCTTTATACCATTTTTCAAACATGTAGAACCTTTCCAGCATATCCAATCCCTTTTCTTCTTTTCTTCTAAACATTAATGAATATATATGATTAAGATTCAGTCTGTATGTAAGCAGGAATAATCCTCTGATTATACGCTTGAAGTAAGATTTACGCAGCATAGATCTAATCTCCTTTTCAGTAAAATAACCTTCCTTGATTAAGATGGATGATTTGATTAGGTTTTTTAACTCCTTGTATCTCCTTTCCTTGCCTATTATGGCTTTGGCTACCTGAGTGTCCATAGTATTTGACTTGATGTTACAAGGTATATCTGTATGCTCAGTAGTCCAAGCTACAGTCATAAATTCTGGATAGTATTTCTTCATAAATTCTGTGTGGTATTTATGATTTTTCAGAAGTTCAGGATGGATAAATAGTATCATCTCGATAACTTCCTTGTTGAAGAAAGGATATTTTGCATTGCCTGTAAAGAACTTATAAGGATGCGTAAAACTCCTTCCACCTATGGAACTCATAAATGAAGGGAAGATATGATATAGGAATAGTTGATTAGTTGGTATGTCAGTCGGTGACAGTCTGCCACCCATAAGTTCACCATAGAACAGACCGCTCATCTTCGGCTCTTCAAGTGGTTGCATACTTGCCCAGTCTTTCTTTACAAACTCCTGCTCTAACCCAAACTTCTCACAGAGTTGTTTAGAATAGATACAATCACTGTCTTTGGGCTTATCAGAATAGTAAGTGACTATTCTTGGCTTTATTCCTTCTTTCAATATACACGCTAATATTAACCTTGAATCCAGACCACCGCTTAATTCCAGCTTCATATCTTTGGAATAAAGTTCTTTACATACTTTTCTAAGGATAATATTTAGTTGTTCCATTTTTGTTTTCAAACACGGATTTCTTTTGAAATCCTTCTCGTAAAGTAAATTCTCCACACTTTGTATGGAAATTTACTCTACACTCAAGTTTTCACAATCTCATCTGCTTTACTTTAAATGCTTCTTTGAATATTTATCTTTTATCGGCTGTCTTATCAACGATTCAAAATTATCAAAATAATAACGTAATCTTTCCTTACTGATTCCAGGAAGTTCGGGGAAATATCTCAATTCTGCATTCCACCTAAAATATGATTCAGTTATTGGATATTCAACACCTTTTTCAATAGCATATTCTCCTAATCTAGTTCTAGGATATGGCTGGAAGATAGTATAGTATATGTGGTCTGGTTTAACCTGCCTATTAAGTTCAATTATCTTTAATATACTTTCTTCATTATCATCTGGCAAACCTAAAATGTTATATGAAAATGTTTGTATTCCAAATTCTTTAACTAATTTAAATGCATTAATAATTTCCTCATCTGTTTCATCTCTATACAAAATCTTCTTTCTTGTCTCATAATCTCCATGTTCAATACCCATCTGTACCCTATAACAACCTGCTTCTTTCAGCATTCCTAACATCTCTTTATTGACTAATTTTGGTCTTACTTTGATTATAAACGGCAAATTACATCTTTTAGAGTATTTTTCAAGTAATTCTTTTGACCATTCCTTATCTTCAAGAAAATCATCATCTACAAAAACCAGATGGTCATATCCTTTTTGCAGGTTTTCTATTTCTTTTATAACATTTTCAGGTGTGCGACTTCTTTTGTAATTTTTATATGCTTTATGATATAGCATATTTATACAATATGAACAGTTATATATGCAACCTCTTTGTGCGACAATATCAAGCCTGTGATTGCATTGTTCTAGCGACATATAACGGAATGCATAAGGTAAACTATCTAAATCTCTAACAATAGGGGCAAATTCATTCTTAATCTTATCTTCTTTCTTGAATACTCCTGGAAGTTGCAAATAATCTTTACCATCAATTAATTTCTTTAAAAATATCTCTCCTTCGCCTCTAACAAGAATATAATATGGGAAATCTTTAAAAGTTTCTGGTGCAAAACTGGCATGAACCCCCCCTAATATTACTTTTGAATCTGGAAACTTTTTGGATATAAATAATAATGTGTCACAAATCAAAGAGTATTGATTTGAAAATGTTGATATAAATATCCAATCAAATTGTTTATCAAATTTTAATTGGTTTAAATCAGAATAACCAACAATATCAACGGAATTACCACTATTTATTATTATACTGCCCATTACAGCTAAACCATAATGAAATCCTTCATGTCCTCTGTGAAATTGTTTATGCCCCCCTTTAACAAAGATTAAACCTTTACTTTTAGGTGGATATGGGTGAAGCAAAAGAAATGTTTGAATTGTATTATTCATTTTCGTTTCCTCCGTTTGATTTTTTAATAGCCACATCTGCTTCCTATTAAGTTGTATTATTTCTCTTTCAATCTTTAGTTCTGCCATTCTTAACCTCCATTACTTTAAACACTTTAGTTCCCTTAATTTTCTTTATACCCTCTATAAATGTTCTTCCTTCTGGCACAAAACCATTTTTGATAAAACCTTCTATTGCTATCCTGTCTAACTTGTTTACATTAAAAATAAGTGATTCCATCTTAGTAGAAAAGTACAGGTTATTATCAATCTCACGGGTAAATAAGGGGAACAATCCTAACTTATCTGTTTCGAGTATTACTTTATCTTCATAAATCTTACAGGAAGCATATATATCGCTGTATCCTGCAAAGACTGTTTTTGTGTTTCCTTCTGATGTTATTTCTTGGTTGGTAGCTAAACATATATTTTGAGTTTGGTATTTATACTCGGAGGATTTGTGCATCTGGTTAAACCTGTTTATATCTTCATCTTTGATTTTTCCAGCTATGCCACAAAAGTTTTTCATCTTAACTCGAATGATGACATTCCCCACATCTAAATCCCCTATACATTATAGTTCCACAGTAAGGGCAATATTTCTGGGATAGCTTGTTGTTTGGCTCTACTTTCTCTACTCTTGATTCCATCCTATTTCACCTTCTCCCTTATTTTTAATTTATTTCTTTTACCAAACATTTTATTTTACCCCCACATTAAACCCAATACAAAACTTAAAGCTACCGTTATAAACATAACGTACCATAGTAATCTTGCATTTGGTAAACAATCCTTACAATACTGTGTACATTTCAAATTGAATAATCCCATCTTATTTCACCTTCTCCTTTATTTTTATCTTGCCTTTCTTTCCAAACTTCTTAACAAACTTCTCTTTTCTTGTGATGTAATGCTCTTCTTCTTCTAACTCTTTAGCTGGTAATGGTTTCTTCCTTTGCATTGATTTTTGATGGTTCATAAAGAATCAACACCCACCTACTTCTGCATATTTAATCAATCTATCTATTTGTAATGAAGATATATTTCCCTGAAAATTTGTTTCAATAGTATTGGTAATTTTATTCTTTAAATTATATGTATCAGCATGATTTGCATAAGATATCCAACCTTCTAAAAATTCACATAGAGAATCATAATCTTTTTGTGTAATCTTCTTTCTCATAGTTTTTATGTTTGCCTTTCTTAGAAGTCTATGATAAGAATAATGCCTAAATCCTAAAAAGGATATTCCTTGCTCTAACAATAATATTTTTGATTTGGTTGCATGAAGTTCAAGCTGTAATTTTTCTTTTAAAAAAATATCAATCTTTTCTTTATAGCTTTCTAAACTCTCTTTACTATCATGCAGAATAACAAAATCATCCACATAGCGTATATAGTATTTTATTTTTAATTCATTCTTTACAAATTGGTCTAATTCATTAAGATAACAATTAGCAAAGAACTGACTTGTCATATTTCCAAGTGGCATTCCCACCATATTGGAATGATTCTTTAAAACTTTTGATATTAATGAGATTAATTTTTCATCATTAATCTTTTTCCTCAAAATATCAATTAAAATACTGTGGTTTACTTCATCAAAATAATGCTTAATGTCTGCTTTAAATACATAACAATTTCTTGTATTATTTTTTGATACTTTCTGCTTGAATTTATCAAATCTTTTTATTGCGTTTGATGTTCCTTTTCCCTTTCTATTGGCAAAAGAATCATAGATAAACCTTTTTTCAAATATGGGTTCTAAAACATTACAGATTGCATGGTGAACTATCCTATCAACAAAATATGATTTTCTTATTTTTCTTACTTTTGGATCTCTTATTATAAATGTTCTTAATGGCTTTGGTTTGTATCCTTCTGATAATAATTTCTCTCTAAGTATTTTTAAATTTTCATCTAAGTTATTATTGAATTCAATAACATAAGGCTTTCTTGATTTTCTTTTTTGTGCTTTTTTGAAAGCTAAAGCTAAGTTTTCTTTTGAACAAAGTTCTTGATATAAATTTTTGTTGGTTTTCATTATATTGTTCTAAGGTAAACTCCAAATCCATTCCACGAGACAAGCCATCGTTGTTGTCAAACCAGTTGTTGCCATTGACATTGAACCTGCCGAAGTCGTTGAAGTACAGCTCAACAGAGCGAATCTCTTATAGCCAGTTTATTTTCATATCACCATTGCTTTACGTTTTCGTTTCCTACTATGTATCGCAACTGTATTTTATGACAATTAAGCCTTAATAAACTGACGTGTGCCTCTGGAGTTCACCAAAGATAGTTATGTTAGTTTAGTTTTCAAATCCCACTTTATATTTACTTTCTTTTTTTGTGATTGTTTTTTCTCTATCTCTTTAATCAATGTTTTCTTCATTGGAATTGTGATAATTCCTTCTTCAATATCGAATATTGCTTTGTTACTTAAAAATTTAGTCTGCTTCGCAGAATCTATTATCACTCCACGAGACAAGCCATCGTCGTAGTCAAACCAGCTGACGCCACCGACATCGAACCAGCCGAAGTCGTCGAAGTACAGCACAACAGAGCGAATCCCTTTGTCTTTTCTTGAAGATTGATTTGGTGTCCAGAACCTTATGTTCTTTTCTTTTTTCCCACTCAATGCTACAAAGAAGTTTATTATCTCTTCTTTTGTTAATCTCTTATTGTTGATTAATGCTCTGATGTAATCAAGTCCTGCTTCTGTTTCAATCAAGTCTTTTAGATATGTTGGATAGTAGTAAGGAATTTCTTTTACTTCTATTTCTATTGGTTTTGTTACTGTGCTATCTACATTATGTATTATCTTCGCTGAGAGATTTTCTGAATTGTAGATTATCCTTGTACTTGTTACAAGCCATCTAGTGTCAAAGTCTTTTCTAAGGCTTTCTATTGCTTCTGTGTTGTTTTCCTTTACTAACTGGAAAACATCAGGCATTGATAGCATACGCTCTTTTCTCTCGTTGTGATAAGCTATTGCCTGTTCTTGTGTTCTGTATGTTCCATCACTTGGTAAAATCTTCATTTTGATTTCCCCCTTATTTTTTTAGTCTGCTTCGCAGAATCTATTATCACCCCACGAGACAAGCCATCGTCGCTGCCAAACCAGCTGACGCCATTGACATAGAACCCGCCGAAGCCGTAGAAGTACAGCACAACAGAGCGAACCCCTTTGTCTTTTCTTGAAGATTGATTTGGTGTCCAAAGTCTAATCTTCTTGTCTTTTCCAAACTTCTTTAACACTTTCAGAATTTTATCTAAGTTATCTTTAGTATCAAATAGTGCTTGTAAGTATTTCTCCGTTTCTTTGTTTTCTTCAAAACCTCCATCTAATACAGGAATTTCTACTTCGTATTTCTTTGGCTTTACAACTTTGCTATCTGTATTGTGGATTATCTCTGCATTTAAGTTATCTTTATTGTAGATTATTCTTGTGCTTGTTACTTCCCAATTTTCTTTGAAATCTTCTCTTAGGCTCTCTATAAGTTCTTTGTTTACTACCCTATAAATATCTGGAGCAGAAATCATCTTTTCTCCTTTATTATTGAAGTAGTCTATCCAATCTTTCTGTGTCTTACTCATTGATTTTTTTACTACTTCACATTCATGCTCTTTGTTTATTTGCATTTTTACCTATGACCTCCTTGTTATTGATTTTTGATGGTTCATTGTTCACCTTCTTTTAATCTCCTACAAAACTCAGTAAATGGAATTTCAATAGTATTAGTGTTATTATATATCGCTTCTCCAAAAACAATGTCCATAGTGTGATTATTTACTTCTGGAAGTGAACAATCTATAACGAAATCTGATGTAATTTTAGTGAAACTAAACAATGAAGAGTTAGACATAAAGAAACTACCCTTTGAAGAGTTAGACATAAAGAAACTACCATTTATTGAAAAATTATATTCTGGTTCTGTAATATTAAATATATAAGGATATGTTTTATTGCATTGTTCATAAGCATAATTAAAGGCATTATCATAAGTAGTTGGATACTTCCAATAATCTTCTACTACATCATTACAATTATATTCTCTTAGAAATGTATATGGTGTGCCACTTAATGATCTGCCTTGAACATATACTACTTCTTTTTCTGATTCTTTATTACACCCACTCAACAAAATAACCAAAATCAAACTTAAAGTAATAATCTTTTTGTGCATCTCACTCATACCTCCTTTTATTTCTATATTTATCAATTAGTTTACCTAACAAAAATGGAATATAAGTTAATGAAAGACAAAAAGCCAATCCAATTAAAGTTGAATATATTGCAAATTCCCATAACATTTGATTTGTTATCACTTACAAAACCTCCAATAAAACGGACACCACATTAAATATGCTTCTTTTATCCAATTCAAAAACTCACTTAAAGTAATCCTTTTCTTAACCATCTTACCTATGCCTCCTTTGTTTTAGTATTTCTATTGATAATAAAGTAATTGTTTTTGATATTTATTATCTGTTGTTTATTGTATAGCATTTTTATTATGAGTACCAATATGCAACTTCTTATTGTAATCAAACTGTCCCTTATGTGTGCTGCTTATCTCCTTTCCGCACTCTGGACATTTCCATTCAAATAGTTCTGCCATTTTAGATCCTCCATTAAAATTAAAGAACTACCCATTCACGGGGCAGCCTTATTGTGGAATACAAGTACCAACACTTCCTCATAAATAATCTATGAAGTCTTTGCCGGATTGTTTGTCTCCCATATTTTTTTAGTAAGCCATATATTGTTAATCACCTCTTCATAGAACTCTTTAGGGTAGGGTAGTATATAAGCTTTATGTCTAGAATAATACAGAATCGGCTATATTGTCCCATCTTAGACATTTCATATCAACAATCCCAAACTCTGTAATCTTCCTTTTCTACTGAAATCTCTTTAAGCAAGGAACAGTTAAACAAGTATCCGGTAAAGGATTCTTTATCATACACCACAATAGCATCAGAAAAGTCATAAACAGCCCTCCTTTGAAAGTTTGTGTCTATCTGTAGCTTACTTATCTCTCTATCTGTTTTAAGGGCTAAAAGAGACGTTATTGCACTCTGGCCAACTAAGGGCTTATCTTCAAGAGTATCTATGTAATCTACAAATTCATTATATCCTTTTGTCTGGTTATATAAAAAAGGGATAGCCCTAAACACAAGAAGGAATATAAATAAGAAAACCATAAACCAAAGTAGTTTTTTACTTTTTGAATGGGCTAAAGCCAAGCTGCCTTCTATTGATAAAAATACTGTTATTAAGATAAAAAAGTATTCAAAAACTGATGGCATTAACAATAAAGATAATAAATAGGTAGTACCAATAAAAATTAACTTAATATCCTTTATTTTTTTAATAGAAAAAAAGAAGAATATCCACAGATGAATTGAGGATTTGAAATAACTGATCCATCCACCGAAGAACCTTTCCTTTATGGAATGATAAAGGAAAACATTATCCACAAAATTAGGTATTTTAATCGAGAAAGCATAATAAACTATGCTGATTGAAGCTCCCATTAAAAACTTTCTTCTTTCTTTTGAGAACAGGAATAAAACAATTCCAAGAAATGCAAGATGTAATCGTGTCATAACACATAAAGCATAAAACAATCCAGATACATAATTATTCTTGTTGAGGTAATAAAAAGAGATTAAAAAGAATAAGGCACTCATTTCCAATCCAAAACTGAATGAACCAAAAATCAACAAATCATAACTTGTCAATAATAAGAAAACAGATATTAAACCAACCTTTTCCCCATATTTCTCTTTCGCTATCTTAAAAGTGAGGTAAGCTATTCCTAATGAAACCAATAAGGTAAATCCTTTCAAAATAGGGATGTTTACCCCAAATAATTTAATCAATCCTGCGTAGAGATAGACTTGGATATGGGGATGGCCATAAAAGAAATCTTCATAAGGCTTTGCTCCTTTATTTACTTCCCTGGCCATTAAAAGATAGACGTTCTCATCAGAAGGTAAAGAAGTAAATAAAATAGGTATTTGAGTCAGGATGAAAATAGATAAAATAAGAATGAACTTTCTATTCATCTTACTAAGACAAAAAGAATACTTCTATTTAAATCTTATGCTTCTTCGGCTTTGTCCCTAAACCTCGATTTGTCCATAAACTATTTGATAGGTTTTAGGATGATCATATTCTCACCTAGTTTTAATTCAAATCTGGATTTCTCCCATCCCTTCGCTTCTATTATGTCTTTAGGTAAAGTAAGCCTATAAGAAGCATATTTAGTTCCTTCTCTAAGTGTTTGTAAATTAAGTATTAACATACCTACCACCTCTTTTAAAATGGAAAAAGATAACTTTTATATATATCATTTGAGTATCATTTGATACACGAGAAGATAATATAAAATAGATACAGAAACAGTTTTTTCATTTGTTTTTTTACTCCCAAAGAATAAAGGAATGATGGAAGGGCTGCTGTAAAGAAAGAAAAACTCAGTCGCAAAGTGAGTAATTCTTTCTAGTATAAAAATATAGGTTTTTATTCATAATATATTGGGGTGGTTTAAATGACATTTTGGGAGGAAGTTTTTAGTGATTTAAAATTATTTGATATAATAGTGTTAAGTATTTTAATTATTTCTTTGATAGTATATTTTGTTACATCACTTAAAGATATACCATTTGAATATGCAGCATTAGACAGATTAGGTATAGTTGCAGAAGTTATTGGAAGAGGGATAGCTTATTTATTAGTATTTGTAGTCTATAGGGCTATTAGAATACATATTAAGAAAAATAAGAAGAAAAAGGTGGTTTAAATAGAACAAAAGAAAGAAACTAAACCAAGATATTATTTAGAACCCGGAAGTATGAAATATATATTTGTCAGCATTGGTCTTTTAATTTTCATATACTTATTATTTTTTAGTAATGTATCAGCAGAAAGTCTAGGGGGGATATTCACAACTAAAATTCTCCCAATAGCTCTTGGTCTAGCTTTTGGGTATTATATTTTAAAAAAGTTTAGAAAGAAGAAAGAAGGGAAATCTGAATGAAAAAATATATTATTCCAATAATTTTAGCTATACTAATTATTTCTTTATTTATTAGGTGGGGTAATAATGGAACTTTTGATAAATTTGTAGATAAAATAAAAACAACAGTTGAACAGAATCTCACTCTTAATATAAAAGAAACTAAAGATGAAATTAAAAATATTACCATAACAAAGAAAGAAGATATAAAAGAAAAATATATAGAAGGAAAAAATTTAAAACAATCTTGTCTAAAAGATATTAATAGAAATATAGAAATATTGGAAGGCAAAATGTCGTCAAATTTCAAAGCAGAGTTATTAGAATATGAAATTTTTAGTGATAGGGAAGAAGCAATAGAGTATGTGGAAATGTGGAATAGTGAAACTATTAATGGTCAAGATACTAAGATAGTTGCTTTAGATGATTTTAAGAATATTGAGAATTTTGAGAATGTTTTTGTATGGATTTTCAAAGGAGATATGGGAGAAATGAGTGGAGCATTTGGAGATGCCCTTATTCAAGGTCGTGTAGCTTATACAGTTCCTATTGTATGTGTTGATGGAAAACTTATGCTAGAATCAATTAAACCTTTTAGATAAAATTTATATTCTCATTTTTCTACTACATTTATTACATACCATTCTATCAGAAGGAATTATTTTACTACAATTCGGACATTTATGCTTAAATCTAAGACCTACTAAAATCTTTGCAGGTGCTCTAATCCTTCTTCTTCCATTTGTCATATTCTCTGGCCTTCCCTTTTTCTTTAAGATAAACATAACCTAACTCTTCTAAATTTTTGAGGTGTCTTTTAACTGTAAGTGAAGCACAGTTTATCTTCTTTGCGATTTGGTTAATAGTTAAAGTTTGATGTTTATATTTAATTAATAATCTTAATATTGATTTATCTATTTTATCAAGCATTTTGAATTAACTCTATTTTTAATGTTGGTGGTTGATCCTCTTTAAATTCAGCACTAAACTTAATTTTTTGTCCTTGTTTGATATTAAAATGTTTTGTTATTTCTTGAGGTATTCTAAGCAATAAAGATTTCTTATCATCACTTATTGTAGCGAATTTCTCTATATAATCAAATTCTGGTTCTTTAACCTCTTTTTTGATTTCTTCTAATTCCCTTAATTTTTTATCCATTTAAAGACAAATAAGGCATACTTATATATAAATGTTTCTAAAAATAATGACATTTCGTAATAGTAGTTACAATAATAGAAAGGTTTATATATAGGTTGTTACTTCTATTACGAAAGGTAATAACAATTAAAAAATGAGAGTGAGACAAGTAATAAAAATCTTATTATGGATTTTAATATTCATAATAAACATTAAAGGAGTTGGATAAAAATGCAATACGACCAATACGAAGATTTAACCAAAATATCAAAGCAGATTTACAAAAATGTAAATCCATCAATCAAAGATGTACAAGCAAGATTAACTCAATACACACCTAAACCTTTTGGAAAAAAGAAAACATATAAACAAGATTGGCCTATTTATGAAAGAGCTTGTTCACAGGAAAAGCTTATGTTTCTGAAAATCCTAAAGGATGCTGTAGATCACTTAGAATTGGACTATCACTATAAAGGAAATGGCAGGCCTTGTGCTTATTATGGAGATATTCTAAAAAGTATCTGTATTAAATCATATCATAACTATTCATGGTGGAGATTAGAATCTGAACTAAAGATAGCTAAGGCAATGGGAATTATAGAAGAAGTACATAAAAGAACTACATTAGCTAACTATATGCAGAATCCAAAGATAACTTCTTTGCTGCATAAACTCTATAAAATAATAGCAGAGCCTTTATCTCAGATTGAAGTTTACTTTGCAGCAGACGCAACAGGAATCTCAAATAAGTATGGAAACACAAGATGGATGAAGATAAGGCATACTAAAGAAGAAAATAAACATAGAAGAGAATATTCAAAGCTTCATATCATTTCTGGCGTTAAGACTAATATCATATGTTCAGTTAAGGTAACTAAAGGTCATGTGCATGAAAGCCCTTTGTTTAAGCCTTTGCTTGATGATACAGCCAAGATATTCAACATCAAGGAAATAAGTGCTGATGCAGGTTATTTAAGCAAAGATAATGTTAAAGCTGTTGCTAAGATAGGGGCTGTACCTTTTATTATGGGAAAAAAGAATACTCATGTTCCAATGAAAAGTTATAGTTCGTGGGGATTAATGCTTAGATTATGGAAGAAGCATCAGATGTTCTTTGCCGAAAGATACCATAGAAGAAGTAATGTTGAATCTACTTTTGGAGCTTTAAAAAGAAAGTTTGGAGATTTCTGTAGAAGTAAACTTCCTGAAAGTCAGGAATCAGAAATACTAGCTAAGATAGTTTGTTTCAATGCTGCAATCTTGGCTGAATCTTTGCTTAGCTATCACTTAGATTGTTCCTTTTTGGGATAGTTTATGGACAAATCATGCTTCTTCTTGTTTCCTAGTCACAAAGTAGAAAGCACCTATCACTATAGTTAATAGTAAAGCTACTCCTGCGATAGTTCCTGCAGTTCCAAAATAGCTTGTTGTGTTGTCAATGC
>SDBU01001390.1_pt1 | contig 34721 bp, 61 predicted proteins | sample 2277071 | NCBI WGS metagenome assembly SDBU01 (sample SAMN10397929, study PRJNA504765) | marine sediment metagenome | isolation source: marine sediment core GS08_GC12, 126 cmbsf | place: Arctic Ocean: Gakkel Ridge, Loki's castle | collected 2008 | reverse complement strand
TAAGATGGCAAAGCCCGGTGCGTTTGAAACCTTGCATAATGAAGCTACAGGTAAATCAGGATTGTTAAAGACAAGGGACTGGAACCGTGATCTTCGAGCCACGTACAATAAGAAGCAGGTTCAGAGATTCTATAAAGGTAAGAGCCTTTCGCCAGCTGCTATGAAAATGGCACAGTACATCGATAAGCGTGTGACTACCGCAGTTTGGTACTCAGCTTATCAACTGTCGAAGAGTCAAGAGATGGATGAAAAAGAATCAGTTCAGTTTGCTGATGGAGTGATCCAAGACACGCAGCCTATGGGCAGTGCTGTCGATCTCCCATCCTATTTCCGTGGTGGTGAGATTGCCAAAACACTGACGATCTTCCAGAATCAGGTGAACCAGAATGGACAGATACTTTGGTATGATATTCTTGGTGAGAAGAAGAGCAGTAAGATTAACTATCAGATGGCAGCTTACAGACTGATGGTGTCACAGATTCTACCTGCTTATTTGTTGGGAATGATTACTAGAGGGCGACCAACTGCCGATCCTAAAGAGATCGCGACTGATATGTTCTCTTACTTTGTATCACCGTTTGTATTCGTAGGACAATTTGTTTTCAACATAGCCACTGGTCAATGGGGTAAACGTGGATCGATTGTCGATGTACCGTTTACTGAGACTCAGCGATTTGTTAAAGCAGCTGCGAAAGGTGAAGGTAAAAAAGCACTGAAGTATGGTGCTCGTACAATCGGTGCGTGGAGTGGTGGTAGAGTTCCGTTGCAAGCTATAACTACAGCTGAAGGTGCGTGGAACTTAGTGACTGAGGATGACGCTGATTTTAGAGAGCTGGTTTGGAGCAAGTATGCTCTACAAGGTAGAGGTAAATCTAAAAAGACTAAACAACTAAAGGCGAAATACTGATGGAAAATGAATCAATGGAAGTTAAACAGGCCCGCATGGAGACAAAGATAGATGGACTAATGAATCAGTTTACCAACCATCTTCATCACCACTGGGCTATAACAATTGTACTATTGGGATCGACCGTCACTTCCGTCATCGGGCTTCTTGGCCTCGCGGTAAAACTCGTGTTCTTTTCCTAACAGCACATCTGCAAATTTTTGTTCTACTATTTCACAGTCATCCCAGAATATACGGGGGAAACCGGCTGTAGATAAATGATCTTTAGGGGCACTGTTGAGTTCTTCATAGACTCGACGTGCCTCTTTTATTTGGCTCTTGGCTATGATCGCGTACTCGCCTTCATTTTTCCAGAGGATAAAACTGTACTCGTCAACATGGTCAATTAATCTACCGTACTCGTTGATGTCGAGCAGCTTGGTCCTCTCAGTCTTGGCCAATAGAAATTTGTGGCCGTAGATTTCAGTAAGCATTATCCCACCTCACGAATAAATTCTTCCAGCCATTTACGGGTGGTATAAATCCTACCTAAACGCTTAGAAACTTTGAGCCTCACGATTTTACCATTGGCACTTCTTCTACCTTTACTTGCCCACTTAGCAAGCGACCAGTGCTTCCTACTCACGCCAGTTATCTCATAGACCAGCGGGGCAGCTTTGGCCAGCTTAATATATTCCTCATCTTTTGGCTTACCCATCAGCAGCCTCCTTTAATTTTTTGTACTCATCTGGGTGATCACCACAGTACACGACGTTCTCACATCCTTCACCAGCCCAGTATTTCCACATCGGTTCACTATTTGTAACTATTAAACGGTATTGCTCTTGACAAACTACACTGATATAGTGAACAACCCTGTGACGTGTAGTAACTTTCACTACCCACCCCGGTTCTTTGTAGCCCTTAGCTGGCACTTCAAATGCACCGTAATTTTCTACCTGTCCATCATCCATGATCGCACGTCGAATATATTTGTAAACGATATGCGTGGATATGAATCCAAGTAGATCAGCTCTTGTCGTAAAGACATTCATATTAACAACTCCTTTTTCGCCCAGTCAGCCAGTTTAATTTTGCGATATACCCAGTGTCTTCTGGTACCTATCATGATCCGTTGTGAATCTATTAGAGGACAAGCCTGAATCATCCACCTGCCAAACAGTGCAGCGTTGCCAGAATTTCTCCCAGAATTATCGCACCATTTATCCCACGCCAAGAATAGCATATCCTTTGAAACGTGGTACTCATTTTCATCCCCGCCCAATGGCATAAGCTCACAGCACTCATCTATGAAAGCTGATACTGGCTGCGTCAGTTCCTTTGTCTCTCGGATTATCTCTATAGAATCTTCTGGCTCAGTAAACCGACCGGCTGTATGCAATGACTTCAATCCGTCGAGAGCAAAGTTAATTAACCTACCCTCTTGAGCTTCGATCTGAAGTCTGCGTTTCAGGCCACGATCTTCTCGTCCCATGTATGTATTAACAAACTTGAGTACATTCAGTCGTGGCTCAAGTGCATTCGCCTGATCAGGTAGATTAGGAATATCATTCATAGCAACAGTAAATCGACAGGTAAGATGAGTCTCACCTAATGATCCCTTGTACATTTTTCTGATGCCAACAGGATCACCGCCTACTATTTGCAATATTTTCTCCAAGGCTTTGCCAGCTTCATTACGCTTAGAAACTTTAGCATCGCCCATTATAGCAGCGAGCTTGCCGACCAAAGGTTGATACCCAAATTCAGAGGTAAGATTCTGGAAACTTGTGCCAACGCACTGACTTTTTCCAAGCATGTGAATCATAGTATTAAGTACAGTACCCTTACCAGACCTTGGCCTCCCAGTAAAGAGCATAAGTTTTTCGTAGGACATATCTGGTACACAGTTATAACCGAACCATTGAGCGAGCAGCTCGAACTTGTTGTCGTCTCTGTTGAAAATGTCATCGACAAAATCCTCCCATATCTGAGAGTAAGCATCCTCGTCAAAATTGTATGGTAATATATTGTAGCTGAACAACGCCGGGGTAGGATCATACATCTTGATCCGTCCCTGCATGTACTCGTTCAAATCTAATATACCATTCCTGAAAGCGATAAGCAAATGAATATCAGGTAGCCCACGATCCTCAAGCCAGCATGGTGCCTCTTCATCTATGTTGCACAGACCCTGCAAGGCATCAGTTATATCTGTTACTTTGGCTCGCGTAACTTTATAAGGTACAGCGACACCGGCCTCGTTAAGAAACATCTTACTGTCAAGATATTCGTATACGTCGCCTCGTACTGACTCAGGCGTTATATCTTCGTAGTGTCCTTCAGTATACCTCATCCACTGACCTCTAAAGAATCTAATGTCGGGCAGCTTATCAATGATGCGATACGTGTTTAGCCAATACTTCGCGATCTCATACGCTATGTCACTTCCAAGTAATGCTGATCCTTCTTCAGTTGCTCCCTGCAACTTTACCCAATCCATGAATTCTTCTTTGGCTAAATTTGTAGCTGCTACCCACTCACGTAAATCTTTATACTGTGGTGGAGGAAGAATCATAATAACTTCTTCGCATGGTTTTTCTAAGGTCGCAGCAACCTTAGCCATCCCCTTCTGTCCGACTTCTCTGGCAGAATCACTATCGTTATCACCAACAACAATTACTTTTCTACCACGTAATAGTTTTGGTAATTCTTTAATCCCACATAAAGCATTGGTCCTACCTACCGTGACGAAACCCAAGTCCATACCCGCCGAAGTATCGCTCGCACCTTCGACGACAAGCACGTAGTCCCCTTTGTCGTGAAGGATTCCATCGCCACTATTATCCATTTCTCCTTCTTTACGAAGGACGTGAAGGAACCCACTGTCTTCGATCTCCCGAACTGCTCCGTCACTAACTCTTCCGCACAAAACTGCGGATGGGTTGCTGGGATCATCAATTGACACAAGACACCAGTCTGGCTTCTCACAGATAGGACAAGATACTCCCGCTTGTTGGACTCTGATAAATCTTTGTTTCGCTTTGCCATGATTTCTGTTCTCCAAATCAGTAGGTTCAAAGAACAAACCTTGCTTCGATCCTGTAACAAGATACTTGCTGCCATTTTCATATCGTCTTGACAGGCCAATAACTTTTCCAGCTCCATCTCTTATGGGAAAAGTGTAGGAGGGATCACCCGGTGGGCAACCCACTCCTAGTCTCATAAGTGAATCTACAGAACGCCCCAGTTGTTCAGCCAGAGGCTCAATCATTTTCACGCTGAGCACATTAGATGTATATGCTTCGTGGAGTTGTTCAAAGTTCACATTAGATTTCACTTTTCTACCTTCCATATAATTAAAGATGAGGCATCTGCTTAGCTAACAGAACACCCTTGCAAGATTTATCAGTGTCAAGGCTACTACGCCACTACCTCATCTTGTAACCAAATTATGAAACGTCGTCCAATACTCCAGCTCTAACAGCTGACCATTCTTCGCCGGTCAAGTCGTCTTGCTTCTTACCGGGTGCTACCTTAGCGATGGTATCCTGCCAAATTTTAGTAATCTGATCAACAGTGACAGTTGCTTTCTTACCTTCGCAAACGTCAACCCATGCTTCCTTCTTCGTGCAAGGTTCAGTACCCTCAAAAGGGATGCCGTCATCCTTCGGAGGCTCTTCAGCTGGAGCTTCAGTCGGAGGTGCAACTGGAGGTGCATCAGTCTTTGCAGCAGCAGGTTTTCTTCCCCTACGTCCACCAGTCTTAGGCTTCTCTTCCTTCGGAGCATCTTCCTTCGGAGCAGCACCAGTTTCGGCCTTGCTACCACGGGTACCTTTTTTGCTCTCAGGTTTATTAGTACCGCCGTCGAGGAACTCGGCGAACTTCGCGTCGAGGCTAGCGATAGCTTTGTCGTCGATCTTCTTACATGATCCACCGGGAGCTGCATCGTACACGTCAACGAAAGCTACCTGAACATTGGTTCTACCTTCGTATGTGTTCTCTGCGTTACGCCACTGGATCGGGGAACCGACAAGATCAAGTGCCTCAAGCGTCTTGAACGAATCACCTGCCCAGCCAGTGATCAATTTAATCTGATCACAGCTAAGGGTCGCACCCTTCTCACCGAACAGCACAAGGTAAGCAAAGATCGTGCGATCATTAACTTCATTTGATCCTTCGTCCCAGAACTCTTCCCAAGCTGCCCACTCTTTAGCTGACTCATCATACATTTCTACGGCACTTAACTTCAAGACCAACTGAGGAAAACCTCCTGATGTGAGGTTGACAGCTTTATCTTCAATGGTGCCTCTAAAACTTCCCAATGCTTTCATTTCTTGCCTCTCTTAAAAAAGTCTACAATTTTTCTTAGCTTACTTGTTTGCTTAGGACCATGCATCACTTCAGCGATAGTCCTACTAATGTGTCGTCTTACAGCTGCCATCATCCTTTGATTTTCTATCTTGCCACAGCAATGTTTGTACTTGATTGGTACTGTGCAAGTCTCAGTAACAACCTCTCCCAAGCCGTCGCCGGATTCTTTCCAGTCAGTCGGGGCTTCAGCGACTATGACCTGCTTCGTCCTGCCACAAGGACACGGTTCGTTCCGTCCGATCTTACGGGACCGGCGGCGTATCGGTTTTAATTTGTACATCTCCACCTCCTTCTGGGAAGATCATCTGCCAGATCGAATCATCCTTCACATCATCGAAGCATATTACTCCGGGGATAACCTCACCACTGGCAAGGACTCTCGTTTTTGCCTTGAAGTGTAACTGACCCTGTGTAAACACAGCTCGCGTTACGTCTCCCTTTATTTTCTTGTCCTTAACAGCGGTGTTAGCGTGATTAACAAACAGAACGTGATCGGCCCATTGGATATACAAATCTCGGACCGAAGGTGCTATCTTGTTGCCGGGGTACAATTGGGGTGCGTCACAAACGTAGTCATCCCCAGCGGCATTAGCCACAGTCGCCAGTGTACATTGAATAATGATAATCACATTCTTACCACGTCGAATTAGCTCATCACAGTCTTGTATGACCAGCTTCATCACGTCATACAAGTGAGTGTAGCCTTTACCGTAGCCATAGCCCTCGATACTAGTGACAGTATTGCCTTTTTCATGAGGGATCGTGTCAAACATATACTGATGACTCAGGTCTTGCAGCACAGTAGCGGTGTCAATGACGACTGTTTCAAAGTTATCATAGATACTATACTGCTGCAACGCAGTTCGTGTCTCAGCAAATGTACAAGGTGGCTCACCATTAGCGTCCTGTACCTGTTGAACTTTCTCATCGGTATAAGGATCACGAAGGTTAACACTACCATCATCCAATGGAATAAAGATCGGAGTCGGTGCCAGTGCAACCAGCGAAGATTTTCCGATGCCTGAATTTCCATAGACAATAATTTTTTGGCCCCGATTGGAGGCACTTACACCCGCCGAAAACTTTTTTAGAGGCTCAGATGGAGCGTCAGGAGCTGGAATTTTTGCACCGCCCCCAGCTTTCTCTGAAATACTAGGTCTGTTTCTTTTCGGTGGCATCATCGCCCTCCTTAATTAATGGTTCACTTGTTCCTTCAGCACGTACAACTAGTTGATAAAAATTTTCGTCGCCGATCTGGTTAAAAAAGCTAACCCCTAAAATCTGTTTCACCCCATTGAATTCATATCCATGCTTGGTAGCATACTCCCTGAGAGCTTCAGCAGCCTCGTGCTCAGAAAATCTAAGAGCTGAAACGACATTTGGTTCTTCAATGTTGCTATACTTTAAGTTCATTATTTTTTCTCCTTCCTCTTAAAAATACATTTAAAACCTTCAGGCGGTGAGTCAGGATCAAGAGTGACATTAGTAATGCACGTTTTTAAATACGGGCACTTGAATGTAGCATCACATTGATTCTCGTTCTTCCACCACAGATCATTCTCTTCCATATATTTCACGGTCGCGAAGATACTATACAATTCTTTTTTGAGTCGCTTCATATCAGCTTCGGTCCGGGCGACAGTTCGCCGGGCGAAATGCAGATGAGGTTCTTCAATGATGCTCTGCATATATCTTGCACCGTACATCTCAGCTGTCTCATAGATAGCGACTTCATCTTTTTTCTTGCCACCGATGACAGTCTGGGTATACGTATCGTTGACAAAGTATTCATCTGACCCAGCTTCAAGTGTCCTCAGTTCGACCTCGAAAGTCTCTTCACAGTAGACACCCGTCTTCAGAAATTTCTTGGTGTCAGCGAATGAGAGTTTCTTGGCCTTTATCTGAGGCTTATGCCACACATCGTACCGGACCCCGGCGATCAGCGGATCAGTCTTCATGATCCCATACTTCTCAAGCTCGCCCCATTGCTGAAGCAGCTGAGCAGCATACACATACAGGTTCGTCTGGGTGTCCAGATTCAGATGGTTCCAGTAGTACGAGTCACTGTCAATCGGTTTGCTGGTTGACTTGTGCTCATCTACGTGCAGCGTCCCCTGTGGCGAGCGTGTGATCTTATCGATCTTACCCACCACAACTACGCCGGGCACCACGTTTCCTTCTCTATCGTACAGTGGTATCTCAAATGGCACCTCTTCAGCGATCACCTCATAGTCGTCGTCTTGATGGAACCAGACATAACCGGCGTAAGCGATCCATAACTTCTGTCGTTCGACCATCCAATCTAAGTCAGATTTACTTAAAGGTTTATCTTCATAGGCTTCATTCAAAGCTATTCGGACCAGCTCCCTTGGCTCAGCAGAGACGGTGATGTTACCACCGCACAGTGAACAGTCAGGATCAGGCCCACCTGTCAAGCAGCTCTCGCATGGTGCCGACGAATTGGCAGCACCCACCTCTAGCACCCGGTGCCAGTTTGTACCCATACGGAGCGTCTCTGGCTCTTCCACAATTCGTATCCCCAGAATGTATTGTGCATAACATCGGTAGGCACAGGCTTTAAAGGCAGAAATAAATGAAGCGGATATTTTCCATAAATCTTTCATCGGTTCTCCCTGTAAAAAGCTATACCCACGCACAGAAAAATTCCTATTGCTATTATTATGTTCATGTTCATGCGTTTCTCCTGACTGATTGTAGTGCTTTATTATGTTCTTTCCAGATTCTGTACGCCAATTTCCGGGGCGAAATAACCATGAACGGTTCCAAGAATCGTTTGGCCATGACCATCCAATTGTGGACAAACTCAGAACAGATATTCCGTTTAGGATCACCGACAAAATGACGAATCACTGGTATAAATTTACCGATGTCTTCGTTACTGTAGCCCTCATTCAGCAAAACTCCCATAGCACCCCACTGTTCAGCCCAAAGATAATCTTCGTTGGGTATTTCGTACTCTGCAAAATCCCAGCGGCTTTTGTCCAAGATCACTTCTCTGGCTGCACGTACGACAGTACCATCCCACTCACCTCGCGTTGTAGACGTGGACATGTTACCGTTCCACCAGTCAATAGGACGTGGATATATAGGGCCATGCTCAGTAGGAGTCCATATCTCAACGTGAGCGTAATTCATTTTCAGAAATTGCCACACGTTTTTAAGATTGAATCGTTCCTTCCATACCACGTAAGGTATATTAACGATGGCGGTCCAGATGTCGATGACGTTATCAATCTTTTCACCGTCACCCCATTTTGCTTTTCTAAATGCTACTCTAAATCTACGCATTATCCCACCCTTCTACTGGTTGCCCAGTGTAATTTTCTGTGCCCATCTTTAGATAGGAATTCGATATTCCCCGGTTCGTAATGACCGTCGTTATCTTTCCTGTGGATTTCTTTGCCCCTTGGATCAACTTTCAAGATGTTCACGACGTAGCAGAAGAATTCAACCGACGACACAAATTTATTTTTAACACCCTTTGAAAGATAGCATTTTTGCTTACTACACCGTTGTGTCATGCCATGAAAAGTCTGGTTAAGATAGCCTTCGACCGTCCCCACATAAGACTTACGTCGTACTTTTACTTTCTCTGCGTTCCTAAAATAATACTCGCGATCAAATTCTTTCTTACAACTCCTACACCATGGCTGGAGTTCATCTTTGGACTTCTTGTCCCTCCCGAATTCAATAAGGGGCTTTAACTCTTCACATCTTGTGCATATTTTCATAATAAACCCTTCATTAATAGTTCCAGTTCGGCAACGCCATGTATCACAAGATACAGACCATGATTTTTGCGTATCACATCACGCCTCTTCTGTTGGCCCATACTTAGGACACCGCCTTTGCCACGCTTTACTTCGATCTCGAAGTGAATACCGTTGGGCAAGCATCCCATTATATCGCCACCATCTTTTATACCATAGACGGCGTACTCTCCACGATTATCAAGATCACCTGATCCCACGTTGTTCCGGTCACATTGAATTCTATTACGTCTAAGCCATGTCATGACAGACGCAAGAACTTCTGCTTCCAGTACATCCGGGCATTGGATCATGGGCTTTGTAGCTTTTCCCCCATCTTTCCTACCCGGCAGTGGTTTACCGTGATCTCTAATCTGAAGTATACCTTCGCCAAGGAGTCTCATCTTGTCGCTCTTTTTAAGCATCTTGACTCCTACTTAGTATAAAATGTTGAGATCGTACCTTCGGATGCTAAAGGGCAACCCTCAGCCCAGTCAGGCACAACACACATAATCTGATCCATGTCTGCCAGTACTGACTCGGCAATATCTTCATCGACCAGTCCTACAATTTCATCATAACAATGCGTCACTACCGGGATACCAAAGTCTTCACAGTCTAATATCCATAATCTTAGCAAGTCTGCCCCAATGGATTGTATTATATTTTCTGTGATCGCTCCACCCCAGAGATGACCATGCTGCCATCTAATGCCACCTTCTTTAGCTACAGCAGCGTGTCGGTAATACAGTACCCGGCTCGAAGGAAGTTGAATGCATACTGTCCCGTTATCGTTCCAAAATTTGAGCTTCGGCTCACCGAATAAATCATAAGTAGCTGTCTCATTTGGAAATCTGATTACAAATTTGAACAAGGATTCAACCTGCCTCCAGAACTCAGGAATTTTATAGTACATCTTGCGATAGGTCTTGATCAGACGCTTAATAAATTTACGATCATAGGTGCCATCATCGAACAGCGGTCTGAGATCAGGATTAGATCGGCAGTTGTTGTAAAATCTATTGTCTCCCATCCCGTACCCTGCTGCAAGTATAGCATCTTTGCCAAAACCACGCATCATATCCATATCATGCACCCAATCTTTAAGATCGGGGTTCGCACGTTCCTCATCCGTGGGCTTCCGTACTTCTACTCCAAATAGTTGCGATGCAAAGGTGCTGTATATATCTTCATTAGCAGCGAAGCCAGCAATTAGGTCTTCTTGACCGGATAACCAAGCGAGTAATCTCGCTTCTATTTGTGCGGAGTCATTGATGACCAATGTCTTGCCAGCTGGTGCTATTAATAATCTTCTTACCATCGCGATCAGTTTATGGGTGCCCATACCCTTACGACCCTTGCCCCCCAGATTCAGGAGGTTAATTTTTTCACCTCCACTGGGACGACCAGTGTGACATCCATAATAATTCAATGGTACTCGCAGTGCTCCATAAGAAGCAAGTGCCTGTGACCGCATCCGTTTAACTCTAGCAATGTGAAGTGGCCAGCTCTTAGCCGTTAGCCTCGCCTCACATAACTGTCTTACTTTCTCATTAGGGTGGGACAGCAGCAATTGGAAATCCTCGTCGTCCTTCGATAACGCAGGAATTAATCCGTTCTTGCCCGCCTTCATTGGCACGTGTTCATTTTCAGGGAGTAAGTCTTCAAGAATTTCAGAGAATAACTTCTTACTCCTGACAATTTTTAAGATACTCTCCTGCTCTGTCGGCAAATTTTTCATCTTCTAGGATTCCTAAATTTGTATTGCACTGGAAACAGAGTAGGCCTCTCACTCTCCCTGTCTTGTGACAGTGGTCAACCGACAACCGCCGGATTTTCCCTTTGTAAGTGTTAGTCTCTGGTTCTTTACAAATGGCACAGGCCCCACCTTGACTGCTGTAGATTCTATCGTACTGTTCAAGAGTAACACCGAACCTTCGTCTCAGGTTCCTCTGCTGCGTTGCTGCTCTTCCCTTTTCTGACTGTCGGTATTTTCGTTGGGCAGCTTTCCCTTTTTCTGACCGCCGATATTTTTTCGTGGCCTTTGCTTTATCCGGCATAGTCCCTCACCCACTTAACTTTTTCTATCGCTTCGCCTAACATTTTGTTCATGCCTTCTATTAGCTCAGTGCTCAGTGCAAAGTCAAAGTTGAGCTGGGGCGAGAGATAGAGGCCCAGCGTGTGTCTTGCTATAGGCAGCTCTATCTCTGGCCAAGTCAACAGCTCCATCAGAATCTTGAACAGCTTGGCCGTGATCCTGATGTCTTTTTTGCAATACTCTGCGAGGTTATCGTAGGGTAGTGACAGGATTTCGCAGAGGTGTAGCCCTTTGAAATCTGACGTTTCGCCCTTGTCTTCGAGCTTGAACATCTTGGCCAAGTCTTTAAGGGAATGACTCATGCGAGAATCATAATGTCTCGCCAAGTCAAGTATGTCAACGATAAATGGAGGTACGATGTTAAATTTTTCTTGGAGAATGGTTGCATCATATCTAGCGTTAGCAATTACGACTGTGACACGTTCAAAATTTTCACCATACCTTCCTTGCAATATTTTTATCGTCGCTTCTACATTATAGGAAAAGCTGAGTCCATAGCCACTAGCCCAACCTATGCCGGTAAACTCAAAGCGTGGATCGGTGATGTATTCTATTGTCTGCAACTTCGTCAACGTGTATTCGTCATCGAAGTAATTCTCAAAGTCAACAACTAATACATCAGTTGGAAATCCTGCTGCTTCAAGTTTATCTTCATAGGTTTCCATGGGCTACTCCGTATTATTGAGGGCCAGCGTCTTCGATTTCTTCGTCCGTATGATCAGGCTCATCCTCTTCTATGACTGGTCCCTGATCAGGATACTGCTCGCCGTCGTCGTTCTGCTGCTGCTGACGCTCTTCTTCATCTCTCTGATCATCGCTGGTCATCAGCTCTTCTTCGTGATCTTCCTCTTCAGGGACATCAGGTACGCCACTGGCTTCAGCAGTTTCGCAAACCTTATCCTTACAGGTATCACAATCACCGCCGCACTTATCAGCCAGCTCAGGAGACAACTGATCAGAATCGCCAGAAGAATCTTGGTCCACATTTTCCGACCCTGACTTCTCTTCCACGGTAGACGAATCTTTTGTAAAATTTTCATCTGCCCCTCCTTTAGCGTCGGCTTCTCCCTCGTTAGCTTCGATCTGCTCTTGAGTTTCAGTCTCAGCGATCCGTTGCTCATCATCTTCGAGGTCGTCATGCTTGAGCTCTGCCAGTTCCTGTAGAGCATCGATCTCAGTCACGGTCTTCAGGCAAAACGTCGGAAACGCCCCGGCTACACGATAATGATCGAAGCCGTTCTTCGCGATGTCTTCCAGTAGCTCCAGTTGTATAAAGAGTTTATCCAACCTAGCTGTATCGAATGATGAGCCATCAGCGAAGTCCCAGTAATCCTGAACAGCTTTACTGATCACACACAGAAGACAATGATTTTTATTCGTCTTCTTAGAAGTATATGTCGTTGAGTACAACGGCAGACTTCCACAATCTTTGTCGGTTCGTCTCAAGTGTGGGATAAATCCCTGACACGCCCGGACGAATGCAGTGTCCTTAGCGAGTACTTTCTGTAATGTTTCGAGTGCTGCTCGTAGCCTGTTGTAAATTCCTTGCTTCTCTTGGTGCTTGTCAATGTCACCGAAGACTTGACCTTCACCATTATTGTTATTCGTCGCTGCCATATCTTTTCTCCTAAAAATTCTGATGTAATTTTCACGGTATTTATCACCGTTCACTTTTTACTCATTTGAAATTACTATGGTGGTACAACTCGCCACGCCCACACTTCATAACTTCATGATAGGGTGTGCCATCAAGAATTATCCCTGCACTCAGTATCGGCCTCCGTAAATAATGCTTGCCATAGGCGAACTGAAATGCCCTTACATCAATTCCACATCCAACGTCTAACCCAAATGTTCTACTAAGCGGATTGGCCACGTGGTATATGCCTGAAGCCGCATGGGTATGCCCCATCACGACAGAGCAAAGCAATTTTCTGGTCGCATTAGCCGCTGGGTATAATCCACTCGTACCTTCACCGTGGAAGTAGTACACACCGTCGATAATAAAGCTATACTGCCAGTCCCATTTAGGCGTACTCCACACGTCAGAATGATTACGAAGATACTTTGACGGGATGTTCACTGACTCTGCCAACCGCAGCACCCTCATGTCATGGTTCCCCAGACAAACTTTTGCCACCGGGAAAGCCTTGTGCCATTTCGCGATCTGCTGTTTAGTCAGAGCAAATTCGTCAGTCGGCCCCGGACATTCAGGGTTCGCAGCGTGGAAACTAATAGCCTGTTGATCCGCCACGTCCCCGATAAATACTACAGTGTCACAGTCCCATTCTTTGTAAAGGTCTTTACAAAATTGCAAGTAGCCGGGGTGTGCCACCGGCAGGTGCAAATCTCCTATCGCGAGAACCTTCATAATTTTCCTCCAAATATTTTATCATATCTTTAAGAATCTTTGTGTCATCTTTAGCAAAACCTAACGCCTGATTACAATCATGGCATAATAGACCTCGCACTTTGCTCGTCGCATGGTCGTGATCTACGCACAGCATAACTTGTTCACCGTCACGTTGCCTGTTGTCCTCTGTGCCGCAGATTTTACACCTGCCATTTTGTTCAAGAAACATACTGTCGTACTGCTCTAAGGTGATGCCATAATTTTTCTTCAACAGGTACTTGCGTGTAGCTATCTGGCCCCTGCCAGTTCGCTTGTACTTGTTGCTGGCCTTCAGGTGATTCTTCACCCCAGCCGGGCTATACCTATATTCTTTATTCGCTTTGCTTTGGCATACTTTACACGAAGAATAAAGACTGTCCTTCTTAGACCTGTCACGATTAAAATACTCCGTGGTAGCAGGAAAGGATTCACCACACTTAGAGCAAGTCTTCATTACATCAGTCCCCTCTCTTTTAAGAATGGTGTGAACTTTTCAACGAACTCGCCAAAGGTTTCAAAAATTATCACCGGAATATTATTAGCTTCGGCACATTGTATCTCGACACTGCATCCTCCAACCGGGGGACCGTAGGGTGCGAAGACCAGTAACACGTCATTATACTCTTCAATAATATCACAATCAATTTCAAGTATTTGTTCTTCAACTAGATACCCCAGCTTCCAAGCACGACACACAAATACCTCATGCTCAGCTGGCACATGCAGGTCAATCACTGTGGGCACGAAAGTTCTGATCATATCGGCCATCTCAAGTGCGTACTCATAGTTACGCTTCATATCATGCGTTGTTGCTCTGTCTCCCAGTGGTCCTCTCACTGGGTGACTCAAGTATGCTCTTAGCATGGTGCCCCCTTATGAATCGCACGATGCTCTGTGCTAGTTAAAAATTCTATGTTCCCCGGTTCATAATGACGGTCGTTATCTATGCGATGACAATCTAATCCACGGGGATCAACCTTCAATACTTCTACGACGTAACCGATAAATTGTTCGGATGATTCAAATTTATTCTTGATTCCTTTTTCAATGTAAGATTTTTTATTCGAGCACCGCCATTTCTGGCCCCCGTAGATGCGTCTCAAATGGCCCCCTACAGATGCGTGGTACTCCTTGTCATACGCAGATTTCTCAGCCTTGTGCGTGGCGTTGTACTTCTTGTCATAAGCAGACTTCTCAACCTTGTGGATGTCGGCATATTTTTTCCCACGAGTTTTAAGTTCCTCCTTGTGGTCAATGTAGTACTGGCGACTTTCACCTTTGTGCTCGTCACGGTACTCCTTCTTGCAGCCCAAGCACCACGAGCTGAGACTGTCACTCGCCCGGCTATCTCGGCAGAAAAATTCCTCCGTCATCTTAAACAGACCACCACATTTTGAGCACCGCTTCATCGGATCGTGACGCATTAAAATCCCCTCGCACCTTTAATCAGACCTTCGGCAATTCCTTCAGCCAATTTTTTAATGAATTCATCGTTCATCGCTTGCTGGCCTTCGAGGATAATTACCGTTCCGTCAGTCTTGCGAATTTCCAGTCTGTCTATTTGTTGGTTGCCGAGCCGCTTGTACGACACGATTTGCCTCGACTCGCCTGATCCCGACACATGTTTCACATCCGCACATGACATCAGTCCTGCCGACATAGTGATTAGCAAAACACACATCATCAGTCTTTTCATCTTTTTCATTTTCTTCTGGCTCCAATTCATAGAACGGCATATCGTTTAGTCCGGCTGGCAGCAATCCACGCTTGATCAGTTCCTCATAGTGAATGATGAACATTATATTACAGCCTATTGCTGCAAGATGATCCTCATCAGTCAAGCCTTGTTTGTACTGGTTCAGGTGACGTTCCAGCGATGCGATGCACCGGCTGATCGGCATACCCTTCTCCCAGTTTCTCTCCGCATACTTACGAGCACCTTTATCAAGATGATCGCCCACTCGCATGTTAAAGTACGGCGAGATCAGATCGGGTCTTGATTTATCCTCGGTGGTACCACGCACACAGCCCGATACAAAATCCTGTCTCTTGCCACTGTCTTTCAGTTCACTCATAATTTCCTCACATTTGAAATTTTATTTCATCAGCCATGCTATCATCGTAGTACGTTTTAACATGCTTACGTTTTGGAATTTGCATTCCTTTTTTTCTGATCGTGGTAAGTGTGCTACTCACACTGGCCGCAGGAATATTCAGTATCTCTGCTGTCTCATCGTTAGTCTTTCCCTGCTCGATCACACATTGATAAACTTCGTATTGCTTTTTAGTCAAGATCGGAAACATAATCCTGATCGGCGAACAGTGCTTCGATCTTTCGATCATGCTCTGGATCGCCCGGCAAACTTTAGCTTCGCTACATCCCAGCTCCACAGCTGCTTCAGCTTGAGACAATGCCTCGAACTGGTGATGGACCAAACGCAATACTTGTTCTTCAAACAGTGTAATGTTCCTCTTTAATTCTGGCATAAAATATACCCCTCTCATTAGATAGCTTCGACCTAAGCGAATCTTGCACTTTTCGGCGAACTATTTTCAGATTATTCTAATTTTTTCTGTCTCTCCAAGTCTTTCTTCAGTCTCTTGGCTGTCAGCTTGGCGATCAAAGCACCGTTCCTCAGACCAGTACAACACGTCAGCTTATAAGCCAGCTTCTTTGCTTCTTCCTCTGCCTGTACCAGCGATAGATTTGTCATGATCTTACCTCCAGAATTACATACTAATTTCATACTAAAACATTAACAATTAGTATCACTCGCCCCACGGAAGCGGGAATCGACTAATAGTTACAGACCTAAGTTCTTTTCTTCCGAAGTCCACTATGATTTTCCTGTCAGGATATGTATCATTATAAATTCTGGCAAGGATCATAGTAAACTTCTGGGCTTCCTTCCTGAATTTCTTGAAGCTCTGCTCAGAGTTAAGGTGACTCCAGCTGTCGTAGGCTTCACTAGCCTCTTGCCATGGAGACGGATTACCACTATCAGAACCTCTATACCTGTAACATCTGTACCCGGCCAAAGCCAGTGGGCATACTGCACAATTGTCAACCTTCCCACCGGCGTATCTCCAGCACAACCCACAAATCGTATGCCACGCATCGCGGAGTCTGTTTTCATGAATCGTTCCCAGCTTCAGCCACTTCAGCACAGACCACAGCAGTGCTTCTCTGTCGGATCGTTCGGCGTATGTTCTCGCCATCCCGTAATTATAATCTAAAGTTTCTAACTGCATAATTTTATACTCCGAATTTATTAAGATTAATATTCTTCACGCATTCATTATCGGGACTCGTATAGCCAAGCGATCTTACCCGGCCAGTGTACCCGATACAGCTATGATTTTTGTACAACCTTCTTAGCGAGATTCGTTGAGAATCAGTCAATCTTTCTTGCGTGGTTTCAAAACTAAAGAAGCGATTGAAAATCTGCACCCTCACAAATTTCTTCAGCTCCGACTTCAGCGTTGACTTCAGTATTCGTTTTGCATAGGCGACATGATCGGCACCGCCTACCTCTATGATCTCACCATTTTTATCTATGAAGTATTTCACTTCAGATTCTCCCCAGTTCTGTGATCCCTTACTCCGATCACAGGTGCCTTGGTTTCTTTAGTTAGCTCCCAAGTTTCAGCACCGGCGATCAGGTAGTAAAATTTCTTATTAAACTTGTGTTCATCACCAGCATAATCAGATGACTTGAACAAGAACTCTATCGTAGCATGAAAATCAGCGGGCACATCTCGGTATGCCACCTTCAGGCATACGTCATCGCCTGCATTCAAATCTTGTTTTGCTTCATGTATTGTCATCGTTCTCATCCTCCATCCGATCAAATATTATTGATATTATGATCGCACCGAATCCGATCACGGCCATCCCGATTAAAAGTATTGTTTGAATTTTCATTTTATCTCCCTTCGACTAAAAAGTTATAAGTCCATGCCGGGGGAGAATGGAAACCCGGCATGGTAGTGTAACTTTCCAATCACTCACCTTCACTTTGGATCAACTGGCACAAAAATTCATGCTCGCTAAAGTTCATTGGGTTTCTAATCAACTGTCGTCCATTGAGATATATAATGGTGTACCCCTCTTCAGTCTTCATAGCGGAAATGTCAGCACCTTCGTGATCCGCATATTCGGACTTGAAAAACCTGTCTTCGTCTTCAGTTATTTCACGCATCAGGTAGGATTGTGGGCCTGCATAATGCACGTAGTTAGACATAACTACTGCTATGTACTCGTTTGTCATTTTCATGATTTTTTCTCCAATCTTTTGTGCCTTAACAGTTCTTTGTAAAACTTTTCAGGTTCTCTACTGTAGTAATAGTCGTCCCCCATACAGTCAAAATTAGGATCGATTTTTCTGCCGGGACAGACGGCACATCCCAGACCATCTCTATTGCCTTGAGACGTATACTCACAGTAGAAACAGTTGCCCTCTGGCACATTTTTGCCAATTATATTATCATTGACCCACGCTGATTTCAAGTCGTTGACACTGCGGGGATCACCGGCCCTGATTTGCTTAACGATCCATCGCCACTGTTTCAGGCAAAGTTCCCTCGCTAGTTTTAAAGTTAATCTTGATGGTAGTTTAATTTTTTTCATTTTTTCCTCCCTTCAACTATTACTACGTTGAGGTTTTAATTTTGTTCATTTTATTTTACGTCAATTATGATCCCGTCCTTCAGTGTACACGATGCATACCATCGGTGAGGCTGGGGATAGTGGGGCCCTTCAATCGATACACGGCCCGAAGTAGGTTCATTGCCACCGAAGGGGCCAACCTGATGTATCCCGATTTTCTCCCCGGCGATCACGGCTTCTTTCAATGCTTTTTTGGTCTTCGTGTTTTTATTCGCATACATTTTATTCGCATACATTTTATTCCCCCTTCAGTTTATACTACGATCAAGATTTATTCCTGTTCGATCTTTTGTAAGTACTGGAATCGCGGAATAAACCATATTTTTCGGTCAATTCTATTTTCTGATCGTCCGTCAAGTCTTTTGTCGCTTCGAGTAACGTCTCAGCTACGGTGTCAAAAGTTTTATATTCCCACGTCCGGTTGTAATACGTAACTCGTTTTGTGGGCCCGGTTTTCACCCCTCCAGTGACATGCAAAATATACAGCGTTGCTTTATGGCCCCAATTTTGCCGGGACTCCCAACATTCACAGTCAATTCTTACACCTTCAATTTCTAATCTTCTCATAATTCAATCCTCCAATTCTGCAAACATTATAAAATTCTTAGGTTCATACCCGGCCCGGTCTCTTGTGTGCGACCAGCATATGGCCTGAAGTTCGGCGGGTTCTAAATCAACTTTTTTCGCGTAATTACGGATACGATCCGCAAGCATTTTATATCGATTTTTTGTGATCCATTTATCATAGTGGAAAAATTTCAGCATCCATCCGTCAATGGTGACATGATCGTAACGACCGCATAGATTACAATAAAACGCCCAGACCTTATCGCCATGGATTTGTTCACCACTCAACGTCCGGTAAATATTCATGATGTGACAAGGCCTTAAGCCGTACTCGGACCGATAATCAGTGCTTCGATCACCTTCCAGTACGCGATTATAAATCGAATTCGCAACGTCCCAATTATGTTTGACTGATGATCGGGGCGATGTACTTGCAAGCAAACCTGCAAACAGATAGGGATTTTCATAGGTGCTGAAAATATAATCGTGAATCTCCCGGTACCAATTCTTTTGATCCCCAAATTCTTTTATCGCTTGCTTGTACATTTTTTCATCCTCCAATTATATATACGTCCCTGCCCAGTTTTTGTTCAATAGGATCAGCTGGAGTCGAACCAACTGATCCTGATCCTACTCTAAAATATCAATCTGTGAAGCCAAAACCATTACCGACTCTTGATCATTGATAGACTGTATTGAATTAGCAAGTCTTCGCACGTTTGCCCGCTCATCATACATAGCTATGATCATGATATTCAGTGACTTTTCTTGTTTCCTCTCCCAAAATCCGATCATGGGCACCACCGAAAAACCGTCAAAAAACTTCGACACTTCGGCGATAATTCTATCGCGGTTTACGTCTTCTGTCAGTATTTCAAACTTATACATTATCCGATCCTCCTATCTTTCTTAAGATTCGTAGCTATTTCATTCACTTCTTCGCGTGTGATTTTACCTTCTTCGGCCATGTCGATAAAACACCTAAACCACCAATCGTCATAGTCGGCCCGAACCGATTCGTAATCCAAAACCTTTTTCTTGGCAAGTATTTCTTTAGGCGATAGTCGTTTTTGTTCGTTGTCTTTTCTATTCTTTTTAAGACTCATAATTTTTATCCTCCAATTAAACTCTTTTGCATTTTAATTCCCTGATTTGAATTCGATCCTACCACCATGATCAGTGGATCAGGGATACTTTTATATATCTGTCTTTAGCACTGCAAATTTTCCCTGACTTGACCCTATTTCGATCCATCGGTCAATTACCATGCGGTTCAACACTTCGGTGATAATTTCGTCAATCGCGTCAATTGACAGTTTATCAGCGTCAACTACAGCGTCAATAACATAGCTTCGCAACGTGTGAAGGAATGAAATTTTATGATCACCAAAATACTTTTCAATTGCATCGGCGGTTTGAGATTCTAATATTTCACAATTAATATTCATTTTAACGTCCCCCTGTTTTACGGTTTCGATTGTTTCGTATTGCAAACAACATAACATAGACAATACCCGTTAGTACTACTGCTAATAAGAAGTCAAACATAATATCCCCCTGCAATTTTGTGTTATTCTTAATTTTTTAAAGATCGAAACTATTCCCTGATTTGAATTCGATCCTACAGGCATATTTTCCTGATCAGGGATAAACTATCTAATTATCATTTGCAAGCTACAATCGCCGGTGCTTAATTCCTTTATGACTTGATCAGCTTGTTTGCTTGTATACCATTGTGCGTCTTGCCGATTCATTGTAGTACTTCCGGTTTTAGCTATGTAACAATATCGGCCATTATGACGCATTAATATGATCCTGTCAAATTGCTTGAATGCATTTTTCATGATATTCTCCTTGTTTAGTTTGAATTATTAAGTTTCCAATGATCCATGCTTCATTTACACTATAACATCTACTATACTTTACGGTATAAAATCCATCGGTGTTCAATCTATTTTCAAAGTTTGTTAAAATTTATTTACGATCCTCGAATTTAATGTAATGACCACATTTATTGCCAATACATATTGCAGAATCACATATGGAGGACGAACAGTATTTGCGGTCTTTGTATCGATCCATCCGTATTGGGCTTTTACCCTTTTTATGGTGATACACTGGTTTTCTTTTGAGATACTCACAGTTTTCACCGATGCACAATTTGTATGGGCAATATTCTTGCCTGCATTCAAACACTCTTTTTTTCATGATCCTATACTCCTTAATAAACTCATTTCCTTTGCATATCACTAATACCGCTGGATACTATTTGACCAAAACTAATTGTGCAAGACAATCACTGCTCTGTAAGTTATTCTGAACATTCCTTGCAGTGCAATGATCGTGAGTCGTGGCGTATTTTTGTTTGGGGGTCAAGTTACCAAAGTTACCATTATACCAATACACTCGACCACCTACTCTTACCAGTACTTTATACATATCATATCCCCTTAATTAAATTCCTTTGTTTATGCCAATTCATCATAAAACACTGTATCCAATTCATCTTGATCCCAGCAACCCCAAAGTACTATAACTCCGGGTGCTTCCATTGCTTCGAGTATCTGGTGTAGTGTCATACCATACCAGTCAGATAATACTTCGTCCTTGTCGAAGTCTGTAATGACTTTTGCTATTTTATCTTGGTAGCTCATGTTGTACCCCTTAATTAAATATCAAATAACATCTAATATAGTATACGGTATAAATCACAAGCGAGTTTAATAAATCTTTGAGAATAGCCAATTTAATTATGTTGGCATAGCAAATCCACGAATATTCTTTGCTATGGTAGTTGTAAGTCTTTTATTTTACTGTATTTATGAATTTATACCATAGTTACCATAGTGTTTTTAAAGAATAGTACATAGTAAAAGAGATAGTAGTAGATAGTAGACATTATAGAGTAGACAATTATATCGGTGTGTACTTGTATTGTGTAGGAGAAGTTTATGCATTCTACGGTGGTAACTATGGTAATTTTATGCAAACCCTTATTAATGTTACACTTACAATTACCATTTAATTGACGACAAGATCGGTTGCTATGGCAGATGGGGGGATACAATAGATATGGTAAAACAGCCAACGTCCCAGACGTAGCGTGTATCGCTGTTATTAGCCTAATAACGCTGATCCGCAAGGGTGTGTAGTCTCTATAGTACTATAGACGCAATAGATTTATAGATACTATAGGTGATATGGGCAAGGCTTAGCGTGAAACCCCTGTGTCTATAGTGTCTACTTATCTACAATCATATCGTTATCGGACCCCCCCCCCCCGTACTACCCTTGACTCCGTTTGCCTTGAGACGCAGATCACGCTGATGGGAACGCATAGCTATATATAATTTTTATTTTGGATAGTGGTCCAGTAGAGGCAATAGTGCGACTATATCGTGTACACATCGGGCAGTTAAGTCGCCACGTATTACGACATAGGTACAGATAACCGGATTATGTCGTAACATATTGCGATATGTCGGGCACAACGGAGCTAAGGTGGGCCGGGTCAGACACAAATATATAATATTTTCACAAATGTTTCGGAATTATTCGCCAAAAACTGCAAGAATCGCACATGTCGAGCTATATATAGAGGCACATGTTAATTTACAGGGGGACAACGATGACAGCGAACTGGATGGATAAAAAGATCAGTAAGATGATCCAACAGGAAGAATTAAACCCAGAGCTAGAGTACGACGAAAAGTTTCAGGACAGGTCGTACCATTTGATGGAGCGTTCAGATCAGTTGAGCAGGGAAAACCGCAAGCCAGAGAATGTAATGGGCCGATGGGTAGCTGTGATGGTTAAGCTGGAAGCGATGAAAGCCGCGAATGCTACAGTGTCAGCGTCTTCACCGATATACTGCGAAGAACATTTCTTGAATCTGCTGGAGGACAGCGATGAATGACACACTGAAAAAGATACGTCGACAGGCGATGCGTGACCGGGCGACGACATACAAGGGTGTGAACCTGTCGAATAATGACAGCATCGGATTACTAAAGATATTGTTCGTGACGACCGGGCCGATAAGAGGAACAGGCAACGAAGGACTGGGTAAATATTCTGATCTGATGCCGTTCGATGATTTCTGTGGGCAGGTGGCACTGAAAAAGCTCCCGGTTATCAACGGAAAAGTCGAACCGTTTCACGTATATGGAATGAAGGTTAATTGGTTCACCGGCGATGCGACAAGTTATACGGTTGACGCTGAGATCGTGACCCTAAACGAAGCTCAGCTGATGATTATGAAACATGAGATAGGTAAAGTAAGTATAATGCTACAGGTGGAGGGTGACTGATGAATAAGACTGACGATAAGTTACCGGATATAGTAATAGATGGATGTGATTCGCCACCGAAGGGACGGAGTGTAGACTTCGTTGTCCTTGATGAGTTTGCTAAATTTACACCACAAGAGAAAAGGAACCACTGCAATGACTAAGAAAGAGATTGACCAGCGATTCCGCGAGCTAGACAAACAGTGGGGTGAGGCAGCGATGCTTCACGACTACGATGAAGTTTATAGAATAGGTTTACTAATTAAGGAACTGACAATATGAAGATACAACCTAAAAACGGAATGCTGTTTATCCAGCAGCTAAAAGCGAAAGACCAGTCAGACGGTGGGATAGTTCTGCCTGAGTCAGCAAAGAAAGCACCGACTAATGATGGCGTGATAACTCATGTTCATCCTGATGTCAAAGATCGTTATGAAGTTGGCCAGCGAGTTATATTCGGTGAGTACTCAGGTGCCCCGATAGCTATTGGCGATGAAGTTTATATCGCGATGGTAGAAACTGAGATCATAGCTGTCATAGAGGATGATCCGATTTTTGACGACGACGCGGTAAAAACAATCTATAAGGACGAGTACCGATGAATAAATTACTGGAGATACTAGAATGGCTGCTGAAAATTCTGCCACGATTCACGACGATCCCACCGGATGAGGGTGCAGTGATAACTCGTTTCGGACGACCCGTGAGAACTCTGGACGAAGGTGGGCACTACATATTTACATGGCCAGTTATAAACGAGGTCACTACCGTAACTATGACTCGTCAGATTATCGACATACCAACCCAAGACGTTTTGACAAAAGATCGCATACCCGTATGCTTAAACGTCTCCGTTGAGTATGTTATATCTGATCCTTACAAAGCGATCTACGGCGTCGAAGATTTTGACAAATGTCTTCAGGAGCTGACAGGTGACGCAGCACGTATGGTGATTAATAAGGAATCATTTGATTTCTGTCTGGTGTACATGGATCGCGTAAAGCTGGTGATCTGGGAAGCCGTCGAAAAAGCAGCCGAAGAGTACGGGGTAGATGTCCTTGAAGTTCACGTACCCACGTTTACAAAAGGTCATACCATCCGCCTAATTCAACAGTGAGGTAGCCATGACGAAGAAAGAGATCAACAGAAGATACTACTTGAAGCACAAGGCAAAGCATAACGCTTGGTGCAAGGAGTACAATAAAACTTATGAGGATACGACTGTTAATGATCGTGTACATAAGTATGCCCACACAGTCAAAGGTTATCTGAGAGGATTGCACCGGCACATGACAGAAAGATGCGTTAAGCAGAACTCCTATGTCAATATTGAGAATAGGTTCACCTCCGATGAGTTCTTGGATTACGTCATGAACATTCTTCAAATTGATCCAAGAGGACTAGACTGTCACCGGATCGATAACGAAGGTCACTATGAGCCGGGGAATATAGAATTCATCACGGAAGAAGAACACGTAGCAAGACACAGAGAGATAAGATTGATTCAGCAGTAACTATGATCTGAATCTGAAAGACCTTGAGCCTGATCAGCTCGAAGGCAGGGCAGCAGAAACCTTACGGGGTAATATCAGCTGCTAACAGGGTGACAACAGGCCGGTAAAGGTGAGGATATGCTACAAATAAATCCAGCATCCGATACACGGGCGGGTCGCCCTTTGATTTAATTTCATCAGGTACACCAACTAGCGACGGCATAGCTACGTGCAAAAACGCTGATACAATAGGGGGGGAGTCTGAGGATTCCCTCCATACATTTCTAGGAGACACCATGCAGAGAGTAAAATTATTCGCCCAGCGATCACACATCAGGACTAAAGCAATTTCACTGTTCATCGACGGCGATGACTATCGTGCAGGCGACAAAACTTATAGAAGGCTCAAGAGCATAGAATTCGCAGACGTAGTAGTCGAAGACGTACAGTTCATGCCCGAAGAGCCAAAGGTTGACATGAGCAATGAATCTGCTCAGGAATTATTCAATAGCTTATGGGGCATGGGATTTCGCCCGGCTAATGAAGATGGTACTGCTGGAATGCTTCAGGCCACGCAAGATCATCTTGGCGACATGAGAAAAATTGTTTCGGAGAAATTGAAGGTGACGCTATAAACAAGCGGGGGAGAAAACCGACGAACACGAAGAGTGTAACGGAAACCGATGAAACATGGGCAAGATTTCTGAAAGATATAAAGATATATAGGGATACTAAATATGCAGCAAAAAGGCCAAAGCGGAGGAAACCCTCAGCAGACAGCAGTTCGGATGCTGAAAAAAATATACAAGGAGTTCACCCCGGCAGAAAAGAACATGTCGGAGGATCAGTTCATAAGAGAGTCGCTAGGACATCTACGCGAGGCTAAGAAAAATAAATCATCGATAGTTCGGCCTAACTAAGAACCCGGTATCGTTACTGGGGGTAACTAGAACATAGTATACAAGGAGAGAAGTAATGAGTATTGGTAATTTTTCACAGATGCAGAACACGAAGTACCCGAACCCTAGTGTCACGCCGCAGACTATTTTGCAGAATGCGTCTGGTATTTTAGACTCCTATGGAACAGTAGTTCCTGTTGACGGTACCGCTGGTTTCGTATCTGGTGCGACGTTTAAGCTGTCTACTGGTGGGGCGAATACTTCGTTGTATGTTAACGAAGGTTCTGTAACTAGCTCTGATTTTAACGCCGCGATTGCCGACGTACCTGTAGCGTATGGTACTGCCGCTGGTCGTGGTCCTAGTCCGTTGATATGGGATGACTGTCCTGTTCTTGATTACACGCTGAACCCTCAACTTGGTAGCCACGTATTCGATGATCTGCACAGCGGAATTACTGTTGCTGCTAACGTGGCGGTGGGTGCCGCAGCTGCAACGGGTACTGTTGGTCAGTTCGCTGCATTTACTCTGACAGGTACCGCTATTTCTACAAAAGCAACTGACACAGGTGGAGTAGTTGACCTTACAGTTACTACTGACGAAGATGCTGATTGCAGAATTGCTTTTCCGCAGAACATTGAAGTCGCTGGCATGTTTAAATTCGCAGTTGGTAAGAAACTGTGGATGGAAGCAAGGATCAAAGTCGATAACATCACTGATGCCAAGCAGAATCTGTTCCTTGGCTTTATGGAAGAGGCACGTATGGCTACTGGTGAACTGATCGCTGTAGCTGGCGGGGCAACTGCTGACGTTGATTATGTAGGCTTCAGGCAAGACGAAGCTGACGGTGACGCATTCCAGACTCATTATAATACAGTTTCTGGTGGGCACACTGTTCTATCAGCCACAGCTGGTGTAATCACGATCAACAACTTTCATAAGTTGGGCATATATAGTGACGGCACGACTATTACTTTCTACATCGATGGTGTAGCGTTGGCCGACACTGTTAATATCAGTGCTGCTAATTTCCCAGACGGTGAAGAGATGGGCTTCTACTTCGGTATTGTCGCTGCGTCTGCCACTACGATTGTAAGTTCAATCGACTGGATGCGGGTAGCACAAGAATACTAATAACAACTAACCCCGGATGGATTAATTTCTGTCCGGGGTAGTTTTCGTTTGACACAGGAGATAAATATGCAAGGTGACGTATATCTTAGTAACGAGGATGGGGTAAGAGTTAACCCCGCCATCGAAGAGAATCAGACGCTGATCGTAAATGAACTGGCAGAATCGACGGCAAAGAATAGCTTGAACTTCGGCACAGAGCAAGTAACACTCGGCGGTACTGGCTTGGCAGTGGGTGGTGATCAGGTGTGTAGAACTGCACTTGTGACGCACATTAATTCTAACGCCACGTATGTAGGTAATACAGCAGATGGAGACGCTAGTGCCACAAGTTTCTTGCTGGCGGCTGATGTTACCGTTGAAATCCCGGTTCGCAACACAAACAAATTAAGTTTCTTTGGGACCGCAGCAGATACTGTTCACATCCTTTGGAGAGACTAATAACAGAGAGGTCCACCCATGGATATTTTAGAAATTCGCGAAGAGATAAAAGGAATATTGAACATACTCAAACCTGATGAGAAGATTATAAACGACGTTGATCGCACTATGGAGGAAAACTTTGCCTACTTGAGGCAGATCGCACAGTACGTGATGTTCGATAAAGAAGCGTCATGCCGTGAGGCTTACGCGAAAGGTCTGATACAGGGGGGAAACTAATGAGCAGAGCAATGAAAGCTGGTAAGTTACTCTCCCGGTTCATAAAGCAGATAGCAGAGGAAGAGACTGAATTCGTTAAAGACGAAGACGGTGAGATGCGTATGGTTTCTAAAGCTGAAGCTGTGGCCCGTGTGTGCTGGCAGCAGGCACTTGGTTACACGGAGCTGAAAGTCGTTAATCCTAATGAGCCTCCTGTCGAGATCGTTCACCCTCCTGATATGAAGATGATGGCTCTGATTCTTGATCGTATGGAAGGTCGAGCTGCTACTGCTACTGAGGATGAAACACTTCGTCCGTCAACTGCCAAGAAAATATCTGATCAGGGCAAGAAAAGAATCAGTGCTTTAGGAGGCTTTGGCGATGGACACGATACTAAAACCAACTCTTAAAACTCCGTTCCCTACGGAAGATAAGTATTGGAAAGACCCGATCACGGGCATAGTTGTTCCGAAAGACCCGTATGAAAATTTAGCGTGGCGATCCAAACTTGTGACCGCTGCGGAGAATGATCCGATCCTTCAGCAAGATTTGATCAGTGCAAGTTCTGAATCTTTACTATTCTGGATCAATGCTTTTTGCTGGACATTCCATCAGAAAGAGATTGATCCTTTCACTGGTGAAGAGATGGAGATAGAAACTGCTCATCACCCATTCATTACATGGGAATGCCAAGATGATTTGTTCGACCAGTTCCTCGCTCGTTTAAAAAAGCCTAGCGGGATACTCGTTGATAAGTCGCGTGACATGGGTGCAAGCTGGTGTGCTATTGATTTCTGTCACTGGGCATGGTTGTTTGAGGATGACATTCAGATACTTGAGATGTCTCGTACTAAAGACTACGTGGATCAGCCCGGTAATAAGAAAGCATTATTCCAAAAGCATGACTACATAAATGAATGGCTACCTGAATGGATGGTACCACCGCTTTGCGGGGTGGGGCAAAAATATAGAACGTCTATGCACATGCTTAACATTTTAAATGGTGCGTGTATAGATGGTGAATCGACTAATGAGAATGCAGGTTCTGGTGACAGACGTAGAATACTTTTACTGGATGAGTTCGCTAAAGTTGAGAAGGGCCAGTTAATAAGGTCTGCTACTACTGACGTGTCGCCGTTTCGTATTGTGAACTCTACCCCGGCTGGTCCGGGGACAGAATACGCTAACTGGAAACATAGTGGTAAGATACAAGTATTCACTTTGCCGTGGTGGAATCACCCGGATAAAGGTAGAGGTCGTCACGCTTACCAAGATGAATATGGTGCGTGGCAAATATCATCTCCATGGTACGAGGAAGAAAAGAAACGTCGTTCACCAAAAGAGATGGCCCGTGAGATCGATATGAAGGATACCGAATCTGGCGATCTGTTCTTCACTCTGGAGAACATTAAGAAACACAGAGCACTCTTCGTTAAGGAACCAAGACTACGGTTCCACATCCACCTCGATAAAAAGATCGCTGATTCAGCGGTTCACCAAAAGATTAGCGCAAAAGATTATTCAGCTGTTAAACTCACCCGTGGTTCTAAAGGACCGTTGCGAGTGTGGTGCAATCTCAAAGAAGGTAGACCTGATCAATCCAAGACCTACGTTTTCGGATGTGACATTAGTAAGGGTCAAGGTGCGTCTAACTCTGTGATCTCGATTAAGTGTCGTGAAACTGGCGAGAAAATTGCCGTGTGGCGTGATGCTAACACACCTCCACATGAAATGGCCCGTGTCGCTATAGCTCTGGCGATCTGGGCTGGTGGTCGTAAGCCAAAGGGACTTCCATTTATTAAGTGGGAGAAGAACGGACCCGGTATCGATTTCGGTAAACAGCTGGTCAAAATTTTCAAGTATCCTTATTGCTACTACCATGATGTGTCTGGCGAAAGAGGCGATAAGAAGTTGAAGAAATATGGGTGGCACTCAAGTACTGAGAGCAAAGAAGAATTGCTAACTGCATACGACAGAGCTATGGCTCACGGTGGCTACATTAACCATGATGAGTTCGGCCTATCTGAAATGGAAATGTACATCTATCTTAAAGATGGTGGTATAGGTCCAGCCTGTCTTGTAGCAGAGAACGCAGGTGCTAAAAAAACTCATGGTGATATTGTGATCGCTGATGCACTGACTATCGATGAGAAAGAATTCGGTAGTATCGTGCACAAAGGTCCGGGCTATCCTAAGAATTCATGTGGTGCCCGGCGTAAGAAAGCCATGGCCAGAAAGAATAAAAAAGGCAATGGATGGCAAACAAAATTTAAACATTGATGGAGAATGACATGCCACAAGAAGTTACTCCTATTAAATTCCAGAACGTAGTGAAGCGGGGATTCGAGCGTATCCAATCGTATCGAAAAGCCAGAGCTATGTTTATGAGAGAATATATTGGCCAGTATTACCGTGATAAATATGGTATCACTGGCGATGAACCTCTCAATCTTATATTCAGAGCCATAGCTACTTTCGTTCCTAACTTAGTTATGCAGACTCCTGTCAATGATGTATCGACTGAGTACCTTCAGTACAAGCCTTATGCAGAGATGCTCGGACTCGCACTGGATAAAATTGAGCGAGACATAAATCTGAAAGATACCTTGAGGGCTTGGATCGTTGCAGCGTTCTTTGCCTTCGGCATAGTCAAGACGAGTCTTGCTGCCAGCGGGAATGTGATCGAGCATGGTGATTCACGTATTGATCCCGGTCAGGTTTTCACTTCACTGGTCGATCTTGATAATTTTGTGTTCGATCCAATTTGTACCGATATGAGGAAGTCTTCGTTCCTTGGCGATAGAGTCAGAGTCCCCAGACAAATTCTTCTTGACACAGATGGATATGATCATGATTCTGTCGCTAAGTTGCCGAATTCAAAATTCTTCGGCGGCGACAGGGTGGAAGATTTGACGAAGCAGAACACGTCTGTTACTGAGTCGATCTCGCTGCAAGATTACGTAGACGTAGTTCAGCTGCACGTTCCTGAAGCCGATGCACTGGTGACTATATCTGACCCACAACAAATCATGCTGGATAAGTATCTCAAGGTTGAAGATTATTATGGCCCGAAGGAAGGACCATATACATTGCTATCGTTTACTCCGCCCGTAGAAAATAATCCGTTGCCTATTGCACCTGTTAGCATGATATACGACATTCATAAAATTGCTAACAGAACATTCAAGCGGTCAATGAATCAGGCTGACCGTGAAAAATCTGTGTTGGGATATTCTCCTGCATTTGCAGACGAGGCTCAAGATTTAGTGGACGCTGAAGACGGTGACACCGTTGCACTCACTGATCCAGATGCATTTCGTGTCTTAGAATGGGGTGGTTCTAATCCTAAGAATGATCAGATGGTTGGCCAGATGCAAATGTGGTTTAACTACATGGCTGGTAATCCTGATCAGGTATCAGGTAATCAGACAAAAGGAACTACTGGCAGAAAAGAAACCGCCACCAAGACATCAGCCATGCAGGGTAACGCTGCGATTGGTCTTGAAGATGCCAAGTCGATTATCTATGAGCGTACCTCAGAGATTTCAAGAAATCAGGCGTGGTACCTTCATCATGATCCATTGATTAATATGCCGTTGGTCAAAAGGATAACTGGTGGCGACTATCAGCAGCTGGAACTTACACCTGAACAGAGACAGGGCGATTTCCTTGACTTCGTATTTAAGATTCGTGCGAGGTCTATGGTGCCCCTTGATCCGCTGCAAAGAACTAGATTGATGACTGAGTTCGCAGTTAACATGGTCCCAGCTATAACTAATGCAGCGATGATTGCTGTGCAGATAGGTGTGCCTTTTAATCTTATGCGTTGCATAACTGATCTTGCTGAAGCTCAAGGTCTTACTGCCGATGTTCAGGAATGGTTTAATGATCCTGAATTTGCAGCTAAGCAGAAGTTTATGCTGGCACAAGGTCCACAGAATCCGGGTAAAGCCGGTGGTAGCGGGATGCAAAATGGTAGTGGTGGTTCTCCTACGGCACGTCCGGTAGCTGGACCTGAGACACAAATGAAACAGAATGAACAGATGGGTGCAAATGGTTCCCAGTCAAGTATGCAGAGGGACTTTTAATATGAAATCAGAGCCGGGGATATATCAGATGGAAGAAAAAATAGGGGGCTATGACGCTTATAAAGTCAGGAACGATGCTGACACTTGTATTAAAGCCAAAGAACTTGAGCTGGGCGATCCTAAGTATTATAAGGTGGTAGCAGCTGAGGTCGTTAAGAAAGCTGAAGCAGCTATGGAAGCAGCCAAGACAAAAGGTGAAGCTGCTGATATGGTGAAGCTGGAGAAGAAAACTGGCGAGAGGATGAAAAAAACTTTCAAGACTGGCTCTCATAATTCTCATAACGGTGGAGGGGAATACTAATGCCAAAGTATAACATAGAAAAAGATATTGAGCACCTACAGACTAGGCACAAGAAAGCTGCGGCCAAGCTCAAACCTAAAAAGAAAGAAGAAGATTGGGTGGCACGTCTGAAGCGTAATGTTAAAATGCTCCTTCAAGGTGAACGCTATCAGGTTCCTAAGAAAAAGAAAAATAATCCTAAGAGCAAAGCGGGGTATTAATATGCCGATGTACACCTACATCTGTCCGAAGTGCAGCCCGGAGCATGGGCCAGTAACAGTGGACAAACCTATGACACATTCAGATAATGAAGAGAAATGTGGCAACTGCTGGTCAATAATGAAGCGTGACTTTAAAGCTGATCTATTTCACACTGCCAGTGACAGTTATCAGACTCCACTTGTTTCTGACTCCTTGGCCGTAAGTATTGATCAGATAGCAGAACACAAACGGGAATGTCCTGACATAGAAATAACTAAAGAAGGTCAACCAGTCTTTACAAACTTCAAGCAGCATGAGGGCTACCTGAAAAAAACAGGGTTTGTAAAAAGCCCCAAGAAAAAACGACGTAATGAAACTCACATAGCAAATCAATCCGATAAATAACCTACCCCCGGAATGGTCCGGGCTGACTTATTAAAGGAGAAGAAGTATGGCTGAAAAAACAGACAGTCAAATAGTAGCAGCAGCAGCAGAACGAATGAATGTTCTCGGCGGAGAGCCACTGGCAGATGAAGTTATACCTGACAACGAACCCGTACCGGCTGATGATCTTAAAGAGGTGGATGAAAACGCCCCAGATAAAGATGATTCTACCCCGGAAGATGCGGACGTTGTTGACGATGACGATGATTCTACCCCAGAGGATGACGGTGACGAACATGTGGACAAGGATGGTGACGAAGTAGCCAAGGATGATGATGCAGGTAAAGCTGATGAACAGAAAGATAAGCCACAACTTTCTGATGCTTACTATCGTGCTGCAATCAATAGCGGAATGGACGAGAAAGAGATCGTTGACTTTTTTGCCGTCAGTCCTGAACTTGCTACAAAGACGTTTGCAAAACTTTACGATAACATGAACAGTTTGACTAATGAATATGCAGCTCTTGGCAAGCAAAAGAAACAGCAGGCAGCTGAAGATAATAAGGTTGCGGACACTGACTCGGATCATAAGTCAAGTTTCAAGAAGATTGATCTTGGCAAGCTTAAGGAAGAATACCCAGAAGAATCTCTTGTAGATGTCATTGGTGAGATGCAGGATCAGATGGAGAGTATGGACAAAGAACTAAAGTCCAGACCTGTACAAACTAATAGTGACACTGACGCTGTAGAAAACGAGAGAGTAAGACGAATTGGTGGCCAGATTGAGGCTTTCTTCAACTCTGAAGACACACAACGATTTGCTGCTATGTACGGTACTGTTGACAAGTCTGCTACAGACTGGAGCGGGCTGCTACCTAGCGAGAGTGTAAATCGTGTTGCTGTGTGTGAACGTGCTGAAGAGATCGTAACTGGTGTCGAGGTACTGGGGAGAGAAATGGAGTTCACTACTGCTCTTGAAAGAGCACATCTTGAGATTTCTAAGCCGATGCAGGATAAGGTGATCCGCGAGGACATCATGGCTCAGATCAAGAAAAGATCAAAAGGGATAACACTTAAGCCGTCGAACAAAGTAAGAGTCGATGACACAGGCTCAAAGCCATCTGGCGAGAAGGACATCATAGCCAAGGCTGATGCTCGACTGAAGAAAGTGTTTAATCAAAGCTAACGATAGTAAACAATAATTTTGAGAGGATAAAAAATGGGAGTAAAGAATAGTGCTCTTGCCGACCTCATCGCTGTCACGCTTGATGATCTACCAGATCAGGAGTTTGAGGTAGCATGGGACAATGAAGACTACGAATTTTGTAGAATCTATCAGCAGGAAAGAATGGTCATCGACGGTGGTACTAATATCCAGCGTAAGGTCATGCTTGATCCTACTGGTAACGCTCGTTATCGTAGATTGTATGATACCGACACCCCGGCAGTAGGCGACGTAATGCACACGATCACTGTACCATGGACTCAGATCGGTACTAACTACAGCTGGGATAAAGTCGAAATCATGCGTAATAAAAACTCTGCAAAGGGATTTGTCAACTTGCTTAAGACCAGACGTGTTGATGGTCTTTGGGACTTGGCCAACCTTATTGAAGAGCGAGCATGGAAGACACCTGATAGTTCTTCTGACGACAAGAATCCGTTTGGCGTTCCTTATTACCTGAACTTTTTCACTGATGTCGCTGGTACTGTGAATACTGGTGCAGGTTTTAACGGCGTAGCTGCTAAGTATGGTGATGGTACTTTTACTGGCACTATCGCTGGTATCAACGCTGTCAATGAAGCCAAGTGGCGTAACTATTGTGCCCTTTATACTACGGTCAACAATGCAATGCTCAAGATTTTCCGTGTAGCATTCATGAAGACTCGGTTTAAAGTGCCCCTGTTCATCCAAGACCCGTCGAAACCTCGCACCGCTGCTAAGAGAATCTATACTGATTCTGACACAGTTGCAAGTTTGATGGACCTCGCTGACTTGAAAGATGACAAGCACACTGGTAAAGAAGTACTTGGTAATCTTAGAGTCGATGATGGTGGCCTGTGTTATGTTAACCGACTTCCTGTGGTTTATATCCCACAGCTTGAAGGTGCAGATTATACACCTATCTATTGCATCGATTTTGCTAAGTTTGTACCTTACATTCAGGATGGTTACTGGATGGATGAAGGTGAGCCTATCACAGACCGTGGACAGCATACAGTATTTACTGTCTTCCTTGATGGTGCTCATAACAACCTGTGCTTGAATAGGCGTACTGCTGGTTTTGTTTTGCATAAGGCAACTGCCTAATTATCAATCCGTAAATTTTATTTTGTAGAGGAAATATACAATGAGTGACGTAGTAAGATATGGCACAGCTGATAATACCTTTGCCGCACGTGGTCCCAGCCCTGAGATTTGGAAGGATTGTCCTATTCAGGATTTTCAGGAAGACCCCGGTAGAGGAATTCATGTGTTCGATGATTTTCGTAATTCCATCGTTCTAAAAGAAACCGCTAGTTCAACTGACTTCACATCCAGTGTGGGTCGTGTAGCTGGTGA